>Ga0070665_100000528_pt1 | contig 53961 bp, 52 predicted proteins | sample KBSS13metaG_FD_65862 | JGI IMG/M metagenome (GOLD analysis project Ga0070665, IMG submission 65862) | Switchgrass rhizosphere microbial communities from Kellogg Biological Station, Michigan, USA - KBS S1-3 metaG | ecosystem: Host-associated > Plants > Roots > Rhizosphere > Soil ...
CCCCCGACCCCCTCCCCTGAAGGGGAGGGGGAGGAGGGTCACGCCGCTGCTTTCCGCGGCGAGAGATAGTCGATCAGCAGGCCGAGCCGGGCGCGCAGGTCGCGGCGGTGGACGACCATGTCGATCATGCCGTGATCGAGCAGATATTCGGCGCGCTGGAAGCCTTCGGGGAGCTTTTCGCGGATCGTCGACTCGATGACGCGCTGGCCCGCGAAGCCGATCAGAGCGCCCGGCTCCGCGATCTGCACGTCGCCGAGCATCGCGTAGGAGGCAGTGACGCCGCCCGTGGTCGGATCGGCGAGCAAGACGATATAGGGCAGGCCCGCTTCCTTCAGCTCGGCGATCGCGACCGTGGCCTTGGGCATCTGCATGAGCGAGAGAATGCCCTCCTGCATGCGGGCGCCGCCGGCGGCGGTGACGATAATATAGGGGCAGCGATCCTCGATCGCGGCGCGGGCGCCGGCGACGAAGGCGGCGCCGACCGCCATGCCCATCGAGCCGCCCATGAAGGCGAAATCCTGCACGCCGAGCACAATGCGGTGCCCCTCGATCGTGCCGCGGGCGTTGAGCAGGGCGTCCTGCTCGCCGGTGGCGGCCCGGGCGGCCTTGATTCGGTCCGTGTAACGCTTGGAGTCGCGGAACTTGAGCGGGTCTTCCTTCACCTGCGGCGGCGCGAGCACGGTGTAGCCCGGGTCCATGAGCAGGTCGAAGCGCTGCTTGGGCCCGATCCGGCCATGATGATCGCAGCGCGGGCAGACGTAGAGATTGTCCTCATATTCCTTGGTGAAGACCATCGCCTCGCATTGCGGGCATTTGTGCCAGAGATTGTCCGGCGTCTCGCGCTTCGGCAGGAAAGGGATCGCGTTGCGGACGCGGGTCAGCCAGCTCATGTCGTCATGCTCCTTGGAGCGGGCAGATAGGTCCGCGCGGCGCTTTAGTCCACCTCAGAGGGTGGCGGCGATGGCTCTCGCGGCGGCGTCGGGATCGTCGGCCTGGGTTATGGGGCGGCCGACGACGAGGACGGAGGCGCCGGCGTCGAGCGCCTGGCGCGGGGTGACGACGCGCTTCTGGTCGCCGACGGCGGCGTCGGGAGGGCGGACGCCGGGGACGACGATATAGGCGTCCGGCCAGACCTTGCGCACGGTCCCGATCTCGGCGCCGGAGCAGACCACGCCGTCAAGGCCGGACTCGCGGGCGAGCAAAGCGAGGCGTTCCACCTGAGCCTGGGCTTCGCCGGGGACGCCGATGCCGTGAAGATCCTCTTCATCGAGGCTGGTCAGGACGGTGACGCCCACCACTTTCGTGCCCGTGGGCGCGGCGGCCTTGGCGTCCTCCATCATCGCCCGGCCGCCGGCGGCATGGACGGTGAGGATGGCGGGCTCGAGCGGGCGCAGCGCCTGGATCGCCTTGGCGACGGTGTTCGGGATGTCGTGCAGCTTGAGGTCGAGGAAGATGGGCAGGCCGAGATGGGCCATCTCATGCACGCCCGCCGGGCCGTTATGGACGAAGAACTCCAAGCCCAGCTTGAGGCCGCCGACATGGGTCTTCACCCGGGTCGCAATGGCTTTGGCTTTTTCGAGATCCGGGGTGTCGAGCGCAACGAAGACGGGGCTGGTCATGCTGTCGGCCAGGCCTTGCTGTCGGTCGCCTCGCGGTCCGGCGTGTCGCTGTCGGTGAGCGGCGTCTCGCCCGCGGCGGAGGAGCGGCGGACCGGAGTCGGGATCGGGTTGGCGACCACATCCGGGCCGGCATTGCTCGGATTCTGCGTGTCGAGCCGGCGCTTCAGCGACCAAATGCGTGCGCGGTAGACGATGAGCGTCGGGACCAGGCCGATCAGATAGGCGACCAGCACCAGGATGGGCAGCTTCACGTCGGCGACGAGCCCAGCCCAGAGATTGACCGGGACGACGTGCCAATTGTCGCGGGCGAACAGCACCATCACCACCGCGAGCACGACCCAGAACAGAGTCTTGAGGAACTGCATGGCGGCCTCTTTCGGGGAAAATCGCGGGCGCGTCCAGAGGCCGCGGCGACAGGAATGCTCTCCACCGTCATCCCGGACTTGATCCGGGATCCATGAACGAGGGCGGACCGGTTCTCTCAATCCGTGGTCATGGATCCTGACTTTCGTCAGGATGACGGATCAGCCCACTTCCCGCTCCAGTTCCGCGAACAAAGTGCCGATGCTGGTCAGGCGCCCTTTCTCCTGGGCGAGGATGGCGCGGAAGGCGTCGCGCTTCAGCGCGGCGATCGCCGCCGCCGGCAGCTGCTTGCCCTCCGGTACCGCGCTGTTGACGATGTCGATCAGCCGGTCGGCGCCGTGCAGGCGGCCCCAGAGATAGTCATTCTCGCGATAGGCGCGGCTGAAGAAGGCGCCGAAGCTGTTGAACTGGATGCCTTTCAGCGTCGCCGCCGTGCCGCCCGAGCGGATCGCCACCGCGTCGTTGGGGGAGATGCGGTCGACCTTGATCGGGTCGAACTCGTCCAGGCCCTCGCCCTGGAGAAGAGGGAGAGTGGCGATGTCGTAATAGGGATAGCCGAGATAAGCGAGGATCAGGCCGCGCCGGTCCGCCTTGGGGAGAAGCAGGAGGGCATCGCTCAGCACCTCGTCCGCCTGCGCGTCGATCGCGCTTAGCAACCAGAGATCGCGCAAGGCGATGAGCGCGGCGGCCGGGTCCTCGATGGCGGCGGCGAATGGCGCGCGCTGGTCCTCCGTAATGTCGTCGGGGTCACGGGCGCGGTAGCGGGCGATGGTGGCGTGGAGGACGCGGAGCATATCCTCCTGCTCCTCGCGCGGCGCCTCCATCTGCCCGGTCGTCTCGGTGATCCGCCGGGCCACGAAGCGCAGCCGGCGGGTGCGGAAGGTGAGGTCGAAATCGACCAGGAACTGGACGACGTCGTCGCGCGCGCCTTTGGCGGTGACCGCGCCGGCATCGGTGAAGCCCAGCGCCCGGGCATGGGCCCAGATCGCCTCGCGAACCGCCGCCCGCCGCGCGCTGTCGCCGCCGCCGCCGAGCCGGAAGATGGCTGCGGCCACCTCCTCGACCACGGTGGCGAGCTTGAGCTGGCCATAAGCCGCATAGGCATAACCGGCCTCGCGGGCGGAGAGCGTGTGGGCCTTGTTGCGCCAGGAGGCGAGGCGCGCGGGCGTCGGGCTGGAGAGAAAGAAGCTGGAGCCGACCGCGCGCTCGATCGCGGTCTCGACCTCGGGCCGGATGGTCTCCGTGATCCGGCGGAGGCGCCGGATGCGCGCCGACATGCGTTCGATGCCGTCGAGATTGTCGCGGATGGGCTGCTCGCGCGGGATGTCGGAGAGCGCGCCGAACAAGGTGGCGAGGAAGCCGGGCGGCTCGGTCTCGCCGCCTTCGCCGACATTGGTGAGCTTGATGCTCTTCATGCCGGGCTTCGGGTCGATATAGACGAAGCGCCGGTCCACCTCGCGCCGGGCCGGGCGCTTTTCGAGGGCGGCGGTGGCGGGGCCGAAGGGCCGGTTGTGCAGCACCGAACCGTCGATCAGAATCGCCTGCTCGGCATCGCCCAGCGCATGGCGGCGCGGCATGGCGCGTTTCAGGAAGGCGTCGCGGCCCGGCCAGCTCTGGCCCCGTTCCTCCAGGCATTGATCGAGCTCGCTGATCCGGAAGGGCGGAAAGGCGCCGGGGAAGCTCGCGGTCGCGCGGGCGGCGTAGACCAGCTCCGCGGGGTCGGCGAGGTGCCGGCCGCCGCCGCCCGCATCCTGGAAGGCGATGGTGAGGCGATGCTCGGTCTCGATCACCTCGGTCGGCGAGTTGAGCCGGAGCTGCTCGGGATAGCCGTTGAAATCGGTGACGGTGATGAACAGGTCGAGCGGCTGATATTCGGGCAGCAAGGGCGCCCCCTTCGGCCCCTTCGCCATCGCGTCGAAGGCGTCGAGCAGGAGGTTTGTCAGCCGCGTCCCGCCGAAGGGCGGCTGCATCCAGGGCGCACGCACGAAATTGGCGAGCTTGGCCTTCACCTCGTCGCGATGGGCGGGCTCCACCGTCTTGTCGATCGTGCCGGAGCGGGTGGAGAGCAGCCAGGCGACGGGAACGGCGGCATTCTTGATGAAGCGCTTGAAGCCGCTGCCATGCTCGGCGAGCAGGGCATCGACATCGGCCGAGTCCAGCCAGAGATCGGTCAGCGGGTCGAGCGCCTCGCCGGTCGCCATGGCATGGGCGAGGAAGACGGCGTTGATCCCGCCCGCGCTGGCGCCGGCGAGGATGTCGACGAGGATGCGGATATCCGTGTCGGTCTCCAGCGCGATGCGGCGGAGGAGATGGGCATAGACCTCCTCGGTCTCGCCTTTCTCGTCGGGCCGGATGGTGGAGCTGTGAACATTCTGGCTGGCGCGGGCGAGCCGCCAGATCTCCTTGGTGATGCCATGCATGTAGACGGCGAGGCTGACCCCGCCATAGCAGACCAGAGCGATCCTCAGCTCCTTCTCGCGCATGCGGCGCAACGTGGCAGGAAGCGCGGACAGTGTCGAGAAATCTAGCCGTCACCCCGGCGAAGGCCGGGCCCTCAGGGCGCGACGTCGCGGCGGGTTTCCCCGAGGTCCCGGCCTTCGCCGGGGATGACGAACATGCTACTTTCTTTCGGATCGGCCACCGGCTAGTCCACGCTTCGTGTTTCGGGGGCGCTTACCAATCTATCTGCTGATCGGCCTGGTCGTGGCCGTGGCCGTGTGGGGCATGACCCGCGGCCGTCAGTCCGCCGAGGGCGGCGAGAACAAGCAGCAGGCCGCCCGCTTCAATATCCCCGTCGCCAACCAGAATTCGCCGCCCGGCGCGGTCGATTATGCGCGGCTCGACGCACGGCTGCAGCGGCTGATGCAGGACCGGCAGATGGTCGGGCTCGCCATCGGCGTGGTCGAAAATGGCGAGATCCGCTTCCTCAAGGGCTATGGCGTGACCCTGGCCGGGGGCAGCGAGGCGGTGACGCCGTCGACCGTATTCCGTTGGGCGTCCTTGTCCAAGGGCGTGGCCGCCGACATGGTGGTGCGTCTGGTGGCGGACGGCGCGCTGTCGCTGAACGACCCGATTTCGCGCTGGGCCACCTCCGTGCGCCTGCCCGGCGGGACCGAAAATACGGTCACGGTGGCCGATATCCTTGCCCATACGACCGGCCTCTTCGCCCATGCGGAGGACCCGCGGCTGGAGGAGGGCATGGACCCGCATATGCTGCGGTCGTCGATGGGGCTGCTGCACAATACCTGCGCGCCCGGCACCTGCCATGCCTATCAGAATGTGCTCTACGACGCCTCTTCGGAGGTGGTCGAGCGGATCACCGGCAAGCCTTATGGCGAGGTCCTGCGCGAGCGCTTCTTCGGGCCGCTGGGGATGACGACGGCGAGCGCCTCGCGCGCCGAGCTGATGGCCTCGCGGAGCTGGGCGCGCGGCCATGTCGGCGGCAATCCGCAGAGTTTCGAGATCAGCGAATCCTATTATCGCGTGCCCGCGGCCGGCGGGGTGAACGGATCGATCCAGGACCTCAGCATCTGGATGCTCGCCAATATGGGTCTGGCGCCGGACGTGCTGACCCCGGCGATGCTGCAGCAGGTGCAGACCGGGCGGATCAACACGCCGGGCGAGAACCGGCGGCGGTCTCGTTTCTCCGAGCGCACGGCGAGCACCCAATATGGGCTGGGCTGGCGGGTGATCGATTATTCCGGCCACCGCGTGATCGGCCATCATGGCGGAGTGAAGGGCTATCGCTCGATGATCCTGTTCGACCCGGCGCTCAAATCGGGCGTGGTCGTGCTCTGGAACTCGGCGACCTCGCGGCCCAACGGCATCGAATATGAGGTGATGGACATGGTCTATCACCTGCCGTTCCGTGACTGGCTGCACCTCGACGCGCCGGAAGGGCAGCCGGTGGCGCGGGCGGAAGTCCCCGACGGCGGCGAGGCGCGGGAACGGCCGGCGCGCGAGACCGGCGAAGGGCGCAGGCGGCCAGGCCGCTAGAGCGTCCGCACCCGCGGAGTCAGGTCCGCCCAGATCGGAAGATGGTCGGAGGCGCGGCGCGAGGTGGCGGTGCGGTGGGCGCCGCTGTCCACTACCTTCAGGTCGCGGCTGACCATGATCCGGTCGAGATAGGCGATCGGGCGGCGGGCGTGGAAGCTGCGGCCGCAGGGCGCGAAATCGTGATCGGCGGAGAAGTCGCGCAGGCAGCCGCCATTGGCGCTCCACTCGTTGAGATCGCCCATCAGGATGGTAGAGGGCGCGCCGGGGCGCTCGTCCAAGTGGGAGAGGATCGCCCGCGCCTGCCGCCGCCGCCACAGGCCGGAAAGATCGAGATGCATGCCGACGCAGCGCAGGGTGGCGCCGTCGACCACGACGTCGGCGAGCACCGCGCCGCGGGGCTCCAGCGCGGGGAGGTGGAAGAGATGATGCTCGAGCACCTCGATCGATTTGCGCACGAGCAAGGCATTGCCGTGCCAGCCGATCGAGCCGGCGCGGATGTCCAGTTCCACCGCCTTATAATCGCTATGCGCGTCGAGCATCTCGACCGGGATCGCGCTGGCCTTGCTGCCGAAGCGCCGGTCCGCCTCCTGCAGCGCGATGATGTCGGCGTCGAGCTCGTTGAGGACGTCGATCGTCCGCTCGGGCCGGCGCTTGCGGTCGGTGCCGATCGCCTTGCGCATATTGTAGGACGCCACGCGGATCATTCTGCGGGCGCCTTAGGAGCGCAAGGGTGCGAGGCGCAAGCCTAGACAAGCTCGGATCAAGCCGCTCGACCTGACCCTTGAAGCTTGGCCCGGTTCAGGATGCTGACCCTGGTTCACCGGTCGCGACCGGACCAGGATCAGTGCGCCTTCTCCTTGCCGATCGCATGCTCCAGCGCGCGGACGGCCTTGTCGGCGGCGAGGCCGACGGCGGTCTCGACCCGGTCTGCATCGGCATGGACGGCGACCGGCGTGTGACCGTTCATCCGCGCCTCCAGCGTCACCTTCTTGTCGCCGTCGCCGCCTTTGGCGCCATTCGCGTCGGTGACGTGAACCTCGACATCGCTCAGCCGGCCTTCGAACCTCTTCAGTTTGGACCGCACCTTCTCCTCCAGCCGCGCATTCGCTTCCGCGTCGCTGACGAGCCTGTTGTCGGTGCTGATCTGAACAAACATTCGTGCCTCCTCGCTAATCCCTGTCCGTGAATAATGCGGCGGCGGGCCGGGCGTTCCATCGCGCCATTTTCCGCTGGATGTTCCACTCTTGTTCCGTTACGCCTGCGCGATGGCCAAGCCAAAGAAACGTTATGTCTGCCAGTTATGCGGCTCTGTCAGCCCGCGCTGGACCGGGCAGTGCGTGGATTGCGGCGAGTGGAACAGCCTGGTCGAGGATGCGGACGGGGTGATGACGCCATTCTCCGCCAAGCACAATCTGCGCGGGGGCGGACGGCGGATCGAGCTGGTCGGGCTGGACGCCGAGGTTGCCCTGCCGGCGCGGGTGTCGACCGGGATCGCGGAGCTGGACCGGGCGCTGGGCGGCGGACTGGTGGCAGGGTCGGCGACCCTGATGGGCGGCGACCCGGGGATCGGCAAGTCGACCTTGCTGCTGCAGGCCGCCGCGAAGGTAGCGTTACAAGGGCTTGAGGTCGCTTATATTTCTGGCGAGGAGGCGGCTGATCAGGTGAGGCTGCGCGCGCGCCGGCTCGGGCTGGGCGCGGCGCCCTTGCGGCTGGCGGCGGCGACGTCGGTGCGGGACATTCTCACCACCTTGGGCGAGAGCAGGGCGCCGACTTTGCTGGTGATCGATTCGATCCAGACCATGTATTCCGACCTGATCGAGGGCGCGCCGGGGACGGTGAGCCAGGTGCGGGCGGCCGCGCATGAGCTGATCCGCTTCGCCAAGGAGAGCGGCGCGGCCCTGGTGCTGGTCGGCCATGTCACCAAGGACGGCGCCATCGCGGGGCCGCGCGTGCTCGAGCATATGGTCGACACGGTGCTGAGCTTCGAAGGGGAGCGCAGCCATCAATATCGCATCCTGCGCGCAACCAAGAACCGCTTCGGCGGCACGGACGAGATCGGCGTGTTCGCGATGGGCGAGGAGGGGCTGGCCGAGGTCGCCAATCCCTCGGCTCTGTTCCTGACCGACCGGGGCGAGGCGGTGCCGGGGGCGGTGGTGTTTCCGGCGCTGGAGGGGACGCGGCCCGTCCTGGTCGAGATCCAGGCGCTGACCGTGCGGCTTGCGAGCGGGGCGACGCCGCGGCGGGCGGCGGTGGGCTGGGACAGCGGCCGGCTGGCGATGATCCTCGCCGTGCTGGAGGCGCGCTGCGGGCTGAGCTTCTCCAGCGCGGAGGTCTATCTGAATGTCGCGGGCGGCTATCGGGTGACCGATCCGGCGGCGGACCTAGCGGTGGCCGCGGCGCTCGTGTCGGCGTTGTCCGAGCGGCCCGTGCCGGCGGAAAGCGTGGCGTTCGGCGAGGTGGCCCTGTCGGGCGAACTGCGCCCGGTGGCGCATGGCGCGCTGCGGCTCAAGGAAAGCACCAAGCTCGGCTTCGAGCGGGCGCTGGTGCCGGCGGCGGTGGCTGCGGAGAAGGGGGCGATGCGGCTCACCGGGTTCCGGACACTGGGGCAGTTGGTGGATCATCTGCTGGGACGCTGAGGCTTTTCCCGAGCCTGAGGCGTGGTAAACATGGGGCATGGCTTTTCTCGTGCCGTTCGCCGCGATGCTGCTGGCCTTCATTCAGACGCCCTTTGAGGATCCGGCGCGCTGGCGCTGCGTCCATGAGGTCGACCGGGAGCAGGGGCGAATGATGCTGACCCGCTCGCTCGATGCTCAGGGCCGGGTTCTGTACGACTATGTGGGCTGGCTGCCGCGCCGACGGTTCGGCACCAGTTCTGTTGGCTGGGAACGGCTGGATCCGCTGACCTCGGCGCCGCCATGGACGCTGCGGACGGACAGGGTTGGTGTCATGCTGAACCTGACTAGGCCGGCCCGGCGGCCCGTCTGGCTGGTGCTGCGCGTCGACGGCCAGGTCGCCGGTCGGCGCCTGCTGTTCCGGGAGATGAGCGAGCTGCCGGATTACGACCGGCAGCAGCTGGAGCTCTGGGTGGATTTCAGCGGCCATCCTTCCGAAGCGGGACGGGTGCCCGATATGCTCCCCGACCTGATGGATGCGCGTGAGGCGGTGTTGACCGCGGAACAGGAGGGCGGAGAGACGTTGGCGAGCTTTGCACTCGCCTTGCCCGGGCGTGCGCTGGTCCAGCAGGCGATCGCTGAGGCGGCGCCGGCGCTCACCGCCGCCGCCGCCGATTATCGAACCCGGTGCCGGGAAGAGGGTCAGCCGCCGCGAATGGAGGCGATGCCCATGCCGCCAATGTCGCGCTGACCAGCACGGGCCCGACCGCACAAGTCCAGCTTCCCCCGACGCGATCTCTCCTCTAGGCATCCCCCATGAACTTCACGGCACTCGACATCATCGTCATCTTCCTCGTCGGTGGCGGCATGGTCTTCGGCTGGCTGCGCGGCTTCGTGGCCGAGGTGCTGTCGCTGCTCGCCTGGTTCCTCGCCATCCTGGCGCTGCGCGTGCTGCACGCGCCGGTCGCGAAGGCGCTGGAGGGTCCGGTGGGGACGGCGTCGGGCGCGGCGGTGCTCGCCTTCATCATCATCTTCGGCCTGGTCTTCGTCGGCGGCAAATTCGTGTCGCGCCGCATCGGCCAGCGGGTGCGCGACAGCTTCATCAGCCCGCTCGACCGGGTGCTCGGGGCCGGCTTCGGCGCGTTGAAGGGACTGATCGGCGCGACCATCCTCTTCATGATCCTGAATCTCGTCTACAGCTTCAGCTTCATCGGCGGTGGTGGCGGGCGGCCCGAATGGATGACCAACGCCGCAACCTACGGCCTGCTGAAATCGACCAGCGGCACGATGTCCGAATATATCGCCGACAGCCAGAATTCGATGGACGCTGCCGAGCAGGCCAACGCGCAGAACGCCGCGAACGCGCAATGACCGAGCTCCGCCTGCACGACACGATGGCGCGGACGAAGCGCGTCTTCACGCCGGCCGATCCGGACCGGGTGACCATGTATGTCTGCGGGCCGACGGTCTACAATCGCGCCCATATCGGCAATGCCCGGCCCTATGTCGTGTTCGATGTGCTCGGCCGGCTGATCCGCCACCTCTATGGCGAGGACAGCCTCGTCTATGCGCGCAACTTCACCGATGTGGACGACAAGATCATCGACGCCGCGCGCGTTGAAGAGGTCGATCCGGCGGTTGTGACGGAGCGGTACGAGCGGCTGTTTCTGGACGACATGGGCGCGCTCAACGTGTTGCCGACCACGCTTATGCCGCGGGCCACCGAGCATATCGCGGAGATGGTCGCGATGATCGCGCGGCTGGTCGAGACCGGCAACGCCTACGAGACCGACGGCCACGTACTGTTCCACGTGCCCTCGGACCCGGATTATGGCGCGCTCGGCCGCCGCGACCGGGACGCGATGATCGCCGGCGCCCGGGTGGAGGTGGCGAGCTATAAAAGGGATCCGGCCGATTTCGTGCTCTGGAAACCGTCCGCTCCGGAGGTGATCGGCTGGGACAGTCCCTGGGGCAGGGGGCGCCCCGGCTGGCATATCGAATGCTCCGCGATGATCGAGCGCCATCTCGGCGAAACGATCGACATTCATGCCGGCGGCATCGACCTGGTCTTCCCGCATCATGAGAACGAGATCGCGCAGAGCCGTTGCGCGCATGGCGGTGCCCCGCTGGCGCGCTACTGGCTGCATAACGGTTTCCTGTCGATGGCGGGCTCTGAGAAGATGTCGAAAAGCCTCGGCAATGTAGTGACCGTGGGCGACTTGCTGGCGCAGGGGCATAAGGGCGAGGTATTGCGTTTCGCTTTGTTGTCAGCGCATTACCGGCAGCCGCTCGAATGGAGCGAGAGCCTGATCGCGCAGAGCAAGGCGACTCTGGGCCGGCTCTACCGCACCGCCGGCGACGCCACGGGCGGCACCCCCGAGGCCGGCGTGCTGGACGCGCTGGCGGACGACCTCAACACGCCGCTCGCTTTGTCCCGGCTTTCGGCGATCGAGGACGGGGCCACATTGCGCGCGAGCGCGGCGGTTATGGGCCTGCTCGAAAGCAAAGCGACTGCCTGGTTCCAGGGCGAGGGCGACAGCCGGATCGACGGTCTCGTCGCCGCGCGGACCGAGGCCAAGAAGAATCGCGACTTTGCCGAGGCCGACCGGATTCGCGCCGAGTTGGTGGCGGAAGGAATCCTGCTTGAGGACAGCCCGCAGGGGACTACCTGGCGGCGAGCCTGACGCATTGGGCAAATAACCTATCGGCGGCCCTGTAACTTTGCCTATAGGCCTGGCTATATGCCCCTCGTGACCACCTCTCTCTACACCCGCGACATTCTGCGCCTCGCCGCTTCGATCCCGCATCTCGGGCGGCTCCCTAATGCCGCCGCGACTGCCGAGAAAAGCGCGCCGCTTTGCGGCAGCCGGGTGACTGTCGATCTGGTGCTGGACGAAGCGGGCAGGGTGACCGCGCTCGGGCAGGAGGTGAAAGCCTGCGCGCTGGGCCAGGCCTCCGCTGCGCTGATGGGCACGCATGTCATCGGCCGCGATGCCGCCGCGCTCGCCGAGGCGCGCGATGCGCTGGCCGCCTATCTGGCGGGCACCAGCGACGATCCCGGCGGCTGGCCCGGGCTCGACATTTTCGCCGCCGCGCGCGCTTTCCCCGCCCGGCACGGCGCCATCCTCCTGCCCTTCCAGGCCGCGACCGACGCCGCCCTGCTCGCCGCGCGCGAGGGGGTGACGTCATGATCGAGAACGCCGCCGCGGCGATGACCGGGCACGCCGCCGAGGTTGCCACGACCTCGCTGCTCCATGACGCCGTGATCCTGCTCGGCTTCGCGCTGATCTTCGTCCTGCTTTTCCGGCGCCTCGGCCTTGGTGCCACCCTGGGCTTCCTGATCGCCGGCATCGTGACCGGCCCGCAGGTGCTGGGTCTCGTCGCCGGCGCGGAGAGCAAACTGCATTTCGCCGAGCTCGGCATCGTGCTGCTGCTCTTTCTCGTCGGGCTGGAGCTCAGCCTGTCGCGGCTCTGGCGGATGCGGCACGACATTTTCGGCTTCGGCATGCTGCAGGTGATCCTGTGCGGGATCGCCATATCGGGGCTGGTCTGGCTGGCCACGGGCTCCAGCCTCGCGGCTGCGCTCGCGCTCGGCCTGCCTTTGGGCCTGTCCTCGACCGCGCAGGTGCTGCCTTTGCTGCAATCGGCGGGGCGCCTCAGGACGCCGTTCGGCGAGCGGGCCTTCTCGATCCTGCTCTTCCAGGACCTGTCGATCGTCCCGCTGATCACGATCATCGCCGCGATGAGCCGCAATCCGGCAGACGCGGGCGGGCCGCCGGGCTGGCTGCTCGGCGTCTATACGATCGGCGCGATCGTCGGGCTGGTGCTGGCCGGGCGCTTCATCCTTCGGCCCCTGTTCCGGCTGATCGGCAATCTCGGCGAGCGGGAGATGTTCATCTTCGCCGCTCTGTTCACGGTGATCGCCAGCGCGGCCCTGATGGAAGTGCTCGGTCTGTCGACGGCGCTGGGCGCGTTCATCGCCGGCGTGATGCTCGCGGACACGCCCTACCGGCACGAGATCGAGGCGGACGTGGAGCCGTTCCGCTCGATCCTGCTCGGCCTGTTCTTCCTCGCGGTCGGCATGATGCTGGACCTGAGCGCGATCGCCGAGCGGCCCTTGTTCGTGGTCGGCATGGCGCTGGCCCTGATCGCGATCAAGGCGGGGATCATCATGGGCCTGGCCATGGCCTTCAAGATGGCCTGGCGCCCGGCGCTCGGCCTTGGCCTGCTGCTCAGCCAGGGCGGCGAGTTCGGCTTCGTCCTGTTCGCGCAGGCGCAGGGTGCGATGCTCATCGAGCCCGAGGCGGCGAGCCTGTTCGGCGCGATCGTGACCCTGTCCATGGCAACCACGCCGTTCCTGATGATGGCGACCCGCCGGTTCCGCGCCGAGCCGGTGGCGCGGGAGGAGGAGAGGGAAGGGCCAAGCGCGGACGGCGCCAATGCGCTGATCGTCGGCTATGGCCGCTTCGGCCAGACGGTCGGGCAGATGCTGCTCGCCCAGGGGATTCAGGTCACCCTGATCGACACCGACATCGAGATGATCGACGTCGCGGGCAGCTTCGGCGCCAAGGTCTATTATGGTGACGGCACGCGGCTCGACATGCTCCGCCAGGCGGGCGCGGGCGATGCCGAGCTGATCCTCTTCTGCCTGGACGGCGACCAGATCGAGCCGGAGCTGGTCGAGGCGGTGCATGAGGCTTTCCCCAAGGCCGCGATCTTCATCCGCGCCTACGACCGGCGCGCCTTCCTGAAGCTGCGCGGCGCGCCGATCGCCGGGATCGTGCGCGAGGTGCTCGAATCGGCGGTGAAGATGGCGCGGCTGGCCATGCAGTCCGCCGGCGTCGACGTCGAAGAGATCGCCCGGACGGAGGAGCTCTATCGATGCCGCGACCGCGAGCGGCTGAAGGCCCAGATCGAGAGCGGCGATCTGCGCATCAAGGTGAACTGGAATGCCGGCGCGCCGGAGACCGCTCAGGAAACGGTGAGCGAAGAAGACGCGAAGTCCGCCGCGGCTAAGCCCTCAACGCCGTGACGATCTCGTCGACCGTCTGGTCGTGCCGGCGGTTGCATCCGACCCGGAGATGGGCCTCGGCATAAACCGGGTTGCGGATCTCGGCGAGAGCCCGCAGCGAGGCTTCGGGGTCGGCCTTGTCCAGCAGGGGACGGCGGCCACTCTTGCGGGCCCGCGCGGCCAGGATGGCGATGTCGCCGTCCAGCCAGATCGAAATGCAGCGCTCCTGAATCAGGGCGCGCGTCTCCTCGTTCATGAAGGCGCCGCCGCCGGTGGCGATCACCTGCGGCGGGCCGTCGACCAGCCGCGCGATCACCCGCCTTTCGCCGTCGCGGAAATAGGCTTCGCCGTGCCGCCCGAAGATTTCCGGGATGGTCAGGCCGGCCGCCGCCTCGATCTCCGCATCGGCGTCGACGAAAGGCAAATGGAGCCGCCTGGCGAGCGCGCGGCCAACCGTCGTCTTGCCCGCCCCCATGAGGCCGACGAGAACGATCGACTTTTTCACCCTGTTCGACCCGCCCGACATGAAGCGGGGGCTATACAGGCTGCGCCTCGCTGGGGCAAAAGGCGCGCCATGCCCAAGTATAATTTCGCGCCGCAGCGCCGCCGCCGCAATCCGATCGGCCTCATCTTCATGATCATCCCGGTCCTTCTCATCGGTTTCCTGCTGTGGCTGGGTTTCCGCTCCAACGAGGTGCCGCAGCAGCGCATCGAGCAGGATGTCACCAATGCGGTCCTGGCCCGCTAAAGCCAGCCTCCTCGCGGGGACCACCGCACTGCTCATCGCCATTCCGGCGCTGAGCCAGGAACGGCGCCCCGAATCCCTGCTGCCGCCGGGCTTCGGCGACCCGCAGACCTTGCCGCCGCCCGAAAAGGCGGCGCCCGTGCCGCGCCCGCCCCGGCAAACGCCGGAGGTGCCGCGCACGACTCCGGAAACGGGCGCGCCGCAGACCAATGCCGGGACCGAGGCCGTCGCCGAGACGGAGAATGGCGCCGCCGCCGCGGCCGAGGACGTCGAGGAGGTGGCGGTCGATTCCAGCCAGCTGCCCCGGCCGAGCAATTATTTCACCGTGCCGCGCGGGCTGGAGCGCGCGACCGACCGGATCGGGCCGTTGCTGCCCGGCAATAACGGCTTCGCGGCCAATGCCTTCGGACAGACCAATGGCCCCATGCTGCGCGCGATGCTGCGGCGGACCAGCGCGCCTCTGGCGTCGCGCTGGGCCTCGATCGTGCTGCGCCGCGCCTTGCTGTCGAACCTGCCGGCGCCGGCGGGTGTCGAGGCGGTCGACTGGGCGGCCGAGCGCGCCGCCTTCCTTCTGAAGATGGGCGAGGCGGACGCGGCCCGGGCGCTCGTCCAGGCGGTGGATGTCGAGCTTTACACGCCGCGGATGATCGAGGCAGCGTCCGAGACGGCGCTCGCCACCGCCGATCCGGCCGCGCTCTGCCCCCTGGTGCTGCCGGCGCGGAGCCTGTCCCAGGATCAGGTCTGGCTGCTCGCCGACGGCATGTGCGCCGCGCTCGAGGGCGAGGCGGCGCGGGCCGGCGCGATCATCGACCAGCTGCGGACGCGCAACGGCGCGAGCATCGACCTGCAGCTGGCGGAGAAAGTGATCGGCGCGGGCGCCGAGACAAGGCGGGCCGCGGAGCTGCGCTGGGACGGGGTCGGCCAGCTGACCCCTTGGCGCCTCGGCCTGGCCAGCGCGACCGGCGCCCCCATTCCGGCCAATCTGCTCAACACTGCGGAGCCGCGCTTCCAGGCCTGGCTGGCCCGCGCGCCGATGGTACCGATCGAGCAACGGCTCGCGGCCGCCAATACCGCCGCGGCGATCGGCGTGCTCTCGTCCCACAGCCTGGTCGAGATTTACAGCCTGCAGCTGGACCAGACCGATCCGGCCGAGGCGGCGAACACGATCGGCGCGCGGTTGCGCACCGCCTGGATCGAGCAGGACCCGGCGCGGCGGCTGGAGGCGATGCGCAACCTCTGGGTGGACCAGGAGGCGCAGGCGCCCCGGCAGCGTCAGGCGCGGCTGATTCTCACCGCCGGCGCGGCGGCACGAATCCCGGTCTCGGCCGATTATCTGACGGACGCGCCCAATTTGATCGCGGCGATGATGAGCGCCGGCATGGATGGCGAGGCCGCCCGCTGGGGCAGCATGGTCGAGGCGAATGGATCTTCCGATAAAGCCTGGGCCTTGCTCGCTTTGGGTGCGCCGCGGCTCAATGTCGCGGTGGACGGTGGGCGGATCTCCTCCTTTGTCAGCGACGACGACAGCCCGGGCCGGCAGCGCGGGCCGATGCTCGTCGCCGGCTTGGCGGGCCTCGGGCGGATCACCATGGAGCAGGCTTCGTCTTCCGGCTTCCAGCCGGGCCGGGACGATATCTGGACGCGGGCGATCGACCGGGCGGCGCAGGCGCGCGAGCCGGGCACGGTGGCCTTGCTCGCGGGCGTCGGCCTGCAAAGCGCGGGCTGGGAGGGCGTGCCGCCGGACTATCTGTTCCGGATCGTGAGGGCCTTGCGCATGGTCGGCATGGAGTTCGAGGCACGGATGATCGCGGCCGAGGCGGTGGCCCGGCTGTGATGGCCGCGCTGGACGACCGCGCCTCCATCGCCGCCTTTCTCGAAATGATGGCCGCCGAAGCCGGGGCGGCCCGCAACACCTTGCTCGCTTATGAGCGCGACCTGCGCGGCGCCTCCGAGCTGCTGGACGGGATGCTGGCAGGGGCTAAGGCGGAGGAGTTTCGCCGGCTCGGCGAGGCCTGGCTGCCGTTGAAGCGGGCGACGGTGGCGCGCAAGTCGGCGGCGCTGCGGCGCTTCTACGCCTTCCTGCAGGACGAGGGGATGCGGCGCGACGATCCCGGCGCCGCGCTGCCGCGCCCGGTGAGCGAGCGGCCCTTGCCCAAGATCATCGATCATCAGGCGGTGGACGGACTGTTCGCGGCGATCGAGCGGCGCAAGGCGGAAGGGTCGGTCAGCGCACTGCGCCTCGCGGCTTTGATCGAGCTGCTTTACGGCTCCGGGCTGCGCGCGACCGAATTGGTGTCGCTGCCGCGCAATGCGGTGCAGCCGGACAAGCCCTTCCTGATCCTGCGCGGCAAGGGCGGGCGGGAAAGGCTCGTGCCGATCTCCGACCGCGCCCGTGCCGCCGTCGCCGAGCATGCCGCCACGGTGCCGCGCGATGCGCTCTGGCTGTTTCCCTCGGGCAAGAAGCATCTGAGCCGGGTCAGGCTCTATCAGCTCGTGCGCGAGCTGGCGGGGGAGGCGGGGATTCCGCCCGACCGGATCAGCCCGCACGTGCTGCGCCATGCCTTCGCCACCCATTTGCTGGAAGGCGGGGCGGACCTGCGCGCGGTGCAGATGCTGCTCGGCCATGCCGATATCGCGACCACGCAGATCTATACCCATGTCGATTCGCGCCGGCTGATCGACCTGGTGAACACGCGCCACCCGCTGGCGGACGCCGCGCCCCGGGACAGGCCGCGCGTTGACGACGGCGCCAAGCGCGCCTAACTCCCGCGCCGCAATGGCCACCTTTCTCGATTTCGAAAAACCGATCGCCGAGCTCGAGGCCCGGATCGCGGAGCTGCGCGAGACCGCCTCCGCCACCGAGCCCAATATCGAGGCGGAAATCGGCCGCCTGCAGGAGCGCGCCGCGCGTCTGTTGCGCGACACTTATGCGAAGCTCTCGCCCTGGCAGAAGACGCAGGTCGCCCGCCATCCGGAGCGGCCGCACCTCAAGGATTATGTCGACGGACTGATCGAGGATTTCGTGCCGCTCGCCGGCGACCGCAATTTCGCCGACGACAGCGCGATCATCGGCGGGCTCGGCAAACTGGGCGGGCGCCGGGTCGTGATCATCGGTCATGAGAAAGGCGACGATACGGCGAGCCGGCTCAAGCACAATTTCGGCATGGCCCGGCCCGAGGGCTATCGGAAGGCGATCCGGCTGATGCAGCTCGCCGACCGGTTCGCCCTGCCCGTGGTCACTCTGGTCGATACGCCCGGCGCCTTTCCGGGCGTGCAGGCGGAAGAGCGCGGCCAGGCCGAGGCGATCGCCCGCTCGACCGAGCAATGCCTGGCACTCGGCGTGCCTCTGGTCGCCGCAATCGTCGGGGAAGGGGGCTCGGGCGGCGCCATCGCCATCGCCGCCGCCAACCGCGTGCTGATGCTGGAACACAGCGTTTATGCGGTGATCTCGCCCGAGGGCTGCGCCTCGATTCTCTGGCGCACGGGCGACAAGGCGGCCGACGCCGCCGAGGCGATGCGGGTAACCGCGCAGGATCTCTACCAGTTGGGCGTGATCGAACGGATCGTCGCCGAGCCCGCGGGCGGCGCGCATCGCGAGCCTGCGGCGACCATCGCCTCATTGGGTGCCGCGATCGGCGAGGAGCTGGATGCGCTTACGCCGCTGTCGCGCGACCAGGTCCGCCGCGAGCGCCGCGAGAAATATCTCACCGTCGCCTGACCCCGAGGCATAGAAAAAGGACGGCGGACTTTCGTCCACCGCCCTCTCTCACGGTCGACTGGACGGCTTAGCCGTTCATCGCCGACGCGGCGTTGTTGAAGGTCGTGCGGATGGAAGTGCCGAGGCCCTGCATCGCGGTGATGGCGGCGACGGCGATTAGGGCAGCGATCAGGCCATATTCGATGGCGGTGGCGCCCTTGCTGTTCTTGATCAGCTTGCGAATGCGCAGCATGGTTCCGGTCTCCTTGGTTCCCTTGGCTTCAGGAAGTCCACTTTCCTGGCCGCCCGCGCCTGTGCCGGGTCGGCATCCTCGCCCATAGGGGATCAGGCTTGAGAAAATTTTAATGCGCCCCTGCGGGACGGCCCGTGTTCCGGGCAAAGAAAAAGGGCGGCGGACTTTCGTCCACCGCCCTTCTCTCGCTTTTCAACTAAACGGGGATTAGCCGTTCATCGCCGAGGCGGCGTTGTTGAAGGTCGTGCGGATGCTGGTGCCGAGGCCCTGCATCGCCGCAATAGCGGCAACCGCGATCAGAGCCGCGATCAGGCCATACTCGATGGCGGTGGCGGCTTTGTTATTCTTGATGAATTTGCGAATGGTCTGCATTGTCCGGTTCCTCGATCTCAATTTCAATCGCGGATGGTCCACCAACCGCGTGCCCCTTTGAGAGCCATGCCGTTTTCGGTCATCTGGCTTTATAATACGTTAAAGGGGCCGCCTGTTTTTTTACCCCGCCTCAGCCGTTCATGCCCGATGCGGCATTGTTGAAGGTGGTGCGCAGGCTGGTGCCGAAGCTGCTCATTGCGGCGATGGCCGCCACGGCGATGAGCGCGGCGATCAGGCCGTATTCGATGGCGGTCGCCGCCTGTCGATTGCGGACGATCTTGCTGATGAAGGTCATGGGGCGCTCTCCAGTCTCGCGCCAGACATGTGCCCGGCGCTGGGACTGAGTGGCTAACGGATGTAACTTACTGGAAAGCTAATGTTTCTCAGGCGTCACGAACGGCGGTCTGGGTGTTGTTCCACATTCCGACGGTCGTCTGGGCGAGGCTGACCACGCCGACCAGAATGGCAAGAAAGATGAGCGCGACGATCAGGCCATATTCGACGGCCGTCGCTGCTTTGGTTTCACGAGCCAATCGAAAAAGGCTACGCATCTTCGTCTTCCCCTGCTCTTATGCCCCGCAAATACGGGAGACGGGGTTAACGAAATCCTTCCGGGAACGCGTGTTTTGGAAAAAAATCCGACAATGACGGTGGTGGCGGCCGCCCTGCTCGATGGCGAGGGGCGGATTTTGCTGCAGCAGCGGGCGCCCGGACGGCAGATGGCGGGCTTGTGGGAGTTTCCGGGCGGCAAGGTTGAGCCGGGCGAATTGCCCGAGGAGGCGCTGGCCCGCGAACTGCAGGAAGAGCTGGGGATCCATATCGCGCCGACGGACTTCGCCCCGGCCTGCTTCGCCAGCGCGCCGGTGACCGGGCGGCACATGCTGTTGCTCCTCTATCTCTGCCGGCGCTGGCAGGGCGAACCGGCCGCGCTGGACGCGAGCGCGCTCGCCTGGCTGCGCCCGGAGGAAATGGAGCCGGACCTTATGCCCCCGGCGGACGCGCCGCTCATCCCCATGCTCGACGCGCTGATCGCGGCGGGGGCGGCGTGAGCAAGCCGGCGGGCGAGGCGAGGCTGGAACGGCTGCGGCTTCCGGCCATGGCCGTGTCGCTCTGCTTCCTCTTCCTGATTGTCACCGCCTTGGTGACGATCCTCCGCGATCCCTATCAGATGGACTTCATCTCTTACTGGGCGGCGGGAAAGCTCGGCCTGCAGGGCCAGCCCGCGCTCGCTTATGATTTCGCCGCGCACCGGGCGGTGGAGTTGCAGGCGACGATGGTGGCCGGGATGCCGTTCGGCTACCCGCCCGCATTCCTGATCATTGCCTCGCCTTTTGCCCTCTTTCCCTATCCGACGGCGGCGGTCGCCTGGGTGATTTTGGGCTGGGCGGCCTATGCCGTGGCGGTGCGGCTGTGGATGCCCAAAGCCTATTGGCTGGCCATGGCGATGCCGCCGCTTCTGATCAACGCGATCACCGGTCAGGCCGGCTTCCTGATCGCGGCTCTATTCATCGCGGGCACGACGCTGCTGCCGAAGCGGCCTTTGCTTGGCGGGATGCTGCTCGGGCTGATGGTGATCAAGCCGCAGCTCGGCCTTGCCTTGCCGTTCGTGCTGGCGGCAGGGCGGGAATGGCGTGCCTTTGCCGGGGCGGCGCTGTCCGCGGGCGGCTTCCTGTTGCTCGGCCTGCTGTTGTTCGGGCTGGAGAGCTATCGCGCCTGGCTGGGCAATGCGGCGCTCTACTCCTCGGTGGTCGGCGATGGGCTGGCGGGCTGGCAGAAGATGGCCAGCGTCTACAGCGCGCTCCGTTTCGACGGGCTGGGCGCCGCACCGGCCTGGATCGCGCAGGGCGTGCTGGGGGTCGCCGCGGTCGGAGTCGCGGCTTTGCTCTGGCACCGCAAGGCGGAGTGGGGCGCCCGGGCCGGGGCGCTGGCCGCCGCCACCGCGCTCGCGAGCCCCTATCTGTTCGGCTACGACACCTTGCTCCTGATCGTGCCTTTCGCCTGGCTGATCCTGCGCGGCGGCAACGCGATTGCGCTGGCGCTCTGCTGGGCGCTCATGCTGCTCGGCCTGTTCCAGGCTCTGGACTGGGCCGGCGGGCCGAATTTGGCGCCACTGGTGCCGATCACGCTGCTCGTCCTGATCTGGCGCCAGGCTCAGCGGGACCGGGGCTTGAGCGCGTCGGCGAGCGAAGCCGTGCCCGAGCCGCGTCTGGCCGGTGCGGGCTGAGACGGGGCAGGAGCCCAGCCGCTCAGGAAGACCAATTCGAAACGCTCCACTTCGCTTTCGCCGAACGCCGCCATCGCTGCGGCGAGGCCGGGGCGGGTGAAAGGCGCCCTGGTGCGCTGGGCGAGGATGTTTGTGCTGCCGGTCAGGCGCAGGTCCGCGAGCAAGCGGGGCAGAGCGGCGTAGCGGACCTCCACCACCTCCCGGTCCGCCACCGGGAGCGCGAAGCCGGCGCGGGTGAGCAGATCGCCCGCGGCGCGGACGTCGATTTGCGGGTGAATCCGAGGAGAGGGATCGCGCCCGTCCGCCGCCTCGGCCGTCCGCATCGCCTGGCGCAAGCGCGGCAGGCTGCCGGCCCCGGCAAAGGCGGCCAGGAACAGGCCGTCGGGCTTCAGCGCGCGGCGGATCAGGGCCAAAGCGCCGGGCAAATCGTTGATCGTGTCGAGCAGCCCTACCGACACGGCGAGATCGATGCTCGCCGGCGGCAGGCCGGGCAGGTCTTCCTCCGCGACCCGCAGCACGGACAGGCCGCGCTCCACCAGCCGGTCGCCGAGCCAGGCATCGCTGCTCAGCTCAAGCACCTGTGCGAAGGGCCGGGCGACGAGATCGAGCCGGTCGAGCAGCTCCCCGGCGGCACGGCGGTGTAGCCAGAAAGCCTCCTCCTTGCCCGTGCCGGCGCGCGCGCGGCGCAGCCGGCCGAGCGCGGCATCGAAGGGCAGGGTGGGAGCCTCGGTCATCCTCCGCGCCTATAGCAGAGCACGCCAGCGCTCCAACGTCTGTCCGCCTGCGGACAGCCTGTCCGGAATCGGACGCGGATTCTGCTGTGGCTTTCCTGCCCGCAGAGAGGAAAATCGCTGGCACGGCTCTTGCTGCGATGCAGTGGAATGAGCATTGGAGAAACGCTTTCACTTCCCGGCCCCGACCGATAAAAGCCCCGATAGCCGATAAGTGTATTGCGTCACTAAAACAGTTGTGCGAAGAGCCGCGACGATGACCGAATTGACCTTCGAACCGATGCGCCGCGCGATGGTGGCGAGCCAGCTCAGGACGACGGGCGTCAACGATCCGCGCGTCATCGCGGCGATGGGCGAAGTGGCGCGCGAGCGCTTCGTGCCCGCCGAGCGCGCCGCTCTGGCTTATGCGGACGCGACCGTGCCGCTGGCTGATGGGCGGGCGCTGAACCCGCCCATGGCTTTGGGCCGCCTGCTCACCGAGGCGCATCTGCAGGGCCATGAGCGCGCGCTCGTGATCGGCGCCGGCACCGGCTATGCCGCGGCGGTGCTGGCCCGGCTCGTGACGTCGGTGACCGCGCTAGAGGAAGATGCGGCCTTGCTGGCGACGGCGCGCGAAGCGCTGGCCGGCACCGTCGTGACCCTGGTCGAAGGGCCGCTCGCCGCCGGTTCGGCCGCGGGCGCACCTTATGACTTCATCCTGATCGACGGCGCGGTGGACTATGTCCCGCAGGCCATCATCGATCAGGCTGCGGACGGAGGCCGGATCGGCCTCGCCGTGCTCGATCGGGGGGTGACCCGGCTCGCCATAGGGCGGGTCGTCGCCGGGGCGTTCGGGCTTTCGGTCTTCGCCGATGCGGCGGTGGCCATCCTGCCGGGGTTCGAGAAGCCCCGGGGTTTCAGTTTCTAGAGCGGAGTGGGTTTGATGCGTTCAGCTTTGCTGGCAGCGGCAGGACTGGCGGCCATCGCGAGCAGCGGTGCTGCCCTGGCGCAGACGTCGGGGACGGCGCCGCGGTCGCAGACCCAGGCCTTCGTGCCCAATCCGGCGCGTGCGCCCGCGGCGTCGACGCCGGCGGCGGCCCCGGTCGATTATGGCCGCGAGCAGACGCTGCGCGAGGCGCTGGTCCGCACCTACCAGACCAACCCGACCTTGATGGCCCAGCGCCAGGTCCTCCGGCAGCGCGACGAGGATGTGGACCAGGCCCGGGCCGCCGGGCGGCCGCGCGTCGAAACCTCGATCACGGTCAATCGCGACATCTACACCCGCAATATCATTGGCGGAAACGGCGCCGATCTCACCGTTGGCGGGACGGTCAGCATGCCGATCTACTCGGGCGGGCGGGTGCGCAATTCGGTGCGCGCCGCCGATACCCGTGTGGAGGCCGGCCGCGCCGACCTGCGCGCGACCGAGGGCGATCTCTTCACCGAAGCGGTCTCGGCCTATATGGACGTGATCCGCGACCGCTCGATCGTCCAGCTCAACCAGAATCAGGTGCGCGTCCTCGAGACGAACCTGCAGGCGACCCGCGACCGCTTCGAGGTGGGCGACCTGACCCGCACCGACGTTGCCCAGTCCGACGCCCGTCTCGCGCTCGCCCGCAGCCAGCTCGCCATCGTCGAGGGGCGGCTGCGCAGCAGCGAGGAGAATTATCGCCGCGTGATCGGCCAGAATCCCGAGGATCTGCAGCCGCCGCCGCCGCTGCCGACCTTGCCGGGCACGGACGAGCAGGCCACCCAGATCGCGCTCGGCAACAATGCCGACCTCGCCTCGATCGCGGCCCAGGCCCGCGCCGCCGGCTATGATGTCCGCGTCGCCCGCGGCGCCCGCCTGCCGACGATCACCGCGAACAGCCGGACCACCTATTTCGACACGCTCGGCACCGGCAATGCGGGCCAGAACGGCCTCGGCCTCGGCGTCGACAACACGACCAGCAGCAGCGTCGGCCTGTCGCTGACCTTGCCGCTCTACCAGGGCGGCGGCGCGGCCTCGCGCGTCCGCCAGGCGGAGGCGTTTCGCGGCCAGTTGCTCGAGCAGGCGGTGGCGGTCGAGCGCGGGGTGATCTCCAGCACCAACGCCGCCTTCGCCAATTACCGGGCGGCTTTGCTGGCGATCGATTCGAACGAGATCGCCGTGGCCGCCAACACCCTGGCGCTCGAAGGCACCCGTGCCGAGCAGACGGTCGGCACGCGCAACGTGCTCGATGTGCTGAATGCCGAGCAGGAATTGCTGAACAGCCAGGTGCTGCTCGTCACCGCCCGGCGCGACGCTTATGTGGCCGGCTTCCAATTGCTCAATTCGATGGGTCAGGCCGAGGCCAAGGACCTCAACCTCGACGGGATCGGGCCGCTCTACGACCCGACGGTCAATTACAACCGCTATTCCAGGAGCTGGAGCGACTGGGATGACGGACCGCGAATCCACCCGTCTTCCACCCGCACCGCGCCGCCCAATAACAATAGCCCGGTGACAGAACCCCCCGTGACAGCCTCGCCCAACTAGGCAATAAGCGGCGCCGCTATGGGGGACGCCCAACCAGACCCGTCGATGGAGGAAATTCTCGCCTCCATCAAACGCGTGATCGCGGAAGACAGCCGCGTGGCCACGACGGCCGAGGCCGGCGCACCGGTGCGCGGCCGCCGGGTCCGCGCTGTCCCCGCCATCGAGCCGGCGCCGGGCGACGATGACGTGCTGGAGCTGGACGAACCGATCACCGAGGGCCCGACCCTGCTGTCCGACAACGCCGCCGCCTCCACCCGGACGCGGCTCGCTTCCTTGTCGGCGCTGCGCCAGCGTGGCGAGAGCCAGGCCGCCGATCCGGGCGCGCTAGAGGCGGTGGTCCGCGAAATGCTGAAGCCGATGCTCAAGGACTGGCTCGACCAGCGCCTGCCCGAGATCGTCGAGGAGCTGGTGACCCGCGAAATCGCCCGGCTGACAGGGCGGGATCTCTAGGGTTCCCCTTTGAAGCATGGGTGTGCTCCGGCGAAGGCCGGAGCGTTGCGCGATCCGCACAGATTGTATCCGGCCAACGGTCCGGCCTTCGCCGGACCACGGCTGTGGGTTGCTCACCGTCTTATGCGGGTCTAACCCGCTCCCCATGAAGAAGCTGCTGCTCGCGAGCCTTGCCGCGCTCGCTTTCGCCCAGGCGCCCGCCGCCTTTGCCCGCCCGATGACCGCCACCGATCTCGCCACGATGCGGCGACTCGCGGCGCCCGCCGTCTCTCCGGACGGAAACTGGGCGGTCTATCAATTGCGCGAGACCGATCTCGCCGCGAACCGGGGGCGGACGGACCTCTATCTGCTCGATCTCAGCGCGCGGAACGCGCAGGCGGTGCGGATCGCGTCGCGGCCGAATTTCAACGAGCATGATGCGCGCTTCTCGCATGACGGGCGCTGGCTCTATTATCTCTCCAACGAGTCCGGCAGCGACCAGATCTGGCGCGTTTCGCTTCCCTCCGGCACGCCGGAGAAGGTGACCGATCTCGCCACCGATGTCGCCGGCTTCGCGATCGCGCCGACCGGGGACCGGGTCGCGATCTGGGCCGACCGCAACATGGCCTGCCAGGATTTCAGCTGCGCCAACGTCTCCGGGCCGGGGCCGGATGACGGCTCGGCCCGGGTCTACGACCAGACCTTCGTGCGCCATTGGGACGTGTGGGTGGAGCCGGGCGTACGCTCGCGCATCTTCTCCTTCCCGATGGTCGACGGCCGGCCGCAGGGGCAGGGCGTGCCGCTGGCGCCGAACCTGGCCGGCGATTCGCCGTCCAAGCCGTTCGGCGGCGGCGAGGAGATCGCCTGGGCCCCGGACGGGCGAACGCTCTATTTCGCGTTGCGCGAGGCGGGGCGGACCGAGGCGAACTCGACCAATCTCGATATCTTCGCGGTGCCCGCCGACGGCAGTGCCGCGCCGACCAACCTCACCCCGGCCAATCAGGGCATGGACACGACCCCCGCGGTCTCGCCCGACGGGCGCTGGCTGGCCTGGACCAATATGGCGCGGGCGACCTACGAGGCGGACCGGCAGGTGGTGTGGCTTCGCAACCTGCAGACCGGCGAGATGCGGGCGCTGACCCAGGCCTGGGACCGCTCGGTCGGCTCGCTCGCCTGGGCCGCGGACGGCCGCTCCTTGCTGGTCACCGCCGGCGACACGCTCGACACCCCGGTCTTTCGCGTGGACGTGGCGACGGGGCGGGTGACGCGCCTGACGCAGGGTGGCACCGCGAACAATGTCGTCCCGTTGCGCGATGGCGGCGCGCTCTACACGCTCAACAGCCTGCAGGCGCCGGACGATCTCTACCGGCTCGACCGGAGCGGCCGCGCGACGCAGCTCACCCGGGTCAACGCCGACAAATTGGCCGAGCTCGACCCGGTGGTGGTGCAGCGTTTCTCCTTCCCGGGCGCCAATGGCGACACGGTCTGGGGGCAGATCGTGAAGCCCGCGCGGGAGCAGGCGCGGACCGAGCGCTTCCCCACGTTGCTGCTGATCCATGGCGGGCCGCAGTCCAGCTTCGGCAATGGCTGGTCCTATCGCTGGAACCCCTGGGTGTTCGCCGCGCCGGGCTATGCGGCGGTGACCGTCGATTTTCATGGGTCCACCGGCTACGGCCAGGCCTTTACCGATTCGATCAACCGGGACTGGGGCGGCAAGCCGCTCGAGGACCTTCGCCTCGGCCTCGCCGCGGCGGGGCGGACGGACACGCAGCTCGACACGGCCAATGCCTGTGCGCTGGGCGGCTCCTATGGCGGCTTCATGGCGAACTGGATCGCAGGCAATTGGCCGGAGGGCTTCCGCTGCCTGGTCAGCCACAGTGGCGTCTTCGACCAGCGCGCCATGGCCTATGAGACCGAGGAGCTCTGGTTCTCGGAGTGGGAGTTTGGCGGGCCTTATTACGAAGCGCCGGCGCGGGAGAATTACGAGCGCAACAACCCGGTCAATTTCGTCCAGAATTTCCGCACGCCGATGCTGGTCATTCATGGCGAGCGCGACTTCCGGATTCCGTACAGCCAGTCGCTCGGCCTGTTCAACGCGCTGCAGCGGCGGAACGTCCCGTCGCGGCTGGTCGTCTTCCCGGATGAGAATCACTGGATCCTGAAGCCGCAAAACTCGATCCAATGGTATCGCGAGGTGCATGGCTGGCTGGATCAGTGGCTGCGGCAGCCTCGGCCCGCGACGACCACCACTGGCAATTAGGTCGCCGTTGCTCTTTGGGGAGCGCCTCGTCTAAGCGCTCCCCATGACCGAACTTCCGAAGACTTTCGACCCGGCCGAGATCGAGGCCCGCTGGTACGCCAAATGGGAAGGTGAGGGGATGTTCCGCCCGGAGCGCCCCGAGGCCGAGCCGTTCACGATCGTGATCCCGCCGCCCAATGTGACGGGCTCGCTCCATATCGGGCACGCGCTGGATAATACGCTGCAGGACATCCTCATCCGCCACGCGCGGCTGCAGGGGAAGGATTCGCTGTGGGTGGTCGGCATGGACCATGCCGGCATCGCCACGCAGATGGTGGTCGAGCGCCAGCTGGAGGAGAAGCAGGACAAGCGCACCAATTACACGCGGGACGAGTTCGTCGCGAAGGTGTGGGAGTGGAAGGCGGAGAGCGGGGGACAGATCACCCGCCAGCTCCGTAGGCTCGGCGCCTCCTGCGACTGGGCGAACGAGCGGTTCACCATGGATCCCGGCTTCTCGAAGGCCGTGCTCAAGGTGTTCGTCGATCTCTACAATCAGAAACTTCTCTACCGCGACAAGCGCCTGGTGAACTGGGATCCGGGCCTGAAGACCGCCATCTCCGACCTCGAGGTCGAGACGCGCGAGATCCAGGGCAAGTTCTGGCATTTCTCCTATCCGCTGGAGGACGGCTCCGGCGCGATCTCGGTGGCGACGACGCGGCCCGAGACGATGCTCGCCGATATGGCGGTGGCGGTGAACCCGGCGGACGAACGCTACACGGCTCTGGTCGGCAAGAAGGTGCGGCTGCCGATCACGGGCCGGCTCGTGCCGATCGTGACCGACGAGCATGCCAATCCGGAGCTTGGTTCGGGCGCGGTGAAGATCACGCCGGGGCATGACTTCAACGATTTCGAGGTGGGCAAGCGCGCCGGGTTCAAGCCCGCCGACATGCTCAACATGCTCGACCAGGATGCGAAGGTGGTGCAGACCGCCGACGGCATGATCCCCGCGGATCTGCTCGGCCTTGACCGGTTCGATGCGCGCAAGCGCGTGGTCGCCCTCATCGAGGAAGCGGGGCTGCTCGAGAAGATCGAGGACCGGGTCATCCAGACGCCTTATGGCGACCGCTCCGGCGTGGTGATCGAGCCCTGGCTGACCGACCAATGGTATGTCGACGCGGAGACGCTGGCGAAGCCGGCGATCGAAGCGGTGCGCTCCGGCGACATCCGCGTCGTGCCCGAGACCTGGAAGAAGACCTGGTTCAACTGGCTGGAGAATATCCAGCCCTGGTGCGTGTCCCGGCAGCTGTGGTGGGGGCACCGGATCCCGGCCTGGTATGACGATGCGGCCGGCAAGGTCTATGTCGCGGAGACCGAGGAGGACGCGCAGGCCCAGGCCAGCGCGGGCGCGACCCTGCGCCGCGACCCCGACGTGCTCGACACCTGGTTCTCCTCCGCGCTCTGGCCGTTCGCCACGCTCGGCTGGCCCGAGCAGACCGAGGAATTGCGCCGCCACTACCCCAACGACGTGCTGATCTCCGGCTTCGACATCATCTTCTTCTGGGATGCGCGCATGGCGATGCAGGGCTTCCAGCAGATGGGAGAGAAACCCTGGAAGACGCTCTATCTTCATGGTCTTGTGCGGGACGCCAAGGGCCAGAAGATGTCCAAGTCCAAGGGCAACACGGTCGACCCGCTCGGCCTGATCGACCAGTATGGCGCGGACGCCTTGCGCTTCACGCTCGCGGCGATGGAGAGCCAGGGGCGCGACATCAAGCTCGATGAGAAGCGCGTCGAGGGCTATCGCAATTTCGCGACCAAGCTCTGGAACGCGGCCCGTTTCTGCCAGGCCAACGGCATTGGCGCGTCGGCGACGATCGAGCCGCCGTTGGCCACGTCGCCGGTGAACAAGTGGATCGTCGGCGAGACTGTGAAGACCATCCAGGCGCTCGACATCGCGCTGGCGGAGCTGCGCTTCGACGAGAGCGCGAACACGGTCTACCATTTTACCTGGGCTACGTTTTGCGACTGGTATCTTGAGCTGATCAAGGGGCAGGTGGACACGGAGACCAAGGCGGTCGCGTCCTGGGTGCTCGACCAGATCCTGGTCATGCTCCACCCGTTCATGCCGTTTGTGACCGAGGAGCTCTGGAACGCGCTGGGCGAACGGCCTTATCCTTTGATCCATGCCAAGTGGCCGGTGCCGGACGCGCGCGCTCTCGATCCTGAAGCGTGTGAGCAGGTGGATTGGCTGATCGGGCTCGTCGGCGGAATTCGCTCTGCACGGGCAGAGCTCAATGTCCCCCCGGGAAACAAGCTTACCGCCTATGTGAAGCGGCAGGACCGGAAAACCGAAGAGTGGATTTTGAGAAACGAGGCGGCGATCAAGCGAATGGCCCGCCTCGAACAGATAAATCGCCCTTTGCATCCGGCGGCCGATGGCAAAGTCATTGGTATGCCGAACCATGCCGAGGCACCGGAAGGCCCATCGTTCCGGCATGTCGACAAGTATGGGGATTGGACGCTCATGCTCCCCGATGACTTCGACATCGGTGCGGAAATCGCGCGGCTGTCCAAGGCGTTAGAGACGGCGGCGAAGGAGCGGGATTCATTGGCGTCGCGCCTCGATAATCCCAGCTTCGTCGAACGGGCGAAACCGGAGGCCGTCGAGAAGGCACGCGCCGATCATGCCGATAGGTCGGCAGAAGCTGACCGGATCAACATTGCCCTCGAAAGGCTCGGCTAAATCAGACTCGTCATGCCGGGCTTGATCCGGCATCCACCTTCCTTTGCTGCGCCCGCGCAAGAAGATGGGCCCCGGATCAAGTCCGGGGTGACGATCCCTGGTTCCCGTCTTCCACCCACCACCGCCAAAATTGGCGGTCCCCCTCCCCATCGGCCCGATGGGGAGGCTAAGAGCCTCGCATGGCGAGTCGCCCCCAGACAGGCCCGCGCGGGCCGGACCTCACGCAGGGGCCGATCGGCAAGACCTTGCTGGCCTTCGCCTTGCCGACCTTGCTGTCCTCCGTCCTGCAATCCCTCAACGGCTCGATCAATGCGATCTGGGTCGGGCGCTTTCTCGGTGAGCAGGCGCTTGCCGCCACGTCCAATGCCAATCTGACCATGTTCATGCTCATGGCTTTCGTCTTCGGCTTCGGCATGGCGGCGACGGTGCTGATCGGGCAGGCCTTCGGACGGCGGAACATGGACCAGGTGCGGCGGACGATCGGCACCGCGATCGGCGGCTTCGCGCCCGTCGCGGCCCTGATCGGCATTCTCGGCTGGATCTTCGCGCCGGACCTGCTGCGCCTGCTGGCGACGCCGCCGGAAAGCGCGCCGCTGGCGCTGGCCTATCTTCGCGTCATCTTCATCGCCATGCCGCCCATGCTGATCGCCGTGATCTTCATCATGGGGCTGCGCGGCACAGGGGATGCGCTGAGCCCGCTCTGGTTCATGATCGTCTCGGTCCTGCTCGACAGCGGCCTGAACCCGGTCTTCATCCTCGGCCTCGGGCCCTTCCCGGAAATGGGCATTGCCGGCTCCGCCATGGCCACGGTGATCGCCAATTTCGTCGCCTTGCTCGGGCTGCTTGCCTATATCTACTGGCGCGATCTGCCGATCCGGCTGCGCGGGCCGGAGCTGCGCTACCTGATCCCGGACCGGCAGCTGTTCAGGACGATGATCGTCAAGGGCTTCCCCATGGGCCTGCAGATGATCGTGATCTCCTCCTCGGGCCTCGCGACCCTCGGCCTGGTCAACCGCGAGGGCGTGGAGACCACCGCCGCCTTCGGGGTGGCGATGCAGCTCTGGACCTATCTCCAGATGCCGGCGATGGCGCTCGGCGCCGCGTGCAGCGCCATGGCGGCGCAGAATATCGGGGCCGGCAAATGGGACAGGGTCGGCGCGATCACCCGCTCCGCCATCCTCTACAATCTGATGATCACCGGCGCGCTTGTGGTGCTGCTGATCGTCTTCGACCGGGCGGCGCTGGCGCTGTTCCTCGGCGGCAACAGCCCCGCGCTGCCGATCGCCCAGCATATCCAATTGCTCGCCACCTGGAGCTTCCTCCTGTTCGGCGTGACCATGATCCTGTTCGGCACGGTGCGGGCGAACGGGGCGGTGTTCGGACCGTTGATCATCCTGATCATCGGTCTCTACCCGGTGCGGCTCGGCTTCGCGCTCGGCGCCTATGGCTGGCTCGGCGCGGACGCGATCTGGTTCAGCTTCACCATCGGCAGCCTCGCCAATCTGCTGCTCGCCTCGGCTTATTATCTGCATGGCGGCTGGCGGAAGGCGCGGATGCAAATGCCGCCGCCGCGTGCGGAGCTGGAGGAGGAGGCGCAGGCCGATTGCGAACCGGGCGGGCGGGTCACGCCGTCCGCCTAGGCGGGCACGATCACCTCGATCACGCCCTCCGCCACCTCGACCGTGGCCGGCGTGTGGCCCACCACCTCGCCGTCGATGGAGATGGGCAGAGGCGGGTCGGTGATCAGGCGCAGCTTCCGGGCGTGGAAATCGACCACATTCTGCTTTTTCCAGGCCCGGTTGCGGGCGAGCACCGCCAGCCAGTTGCTGAGCAGCCGGTGCTTCGCCCGGCCGGTCACGGCCTGCACCACGATCTCGCCGCTGTCGACGCGGGCCGCGTCGATCACTTCGACGCCGCCATGATAGGCGCCGTTGGCGATGCGAACCTCGAGTGCCTCCATGACGTGCTTCTCGCCATTTTCCAGTTCGACGGTGAGCTTGAAGGGGCGGAAGCGGAACACGCAGCGGACCGCCCAGATCAGATAGCCGACGCGCCCCAGATATTTCTTCAGATTGTGAGGGACGGTGGCGCCGATCATGGGCGAGAGGCCGATGGCGGCGCTGTTCGCATAGAAATCGCCGTCGATGACGCCGAGATCGACGCGGCGGCGCTTGCCCGTGGCGATGGTGCGGATCGCTCCTTCCAGGTCGAGCGGGATGCCGAGCGTGCGGGCGAAGCTGTTGGCCGTGCCGAGCGGGAGCAGAGCGAACACGCAGTCGCGGTCGACCAATTCGTCCACCGCCGAGGAGAGCGAGCCGTCACCGCCGCCGACGATCACCATGGGCGCGCCGCTGCGCACCGCCTCCTTGACCGTCGGGATGAGCTCCTTCGATTTGCGTACCGCATGGGCGGAACGAAGCCGGATGCCCGCCGCGCGCAGCTCGAAGACGGCGCGGCGGAACAGCGCCCGTCCCTTGCGGGAGCGTGCGTTGACGATCAGCACCGCCTCTGTCGGGATCGCTTTTTCTTCGGCCACTCACCGCTAACTCACGGCGGCGCCGCGATGTCCACCGGCTTTTGGCCTACATCACCGTATCGGCGAGATTGGACCGGTATTTGGTGTTGGTCTGCCGGTCGTTGATCTCGATATAGATATAGGATGGCGGGACCTGCCCCTCCGGCATGGAGAACCAGATCTGGCCAAGGTCGTTCGGGCTGCCCAGAGCGCAGAAGCCGTAAAGCCGCTGGTTGGTCCGGCCATTGTAGAAATCGACCCAGGCGCGGGCGGCATTCGTGTTGTTGCCGCAGGGCGGCAGGCTTGGCGCCGCGGCGAACAGGGCCGCCGGATATTGATTCTTGTTAAGCACATCGAACCGGTAGCGGACGAAATTCTGGCCGTTCACCGTGTAATATTCGGTGCCGATCAAATAGAGTATCGGATTGGGCTGGGCACTGGCCGTGCCCGCCGCCCCGGCAAAGGCCGCCGCCGCCGCGAATAGTCTGAATGCAAGCTTCCCCATCATCGTCTCGTCCTTTCAGGTGCTGAGCAAGGACAAGGGTGTGCAATCGCCCCCGTGCCGATTTTGTTTCGGCGCTGGCACAATGCCACCGATCCGATTTGCCTTCAAGGACGTCCGGGGCCGTCCCGCCGTTCGTCTATCGCGGCTTTGCAGGCCCGTTCCCGGGCGCTAAGCCCCCTCCCATGTCGGACGCCGCCTTTCCCGCTCTTCGTCTGCGCCGCACCCGCGCCGCGCCGTGGAGCCGGGCCATGGTCGCCGAGACGACGCTCTCCCCGTCGGACCTGATCTGGCCTCTGTTCATCACCGAAGGGCAGGGGGTCGAGGAGCCGATCGCGACCCTGCCCGGCGTGTCGCGCTGGTCGGTGGACCTGATCGCCGCCCGGGCGAAGGAGGCGCGGGCGCTGGGCATTCCCTGCATCGCGCTCTTCCCGAACACCCCCGCCGGCTTGCGCAGCGACGACGCGCGCGAGGCGCTCAATGCGAACAATCTGATCTGCAACGCGGTGAAGGCGGCGAAGGACGCGGCGCCGGAGGTCGGCGTGCTCACCGACGTCGCGCTCGATCCCTATACGTCGCACGGCCATGACGGGATCGTCGACGCGGCCGGCTATGTGCTGAACGACGAGACGAGTGCAATCCTGACCCGGCAGGCGATCGTCCAAGCGGAGGCGGGGGCCGACATCATCGCGCCGTCGGACATGATGGACGGCCGCGTCGGCGCGATCCGCGCGGCGCTGGAGCAAGGCGGCCATGCGAATGTGCAGATCATGGCCTATGCCGCCAAATATGCCTCGGCCTTTTACGGCCCGTTTCGCGACGCCGTGGGCTCGCGCGGGCTGCTGAAGGGCGACAAGAAGACCTATCAGATGGACCCGGCCAATGCGCTGGAGGCGCTGCGCGAGGTCGCGCTCGATCTGGCCGAAGGCGCGGACACGGTCATGGTGAAGCCGGGGCTGCCCTATCTCGACATCGTCCGCCGGGTGAAGGAGCGGTTCGAAGTGCCGGTTTTCGCTTATCAGGTGAGCGGCGAATATGCGATGATCGAGGCGGCGGTGGCCGTGGGCGCCGGGGAGCGGGACGCGCTCGTGCTCGAAACCCTGATGGCGTTCAAGCGGGCCGGCTGCTCCGGCGTGCTCACTTATCATGCGCCGGTGGTGGCGCGGCTGCTCGCCTGAAGATGAGCGAGGCGGCGCGGTCGAGACTGGCGGCGCTCGCCGCAGCGGCCAGCCCGTTGGAGCCCGATGCGGCGGCGCGCGCGGCGCTGGCCGGGCTGACGGTCGATCAGGCGCAGGCCTTTCTGACGGCGCTGGAGGACGGCCCGTCTTATGCGGCCTGGACCGAGGCGGATGCGGCGGCATTGGCAGCGCCCTTTCCCGAGACCGGGCGGGATCCCGCAGCGGTGCTCGCGGAGTTCGACGCCTCGGTCGCCCGGCCGGGCATCGCCACGGCCTCGGGGCGCTTCGCCGGCTATATTCCCGGCGGCGGTCTCTTCCATGCCGCGCTCGGCGATTTCCTCGCGGCGGCAACCAACAAATATTCGGGGTTTGCCCCGGCTGCGCCCGGGGCAGTGCGGCTGGAAAATGCCGTCGCCAGCTGGCTGGCGGGCGTGATCGGCATGCCGGAGGGGGCGGCGGGCGTGCTGACCTCTGGCGGTTCCATGGCGAACCTCACCGCCATCGTCGCGGCACGGGAGGCCGCAGACGAGGAGGGCGGCGGAGCCGTCTATCTCACCCATTTTGCCCATCACTGCATCGACAAGGCGCTGCGTATTGCCGGTCGGGCCCGCGCCCCGCGCCGCTCCATCGCCACCGACGCGCGTCACCGGATGTCCGCCGACGCCCTCGCCGAGGCGCTGGCGCGGGACAAGGCGGAGGGGATCCGGCCCTGGCTGATCGTCGCCTCGGCCGGCACCGTCGACACCGGCTCGGTTGACCCGCTGCCGGAGATCGCCGCCCTCGCCGCTGAACATGGCGCCTGGCTTCACGTGGACGGCGCCTATGGCGGCCTGTTCATGCTGTGCGGGGAGGGCCAGGCAACGCTCCGCGGGATCGAATTGGCCGACAGCGTGGCGCTCGACCCGCACAAGACCCTGTTCCTGCCTTATGGCACGGGCGCTGCCGTGGTGCGGGAGGGGCGGAAATTGTTCGATGCGTTCAGCGCCAGCGCCGACTACATCCAGGAGTTCGCCGCCAATGATGTGGGCCCGTCGCCCGCCAATCTCTCGCCCGAGCTGACCCGTCACTTCCGGGCGCTCCGGCTGTGGCTGCCGCTGCAGCTGGCCGGCGTGGGGGCCTTCCGCGCCGCCCAGTCGGAGAAGATCGGGCTCGCCCGCTATCTCCATGCACGGCTGTCGGAGATGGCGGACTGGGACGCGGGGCCGGAGCCTGATCTCTCGGTCGTCGCCTTCCGTCATCGCGGCGGCGGTGATTTCAACGACCGGCTGCTGACCCGCATCCAGCAGGGCGGACGCATCTTCCTGAGCGGGACGCGGATCGGCGGGGAGACCTGGCTGCGTTGCGCGATATTGTCGTTCCGCACGCATCTGGCGCATATCGACGAGATCATCGATATGCTGGCCGCCACCGCGGCCGCGCTGCAAGCCGAATGAAGGGAAACAGGGTGCCGATCCCAAGCTTGTTCTTTCACGGCCCGTTCAGGGGCGCTCCCGGCATGATCGCCGCTGGTGCGGCGCTCGACCTGGTATTGGATTATTGATGTCGAAGAAGAACCGCAGGCAACAGGCAGAGCAGGCCGCGAAGCCGGCCACCGCACCGGAAGGGCTGACCAACGCCGTGATCCCCAGGGCGCGGGTCGATGAGCGCTTTGCCCGGCCGCTTTTCATCCTGACCATCGTCACCGGCTCGTTCCTGCTGTTCCTGACCCAGCCGATGATCGCGCGCATGGCGCTGCCGCGGGTCGGGGGCGCGCCGTCCGTCTGGAACAGCGCGATGCTGGTCTACCAGCTGCTGCTGCTCGCCGGCTATGCTTATGCCCATTGGGTCGCCCGGCTGAAGCCGCGCAAACAGGCGGGGCTGCATATCATCCTGCTCGGCGTCGCCGCGCTCTGGCTGCCGATCGGGCTGACCTCCGCTATGCCGCCCAGCGATTCCGAGCCGGCGCTCTGGGTGCCCTGGTTCCTGTTCTCGTCGATCGGGCCGGTCTTCTTCATCGTCTCGGCGCAGGCGCCCTTGATGCAGCGCTGGTATGCGCTGGAGACGAGCCGCGGCGATCCCTATCCGCTCTACGCCGCCTCCAATCTGGGCAGCTTTGCCGGCTTGCTGTCTTATCCCTTGCTGGTCGAGCCGCTGATGAGCCTCCAGCAGCAGAGCTGGCTGTGGACGGCGCTGTACGCCGTCCTGGTCCTGCTGGTGATCGCCTGTGCCTTGACCGTGCCGGCCAATGCGGTGGAGGTCGTGCCCGAGCACACGGAGCCCGCGCCGACGATGAAGCGGACCCTGCACTGGATCGCGCTCGCCGCCATTCCGTCGGGGCTGATGCTGTCGACGACGACGCACCTCACCACCGACATCGTCGCCTTGCCGATGATCTGGGTGCTGCCGCTCGGCCTCTACCTGCTCAGCTTCGTCATCGCCTTCGCGACGCGGCGAAAGCCGGCGGACTTCATCACGATGCTGGCGCCGATCATCATCCTCGTCGCCGGCGGGCTCGTCTTCGGGCGCGGCGCGAGCAATCCGCTCTATCCCGCCACGCTCGGCCTGCTGCTGCTGTTCGCGATCGCGGTGGCGCTGCACGGCGAGATGTTCCGGCTACGGCCGGCGGCCAGCCATCTCACCCGCTTCTATCTCGCCATGTCGGTGGGCGGCATGCTGGGCGGCCTGTTCTGCGCGATCATCGCGCCGCTCATCTTCGACTGGGCCTATGAATATCCATTGCTGATCCTTGCCGCCGCCGTGCTCGTGCCGCAAATGCCGCTCGTGCCCTGGCCGAAGGGCACGGAGTGGATGATGCGGCTGGCGCTGCCGGCCATGGCGGTCCTGCTCGCCGCCTCTGTCTATCTGATCCGCACCGGCGGGGTGGACCCGTCGTCCTTCCTCGCCGATTCGCGCGTGATCCTGATCGGCTCGATCCTGATCTCGCTCGGCGCGCTTGCCTGCCTCGGCCGGCACGTCGCCTTCGCGGTCTGCCTGCTCGCCCTGATGGTCAGCTACGACAATCGCGGGGTGCTGAAGACCACCTTCGTCGATGGCGGCCGCACGCGCTCCTATTTCGGCATCTATGAGGTGTTCACCCGGCCCGACGGCAGCGCCAGGGTGCTGACCCACGGCACCACCGTCCACGGCATCCAGAATCTCAATCCAAGCCTGGAGCGCGAGCCGACTTCTTATTATGCCCGCCGCTCCGGCGTCGGCATCGCCTTCACCAATGCGGACTCGCTGTTCGGCGCGCACCCGCGGCTCGGCGTGGTCGGGCTCGGGTCGGGCACGCTCTCCTGCTACGCTTTCCCGAACCAGGCCTGGACCTTCTTCGAGATCGACCCGGCCATGGTCGAGGTCGCGCGCAATCAGTTCACCTTCCTCAGGCGCTGCGCGCCACAAGCCAGGATCGTGCTCGGCGACGCGCGGCTCAGCCTCGCCCAGCAGCCGCAGGGCTCGATCGACATTCTCGCCGTCGACGCTTTCTCGTCGGACGCGGTGCCGATGCACTTGCTCACCCATGAGGCGCTGCAGGTCTATGGCCGGGCGGTGCAGCGGAACGGCATCGTCCTGTTCCACATCTCCAACCGCTATCTGGACCTGCGCCCGGTCATCGCCGAACTGGCGCAGAGCAGCGGCTGGCATGCGGCGATGCTGGAATATGTGCCGACCGAGGAGGAGCAGGCGAACAACGCCACCATCTCCGTCTGGATCGCGCTCTCCCGCAACCCGGAGACACTGCAGCGGCTGATGCAGCTGAGCGGCCAGGACGCGACCGCCTGGCGTTCGGTCGACCCGCGGCCGGGCTTCTCCGGCTGGACGGACGATCATGCCTCGATCCTGCCGATCCTGAACTTCGAATCCTTCCTGCCGCGCGGGGAATGAGATGGGCGTGGCGATCGAGACCGACCGGCTGCTGCTCCGCGACTGGCGGGAGTCTGACATCGCGCCGTTCATCCATCACACCAACACGCCGGCGGTGATGCTCTGGCTCGGTGGCGTGCAGACCGAGGCCCAGCTGGAGGATGCGCTCCGCAACCGGATGATGCGCTGGCAAGTGGAACGCGGCTTCACCTTCTGGGCGGTCGAGCGGAAGGCCGACGGCGCGCTGCTTGGCTTTTGCGGACTGAAGATCGCTGACACGCCGGGCACGAATATCGAGGGCGTGCACGAAGTGGGTTGGCGGCTGCGCGAGGATGCCTGGGGGCAGGGCTATGCGAAGGAGGCGGCGATCGCCTCCGTGGACTATGCGTTCGAGAAACTCGGCTCGGAGCGGGTCGTGGCGATCACTTTCATCCAGAACGAGCCCAGCTGGGGGCTGATGGAGCGGATCGGCATGACCCGCCGGGCCGAGGACGATTATGACGACCCGCGCTTTCCGACGCTCAACCCGACCATCGTCTACGACATCCGCCCGGGGGAACTGATCCGATGAGCCTGATCCCGTTTGGCGGCAAGACGCCCCTGGTCGATCCCACCGCCTTCATCGCGCCCGGGGTCCGGCTGATCGGCGATATCGAGATCGGTGCCGAATCGAGCATCTGGTACAATTGCGTGCTGCGCGGCGACGTGAACCACATCCGGATCGGGGCGCGGACGAACATTCAGGACGGGAGTGTGCTCCACGTCGATTCGCCACTGCCAGGCCATGAGGCAGGCTATCCCACCCTGATCGGCGACGATGTGCTGATCGGCCATCTGGCGATGGTCCATGGCTGCACCCTGCACGACCGGGCCTTTGTCGGCCTCGGCGCGATCGTGATGGACGGATGCGAGATCGAGAGCGACGCGATGCTCGCCGCCGGCGCCTTGCTCACCCAGGGCAAGCGCATTCCGGCAGGCCAGCTCTGGGCGGGGCGGCCGGCCAAATATGTGCGCGACCTGACGGAGGCGGACATAGCGGGCATGCAGGCCGGCGTCGCCCATTATGTGGCGAACGCGAAGCTGCACGCCGAAGCGGTGAGAGCGGCTAGCGCCTGATCCGGTTCAGCCGGGCCTGCTGGCTCGCGACGATTTCGTCCGCCTGCGTAATCGCCGCCTGCAGCGCCGCGAGATCGGCGTCGCTGGTCGGCTGCCCGGCGCGGGCCAAAGCAAGCTGGTGAAGCTCGGTCGCGGCGTCGGTGGCGCGGCCGCGCGAGATTTCGGCGCGGGAGAAGGCGACTTCGGCCACGACCCAGCTGTCCGAGCCCTGCGCGCCGGCGCGGCTCGCGGCGCGGGCGGCGTCCGCATAGTCCCGCTCGAAGGCGGCATCGCCGGAGCGCGCTTCGCCAAGCAGATTGTTGATCTGGACCCGGAAGGCACTGTCGTCGGCGATCTGGGGCGCCTGACGCACCGGCTCGTCGATCGCCAGCAATTCATCCGGGCGCTGGGCGAGCGACGGGAAGGGGCCCTGGGAGACGCAGCCCGCCAGCAGGGCGGCGGCGCAGGAGAACAGAGTAACGCGAACCGGCTTCATCCGCTCCTCCCTATGCCCCCGCGCCGTCACCCGCAACTCCGGCCTTTTGCGGTGCAGGCGGGGGTTGCACACTGCAAACCTTCCCCCTATGTCCGCGCCTCCAGTGCACCCGTAGCTCAGCTGGATAGAGCACCAGACTACGAATCTGGGGGCCGGAGGTTCGAATCCTTCCGGGTGCGCCATTTTCCCCAAGCCCAGCCATTTGAGCCCCGAGACCGGAGCATTCGTCGCTGCGCGGGCCGCATTAATCGCAGCTGACTTCTCCATTCAACGATACTTCAGCACGATTCGTCGACATGAGTGGCGGCGATTCGCACGCTTGCGATGCTGCCACAGGGAAAAAGAGGGGTCAGATGAAACGTCTCAGGACTGCACTCGCGCTCGGCGCTGCCATGGCTGCTTTCGCGTTTTCTCCCGCCGCGGTCGGCCAGGAGGGCAATACGCCCCAGCCGCGCGCCCTCGCCGCTGGCCAGAACCTGACCGGGGAACTCAGCCAGAATGACGTCCAGCGCCGCTCCGGCAAATATGAGGACGTCTATCTGATCCAGGGCCGGCGAGGCGAGCGCATCGACCTTCGCCTCCTCTCCGACTCGTTCGATCCCTATCTGGTGGTGAGCGGACCCGGCGGCTTTTCCATGGCCAATGATGATGAGGAGGGGCAGAGCCAGAACACCAACAGCCGCCTCGTCCTAGAGCTGCCGGCGGACGGCACCTATCGAGTCTCCGTCACCAGCTTCCGCTCCGGCGAGACCGGCGCCTACCGGCTCCAGGCGGCGACGCCCGCGGCGAACGTCGCGGTCAGCCGCGCCACCCCGGCGACGCCGATCCGGATCGGCCAGAGCGTCAATGGCAGCTTGACCCGCAGCGACGGCCAGCTCGCCTCGGGCGAATATCAGGACCAGTACCGGTTCAGCGCCCGCCGCGGCCAGCGCGTGCGCATCGAGCTGACCGGCACCGGCGACCTCGACACCTATCTGATGCTGCGCCGCCCGGACGGCTCGCAGGACGCCAATGACGACGCCCAATATAATGGCGAGGCGTCGCTTAACAGCCGCATCGATACCGTGCTTTCCGAGGATGGCGATTATGTGATCGTCGCCACCACTTACCGGCCGAACACGACCGGCTCCTACCGGCTCAGCCTGCAGCAGAGCCCAGGTTTGCCGCGCCAGGCGCGGGTGCAGGGCGGGCCGCGCGTGATCGTGGTCGCGGTCGGCGTCTCCGACTATGGCGGGCGGACCAACAATCTGCCGAACACGGACGGCGACGCGCGCGAGCTTTACAACAGCCTGCGCACGGCCGGCATGCTCCATCCGGCCAGCCAGCTGCTCGTCAATGACGAGGCGACGACGAAGAATGTCGCCAACGCCTTTTCCCGCGCCGCGGCGCAGGCAGGGCCGGACGACATGTTCCTGTTCTTCTTTTCGGGCCACGGCAACCAGGTCGACGTGCCGGTCAGCGCCGCCGAGCTGGACGGGCGTGCCGAGACGATCGAATTGTTCGACGAGGCGCTGACCGACGCGCAGCTCGAGCCGATGTTCGACAGCGTTCGCGGCCGCCTCTCAATGGTGGTGATCGACGCCTGCTTCGCGGGCGGCTTCCGCAATTTGATCGACCGGCCGAACGTGATGGGCCTGTTCAGCTCTGAGGAGGACCTCACCAGCCTGGTCGCGGACCGCTTCAAGGCCGGTGGCTTCCTCTCCTATTTCCTCCGCGCCGGCCTGCAGGGCGACGCGGACGATGACGGCGATTCGATCGTCACCGCGGGCGAACTTTCCACTTATGTCCGCCGCCGCTTCCGCCGCGAGGGCGACATCCCGGCGCAGACCCGCGAGGACGAGAACAATTTCCAGAACATCCTGGTCGAGCGCGGCGGCGTCCATATCGACGACGTGGTCGTCCGCCTGGCTTCGGCCTCGACGGCGGCGATGCCGCGCCAGCGCCTGGCGCCGGTGCAGGTCCAGCCGATGCCCGTGGGCGACAGCGAGGGCAAGCGCCGCACCCCGCGGCCGGCCAAGGCGCCGCGGCGGTAGGAGTTAGCGGAGGCGTCAGTCACCCACGTGCTCGGGCTTGCCCTTGCGTTTGGTGTGGGCGAACTCCTCCAGCTGCTTCTCGGTCATCGATTCTTCCATCTGGCGTGACGCGCCCTTGAGCTTGCTCTTGGGCGTGTCGCCGCGTTTGGCCGACAGAGCGGCCCCGGCGGCCTTTTGCTGGGCTGCGGACTTGGCGGGCATATCTGCTCTCCTTCATGGCCGAAAACAGGTGGCGCGGCGGAGCGGTTCCGGCGATGCTGGGGCATGACCGGTTGGACAAGGCGGGCGGTGCTGGGCGCAGGGGTGGCGGGCCTCGTCGCGCCGTTCGCGGTCCGCGCGCAGCCGCGGCGACGCAGCCGACTGGTCCTGCTCGGCACCAAAGGCGGGCCGACGCCAAGCCGCTTCCGGGCGCCGGCCTCGAACCTTCTCGTCGTGGATGGCGAGCCGTTCGTGATCGACGCGCCGGACGGGGTTGCCTCGCGGCTCGTGCAAGCGGCCGTGGACCTCGCCAGGGTCCGCCGCATCTTCATCACGCACCATCATAGCGACCATGTTGCGGGGCTCGGCGCCCTGCTGATCCTCGCCTGGGGCTCCGGCCTGCGGACGCCGGTGGACATTTACGGCCCGGTCCCGCTGCGGCGGCAGGTGGACGCGCATCTCAGGGCCAATGCCTATGACATTCAGGTGCGGCGGGCGGAGGAGGGGCGGCCGCCGCTCGCCGCGCTGCTCCGCGTGCATGAGCTGCGGGCGAACGGGCCGGTGATGGACACCGGCACGGTACGCGTCCGCTGCGCGCTGGCGGATCATCTGACGGTGCCCAATTATGCCTACTGCTTCGACACGCCGGACCGCAGCTTCGTCTTCTCCGGCGACACCGCGCCCAGCGAGGCGCTGATCGCGCTGGCGCGGGGGGCGGACGTGCTGGTACACGAGGTGATGTTCGAACCCGCGCTGGGCCAGATCGTCGACCGCAACGCGCCCCGGCTGATGGAGCATCTGCTCGGCAGTCACACGACGACCGAGCAGCTCGGCCGCGTCGCTCAGGCGGCCGGCGTGCGCACTCTGGTGCTCAGCCATCTGGTTCCGGCTTTCCCGACGATCACCGATGCGATGTGGACCGAGGGCGTCCGCCGGCACTTTTCCGGCGAGATCATCGTCGGGAGGGACATGATGGAGCTTTAGGCGAGTTCGCCAAGATCCAGCGCCGAGAGCAACGCCGAGCGTGCGGCGGCGACGCGGCCCCAGAGGTCCGGATCGGCGAGGTCGGCGGGAGCGATCTTCTCCGGCCACCACGCCTCGATGATCGCCGCGATCCGATCCAGCCTGGCCTCGTCGACGAGGAACCGCGGATCCACTGTGGACGGGTCGGCGACGACGCGCAGGCGCAGGCAGGCAGGGCCGCCGCCATTGGCCATGGATTGGCGGACGTCGACCAGACAGAGCCTCCGGATCGGGCCGTTGCCCGCGACCATCGCCTCCAGCCAAGTCCAGACCGCGGGCGTGGCCTTGGCCTCGCCGGGCAGGATCAGCGCCATACCGCCCTCGGGCAGGGTCACGAGTTGGGCGTTGAACAGATAGGATTTCACCGCATCGGCGAGACTGACCAGGCTCGCTGGCACTTCGACGATCTCGGCCTCCGGCAGCAGGCGCTTCAGCGCGGCATAGTAATCGGCCTTGTCGGCGAAGGCCCGCTCGTGCGTGAACAAGACATGCTCGTTGGCGACCGCGACCACGTCGTTATGGAAGGCGCCGGCGGCGATCGCTTCCTCCGACTGCTGGACGAACAGGGTGCGGGCAGGGTCGAGCCGGTTCAGCCGGGCGATGGCGCGTGACGCCTCGAGATGCTGGCGGGCGGGGAAGGGGCCACCGGTCACGCCATAGACGAAGACCTCGACGCCCGCTTTGCCGTGGCCCGGGCAGAGCCGCATATGATTGGCCGCGCCCTCGTCGCCGAACGTGGCGGGCACGGGCTCGTGCACTTCGAAATGCGCATTGTCGCCGAAGGCAAGGCGGAGCTGCGCCAAAGTCTCCGGCCATTCGTGGCTGCGATGCGCCATCGTGCGCAGGTTCGCGATGGTGAGGTGGCAGCGGCCGTCCGTCGTATCGGGCGCCGGCGAGACCGTCGCGGCATTGGCCGCCCACATGGACGAGGCGGAGAAAGCGGGCGCGCGGAGATCGCCGGCCTCCTCGACCGTGGTGCCGAGACCAGCCAGCCAGTCCCGGTTCGGACGGCGGTGCGGCGGCAGCACGCCCTGCACCAGGCCAAGCCCGAGATTGTGCCGCATCTTCGCCACGCCCTGCAGCGCCGCCTCGCGCGGAAAGGCGCTGTTGCCGGCACTGGCGGTCGCGGCGAGATTGCCGAGACTGAGCCCGGCATAATTGTGGCTGGGGCCGACCAGGCCGTCGAAATTGATCTCGACGAACGCCATGACGTCAGCGCCCCACGGCGAGGAATGTGTCACCGACGCCGATGCCGAGCACGGCCGCGCTTTTCGCGTCGATCACGGCGCTGCCGTCCGGCTCGGCATGGCCATGGGCGAAGGTCGCGGCGAAATCCGCGAACTTGCCGGAGGCGGCGAGCATTTTCTCGCCGTCCGTTTCGCCGCACAGGCCAGTCACTCTGAGCTCGCGCGCGTCCTTGACCGTGCGGATCTGCTCGGTCTTCGCGGACATGGTGGGGCCGCCGTCGAAAATGTCGATATAGCCCTCATTCTCGAAGCCTTCGCGCTCCAGCATCCGCATCGCCGCCTCGCCCGTCGGGTGCGGCTTGCGCATCACCGCCAGCGCCTCGGGTGAGAGCATCGCCGTGTAGAGCGGTGTCTTCGGCATCAGGTCGGCGATGAATTGCGTGCCATGCGCGCCGTTGAACGCGTCGGCCTCGTTGAAGCCCATGCCGAAGAAGCGGCCCGCAATCGCGTCCCAGAAGGGCGAATTGCCGTCCGCGTCGATCACGCCGCGCAGCTCGGCGACCATGGTCTCGGCGAAGCGCTCCAGATTGCGTCGGATGAACAGATAGCGGCTGCGCGCCAGCAGGAGGCCAAGCCCGAGCCCGCTCGCGCGGGCGTCTGGGTGGAGGAACAGACCGCCGACTTCGGAGCAATCGTTGAAGTCGGTGCAGAGCGTCAGCATCTCGGTGCGGAAGGTGCGGTCCAGTTCCGGCGAGGTCTGGGTGAGTTTCGAAATCCGGTAGGAATAGAAAGGCTGCTCGACGCCGATCCGGCTGAACACCTGACAGGTGCCGCGGATCTCCCCTGTGTCCGCATTTTCGAGCACGAACAGGAAGAGGTCGCCGTCCGGGTCGCCCGTTTCACGCGAGAAGGCGGCTTCCGACCGGGCGAGCTTGGCGACCATCGCGCCCTTGTCCTGGGGCAGGTTGGTGAAGCCGCCCCCGGTCAGCAGCGCCATCTCGTGGATCGCCTGGAAATCAGCGTTTCGCGCCGGACGTATTCTGAAACTCACAAATCCTCCCCATTGGCCAGGCGCAGGATTGTCAGCGCAGACAATTGCGCGCGCTCGACCAGACTCTCGACGATCAGAAACTCGTCACTCGAATGAATGGAGCCGCCGCGCGCGCCCATCGTGTCGACGACCGGGACCCCGCAGGCGGCGATATTGTTGCCGTCGCAGACCCCGCCGGAATCGCGCCAGCTGATCGCCTGGCCGAGATCGGCGCCAGCCTGTTTCACCAGCCCGAACAGCTTCTCGGCCCCCGGATCGAGCGGCTTGGGCGCGCGGGCGAAGCCGCCATGCAGATGGATGGTCACGTCGTGCTTCGCCGCGACGGCGGCGATCGCCTCGTCGAGCAAGGCCTGCGCGGCCGCCTGCACCGCAGGCGTCCGGGGCCGCATGTTGACGCGGAGCACCGCATGATCGGGCACGACATTGTTCGGCCCGCCGCCGTCGATCTTCGACGGATTGACGGTAAGGCCATCCCGGCGCGCGGAGGCCAGGCGCAGGGCAAGATCGGCGGCGGCGAGGATTGCGTTCCGGCCTTCCTCGGGGTTGCGGCCGGCATGGGCCGAGCGGCCATGGATCAGGATGGAGAAATTGCCGCTGCCGGGGCGGGCGCCGGCCAAGGTGCCGTCGGGCAAGGCGGAGGGCTCGTAGGTGAGCGCCGCTTTCTTGCCGCGCGCCGCCTGCGCGATCAGGGCCGCGGAGCCGGGCGAGCCGACCTCCTCGTCCGAATTGATCACCACCTCATAGCCGAGCTGCGACAGGCCGGCGCTTTCGATGGCGCGCAGGGCGGCGAGCATCACCGCAAGCCCGCTCTTCATGTCGGCGACGCCGGGACCGCCAAGCACACCCGCTTCGCGCCAGAACACCTTCTGGAAGGCATGATCGGCGCCGAAGACCGTGTCCATATGGCCGGTGAACAGCATCTGCACCGGCGCCTCGGGGCGGACCTTCAGGTGCAAATTGCGGCCATGATCGACCGCGCTCAACCCGCCATCCGCGCCCATCGCCTCGACCGGGGCCGGCTCGGCCAACACGATCTCCCCGGGCAGCGCCGAAAAAGCGTCGGCGAGCTGGCCGGCGACGTCGGCGAGGCCCGTGAGGTTGCGCGAGCCGCTGTTGATCGCAGCCCAGCCGGTGACCTGATCGAGCATCGGCGCGTCGGCGCAGCGCTCGATGGTCGCCTGTTCGATGCTGGAGAGGCCCGTCATCGGGCCTCCCTAGCGCCCCGGGCTGCGGGCTGGAACCCCTAGAGCCAGGCGGCGAACGCCTTCAGCACGTCCCGGTACAGGCCCTCCTTGAAGGGCACGATCAGCGCGGGAAGCTCCCGCGGCTCCACCCATCGCCAGGCGCGGAACTCGGGCTCGGGCGTCTGAAGGTTCACGTCTTCGTCCGCGCCGAGGAAGCGGGCGCAGAACCAGGTCTGGCGCTGGCCGCGCCATTTGCCTTTCCAGATCTTGCCGAGCAGGTCGTCCGGCAGGTCGTAGAACAATGGCTCCGGCGCGCGGGCGAGGATCTCGACCTTGATGCGGCTTATGCCGGTCTCTTCCTCAAGCTCACGCAGGGCGCCGTCCAGCGCCTCCTCGCCCGGGTCGAGCCCGCCCTGCGGCATCTGCCAGGCCTCGAGCGTGGAATCGAGGCGCTGGCCGACCCAGACCTTGCCCTCCCGGCTCAGCAGCATCACGCCCGCGGCGGGGCGGTAGGGCAGGGACTCGCGGTCGATGATCCTGCTCATGCATTTTGCTCCAGCAGCAGCTTCAGCGCGGCCACGCCGTCGGCAATGTCCTGCTGGGAGGAAGGGATCGCTTTCCGCAGATTTGCGAAGCCGTGGATATTGCCCTTCGCCTCCAGAAAGATGGTGGCGACACCCGCCTCGACGCAGGCAGCGGCAAAAGCGCGGCCCTGATCGCGGATCGGGTCCAGGCTGGCGGTGGTGACGACGGTCGGTGGCAGCCCGGCCTGGCTCTTCACCATGGGGTCGTAGCGCCAGTCCTTCGCGTCGGCGGCATAGCAATCCTCGAACCAGTTCATGCCTGGTCTGGTCAGCAGATACCCCTCCGCAAAATCCTCATAGCTTGGATAGTCCGCGCCGGGGCCGGGATTGGCGGCCGGATAGATCGGCCATTGGGCGAGCACCGGCACCTTTGCCGGCGAGTCGCGCAAAGCGAGGCTCACCACGATCGCGAAATTGCCGCCGGCGCTGTCGCCGCAAGGGATCAGGCCGGTGACCTGCCGGCCCAAATCCGCCGGGCTTCCCGCAGCCCAGTAAGCGGCGGCGATCGCATCCTCGACTCCGGCGGGCCAGGGATGTTCCGGGGCGAGCCGGTAGTCGACGGCGAGCACGGGCATGTCGAGCAAACGGGCGAGCTCGGCGCAGAGGCCTTCATGGCTATCGAGATCGCCGAGCACAAAGCCGCCGCCGTGCAGGAAGAGCATGAGCGGCCCGGCCTCCCGGCTCTCCCGCGCGTCGAACAGGCGGAGCGGGATCTCGCCGCCGGGTCCGGGGCAGGCGAGGTCGCGGATCACGGCCAGCGCCCCCGTCGGCGCGTCGGCGACATGGCGCATCCCCTTCATCAGCTGCCGCGCCTCGGCGGGGGGCAGCTCGTGACTCTTCGGGCCGGGCAAGGCGTTCAGGTAAGTCAGGAACTGGCGGACGTCCGGACGGACATAGGGCTCGGTCATGGATCTCCCTCTGCCGCGAATCGAATCACCTGGCGCGGCTTCTTCACATAAGCGTGTCGGACGGGCCTGCCAGCGGTTGTCGTGACGCGCAGGCGGGTCTAGGGTTCGCCCGCCTATCAAGACGCAAGGAAGTCCCTTTGGCTACGGCCAGCCATTTACAGACCCCCGAAGACGCGAAACCCGATGGCCCGCTCGAAGCGGTGGTGGTCCGGTTCGCGGGTGATTCCGGCGACGGGATGCAGCTGACCGGCGGGCAGTTCACTCTGTCCACGGCGCTTGCGGGCAACGATCTCGCGACCTTTCCGGACTTCCCGGCCGAGATCCGAGCGCCGCAGGGCACGACCTTCGGCGTCTCCGCCTTCCAGATCAATTTCGGCTCGGCCGCGATCGAGACGGCGGGCGATGCGCCCGATGTGCTGATCGCGATGAACCCGGCGGCGCTGAAGACCAATGTCGCGGACCTCAAAGCGGGCGGCCTGATCATCGCCGACGAGGGCGAGTTCGGTGCGCGCAACCTGGCCAAGGCTGGCTATGAGTCGAACCCGCTGGACGACGACCAGCTCGCCAAATGGCAGGTGATCCGGCTCAACATCTCGCAGCTGACGCTGGATGCGGTGAAGCCCTACGGCCTCGGCAACAAGGAAGCGCTGCGCTGCAAGAATATGTGGACGCTGGGGCTGGCGCTCTGGATGTTCGACCGGGACCGCGCGCCAGTCGTCGATTGGCTCAAAGCCAAGTTCGCGAAAGCCGCGGAGCTGGCCGAGGCCAATATCGCGGCGCTCAATGCCGGCCATGCTTATGGCGAGACCGCCGAAATGGGCGGGCAGGTGAGCCAGCATCATATCGGCAAGGCGCCGGTCGAGCCGGGCCTATACCGGACGGTGACGGGCGCGGAGGCGATTTCGCTCGGCCTCGTCGCGGGCGCGAAGCTGGCCGAGCTGCCGATGTTCTTCGGCGGCTATCCGATCACACCGGCCTCGGCGATCCTGCATCATCTCTCGCGCCTCAAGGAATATGGCGTGACCACCTTCCAGGCGGAGGACGAGATCGCGGCCATTGCCGCCGCGATCGGCGCGAGCTTCGCCGGCTCGCTCGGCGTTACCTCTTCCTCCGGCCCGGGAATCGCGCTCAAGGGCGAAGCGATGGGTCTCGCGATCATGACCGAGCTCCCGCTCGTCATCATCAACTCGCAGCGCGGCGGCCCTTCGACGGGCCTGCCGACCAAGACCGAGCAGTCGGACCTCTATCAGGCGGTCTATGGCCGCAACGGCGATGCGCCCATGCCGGTCATCGCCGCGCGCTCGCCCGCCGACGCGTTCGACTGCGCGATCGATGCCTGCCGGATCGCAGTGCAATATATGACCCCGGTCATGCTGCTGACCGACGGCTATATCGCCAATGCCGCCGAGCCCTGGAAAGTGCCGGATATGGGCAATTATGCCCCCTTCCCGGTGGACTTCCACACCGAGGTTCCGGCCGAAGGTGAGGCGGTAAATCCCTATAAGCGCGACGAAAAACTGAAGCGCGTCTGGATCAAGCCGGGCACGACCGGGCTGATGCACCGGATCGGCGGCATCGAGAAGAATGTGGGCTCCGGCCATATCGATTATGCGCCCGACAACCATCAGGCGATGACCGACATCCGCGCCAACAAGGTGCTTGGCGTCGCGAACTCCTGCCCGGCGCAGGACGTGTGCCTCGGTCAGGAAGGCGGCAGGCTCGCCGTGGTCGGCTGGGGCTCGACCTTCGGTCCCATCCACCAGGCCGTCCGCCGCGCCCGCAAGGCCGGCAGGGATGTCAGCCACATCCACATCCGTCACATCTGGCCGCTGCCGACCAATCTGGGCGAACTTTTGAGGGGTTACGACCGGATCATCGTGCCGGAAATGAACACGGGCCAGCTCAAGACCCTGCTGCGCGATCAATATCTGGTCGACGCCCGCCCGGTCACCAAGACCTCCGGCCAGCCGTTCAAGATCGCCGAGATCGAGGCGGCGATCGACGCGGCGTTCGGGTGAGCCATGGACGCGAAGCCGCCCCGGCTGTTTCCGTTGCTCGTGATGCTGGTGGTCGTCGTCGCGGCCATCGTCTATTTCACAGGAAGAGGGTGAGGCGCCCATGACCGAAATGGTCAAACTGACCGCGAAGGATTTCGCCACCGACCAGGAGGTGCGCTGGTGCCCCGGCTGCGGCGATTATGCGGTGCTGAAGGCGGTGCAGCGGACCATGCCGGACCTCGGCGCCGATCCGGCGAAGACCGTGTTCGTCTCGGGCATCGGCTGCTCGTCGCGCTTCCCTTATTATATGGAGACCTACGGCTTCCACACGATCCACGGCCGCGCGCCGGCGCTGGCGACCGGGGTGAAGCTGGCCAATCCCGAGCTCGACGTCTGGATCATCACTGGCGACGGCGACGCCTTGTCGATCGGCGGCAATCACACGATGCACATCCTGCGCCGGAACCTCGATTGCCAGATCCTGCTTTTCAACAACGAGATCTATGGCCTTACGAAAGGCCAATATTCCCCCACGTCGCGCGTCGGCACGCGCAGCCCGTCCACGCCCTTCGGCTCGGTCGACCGTCCAGTCCGGCCCTGCGCCTTCGCGCTCGGCTCCGGCGGCCGCTTCGTCGCGCGCGGCATCGATGTCAGCAAATATCTGCCCGACGTGCTGAAGGCGGCCCATGCCCACAAGGGTGCGGCCTTCGTCGAGATTTTCCAGAATTGCATCGTCTATAATGACGACGTGTTCGCGCCGTTCACGGCGAAGGAGAATAGCGGCAAGCAGCTCTGGCTGAAGGCCGGCGAGCCGATGCTGTTCGACAATGGCAGCAAGGGGCTGACGCTCGATCGTCAGGCGCTGAACCTCAAGGTGGTCGACGTCGTCGACGGCGACTGGCAGGCGGCGGACGTGATCGTCCACGATCCCGCCAACAAGGCGGTTGCGCATATGCTGATCGACATGCCGATCGGCAGCTTCCCGATGGCGCTCGGCGTGATCTACGACGATCCGCGCCCGACCTTCGAGAGCGCGGTGCTGGAGCAGCAGGAACAGGCCGCCAAGGGCAAGGCCGCCGACCTGCAGGCGCTCGTCTCGCGCGGCCAGACCTGGCAGGTCGAAAAGGAACCGCACGTCCAATGATCGCCGCCCTGCTCCTGGCCGCCAATATGGCGCCGGGGCAGGAAGTTGCGGCGGCGCCGGCGGTTGCCGAGCCCACGGTCATGATCGTCGAATTTCCGCGCGGCGCCCGCTTCATCGGCTTCCCGCAACGCTGCCCGGGCTCGACCGAAGAGGTTCCGCCCGAGGACGAGCTGTGCACCGCCGAGCTGTACGAGGGCTGGGTCCGCGTGGTGCGGCATCTCTCCGGCCCCCGGATCACCGGCAGGCAGAGGCTGCGGCTGACCGCCCATGCCCGGCACTGGCGCTCCGGCGCGCGCCTGATGGTCCTGACCTGGCCGTTCGACGACCGGGGGACGCGCGGCAATTTCGCGCCCTGGTGGCAGGAGCCGGCGGGCCGTGACGATTATTGCTTGGCGACCGACGAAATAGAGCAATTGGGCGACAATGCGATCACCCGCATCTTCCGCCGCGGCTATGCCATTCGCTTCCAGCCGCCGGGCTATCTGCGCACGGATTTCCGCTGCATCCGCGGCTATATTCCAAGGGCCGGCGAGCTCTGATCTTGCGCGACGCCCCATCCCGCCGCATCTAGTCCTCCGATGCTGCAGCGGGGCAAACATCTGGTCGGCGCGGATCGCGGTTTCGCCAAGGGGGGCGGCGTTGCCGCGTCGCTGTTCGCGGGCGGCTTCAACAAATTGATCGACCGGGTCGACCGCGGCATCACCGAGGGCCGGATCGAAGCGACCTTGCCGGACGGCAGCTTCCGCATCGTCGGCGGGCGCGGCGAGGGGCCGGTGGCGGTCATTCACATCAGGAGCTGGCGCGCGATGGTCCGGCTCGTCGTCTCCGGCTCGGTCGGCTGGTACGTGGCCTGGGCGCGGGGCGAATGGACCAGCCCGGACCCGGTGAAGATTTTCGAGATTTTCCTGCGCAACGCGCCCTCGCTCGGCGACACGGGCCGGGCCAAGGGCCCGTGGAAGGCAGTGAACTGGCTGGCGCACCGCCTGCGGTCCAACGGCCGCAAAAGGGCGCGGCGGAACATCGCCCATCATTACGACCTCGGGAACGATTTCTACGCGGCCTGGCTCGATCCCTCGATGACCTATTCGAGCGCGGTGTTCGAGGCGCCCGGCCAGCCGCTCCAGGCCGCGCAGGAGCATAAGATCCGCCTGCTGCTCGACCGGCTCGACCTCCAGCCGGGCCAGCGCCTGCTGGAGATCGGCTGCGGCTGGGGCGCGCTCGCCGAGATTGCGGCGCAGGACTATGGCGTCCACGTCACCGGGCTGACCCTCTCCGAGGAGCAGAAGGCCTATGCCGATGCGCGGCTCGCCAGAGCGGGGCTGTCGGACCAGGCCGATATCCGCCTCACCGATTATCGCGACGCCACCGGCACGTTCGATGCGGTCGCCAGCGTGGAGATGGTGGAGGCGGTCGGGCGCGAATATTGGCCGGCTTATCTTGAGGCCATCGCCAGAGCGCTGAAGCCGGGCGGCAAGGCGGCGATCCAGCTGATCTCGATTCGCGACGACCTGTTCCCGAATTATGCAGCCAATGCCGATTTCATCCAGACCTATATCTTCCCCGGCGGCCTGCTGATCGGGGAGGGAGAGTTCCGGGCGATCGGGGAGAAAGCCGGTCTCTCGTGGCGGGACCGGGCCGGCTACGGCATGGATTATGCCGAGACGCTCAGGCTCTGGCGCGACGGCTATGACCATGCGGTGCGCGAGGCGCGGCTGCCCGCCGGATTCGATGCCGATTTCCATGAGCTCTGGCGCTATTATCTCATGTATTGCGAGGGCGGGTTCCGCAGCGGCGGCATCGACGTCGCGCAGGTGACGCTGGTCAACGACATTGGGATCAAGGAGGAGGGCGGCCTTGTCTGACGATGTAACCGCCGAAGACTGGGTGACCCTCGGGGTCGCCTTGCTGCAGCGCGAAGGGCCGGCCTCGCTCGACATCGACAGCCTGTGCGACCGGCTGGGCTGCGGCCCGCAGGAATTCCTGCGCCACTTCCCGGACCGGGCCGCCTTCGCTTTCGCCGTGGCCAGGCATTGGGCGGACGAGGCCGAGCGGATCGCGCGGGAGGCACGGCGGGGCAAGAAGCCGAGCGAACGGCTGCTTGCCATGCTGGCCCTGACCGCCGGGACGGATGTCGAGCTGGAGCGCAGCGTCCGCGCGCTGGCGGCGGATCATGACGAGGTGGCGGTGCTCGTGCGGGGCGTGGACGATCGGCACGAGCTGATCTTCACCACCGATCTCGCCGCGGTCTATGGCCTTGGCAGCGACGAGGCGCAGGAATTCGGGCGCATGCTGCACGCCCTCCACATCGCCGCCATGTCCCGGGGCACCGAGGAAGCGAAGAGCTGGGGCGCGGGCCCCGCGCGCGCCGTCACCGCCTTGCTCGGCTCGAACTTCCCTATCGAGTAAGTTCGAGCCGGTAGCCGCTCTCGAAGTCCTGCTTCAGCAAATCGACGATCGCGTCACCCACCGCGGCGGGCGGCTTCAGCGTGGCCGGGTCCTCGCCCGGAAAGGCACGGGCGCGCATCTGGGTGGCGGTGGCGCCAGGATCGACGATCGCGGTGCGGATCGGCGTGATGTTGCCGACCTCCTGGCCATAGGCCGTCACCAGGGTCTCGAGCGCCGCCTTGGATGCGCCATAGGCACCCCAATAAGCGCGCGGGCTGGCGCCGACGCTGGAGGTGACGGCCAGCACGCGGCCCGCATCGCTTTGCCGGAGCATCGGATCGAAGGCGGCGAGCATAGCCTGCTGGGCGAGCAGGTTCAGGGTCAGCACCTTGGAGAATTCCTTGGTGTCGATCTGGGCGACCGGGCCGAGCGTGCCGAGCAAGGCGGCGTTGAGCACGAGCATGTCGAGCGCCTGCCAGCGCCCGGATATGGCGGAGGCGAGCCGGCCGATGCTCTCCGCCTCGGTCAGGTCCAGCGGCGCGATCGTCGCCGAGCCGCCGGCCTGGTGGATCTTCTCCTCGACCTGCTCGAGATCGCCGGCGGTGCGCGCGGTCAGCACGACATGCGCGCCCTCCGCGGCCAGAGCCTCGGCGACCGCGGCGCCGATCCCCCGGCTGGCGCCGGTGACCAGCGCCAGTTTTCCTTCAAACGCTTTCGACATCAGGCCCTGCGCCCCTCCTGGAGCAGCAGCTGGTTGCGGCGCTCCTGATCGTCATGGTCGGTCAGGCTGGTCGGATAGGCGCCCGTGAAGCAGGCATCGCAATGCTGCGGCGCCGTCTCGTCGCGGCCCTGTTCGCCGAGCGCCCGGTAAAGCCCGTCGATCGAGACGAAGGCGAGGCTGTCGGCATGGATGAAGCGGTTCATCGCCGAGACGTCCATCTGCGCGGCCAGCAATTTCGCGCGCTCCGGCGTGTCGACGCCGTAGAAGCAGCTATGGCGCGTCGGCGGGCTGGCGATCCGCATATGGACTTCGCGCGCCCCGGCATCGCGCATCATCTGCACGATCTTCATCGAGGTGGTGCCGCGGACGATCGAATCGTCGACCAG
>Ga0070665_100000530_pt1 | contig 53943 bp, 55 predicted proteins | sample KBSS13metaG_FD_65862 | JGI IMG/M metagenome (GOLD analysis project Ga0070665, IMG submission 65862) | Switchgrass rhizosphere microbial communities from Kellogg Biological Station, Michigan, USA - KBS S1-3 metaG | ecosystem: Host-associated > Plants > Roots > Rhizosphere > Soil ...
GGCGCCGAGTTCATCGCGATGCTGCTGGTGATCGTCTACGTCGGCGCGGTCGCGGTGCTGTTCCTCTTCGTGGTCATGATGCTCGACATCGACTTTGCCGAGCTGCGCGCCGGGTTCGTGAAGAACTTCCCGCTCGGCATGCTGGTCGCGGTCGTGCTCCTGGCCGAGATCGTGCTCGGCATCGGCGCCTACAAGGCCGGTGCGTTGCAGCTGGGTTCACCTGACGGCACCGCCACGACGGCGCCCGGTGACACCAACATCGCCGCGATCGGCGAGCTGCTCTATGGCCGCTACCTGTTCCTGTTCGAAGCCTCCGGCCTCGTCCTGCTGGTCGCCATGATCGGTGCGATCGTACTCACGCACCGCCAGCGCAGCGATACCCGCGGCCAGATCGTCGCCAAGCAGAATGCGCGCCGTCCCGAGGAGGCGACCATCAACATGAAGCCAGAGGTCGGTAAGGGGATGACGCTGTGATCGGCATCGAACACTACGTCGTCGTCAGTTCGATCCTGTTCGTGCTCGGCGTCCTGGGGATCTTCCTCAACCGCAAGAACATCATCGTCATCCTGATGGCGATCGAGCTGATCCTGCTGGCGGTGAACATCAACCTGGTCGCGTTCAGCGCCTTCCTGCATGACCTCACCGGCCAGATCTTCGCGATGTTCGTGCTGACGGTGGCGGCGGGCGAGGCCGCGGTCGGCCTGGCCATCCTCGTCATCTACTTCCGCAGCCGCGGCACGATCGCGGTCGACGACGTCAATCGGATGAAGGGCTAAGATCTTGCACCCCATCCTCCTCATCGTCTTCCTGCCGCTGCTCGCCGCGATCGTCGCGGGGCTGGGCAACAAACAGTTGGGCGCGTTTCCGGCCAAGGTGGTGACCACCGGCGCGCTGTTCGCCGCCTGCGCATTGTCCTGGCCGATCTTCATCGGCTTCCTGTCGGGGGCTTCCGAAGCGACGGTCGTCCCGGTGCTCAAGTGGGTGCAGTCGGGCACGATGACCTTCGACTGGGCGCTGCGGGTCGACACGCTGACGGCGGTCATGCTGGTTGTCATCACCAGCGTCTCGGCGCTCGTGCACTTGTACTCGTGGGGTTACATGGAGGAGGAGCCGGACCAGCCGCGCTTCTTCGCGTACCTCTCGCTCTTCACCTTCGCCATGCTGATGCTGGTGACTGCCGACAACCTCGTGCAGATGTTCTTCGGCTGGGAAGGGGTGGGCCTGGCATCGTACCTGCTGATCGGCTTCTGGTTCCGCAAGCCGTCGGCCAGCGCTGCCGCGATCAAGGCCTTCGTGGTCAACCGCGTGGGTGACCTCGGCTTCATGCTGGGCATCTTCGGCACATACCTCGTCTTCAACACCGTCTCGATCCCCGAGATCCTGAGCGCCGCGCCTGGCATGGCGGGTTCGACCATCGGCTTCCTCGGCCATCGCTTCGACACGATGACCGTGTTGTGCCTGCTGCTGTTTGTGGGCGCGATGGGCAAGTCGGCGCAGTTGGGCCTGCACACCTGGCTTCCGGACGCGATGGAAGGCCCGACCCCGGTCTCGGCGTTGATCCATGCCGCGACGATGGTGACCGCCGGCGTGTTCATGGTCTGCCGCCTGTCACCGATGTTCATGACCGCGCCGACCGCGATGGGCTTCGTGGCATTCATCGGCGCTTCGACCTGCTTCTTCGCAGCGACGATCGGCTGCACGCAGTGGGACATCAAGCGCGTCATCGCCTACTCGACCTGTTCGCAGCTGGGCTACATGTTCTTCGCGGCCGGCGTCGGCGCGTTCGGCGCGGCGATGTTCCACCTCTTCACGCACGCGTTCTTCAAGGCGCTGCTGTTCCTGGGCGCAGGATCGGTGATCCACGCGATGCACCACGAGCAGGACATGCGGTACTACGGCGCGCTGCGGAAGGAGATCCCGGTCACGTTCTGGGCGATGACGGCGGGCACACTCGCCATCACCGGCGTCGGCATCGTCGACGTGTTCGGTTTCGCCGGGTTCTATTCGAAGGACTCGATCCTCGAGGCGGCCTACGCGTCGAACTCGCAAGTCGGCAGCTACGCTTTCTGGCTCGGCATAGCCGCCGCGCTGATGACCAGCTTCTACTCCTGGCGCCTCGCGTTCCTGACGTTCTTCGGCAAGCCCCGCTGGGCCGCCTCGGAGCACATCCAGCACGCGCTGCACGATGCCCACGGCCATGACGCGCACGACACGCATGGCCACGGCAGCGAAGAGGCGAACGCGCCCGCCCAGGAAGACGCCGGCCACGACGCTCACCATGCCCACGCCGCCGACGCGCATGAGGGTACCGGCGGCTATCACCCGCACGAGAGCCCCTGGGTCATGCTCATCCCGCTGATCGTGCTGTCGGTCGGTGCGGTGCTGGCCGGCTATGTGTTCAGCCATGCCTTCGTCTCGGAAGGCGACGGCGAGTTCTGGAAGGGCAGCCTGGCCTTCTCCGAGCACCTGATCCACGCGATGCACGGCGTGCCGGGCTGGGTGAAGTGGGCGCCGTTCACCGTTATGGCGATCGGCTTCGTGATCGCCTGGTATGGCTACATCCGCAACACGCGCTTCCCGGCCGCCTTCGCCGAGCAGCTCGGTCCGATCTACACGTTCGTCTATCGCAAGTGGATGTTCGACGAGCTGTACCACTACGTGTTCGTGGTCCCGGCGTTCTGGCTCGGCCGCAAGTTCTGGCAGATCGGCGATGTCGGCATCATCGATCGCTTCGGTCCGAACGGCGCCGCCTGGGTCGTCGCCAAGGGCTCGACCTATGCGCAGAAGGTGCAATCGGGCTATCTCTACAGTTATGCGCTGGTGATGCTGCTCGGCCTGGTCGGCGCCATCAGCTGGGTGATCGCGGGATGAGCGCGGTTCTGGTTCAGGGGTTTTCGATGTCCATGGTGACAGCCGCCGCGATGGGGCGCGCGTGATGGGAGGCTTTCCGATCCTCTCGCTTATGCTGCTCGTGCCGCTGGTGGGCGCTGTTGCGTGCCTGCTGCTCGAGGCACAGGCGGCGCGCACTGTGGCGCTGCTCGCGACGCTGGTCGATTTCGCGCTCGGCGTGCTGCTGTGGGTGAACTTCGACATCGGCGGCGCGCAGTGGCAGTTCACCGAGCGCCACGCGATCTTCTCCAGCTTCTCCTACGCGCTCGGCATCGATGGCATTGCCCTCGTGCTGATCATGCTGTCGGTGTTCCTGATGCCGGTCTGCATCGGCGCCAGCTGGCATTCGATCACCAAGCGCGTGGGCGAGTACATGGCCGCCTTCCTGCTGATGGAAACGCTGATGATCGGCGTTTTCGCGGCGCAGGACCTGTACTTGTTCTATATCTTCTTCGAGGCCGGCCTCATCCCGATGTACTTGATCATCGGCATCTGGGGCGGCGACAACCGCATCTACGCCAGCTACAAGTTCTTCCTCTACACGCTGCTCGGCTCGGTGGTGATGCTGATCGCGATGCTGTGGATGGCCAACCAGGCCGGCACCACGGACATCCCGACGCTGATGGCCTACGACTTCGATCCGCACGTCCAGACCTGGCTGTGGCTCGCATTCTTCGCCAGCTTCGCGGTGAAGATGCCGATGTATCCGGTGCACACCTGGCTGCCCGACGCGCACGTGCAGGCGCCGACCGCCGGCTCGATCATCCTGGCGGGCGTGCTGCTCAAGATGGGTGGCTACGGCTTCATCCGCTTCTCTCTGCCGATGTTCCCCGAAGCCAGCGCCCAGTTCGCGCCGCTGATCTTCGCGCTGTCGATGCTGGCGGTGGTCATCACCTCGCTGATCGCGCTGGTGCAGCACGATATGAAGAAGCTCATCGCCTACTCGTCGGTGGCGCACATGGCGATCGTCACTCTGGGCCTGTTCGCCTTCAACGTGCAGGGCCTGGAAGGCTCGATGATCGTCATGCTCAGCCATGGCCTGGTCTCGGGCGCGCTGTTCCTGTGCGTGGGTGTCATCTACGATCGCCTGCACACCCGCGAGATCAGCCGCTACGGCGGGCTGTCGATCAACATGCCTCGCTATGCGCTGTTCTTCCTGCTCTTCACGATGGCCTCGATCGGCTTGCCGGGCACGTCTGGCTTCGTCGGTGAGTTCCTCAGCCTTGCCGGTATCTACCAGGTATCGAGCTGGGTCGCGCTGGTCGGCACCACCGGCATCATCCTGGGCGCCGCTTACATGCTTTACCTCTATCGCCGCGTCGCGTTCGGTGAACAGAAGAACGCCGACGCCGCTGCCATGCCGGACCTCGACTTGCGCGAATACCTGATGATGATCCCGCTCGGCCTCGCCGTGCTGTGGATGGGCGTCTATCCCGAGAGCTTCCTTGCGCCGATGCGGCAGGACATCGCCGCGCTCGATGCACGCCTTGCCCGTGCCAAGCCGGCCGGGGATGCCAAGGTCACGGTCGGGAAGCCTGCCGCGCACAGCGAAGCCGCTGCGGAGGGGGCACACTGATGGATTTCGCCCACTCACTTCGCCTGATCGCACCGGAAGAGACGCTGAGCGTCGCCGCGCTGATCCTGCTGCTGGTCTCCGCCTGGAGCGGCGACAAGGCCGCGCGCCTGATCTCCATCCTCTCGGTCGCGGTGCTCGTCGGCTGCATGTTCCTGGTCGCACCCGCGCTGTGCAGCGGCGCTGCCGGCCCTGATGTCACCGCCTTCGGCGGCCAGTATCGTGCCGACGCGTTCGCCAGCTTCGCCAAGCTGCTGATCTACGGCGCCGCCGCGGCTTCGCTGATGGTGACGCCGGCCTTCTTCGCCCGCTTCGGCGCGATGCGGGCCGAGTACCCGATCCTCGTCCTGCTCGCCTCGCTCGGCATGGGCATGATGGCGTCGGCCGGCGATTTGCTGACCCTCTACATCGGCCTGGAGCTCAATTCGCTGGCCTCCTACGTGCTCGCCGCGTTCCTGCGGCCGGACGGGCGCTCGGCGGAGTCCGGTCTCAAGTACTTCGTGCTGGGCGCGCTCGCGTCGGGCATCCTGCTGTTCGGCGTCAGCCTCACTTACGGCTTCACTGGCACGACCTCGTTCGAGGGCATAGCCACGGCGCTTTCTGGCGGGCTGTCGCACGGCGCGCTGTTCGGCATCGTCTTCGTGCTCGCCGGCCTTGCCTTCAAGATCAGCGCCGTGCCGTTCCACATGTGGACGCCTGACGTCTACGAGGGCGCGCCGACGCCGGTCACGACCTTCTTCGCCACCGCCTCGAAGGCCTCGGCGCTGGCGCTGACGATGCGCGTCGCACTGGAAGCGTTCGGCCCGCAAGCGCACGCCTGGCAACAGATCGTCGTCTTCGCCGCGCTCGCCTCGATCGTCGTTGGAGCGCTCGGCGCGATCGGCCAGACCAACATCAAGCGGCTGATGGCCTATTCTTCGATCAACAACGTCGGCTTCGTGCTGATTGGCCTGGCCATCGCGACCCCCCAGGGCGCGGCGGCGATGCTGACCTATCTCGTCATCTATGTCGCCATGTCGCTCGGCGGCTTCGTCGCCATCCTCATGCTGCGCGACGGGCAGGGCGAGCCGGTCGAGGCGATCTCCGACTTGTCCGGCTTGTCGCGCACGCGGCCATGGCTGGCGCTCGCCCTGGCGATGATCATGTTCAGCCTCGCGGGCATTCCCCCGCTGTTCGGCTTCTGGGGCAAGTTCGTAGTGTTCCAGGCCGCGGTGCAGGCCGGCTTCGTGCCGCTCGCCGCCATCGGTATCGCGGCTTCGGTGATCGGCGCGTTCTACTACATCAAGATTGTCAAGGTGATGTACTTCGACGAGCCGGTGGACGTGGTGCGCGGCCAGAGCGACTGGGCGCATCAAGTGCTTCTCGCCGCCATGGCGGTGTTCATGTCGCCGCTCGGATATCTGCTGACCAAGTGGCTCGACGGCCTTGCCACTGCCGCCGCGAACGTCCTGTTCCTTCACGCTTGATGCCGCTCGCATGATCGAGGTCGTCGCCGAGACGGGCTCGACCAGCGCCGACCTCGCCGCCCGTCTGGCCGGGGGCGCGTCGGCGGCGGAGGGCCATTGGCTAGTGGCCGATCGCCAGATCGCCGGGCGTGGCCGTCAGGGCCGCGCCTGGAACGACGGGGCGGGCAACTTCATGGGGTCGACCATCGTCGCCCTTCGCGCGGACGATCCGCCGGCCCACACGCTCTCGCTGACCGCTGGGGTGGCGCTCTTCGCGGCCGTGGAGCAGGTCGCGCGCGGTATCCCCGAGCTGGCGCTCAAGTGGCCCAACGACGTGCTGCTGGGCGGCGCGAAGCTTGCCGGCATCCTGTTGGAACGGTTTGGGGATCACGTCGTCGTCGGGATCGGCGTCAACATCGCCCATGCGCCGCAGCTTGCCGATCGGGCGACCGCAAGTCTCGCGCAAGCGGGCTACCGCGTCGAGCGAGACGAATTCGCCGCCGCACTGGAGGCGAGTTGGGCCGGAGCCCTGCGCCTGTGGCACGATCGTGGTTGGGCGCAATTGCGCCAGCAATGGATCGTACGGGCCCATCCGGTCGGCACGCCGCTTTCCGTCCACGCGGCCGATGCAAGCCTCGAACGCGGGACTTTCGCAGGTATCGATCTCGAAGGGGCCTTGCAACTCAAGCTGCCGGACGGCACGAGGCGCACTATCCATGCCGGCGAGATCCAACTCGACCGCCGCTGACCAGGACACCACACCCGATGCTGCTCGCCATTGACGCCGGCAACACCAATGTCGTCTTCGCCTTGTTCGACGGACCCGCGATCAAGGGCCGCTGGCGTATCGCGACCGATCCACGCCGCACGGGCGACGAATATGCCGTGTGGCTCATGCAGTTGCTCGAGATTCGTGGCGTCGCGCGCAAGGAGATCGATCGCATCATCATCTCCACGGTCGTGCCGCGCGCGCTTCACAATTTCGAGGTGCTGGCGCGCAGTTACTTCCAGATCGAGCCCCTGGTGGCCGGCCATGGCCTGGCCGGCTATGCGATCGACATCGACGTGGACGAACCCCGCTCGCTCGGTGCGGACCGGGCGGTGAACGCGGTCGCCGCGCACACCAAGTACGCGGGCGATCTCATCGTCATCGACTTCGGCACGGCCACGACATTCGACGTTGTTGATTACAACGGCGCCTACAAGGGCGGCATCATCGCGCCGGGACTCAATCTTTCGCTCGATGCACTGGTTGGGAACACCGCGATGCTGCCGCGCATTGCCATCGAAGTTCCCGCGACCACCAGCGTTATCGGCCGCAACACCGAGGACCAGATGTTGATCGGTGTATTCTGGGGCTATGTCGCCATGATGGAAGGGATCATCGCTCGCATGCGTAACGAGATCGGCCGCGAGGCCAGGGTAATCGCGACAGGCGGCCTTGCCGTGCTGTTCGACAAGGCGACCGACATCTTCGACGCGGTCGATGCGGATCTGACGCTGGAAGGGCTGCGCATCCTGGCGGAGCGTGCCGGCAAGTGAGCGATACGATGGTTCCGGGTGAAGAGTTGCTGTTCTGCGCGCTCGGCGGGTCGGGCGAGATCGGCATGAACGTCAATCTCTATGGCTGCCGTGGCAAGTGGATCATGGTCGATCTCGGCATGACCTTCAGCGGCAACGAGTATCCCGGCGTCGATCTCGTATTCGCGGACCTCGATTTCATCGAGCAGCGGCGCGACGATCTCCTGGCGGTTGTGCTGACCCACGCGCACGAGGATCACATCGGCGCCGTCCCGTACTTCGCGCGCAAGCTCGGCGTGCCGCTTTATGCGACGCCGTTCACCGCCCGCCTCGTAGCCGCGAAGCTGGAGGAAGAGGGCATTCTCGACGAGGTCGAGCTGAACGTCGTGAACGATCTCGACGAATTCGAGCTTGGTCCGTTCGGCATCAGCTACGTTCCGCTGGCGCATTCGATCGCCGAGGGCAACGCGCTGCTGATCGACACGCCGTTCGGCCGCGTGTTTCACACCGGCGACTGGAAGATCGACGAGGAGCCGCAGATCGGCACGCCGGCGACATCGCAGGAGTTGACCGAGATCGGCGACGAGGGCGTGCTGGCGCTGGTCTGCGACTCGACCAACGTCTTCAATCCCGAACCGTCCGGCTCCGAGGGCGAGGTTTACCGCGGGCTGCAGCTCGAAGTCGCCAAGCACAAGGGCCGGCGCGTGCTCGTCACAACCTTCGCCTCCAACGTCGCGCGGTTGCAGACGCTAGGGGCCGTGGCGAAGGCGACCCGCCGGCGGCTGTGCGTCGCGGGTCGCTCGCTGGACCGCATCATCGAGGCCGGGCAGGCGAGCGGCTACCTGAAGGACTTGCCGCCTCTCGTCGATTTCGAGGCCGCGATGCGTCTCCCGCGCGGCGAGGTGCTGATCGTCGCCACGGGCGGCCAAGGCGAGCCACGCGCCGCACTGGCCCGCATCACCGAGGGCACGCACCCGATCGAACTGGAAGAAGGCGATGTCGTCCTGTTTTCGAGCCGCCAGATTCCCGGAAACGAGATCGCGATCGGCCGCATCCAGAACCGCCTGGCCGAGCGCAACATCGTCCTGGTGACGGATCGCCAGAGCCCGATCCATGTCTCCGGCCATCCCGGACGCCCCGAACTCGAGGCGCTCTACAGCTGGATTCGGCCGGAGATCCTCGTTCCCGTGCATGGCGAAGTGCGCCACATGCGGGAGCAGGCGCGGCTCGGGCTGGCGAGCGGCATTCCGGCGGCCGTGTTCCAGAAGAACGGCGATCTCGTGCGCCTGGCACCGGGCGCACCCGGAAAGATCGACGAAGTGCGCGCCGGGCGCCTTCTTCTCGACGGCGACATGATCGTGCCGGCCGATGGCGATGCCGTGGTGATGCGTCGCCGGCTCTCCATGGCGGGCGTCGTAAGTGTCGCGGTCAGCAGCACGGGCGAAGTCCAGGTGGAGGCCAGCGGCCTGCCGCTCGACGTCGAGCGCCAGGCTTTTCTCGACGAGACTCGCCGCGATGTCGAGGCGGCGCTGGCGAGCTCTCGCAAGGGCAGAGTCGAGCCGGATCGTCGGCGGGAAGCGGTGAGACTGGCCGCCCGCCGCGCCGCGACGCGCTGGACCGGCAAGAAGCCGCAAGTGCTGGTGATGATCGCCGATAGCTGACACGGCGCGTCGAGGGCGTTAGAGGGCACGGCGATGAAGTTTACCTCGATCCTCGCGATCTATTCGCTGTTCTGGGTGCTCAGCGCCTTTCTGGTCATGCCGTTCGGCCTGCGCACCCCTGACGAGGTCGCCGGCCATCGCGTGGAGACCGGCCATGCGACCAGTGCGCCCGTCAACTTCCGGCCCGGCCGGGTGGCCTTGCGCGCCACCGTGCTCTCGGTCGTGCTGATGACCTTGTTCTACCTCAACTACGTCGAGGGCTGGATCAAGGTCCACGACCTCAACTTCTTCGGCGAGCCGCCGGTCAAGAGCATCGGCTACTGATCCCGCGAGCGGTGGGCTCGCGGCTCAATTGCGCAGTCGCTCGATCCCTTGCGCCAGCGCGACGTAGAGCTTGCCCATGTCCGAGGAGAGCAGGGTGACGCCAAGGGCGTTGCCGTCGCGCGTCGAAAGCACCTGGCGCAGCATCGCTTCGAAGTCGTGGATGTAGCGGCTGACGTGCTCGCGGAAGCTGTCGTCGCGTTCGAACAGTTGCTGGATCGCGCGCACGTCATTGGCTGAGAGCAGCGAGACGGCGCGGCGCGTGAAGATGCCGCGGTCGCCTCGCAAGTAGGCGGACCAGGCGGTATCGCCGATGTCGGATGACAGTGCCGTTGCGATGTCGATCGCATTGGAATTGAGCGCATCGGTGATGAGCGCGACGCGGCGGCTGAAGTCGTTGTCGACTTGCTCCTCGGCCCGCTCCCGTGCCTGCGCGACACGATTCTCGAGGCTGGCGGTGAGGTCCGAGACGGCGGTGATCTGCTCGCGTAACTGGAGGGAAGCCTCGCGCCCAGCGCCCGATGCATGCGCGATCGCTTGTTCGAGTGCGCCGGTCGCCTCGGCTACGCGGGGCCGCATGGCGCGCTCGATCGCTTGCCCGCTCTCGTCGCCCAGCTTGTCGGCGAGCGAGCGGATGAGGGTCGGACCTTCGCGGTCGAGCGCCGAAAGGGCCGCGCGCACGGCGTCCTCGACTTCCGTGATGGCGGCTCCCAACTCGTCGCGCGTCTTCGCCTCGACTCGCTCGCCCGAACGCTCGATGTCCGCCAGCGAGGCTTGCAGGCCGGCGAAGGCGGAATGATGGGCGTCGGCCCGGGCGGAGATCGCGTCCTGCGCCGCCTCCAACTCCTGTAGCAGGGCGGTAAGTCGCTCCTGCCCGCCCTCGATGGTCTCGATCACGGCCTCGCCGCGTGCCCGGCCCTGGTCGAGGTCGATGATCAGGCGTGTGAGCGTCTCGCCCGCGCGCACCAGTCGATCCTCCGCGATCGCCAGTGCCTCGGGCAGCACGCTGGTGCTGTGCTTGGCGCTCGCTTGGATCAGCTCCAGCAAGCGCACGCTGGCATCGGTGAGACGCTCGACTTCGCCATCGGTCGCCGCAAGGGTCGCCTTGGAGGCCGTCAGGCGCTCCTCCAGCGCGGCGAGGCTGCCGGCGATCCGCGATTCCAGCGCACCGGCGGTCTCGGCCACGGCGCCCATGCGTTCGCCATGGAGGTCGAACTTGGCGGTCATGCCATCCGCCCGCGCGGCCAATTCCCGCGATGCGCGCTCGTGATCGGCCAGGCGCTGTGCGATCGCGCCGTCGAGGCTGGCGAGCTGTGCGGAGATGCGGATCACCGCGGCTTGCTCGTCTCCGGCGATGCGCGCCTGCATGGCGGCCGCGCGCTCTTCGAGCTGGCGCAGGCGTTCCTCGATCGCGACCATAGCATGCTGGTTCGCATCGTCGAGCGTGCCTTGCAGCTCCCGGCTGCGCTCCTTGAGGTGCTCGAACCGCTCGCGCATGGCCTCAAGAGTCTTGCGCTCGTCGGCATCGATCAGCGCGCCAAGCGCCGTCCGCTCGGCATCGAGGGTGCCGAGTCGATCCTGCCAGGCTTCGGCGGCGCGGGCCTCGCTCTCGCGCAAGGCGCGGCCCACGGTGCCGCCTTCGTCGCGCAGCGCGCTCAGGCGGGCGCGCAGCGAGTTGAGGCTCTCCGCCTCGTGCCCGTCCAGCGTGGCGCGCGTGTGTTCGAGCTCCTGCGCCAGGGTCGCGGCACGCGCGCGGATCGCCGCCAGGGCGTCGACCTCGTGCGCCTCGAGCTGGGTGCGAAACTCCAGGCCGTTGGTGGTGAGGGCGTCGAACCGCGATTTGGCCAGCTGGTCCAGCTCCTCGCAGATGCGCGCGAACTCTCCGGTCGCGCCGTCGACCGAGCGGCGCACCGCCTCGACCTGGCGTTCGCTTGCGGCGCCGAACTCGTTGAGCCGGTTGAAGCCGCCGACCAGCTCTTCCAACTGCGCCTGAGCGGTTCGCCCGGCTGTCGCGATGTTGTTGGTGATGTCCCGGGCCGAGCTCGCGACGACGGGAAGCTGTCCGCGCAGCATGTCCATGTTCTCGAGCGCGGCGCGGCTGACGGTACCGATCGTCTCGACCTTCTCGCCGTTCTCGCGCACGAGGTCCTGGAGACGGCCCGCATGCTGCGACAGGCGCTCCGTCGCCACCCGGCCGAGCGTGTCCAGGTCGCGTGCCTGGGCGGCGATGAAGTCACGCGCCAGGCCGAGTTCGCCGTTCACCGTCTTGAGCCTGGCTTCGAGTTCGCGCGACTCGCGCGAAAGCATGGCGGCGGCATCGGCGAAGCGTCCCGCCTCTCGGCGGCTGTGGCGCATACCCAGAAGCCACAGCGTGACGATCAGCAGGATCGGCACCGACCATTGCACCACCATCTCGGATACGGCCGCAGGGTCGGCAGCGGCGATGCGCGCCTGCTGCGACCAGAGATAGAACCCGGTCCATGCGAGCGCGGCGCAGGCGGCCGCGATCGGCGCCATCAATCCCTTGAAGCTGCTCGGCTGGCCCACATCGTCCTCATGACCATCCGCCAGAGCCTCTTCCGGCGCCTCGACCGACGGTTGCTCGATCGGAGGCGCTCCAGCGCTCTCCGGAGCCTTGCCGCCAAAAGCGATGATGTGCGTTTCCCCTGCCATCCGAACAGATTACCACGACAGGCCCAGGGATAAAGCCCGCCTTAACCTCCTTCCACTATTCCGGACCGATGGCGTACGAAGCAGGTGCCCTGGAAGCGACTCTCAACGTTGCTGCAGGCGGAGATTCCCAACTCATGGCCGAATTGCGGGCGGCCTATGTCGAAGGCGTGGCAAGGCAGGTCGACCTGCTGGAGCGCGCCCGCTGCGACGGCAATTGGGTCGTTGCGGCCATGCGCCTGAAGGGGTTGGCCGCCAGCTTCCACTCCGAAGCGCTCCTGCACCTGGCCGAGGAGGCTCTCGAAGGGGCGCCCGGCGAGCCGACCATCGTCAGGCGTTTGAAGGCCTACATCGGCCAGTTTTCCGCGACCTGATCTTTCGCGGCAACTTGGCAGCCTTCCGGCCAGCGCCTAGACGAGCGTTTCGCCTGAGGGAGAGAGTTTCTGCGCATTGCCCTGCTAGCCATGCTCGAGCCTGCGGGGGAGGGACAGCCTCTCGTGCGTGCCTCGTTGCGGGTGGCGGGGGCCAGCCTCGCGCAGCATCAGCTCGGCGTCGCGATCGCGCTTCATTGCCAACGGGTGATCTGCCTTGCGCGCGGCACTTCGCCGGAGCTGATCGCGCTTCAGCATACGGCCGAGCAGGCGGACCAGACCTTCCACATCGTCGCGACGCCGCAGCAGCTTTCCGCGCTGGTGACGGCGACGGACGAATTGATCGTCTTTGCTGAAGGGCTGTTCGTCGACGCGGGCGAGGCGGAGCCGCTGCTTGCGTCGGGCCAGCCGGTGGTGCTCACGCTGCCCGATGACGGGGCGGTGGGCGAGGGCTTCGAGCGCCTCGACATCAACCACGCCGCCGCCGGCCTGATGAAGGTTCCAGGCTCGCTGGTGGAGCGCCTGCACGAGTTGCCGCCCGATTTCGATGCGGGGTCGGCTCTCACCCGCATCGCCCTGCAGGCCGGCGTCCAGACGCGGGCGGTGCCGGCATCGGCCCGCGCCGGCGTGGGCTGGAAGATGGTGCGCAGCGAGGCGGAGGCGCTGGCGGTCGAGAACGAATGGCTGCGCGGGCACTTCTGCGTCGAGCCGAGGGCGGCACCTGCCCGGCGGCTCGCCCGCGCGGCGGTGCTGAGCTTCGGGCCGTCCTTGCTGCACCATGGCAACGCCAGCGTCGCCGCGGCGCTTGGCGTCCTGGCGGCGCTTGTCCTCGCTCTCGGCTGTGCTTGGTTCGGCGCCGTCGTCCCCGCGCTCCTGCTGATCGCGTTCTCCTGGGTACTGGTCGAGGGCAGTGCCATGCTGCGCAGTGCCGAGCGGCAGGCGCATGGCGTGCTGGCGCCAGCGATTCCGCGGTCCGAGGCGTTGGGCTGGCTGGTCGACCTCGCCTTGATCTTCATCCTCGTCGCGCCGCCATCGGCCACGCTGTTCGAGAGTGCGGTTCCGTTCGGCTATCGCCTGTTCCCGCCGCTGATCCTGATCCTGCAAGCGCACCTGGTGCCCCCGTTGCTGGCTTCGCGCGCCGCCGCATGGGTGAGCGATCGCACCGTTCTGGCGCTGATCCTCCTGCTGGCCGGCCTGCTCGGCTACCTGAGCGCTGCGGTTTGCCTGCTGACGGTCGCGATTGCGCTTGCCGGAATTGTCCTTCCCCCCAAAAGGTCCGACTAACGCGTACTTAACCAAGCGGGGCGTAAGCGGAGCGCATGATCGAGACCTCCTCGCGGCCCACAGGTGCCTCATCCTTGACGGATGAGGTGCGCGCTCAGCTGGCGCGTGGGGAAGCCGTACTCCAATCCGCGCCCGCCATGCTTCGACATCTCGTGACCGGCGAGTTCGGCGCTTTGTTCGCCGATGACGTGCTGGCGCGGGTTCGCGGCATGATCGCCCACTTGGCGGACCAGCTCGTCCAAGCGGTGTCGCGCGAATACGGGAGAGGGGGCGCGCTTCCGTCGGGCATCAGCGCGCGTGTCATCGCCGGCGACCTCGCGGCGGATAGCGCGATCCTCTCGCACCTGCATGCCGTCGCGCTCGAATGGCAGCTCAGCGAGCGGCTCGAGGCGCGCTTCGGTCTCGATCCGGTCGTCGCGCCCCTGGTGCAGTCGCTGGTCTCGTCCTGGCAGGACGAGGCGCAGGCGCTGGCCGCCCAGCTCCTCGCGGCGCAGGCGCGCTGGTGCCGGGCGCAACGGCGGATGGAGCTTCCGCTTGCCGAATTGCCGGCCGATGTTCTGCACGCGGCCTTGCTGGTGTTGCGCGCCCAAGCCGGTGGTGAGAACGCCTGGGCGCTGGCGGTCGAGGCGTCGCTGCGCGGTGGGTTCGACGAAGCCGCCGGGCGGCTCGCCCTGGCCGCGCGCCTCGTGGCGAGTCTCGGCGCGCGTGCGACCTCGTCCTTGTCGATTCTCGATGGCGGTGTCACCTTGTTCCTATCCGCGCTTTCGCACTGTGCTGCGATCTCGCGCGAGGCGGCTGTGCTGACGGTGCAGGAAACGCAGGCTGTCCGCCTCGTGCTGCAACTGCGGCGCGCGGGACTGCGTGCAGAGCGCGCGCTCGAGCAAGCGGTCGTCCTGCATCCCGATGCCGCATTGCCGGTCGAGCTGAACCTGCTTAACGATCGTCAGATCGGCGAAATCCTCGCGCGGCGGAGCTGCGCCGATGAATGACGCGGCGGGAATTCTGGCCCGGGCGGTCAGCGACGGCAACGACCGGCTGCTCAGCGCCGAAGAGCCGCTGGCGGGGCTGCAGCGGCGGTGCGGTGGCGAGGCGGAGGGCATGATCGCCGTGCCCGAGTTGCTCGAGCTCGTCCGCCAGGTGCGCAGCTATCGCTTCCGCCTGGCACGCGCGATCACCGCGCAGGATGCCGGCGAAACAATCTCCGCCTGGGTCGAAGTCGCGCCGCGCGGCGATGACGAGGGCTGCGAGATCGTCCTGCGCAGCTGGCAGACGACGCCCCTCCCGGCCGAGGAGCCGCGCTCCGCGCTCGAGCGCCGCCTCGCGCTGGACCGGCACGTTGCGGAGCTTTCGGCAAGGCTCGATGCCGGACAGCGCCTGCTGACGGTCAGCAGCAGCGGGTCGGAGCTGCAGGCGCTCGCCCAAGCGATGAAGGCGGGGATCGGCCGGCCTTTCACCGATTTCATCGAGCCTGAGGCCTCGCGCCGCGCGCAGCCGCTTCACTGGCGCATGCTCGATGGCGCGCCGGTTGCGGTTCACGGTTCGACACGCGACTGGCGGATCGTCCTCATCCCGCTCGGCCCTCGCGGCGGCGAGCCCACGGGGTTCGAGCTGCTGCTGGTCTCCGATTCGGGCGAGGCGCTGCCGCCTGACCCGCAAGCATCGCCGGAGGAGCCAAGCGGTAGCTTCGGCCTGATCGGGCAGGACCTGGCGCCCGTGCTGCGCCAACCCCTCGCGCGCATCATCGCCAATGCCGAGACGATCCGCACCCGGCTCGCCGGGCCGTTGCCCGACGCCTATGCGGACTACGCGTCCGAGATCGCCAACGCCGCGCGCCTGCTGATGGGCTTGATCGAGGATCTGGCCGACCTGGAAGTCGTCGAGTCGCCGAACTTCGCGACGGCGCCGGACCACATCGACCTGGCCGAAGTGGCCCGCCAGGCCACCGGTATCCTCGGCGTGCGCGCACGCGAGAAGCGGATCGCCCTTATCGCGCCGGCCTTGGGGGAGACGGCGGAAGCCGTCGCTGAATTCCGCCGCGTCCTCCAGATCCTCATCAACCTCGTCGGCAACGCGATCCGCTATTCGCCGGAAGGTTCGCAAGTCTGGGTGCGCGTCGAGCGCGAAGGAGACCGCGCCCGCGTAGTCGTCGCCGACCAGGGGCCGGGCCTCTCGCCCGAGCAACAGCAGATCGTCTTCCGCAAGTTCGAGCGGCTGGGACGCAGCGGCGATGGTGGCTCGGGCCTCGGCCTCTACATATCCCGGCAGCTGGCCCTCGCGATGGGCGGCGATCTTCGGATCGAGAGCGCCAAGGGGCAGGGCGCGCGCTTCATTCTCGAGGTGCCGGCAGAGCCCGCCAATCCACCGCCGCACGATCCCGCAGGCTAGGCGTGCGTCACGTTCCGAGCCGCCGGCCGAGCCAGACGACGATCCCGCCCACCGCTGCCAGCAGCAGGCCGTTGCGGGCCCAGGTGCGGTCGGCAAGCATGAAGCTGTCCGCCGGCCACATAATAAGCCCCGTGCCTTGGCCGACCCAGAGCAGACCCATCGCGATCAGCAGGAAACCGAAGACCAGCACGACGATGCGCAACACCTTCATCAGATCATCCCGTGCCAGACGGCGAGGAGCCCGGACCTCACCTCTCCGCGTAGCCTACGCCCATTTGCTGAACGGCGCCACCGCCGTCTCGGGAACGACCGCCGGGCACGCCGCGCATGTATAAGGCGATCGCGCGCGCGGCGATGATCGTGCTGGCCGCGCTGCTCGCGGCGCTGCCCGTGCTGCTCATCCCGGTTCCGGGCTTCGTCGATGTGCCGGCACACCTCGCACGCCATCATATCCTGGCCATGGTGCCTGCAGGCGGCCCGCTGGGGCGATACTTCAACGTCCATTGGTACTGGATGGCCAATCTCGGCGCGGACATCCCGTCAAGCGTCTTGGCCCGCTGGCTGGGCGGCGAGCTCGCGACGCGGCTCGTGACCGCGGCGATCGCCCCGCTCACCATCGCCGGGCTGGTCCTGCTCTCCCGCGCCGCGCAAGGCCGCGTGACCGCCAGTGCGGCGCTGGCGCTGCCGTTCGTCTTCAGCCAGCCCTGGATGTGGGGCTTCCTGAACTACGGCCTCGGCCTGGCTTTGGCGCTGCTGGTCGCCGCCTGGGTCTATGCCAAGCCCCGCGAGCGCTGGACGGACGCGATCGCGTTGGGAGCAGCCGGACTGATCGTGTGGACCGCGCACATGGCGGCCTGGGTCGTGCTGCTGCTGATCGTGGCTGGCGGGGAACTGGCGCAGCTTCGCCAGGTGCGTGATGTGTGGGCCGCGCTACGCCGAAACTGGCCGCTCCTGCTCCCGATCGTGCCGCTGGTGCTCTGGCGCACGCAATCGAGCGACGCCGGGTTCACCTTCGAATACTTCGACTATGTCCACTCGAAGGCGGCCGTGTTCGCCGAGGCGCTGCGCGGCACCTGGAAGGCGGTCGACCTGGGTCTGCTCGCTGCCGTGTTCGCGATGTCGCTGGTCGCGTTGCTTTGCGCCGGCCGACCCCGCTTCGAGCCGCGCCTGCTGATCTCGGGACTGCTGCTGACCGCCGGTGCGCTGGCCGCGCCGATCACGTTGCTCAATTCGTGGGGCACCGACGTGCGCACGGCGCCGGTCGCGCTGATGCTGCTGGTGCTGTCGATCCGTCCGGCGCGAGACGCTGGGCGCGAACGCCTGATCTACCTCGCCGGCGCGGCGCTGTTCGTCGCCAAGCTCAGCAGCGTGGCCTTGTTCTGGGCCGAGCGCAGCCCGATGCTGGAGCGCCGGCTCGCCCTGCTGGAGGCAGTGCCGCGCGGGGGCAAGCTCGGCTATCTCTACGTCCTGCCGACGTGCGACTATCCCTGGCAACTGGTGCCCGACGAGAAGCTGGCAAGCTACGCGGTCGCGCGCCGCGATGCTTTCGTGAACACGCTCTTCATGGTCGACAACGCCCGGCTTGTGACCATGCGCGACCCGCATATGCAGCAGCGCTGGAGCGGCGGCTCGCAGGATGTGGCGCGGCGCTGCCCGCAAGGCACCATCGACCCCAAGCCACTGCGGGAGGGGCTTGCCGCGCTTCGCGCCGACTCGTTCGATGCGATCTGGGTCTCGGGCGTGGACGGTCGCGCGCTGCCGGCCGTTCCCGGCTACCGGGTAGCCGCCAGCCTGCCGGGCGAGACGATGCTGGTGCGAGGGCGCTGAGCGCTTACGCCGCCAGCTTCATCTCCAGGCGATCCCAGATCTCGACCAGGGCCGCCGTCAGTTCGCGCATCATCGCTTCGGTGTGCGCCGGGCCCGGCGTGAAGCGCAGGCGCTCGGTGCCGCGCGGCACGGTCGGGAAATTGATCGGCTGCACGTAAGCGCCGTACTCGGCCAGCAGGATGTCGCTGATCGCCTTCGCCTTCACCGGATCGCCGACCATCAGCGGCACGATGTGCGTCACGGAATTCATCACCGGCAGCCCGGCATCGCGGAACATCGTCTTGAGGGTGGTGGCGGCGCGCTGCTGGCCGTCGCGCTCATCGCTCGACGCCTTGAGATGCTTGACCGAAGCCAGCACGCCCGCGACCAGCACCGGCGACAGGCTGGTCGTGAAGATGAAGCCGGGCGCGTAGGAGCGGATGCAGTCGATGATGCGCGTGTCGGCGGCGATGTAGCCGCCCATCACGCCGAACGCCTTGCCCAGCGTGCCCTCGACGATGGTGATGCGGTGCGCCGCCTCGTCCCGCTCGGAGATGCCGCCACCGCGCGGGCCGTACATGCCCACCGCGTGGACCTCGTCGATGTAGGTCAGCGCGTTGTACTTGTCAGCCAGGTCGCAGATCGCATGAATCGGCGCGATGTCGCCGTCCATCGAGTAGACGCTCTCGAACGCGATCAGCTTGGGCACGTTCGGATCGGTCTCGCTCAGCAGCTCTTCGAGATGCTCCACATCGTTGTGGCGCCACACCTTCTTCTCGCAGCCGGAGTTGCGGATGCCCGCGATCATGCTCGCGTGGTTGAGCTCGTCCGAGAAGATCACGCAGCCCGGCAGCAGGCGCGCCAGGGTGGAGAGTGTCGCGTCGTTGCTGACGTAGCCGCTGGTGAACAGCAGCGCGCCTTCCTTGCCGTGCAGGTCGGCGAGTTCGTGCTCGAGCTCGATGTGGTAGTGCGTGTTGCCGCCGATGTTGCGGGTGCCGCCGGAGCCGGCACCCACATCATGCAGCGCCTCTTCCATGGCCGTGACGACCTTGGGATGCTGGCCCATCGCCAGGTAATCGTTCGAGCACCACACCGTGATCGGCTTGGGCCCGTTATGACCGGCGAAGCAGCGCGCGTTGGGAAAGGCACCCTTGTTACGCAGGATGTCGATAAAGACCCTGTAGCGGCCTTCCGAATGCAGGCGCTCGATCGCCTGGTCGAAGATCTGGTCGTAATTCACGCAGTTCCGTCCCGCCGCAACCGGCTTTGGTCCGGCGCAATGGCAGCGCCCTTATCCGATCCGACTAAACAACGCCAGCATCTTGTCACTTGGGAACATCCCGTATGGCGCCGGCCGCCAGGAAGCCGCGACCGATCCCGGATGGAAGCTGGGGATCGTGGCCCGGGACGATCCGAAGTTGCGGGTCGGCCGTCTTCCAGGCGCGCACGGTGTTGAGATAGGACGCGCTTTGCGCCCGGTCGCCGCCGCTGAACAGCATCACCGCCCGAGCCGGCAGCTTCCCTTGCTTCCAAGAGACCGCCATCGGCACGACATCGCCCCCGAAAAGATAGCGCGACCCGTCTTTCAGCTCCACATAGAGCATTCGCGATCCCGCAGCGGCGCCGGGCGTCGGCACCACAACAACGCCTGGAGTGAGGCGATAGGGTGCGCCCCGTTCGAGTATCTTGCGCCGGGCCGGCGACCCGGGGGAGAGCGCCACGCTACGAACGCCATCGTGCTCCGGGTGCAGGTTCAGGACGACCCAGGCGCGCGCGGCCCGCTCGGCGTGCTCGACCCGCGCTTGTGCAAACGGATCGTGATCCTCGATCCCCTGACGCTCGGACGCGGCGCGGTTCATCCCGCGGTCCACTGTCACCACGCTGCTGTCCGCATAGACGATCTCGTACGCCCAGATCGTGTAGGGCACCGGCAAGAGGCCGGAACCAGCGGCCAGAAAGTCGCTGACAACGTGCCGCCTGCCGATCTGTTCGGCCCGGATCGCGATGGGCAGCGCGTCCGGCTTGGCTTGCGCAAGCAGGCGCAGGCGCGCGAGCGCGACAGGCTTGGGGCTGGCGCCATGAGGTCCCGAGTCCAGCAGGAACCAGTAGGTCGGCAAGCCCACGAGCAGCAGAACCACCAATAAAGCGGCATTCAACCTTGACGTCAAAGCACGGCAGTCCTCTCCAGACCGTACTGATTGAGCGTCGTAGCAAGGTTTGTCGACTCCGGTAACGTCCCGGTAACCAAGGCCAAGTCCTTGCCCTTGCGGGCGAAGGATTGTCCCTGCAGCAGTCGCGCGATCTGGCGTGCAATTCCCTCGGCGCCGTGGATCAGCGTCACGCCGGGCCCGAACGCTTCGGCAAGCTCCTGCTCCAGCAGCGGGAAGTGGGTGCAGGCGAGCACCACCGTATCGATCTCCCCGCCGCCCGGCCGCTCGCGCAGGCCCTCGACCGCGCTGCGAATCGCGCTGGGATCGATCCGTTCCCCCCGCAGCTTGGCCTCGGCCGCCGCGACCAGCGCCGGAGCGCCGTGGCGCAGCAGGTGCTTGCCTTGCGCGAACTCGGCCTCGAGCCGGTCGACATAGCCCTGACGGATCGTCGCTTGCGTGCCGAGCAGGCCGATGACGCCCGTCTTCGTCATGGCGGCGGCGGGCTTGATCGCCGGTACGGTGCCGACGATCGGCACTTCCAGGACCTCGCGCACCATGCCGAGCGCGATGGTGGAGGCGGTGTTGCAGGCGATGCACACGAGCCGGGGCTTCAGCCGCTCGGTCATGCGGCCGAGCAGGCCCGAGACTCGCGCCGCCACTTGCGCCTCGGTCTTGGTGCCGTAGGGCAATCCCGCCAGGTCGGCGGCGTAGACCACCGGTGCTTCGGGCAGGACCTTGCGCAACTCGCGCAGAACCGTGAGCCCGCCGAAGCCGGAATCGAACAACAGGACCGGTGCGGCCGGATCGATCGTGCTGTCCAACGTCAAGGTTCTATGGCTCCGCGTTCGGGTCGCCGGTGTTAGCCAGGGATGTGCGTCTTCCGCAACGGCCCTTCCCCATTTGGCGGGGGAGCGTCTAAGCAGGGCGCCATGAACTGGATTCTCGCCGCAGCGCTCGGCTACCTCCTGGGATCGGTGCCCTTCGGCTTGCTGCTGACCCGACTGACCGGCGCGGGCGACTTGCGCGCGATCGGCTCGGGCAACATCGGCGCGACCAACGTGCTGCGCACCGGGCGCAAGGGGCTGGCGGCCGCCACGCTGCTGCTCGACCTGGCGAAGGGGCTGGCCGCCGTACTCCTGGCGCGCGCGCTGTGGCCCGGCTGCGAGGGGCTGGCGGCGGTGGCTGCCGTCGTCGGCCATTGCTTCCCCGTCTGGTTGCGCTTCCATGGCGGCAAGGGCGTGGCGACGCTGGCGGGCGTTTGCTTCGGCCTCGCGCTGCCGATCGGGCTGACCTACGCGGCGCTGTGGCTCGGACTGCTCGCGATCGTGCGCATCTCCTCGGTCGGCGGGATGTCGGCAGCGGTCGGCGCGCCGCTCGCGGCACTGGCGTTCGGCTATGGCGAGTACGTACCGGCACTCGCGGTGCTCGCCGTTTTGGTCGTGTGGATGCACCGCGCCAACATCGCTCGCTTGCGGGAAGGCGCCGAGCCGCGCGTTGGCGCCGAAAAGGGCGGTAGGCAGGCGTGAGCGCGCCGCCCTCGCAGGATGAGGCCTTCGCCCGCATTCGGCTGCTGCGTTCGCCCAATGTCGGGCCGGTCAGCTACCGCCAGTTGCTCGCGCGCTTCGGCAATGCTGCAGCCGCGCTCGAGGCCTTGCCCGACTTGGCCGGGCGCAGCGGCCGCGCCTACCGCATTGCCGACGAGGCGCGGGTGCAGCGCGAGATCGCGGCCGTGCGCAAGGCGGGTGCGCGCTACCTCTTCCACGACTCGCCCGAATATCCGCCGCTGCTCGCCGCTTCCGAAGGGTCGCCGCCGATCCTGACCGTGCGCGGCGAACCGCAGCGGGCCCTGGCACCCTGCGTCGCGATCGTCGGTGCACGCAACGCCTCCGCCGCCGCGATCAAGCTCGCGCGCGATTTCGCGGCGGGCCTGGCCGACGCGGGCTTCACCGTCGTCTCGGGCCTCGCGCGCGGGATCGACGGCGCCGCCCACACCGGAGCGTTCGCGGCCGGGGGTGGCCGGACCGTCGGCGTCATCGCCAGCGGCATCGACATCGCCTACCCGCCCGAGCATGCCGCGCTGCAGGAGCGCATCGCCGGCGAAGGCTTGCTGGTCGCCGAGCAGCCGCCGGGCACCGAGCCGCTGGCGCGCCACTTCCCCTCGCGCAACCGCATCATCGCCGGGCTCGCTGCCGGCACGCTGGTCGTCGAGGCGGCGCCCAAGTCCGGCTCGCTGATCACCGCGCGCCTTGCCGGCGAATCCGGGCGGGAGGTCATGGCGATCCCCGGCTCCCCGCTCGATAGCCGCGCGCATGGCTGCAACCAGCTGATCCGTGATGGCGCCATCCTCGTCCAGTCGGTCGCCGACGTGATCGAGCTGGTCTCCGGTTTTGATGGCCTGGCCCGCTCCAGCTTTCGGGAGAGCGAACCGCCGGCATCCTGGCCACAACCCGCCGACACCCGGCCGGCCGAACTCGAAGACCTGCTCACCCTCGCGCCCGTGGGGGTCGACGAGCTGGTCCGCCAGTCTGGCGGGAGCGCGGCGTCGGTGCAGCTCGCGCTCCTCGAGCTCGAGCTTGCCGGCCGCCTCGTTCGCCACGCCGGCGCCCGCGTCTCGCGCGCGCCCTGACGCACGCACGGATAACGAAACGAGTTCAGCGATGAAGGGACGCGACTGAGTTCAACCTTCCCCCGGCGCCCGCGCCTTGATCGCCAGTGCATGGACCCGCTGTCCGGGAATGTCGCCGAGCGCCGCGTTCACCATTCGCTGGCGCTGTACGCGCGAGACGCCCGTGAAGGCGGCGCTTTCGATCTCCACGGTGAAGTGTGATTCGTCGCTGCCGTCGTCGCCCATGTGGCCGCGGTGCTGGGCGCTGTCGTTGAGGACGGCGAGGTGGGTGGGGGCGAAGGCTTGGGTGAGAAGCTGTCGCATTTCGCTGGCGATCGGTCCGGTCATGGCTTCCATTTAGGCGCCTCCTCTCCCATCTGAAAGCCGGTGATCAGGGACAAGTTTCACGGCAGACACGAATCGCGCGGCCGCGCTTGCAACTGGCCCGGATGCGGTGACGCGGGCGAATTCCGCGCGCCCGGCTCGCGCGGATCGAGCTTCGACGGACCCGGCGACTTCCGCTGGTTCTGCCTCGACCACGTGCGCCAGTTCAATTCGGGCTACGACTACTTCGAGGGGATGAGCGCGGAGGAGATCTTCGACGCGCAATCGCCCTTGCACGGCTGGGCGAGCGAGACGCGCGCCTTCCGCCCCGACCCCGGGGTCGACCAGGCGCCGCGCTGGGCCGACTTCTCCGATCCGCTCGAAGCCATCAGCGCGCGGGCGAGGGCGCATGTGCGCGAGCGGCGCGAGGCCATGCAGTCGCACATGCGCAGCCAGGGAAGCCGGTTCACGCCCGCCGAACAGCGGGCGCTCGGCACGCTCGGCTTGGGAGGCGACGCCGACCGCAAGGCGCTGCGGCAGCGCTATGCCGATCTCGTCCGCCGTTTCCACCCGGACCGCAATGGCGGCGACCGTTCCTTCGAGGCGCGGCTGCAGCAAGTGGTGGATGCCTATCAGCTGCTGAGGAAAGCCGCCGCCTTCGGGTGATGGGTGGGCTTTCGACACGAGGGTCAGGTCAGCTCTCGCGCTCGCAGATCGCCGCCAGCTGCTCGGCGCAGGCGGACCAGCCTTCCACGAAGCCCATCGCTTCATGCTGGCGCATCGTCTCCTCGCTCCAGTGGCGGGCGCGGGCGGTGTAGCGCGTGCCGGTGCCCTCGGCCGCGATCTCCCAGATGCCGATCATGAAGGGGCCGGCGGGTTCGAAGTCGCCGGTGATGGCGTCTGTGGTGACGAACCGCACACCCTCGTCATAGGCGAGGTACATGCCGTTCTGCGGCGCGACTTCTCCATCGGGACCGTACATGGTCATGCGGCAGACGCCGCCCGCGCGGCGATCCTGCTCGTCCACTTCGACGCGCCATGGTGCAGGGCACCACCATTCCTCCTGCCGCTCGGCCAGCACTTCCCAGACTTTCGCGGGCGGTGCCGCGATGAGGCGGGTGACGGTGAGTTCGTGCAGCGTGTCGGACATGCGGGATCCTTTCGTCCTCAGTCGCGATCGGGAGCGCCGAGCGGGAAGTACGCACGGTAGGGCCGAGCCTCCTCGACGCAGGCGGCCACCGGCGGCAGCCGCAGGAGTTCCGCACGCCAGGCTCGCAGCCGCGGGAATTCCGGCGCGATGGGCAGCACCCAGTCGGCATAGAACAGCGATGGCGCGGCGGCGCACTCGATCAGCGTGATCGCCTCACCGGCATCGTAGTCGGCGAGCCAGCTCTCGATCCAGGCATAGCTGCGCGACAATTGCTCGCGCGCTTGTGCGACCCGCGTCGCATCGGGGCTCTCGGGGCTGCGCAAGTATTCGCCGACCACGTGCTGCATCGGCGTCATGACATAGTTGTCGAATACCCGGTCGATCATGCGCATGGCGATGGCCGCGTCCGGGTCTTCGGGCAGCAGCTTGGCGGAGGGTGCGAGGTGCCGGGCGACGTACTCGACGATCGTGGTCGTCTCGAACACCAGCGTGTCGCCATCGGTCAGCACCGGGAACTTGCCGAGCGGGCCGGCGCTACGGATCACCTCGAGATGCTCGGGATGATCCGGATCGACGATCCGCAATTCGTGCTCGACATCGCCCGCGAGCAGCGCAATCCGCCCTTTCCAAGTGTAGGAGGAGAATGGATGGCCGTAGAGCGCGACCGTCATCGCGCAACGCCCGCCCGCGCCGCCTCAATCGCGGCGATGTCGATCTTCTTCATCGTCATCATCGCCTCGAACGCCCGCTTGGTCGCGGCCGGGTCGGGATCGGAGTAGATGTCCATCAACTGGCGCGGCGTGATCTGCCAGGAAACGCCCCACTTGTCCTTGCACCAGCCGCACTGGCTCTCCTGGCCGCCGTTCCCGACGATGGCGTTCCAATAGCGGTCGGTCTCTTCCTGGTCCTGCGTGACGACCTGGAACGAGAAGGCTTCGCTATGCTGGAAGACCGGGCCGCCGTTGAGCCCCATCACCGGTATCCCGACCACGGTGAACTCCACCACCAGAACCTGGCCCCGCTCGCCGTCGGGATAGTCGCCGGGCGCCTGGATCACTCCCGTCACCTCGCTGTCGGGGAAGGTTTCCGCATAGAAGCGGGCGGCGTCGAGCGCGCCGCCTTCGTACCATAAACAGATGCGGTGGCGGGCCTCGCTCATTTCCTCATCCCCTCGATCAGAGCATTGTCGACGGCCTTTGCCGCCTTGTAGGAGGGGCGCGCTTGGATACGCTCGGCATAGCCCACGAAGGACTCGCGGGGCGGCAGGATGCCGAAGTTCAGGCCCCAGTCGACCGCGCTGCCGACGTAGACGTCGGCCATCGTGAAGCGCTCGCCGCAGATCCAGGTGGTGGTGGACAAAAAGGCGTCCAGCGTGTTCATGGTCCGCTCGAAGCTGCCCCAGCCGGCCATCGCCTCCTGCTGCGGCGTCGGCTCGAACTTGAGCGCGCTCGAGGTGATCGCCTGTTCCAGCGGGCCGGCGGCGAAGAAGGTCCAGCGCAAGTACGGAGCGGTCTCGGCGTCGTTGGGCAGCAGGCTCGCCTCGGGATGCATTTCGGCGAGATAGAGGCAGATTGCCGCCGCTTCGGTGACCACGCGATCGCCGCCGTCGGCATGGTGGACGATCGTGGGAACCTTGCCCATCGGATTGGCTTCGAGGAACGCCTGAGGCTTGTCCTGCCAGTTGACGAGAACCTGCTCGTAATCGGCGTCCACCTCGTGGAGCGCCCAGCGTGCGATCTGCCCACGCGACATCGGATTGGTGAAGAAGGTATAGTCCGCCACGTTCGCTCTCCGTTACCCTTGATTTTCGCTTAGAACATATATAGAACGAAAAGTCAAGGCCGGTCAGGAACCGAGCGAGCCGACAACCCCGAAACCCGCGCCTTGCGGATCGATCGCGAGCACGATCCACTCGTCTCCGGGAACCTGGTGCGGTCCATTCAGCACGGTGCCGCCACCGGCCTCGATCGCAGCCTTCGCCGCAGTGACCGAGGGGACGCCGAAATAGAGCATCCAGGCTGCCGGCTGCTGATCGCTCTGCTGCGGCATGATCGCCCCGAGCGTCTGGCCGTGATGATGGATGAAGCAATAGTCGCCCATCTCGCCCATCGGCATCTTGTCGTTGAACTCGAAGCCGAAGCGCTTGGCATAGAAGGCCATCGAGCCGGCCTGGTCGGGACTGGCAAGCTCGTTCCAGCGCACGCGCTGGCTTGCGGCCATGTCGAACACGTCGCTGGTCGCGTCCGGCTGGTCGGCGGGCGGTGTCGGGTTCATCAGGTAGATCGGCACGCCCTGGGGGTCGAGCACCATGGCGATGCGGCCCACGGGCAGGTCGGTCGCGGGCATCTGGGTGCGGCCGCCTTCCGCTTCGATCGCCGCGATCTCGGCATCGACGTCCGGCGTGTAGAGGTAGGGCATCCAGCAGGGGCGGGCGCCGTGGGCGGTCATGTCCGGGGTCAACGCCAGCACGCCGCCGGCCATGCCTCCATCGTCGCGCACGATCATCCGATAGTCCATGTCGCCCGCGACCGGATCTGAGTGGGCGCCGATCGTCCAGCCGACGACATCGCCGTAGAACTGCGCCGCGGCGTCGGCATCTGTCGTCATCAGTTCGTACCAGATGAAGCTTCCAACGGTATTGGGCATGTTCAGCTCCTGATGTCGACCACGGTCTCGAACCCGCCGAAAATCATGCGTTTGCCATCGAAGGGTATGGGCCGGGTCTCCCGGTCGAAGCGCGGATCGCTCTCCATGATCTTTATCATTTCGGGATGCGCCCGCTCGGACGTTTCCCGGTCGGGCCACTCGATCCAGCTGAAACAGACGACCTCGTCCTCCTCCGCCGCGACGGCGCGGTAGAAGTCCGTCTGCTGGCCGTAGGGTACGTTCACGCCCCAGCATTCGACGACGCGCGTGGCGCCGTGGGCCAGGAAGATCTCGTCGAGCTCACGCGAATAGCGCGTGAACTCGTCGCGCATGTGGGCCCGAACGGGAATGGCGAAACCTTCCACGAACGCCATCTTTCAGGCCTCCTGCCCGGCCGTGGGCGCGTGCGTGGCAAACGACGCGAGCTGGTCGGCCAGCGCGCGGGCAAAGGCCGGCCGCGCCGTCGCCCGTTCCAGGTAGGCCGAGAGGATGGGGCGCGTGGCCAGGAGTTCGGTCTGCTCCAGGTTGCGCAGGACGGTCGCCATGGCGATGTCGGCGATCGAGAAGGACCCGGCCAGCCAGTCGCCGTGGCCCAGGGCCCGCGAGATCCCGTCGAGCCGCTTGCCGAGATCCTTGGCGAGCGAGGGCTCGCGCAGCGGAGCCCAATCGCTCTTTCGCGCGAACACGGTGACGTTGACGTACTCGAAGATATAGGGCTCGATGCTGTTGAAGGCGGCAAGCGTCCAGCTCAGCACGGTGCCGCGCTCCTGGCCGGACATCGGCAGCAGACCGCCTTTCTCACCCAGGTGGATCAGCATCGCCCCGCTTTCGAACATCGCGATCCCGTCATCGCGCAAGTAGGGCACCTGGCCCCAGGGCTGCTCGTCGAAATACCACTCGGGCCGTTCGAGCGCGCTGATCAGCCGCTCGCGGTAAGCCAGGCCCATCTCCTCGCAAGCCCAGCGCGGGCGCAAGTCTCGGACGTGACCTTGGGCGAAAGGCGGCACCCACGCGAACCCGGTGATCTCCAGCTCGGCGTTTGGATCGATCGGCATCTCGTCTCCCTCAGTCTTGAGCTTCGGCGTCCTGCGCTTCGGCCGGTGCGCCGACGAACGGCGCGACGCTGTCGAACCACGTCAATTCCCAGAGATGGTCGTCGGGATCGGTGACGGTGCGCGCGTACATGGTGCCATAGTCGGTCACCGGTTGCGCGTCGGTCAGCCCGCCGCTCGGGGTGGCCTGTTCGGCCAGGCGGTCGACTTCCTCGCGGCTGCCGCAGGCCAGCCCCAGCATGATCTGGCTCGATCCGCGCTCGGGAATGGGCCGATCGGTGAAGGTGCGCCACTTCTCGCGCGTCATGATCATCGCGAAGAAGGTGTCACACCAGACCATGCAGGCGGTGTCGGCATCGGCGAACCGGGGATTGCTGGTGAAGCCGATCGCTTCGTAGAACGCTTGCGATGCAGCGACATCGCGGACCGGGAGGCTGATGAAGTGCATGCGGCTCATCGATGGCTCTCCCTTGCCGCGAGTCGGTGTTGCCTGAACCTGACACCCGAGTTACAAAAAGCAACCATGAAGTCTCGAAAGGTGACCGAGGCGGGTCGCGCTGCCGCTCAAGATCCCAAGGCCGCGCTCCACGGCAAGTGGTACCAGGACGCGTGCGCCGCCGCCTTCGCCATGGAGCTGATCGGCGAGCGCTGGACCCTGCCGATCGTTCGCGAGCTTATGCTGGGCGGAAGGCGTTTCAGTGACATCCGCGCGAGCTTGCCGGCGATCAGTGCCAAAGTGCTCACGGAGCGGCTGGAAAGCCTGGAGAGCGGGGGGATCGTCACGCGGCGCGCCGTTACGGCGCCGCTTCCGATGAAGCTCTACGAGCTGACCGACTGGGGCATCGGGCTCGAGCCGGTCATGGCCGCGCTCGGCCGCTGGTCAATGGAATCGCCGCTGCACAATCCGCAGCTGCCGCTGACGCCTGTGTCACTCATGCTGTCGATGCGCACGATGCTCGATTCGCCCAAGGCGCGGGACTGGCAGGCGCGGGTCGGCTTGGAGGTCGGACCGCAGCGCTTCATCGGCAGAGTGGGCGATGGCGCGCTGGCGATCGCCCGCGCGGGCGAGAATCCCGAGCCGACCGACTTCGTGTTGCGGGGGCCGGACGCCAACGCCTTCCTTCCCGTGCTGTACGGCAAGCGGCCGCTCGGCTCGGCCGGGACACGCCTGGAAGCGGAAGGCGACCCGGCTCTGGTGCAGCGTTTCATCGATCTTTTCGCGCTTCCCGCCAAGCGCCGCGTCGCCGGCTGATACACCCGGCACTTGCCCCGCAAACGCTGTTGCAGCGCAGCGCCGGCTCCATTAGGCGGGAGCGCACGATGACAGACATCTTCCAGGCCGACAGCCGCGACGCCACGATCCTTGCCGCGCCCGATATCGAAATCGACGTGCGCGAGACCTTCGGGATCGACATCGACATGAAAGTGCCGGCCTTCTCGAAGGCCGATGAGCGCGTGCCCGATCTCGACGAGACCTACGTGTTCGATCCGGACACGACGATGGCGATCCTCGCTGGCTTCGCCTTCAATCGCCGCGTCATGGTCCAGGGCTACCATGGCACCGGCAAGTCGACGCACATCGAGCAGGTCGCGGCGCGCTTGAAGTGGCCGTGCATCCGCATCAACCTGGACGCGCATATCAGCCGCATCGACCTGATCGGGCGCGATGCGATCGTGCTGCGCGACGGTCTGCAGGTGACGGAATTTCGCGAGGGGCTGCTGCCCTGGGCGCTCCAGCACCCGGTCGCGCTGGTGTTCGACGAGTACGACGCCGGCCGCCCGGACGTGATGTTCGTGATCCAGCGCGTGCTGGAGACCGAGGGCAAGCTGACGCTGCTCGACCAGAACCGCGTGATCCGGCCCAACCCCTTCTTCCGGCTGTTCGCGACCGCCAACACGGTGGGTCTGGGCGACACCTCGGGCCTCTATCACGGCACCCAGGCGATCAACCAGGGCCAGATGGACCGCTGGAACATGGTCGTCGGGCTCAACTACCTGCCCGAGAAGGTCGAGAGCGAGATCGTCGGCAAGAAGGTGCCCGGCGTCGACGACAAGATCATCGCCGACATGGTCAAGGTGGCCGACTTGTCACGCCAGGGCTTCATCAACGGCGATATCTCGACCGTCATGAGCCCGCGCACCGTGATCACCTGGGCCCAGAACACCGCGATCTTCAAGGATGCGGGCTTCGCCTTCCGCCTCTCGTTCCTCAACAAGTGCGACGAGACCGAGCGGATGCTGGTGGCCGAATACTACCAGCGCGTGTTCGGCACCGAGCTGCCCGAGAGCGTCGTCGCCAAGGCGTAATCGCCGAGGGCTTCAGCCGGGATAGCGCGCGGCGACGAAGTAGAGGCCTTCGGGCGGCGCGTTGAGGCCGAGCGCGCCGCGGTCCTGCGCGGCCAGGGCCTCGGCCACGCGTTCCTCGGGCCAGCGTCCCATGCCGACGAGCGCGAGACAGCCGACCATCGAGCGTACCTGATGGTGCAGGAAGCTGCGCGCCGCGGTTTCGATCACCACGAGCGAGCCCTGCCGCGAGACGTCGAGCCGGTCGAGCGTCTTCACCGGGCTTTTCGCCTGGCAGTGGACGGAACGGAACGTGGTGAAATCGTGCAGTCCCACGAGCGCCTGCGCGGCGCGGTGCATCGCGTCGGTATCGAGCGCCTGCGGCACATGCCAGACGCGGCCGCGCTCCAGAGTCGGCGTCGCACGGCGATTGAGGATGCGATACTCGTAGGCGCGGCCCAGGCACGAGAAGCGCGCGTGCCAGTCGTCCGGCACCACCTCGCAGTCGAGCACGGCCACCGGCGCGGGCCGGAGCCGGGCGTTGAGCGCCTCCATCAGCCGGAACGGAGCCATCGGCTTGGCGATGTCGAGATGGGCGCGCATTCCGAGCGCATGGACGCCCGCGTCGGTCCGTCCGGCGGCGTGCATCGTCACGCGCTCGCCGGTGACCGCGAGCACGGCCTCTTCCACCGATTGCTGCACCGATGGGCCATGGACCTGGCGTTGCAGGCCCATGAAGGGGCCGCCGTCGAATTCGAGGGTCAGTGCAAAGCGAGCCATCGCCAGGGTGCTCAGCCTAGCCGCGTGCCGCTGGTGATGGGCCGGCCACGCAGCAGCTCGGCGGTGGGCATGGCCGGGCGCCCGGCGCGCTGGACGATGGTGGGCCGCAGCGCTCCCGAGCCGCAGGCGATCGTCAGCGCCTCGTCGATCACGGTTCCCGGCTCGCCTTCGCCTTCGTGGATCTCGGCCGCGAGCACTTTGTAGCGCTCGCCCTCCAGTTCGAAGAACGCGCCCGGCGCCGGCGCGAAAGCGCGCACTTGGCGCTCGGCCTGCTCGGCGGCGTGGGTAAAATCCAGCCGCGCCTCGGCCTTGTCGATCTTGCTGGCGTACGTCACGCCGTCCTCCGGCTGCGGCACGGCGCGGTGGTTCTTCAAGTCGCGCAAGGTGTCTATCAGCAGTCCGGCGCCGCGCGTCGCCAGTTCAACGGTGAGGTCGCCCGCGGTCTTGCGTTCGATCGGCGTGCGCAGCGTCGCCAGCATCGGCCCTGTGTCCAGCCCCGCCTCCATCTGCATGATAGTGACGCCGGTGGTCGCATCGCCCGCCAGGATCGCCCGCTGGATCGGCGCCGCACCGCGCCAGCGCGGCAGGATCGACGCATGGACGTTGACGCACCCCAGGCGCGGGGCATCGAGGATCGCCTGCGGCAGGATCAGCCCGTAGGCGGCGGCGACTGCAATGTCGGCATCGAGCGCGGCGAACTCGGCCTGCGCCTCCGGCTTGCGCAGCGAGACGGGATGGCGAACCGGGATGCCGCGCGCCTCCGCCTCGCGCTGCACCGGCGAGGGCGTCAGCTCGCGCCCGCGCCGGCCGCCGGGTCGCGGCGGCTGGGTGTAGGCGGCGACCACATCGTGCCCTGCCTCGACCAGCGCAACCAGCGCCGGCACCGCGAACTCGGGCGTGCCCATGAAGATGATCCGCATAAGTGCCCGTTTGTTCTTTCGCGTAAGGGGCGCAACCCCTATCTGCGAGGACATGGCATCGCAAGAGATCGAGACGCTGACCGGCGCGCTGTCCCGGCTGCCGGGACTGGGACCGCGTTCGGCCCGGCGCGCGGTGCTGTGGCTGATCAAGCGGCGGGAGACGGCGCTGGTCCAGCTGCTCGATGCGCTGGCGGCGGTGCAGGGCGCTCTGGTCGAGTGCCAGACCTGCGGCAATATCGACACGAGCGATCCGTGCAGCATCTGCACCGACCCGCGTCGCGATCCGCGCCAGCTGTGCGTCGTGGAGGAAGTGGCGGACCTATGGGCGCTGGACCGGGCGCGGCTGTTCACCGGCAAGTATCATGTGCTGGGCGGCCGCCTCTCCGCGCTCGACGGCGTGCGCCCGGAGGACCTGACCGTCGACCGCCTCCTGGGCCGAGTGGGCGAGGGCGGCATCGACGAAGTGGTGCTGGCGATGAACGCAACTCTGGAGGGGCAGACCACCGCGCATTACTTGGCCGAGCGGCTCGAGGGCTTTCCGGTGCGGATCACCCAGCTGGCGCACGGCCTGCCTGTCGGGGGGGAGCTGGACTACCTCGACGAAGGCACGCTCGCCCAGGCGCTGCGCGCGCGGCGGCCTGTGGGGTGATGGTCAGAACGAGACGATGAGCGCGCGCGAAGGCGCAAAGGCACGAAGAGTCTGCGTGCGTCGCGATCGCGAAAGAGCAAGCTGAACCCTAATCGGTGAGGCGCCCCAATAATGGTCTAGGCGCCTTTGCGCCTTTGCGCGCGCTTCTATCCAAGCTCTGTGGCGTTTCAGGCTTCGCCACATTGCGAAAACGCGCGACCCCGATTATCTGCCAGCCATGGCTATTCGCGAAATCATCGAGATCCCCGACCCGCGCCTCAAGCAGGTGTCCAAGTCCGTCGAGACGTTCGACGACGATCTCAAGACCCTCGTCGCCGACATGTTCGAGACGATGTACCACGCACCTGGCATCGGCCTTGCCGCGATCCAGGTCGGTGTGCCGCTTCGCGTGCTGGTGATTGATCTTCAGCCCGACGATCCCGATGCCGAGCCCGAGCTGTGCCACAGCCACGGCGATCACGAGCACTACCACACGCCGACCAAGCGCGAGCCGCACGTCTTCATCAACCCGGAGATTCTCGATCCGTCCGAGGAGCTGTCGGTCTACAACGAAGGCTGCCTCTCGGTCCCCGAGATCTATGCGGAGGTCGAGCGTCCCGCGCGCATCCGTGCCCGCTGGCAGGATATTGACGGCAACGTCCACGAAGAGCCGCTCGACGGCATCATGGCGACGTGCCTCCAGCACGAGATGGACCATCTCGAAGGCATTCTGTTCATCGACCATCTCAGCCGCCTCAAGCGCCAGATGGCGATCAAGAAGCTCGAGAAGCTGCGCCGCGCCGCCTGAGTTGGCCGAACCGGCGATGGTGGCTCGCCACCATCGCCAGCGTCACGGGATTAAGCCAGCGCCTCGATCAGCGCCTTGCTGAACGCCGGGATGTCGTCCGGCTTGCGGCTGGTGATGAAGTTGCCGTCCACCACGACTTGCTCATCGACCACTTCGGCGCCGGCATTGCGCAAGTCGGTCCGGATCGAGGGCCAGCTCGTCACCGTCCGGCCGTCAACCACGTCGGCCTCCACCAGCAGCCACGGGCCATGGCAGATCGCCGCGACCGGCTTGCCGCTTTCCGCGAACTGCTGGACCAGGCTTACCGCTTTGTCTTCCAGACGCAGCTTGTCGGGATTGATCTGGCCGCCGGGCAGTACCAGCGCGTCGAACGCATCGACGCTGACCTGATCGAGCGTCGCATCCACCTTCACGCTATCGCCCCAGTCGGTCTTGTCCCAGCCCTTGATCTCGCCATCATGCGGGCTGGCGACCGTCGTCTCGATGCCGGCGTCCTCAAGCGCCTGCTTGGGTCCGGTGAGTTCCGACTGCTCGAAGCCGTCGGTAGCGAGGATCAGGACCTTCTTGGCCATCGGTATTCTCCTAGTAGGGGGTGCCGGGAGAATGCCTGGCGGAAAACATGGGTTCCGCAGGTTCCGCTCGGGCCATGGCGTTGCTAGGGCATTCCGGCCATGGTGAGCCCGACCGACGATAAAGATCCCTTCGACGCCATCGTCGATGCTCCGTTCGACGCGGCGCTGTCCGAACGCTACCTCGTCTACGCGCTCTCGACGATTACCGCCCGCTCGCTGCCGGACCTGCGCGATGGCTTGAAGCCGGTCCACCGCCGGCTGCTGTGGGCGATGCGCCAGCTCAAGCTCGATCCGGGGCAGGCGTTCAAGAAGTCCGCCCGCGTCGTGGGCGACGTGATCGGTAAGTACCATCCGCACGGCGACTCTTCGGTCTACGACGCGATGGTCCGCCTCGCGCAGGACTGGTCGCTGCGCTATCCGCTGGTCGAGGGGCAGGGCAACTTCGGGAACATCGATGGCGATAACGCCGCCGCCTACCGCTACACCGAAGCCCGGCTGACCAAGACCGCGATCCAGCTGATGGGCGGCCTGGACGAAGGCACGGTCGACTACCACCCGACCTACAACGGCGAGGACGAAGAGCCCGAGATCTTCCCGGGCCTGTTCCCGAACCTGCTGGCGAACGGCGCCACCGGCATCGCCGTGGGCATGGCGACCTCGATCCCCAGCCACAACGTCGCCGAGATCATCGACGCGACGCTGCTGCTGATCGACAACCCCCATGCCGAGCATGCCGAGCTGATGCAGGTGTTCCACGGCCCCGACTTCGCCACCGGCGGCCTCGTGGTCGACAGTCCCGAGGCGATCAGCCACGCCTACGAGACCGGCAAGGGCGCCTTCCGCGTGCGGGGGCGGTTCTCGACCGGGCGGGTGGGAGATGCCTGGGAAGAGACCGGCATCGAAAAGCTGGGCAGCGGCCAGTGGCAGCTCGTCATCAGCGAAATCCCCTATATGCTGCCCAAGGGCAAGCTGATCGAGCAAGTCGCCGCGCTGATCGCGGACCGCAAGCTGCCGATCCTGGAAGACGTGCGCGACGAAAGCGACGAGACGGTGCGCATCGTCTTCGTGCCCAAGAGCCGCAATGTCGATCCCGAGCTCTTGAAGGAAAGCCTCTACCGGCTGACAGACCTCGAAAGCCGGTTCACGCTCAACTTGAACGTGCTGGACGCGCACCGCACGCCGGGCGTGCTGGGGCTGAGGCTGCTGCTGCAGGAGTGGATCTACAGCCAGATCGACATCCTGCTGCGCCGCACCCGGCACCGGCTGGAGAAGATCGCCGCGCGGCTGGAGCTCGTGTCGGGCTACATCATCGCCTACCTCAACCTCGACCGGATCATCGAGATCATTCGCACCGAGGACGAGCCCAAGCCGGTGATGATGGCCGAGTTCGAGCTGACCGACCGCCAGGCCGAGGCGATCCTCAACATGCGGCTGCGTTCCTTGCGCAAGCTGGAGGAGATGGAGCTGCGGCGCGAGCATGAGAACCTGCTCAAGGAGCAGGACGAGCTCGACAAGCTGCTGGAAAGCCCCGCCCGCCAGCGCACCCGGATCAAGCGCGACCTGGCGAACTTGCGCAAGGACTATGCGCCCGACACGCCGCTCGGCCGCCGGCGCACCACGATCGCGCAGGCCGCGCCGACTGTCGCCTTCAGCATGGACGCGATGATCGAGAAGGAGCCGGTGACGGTGATCGTCTCGCAGCGCGCCTGGCTGCGGGCGGCGAAGGGCCACGTGGCGCTTGGCCAGGAGAACAAAGGGGGCGACTTCAAGTTCAAGGAGGGCGACGGCCCGGCTTTCGCGCTGCACGCGCAGACCACGGACAAGCTGCTGGTCGCGCTCGACAACGGGCGGTTCTACACGCTCGGCGCGGACAAGCTGCCCGGCGCGCGGGGCTTCGGTGAACCGATCCGCACGATGCTCGACATCGACACCGAAGCGCAGATCGTCGCGGTGGTGGTCTACAAGCCCAAGGCGCAGCTGCTGCTCGCCTCGAACATCGGCCGTGGCTTTGCCGCCGAGGCGGACGAGCTGCTCGCCGACACGCGGCGCGGGCGCGGGGTGATGAGCACCAAGCCGGGCGTCAAGCTGGCGCTGGTGCGCGAGATACCGCCCGAGCACGATCATGTCGCGGTCATGGGCGACAACCGCAAGCTGGTCGTGTTCAGCCTGACCGAACTCCCGATCCTCGCCAAAGGCCAGGGCGTTACCCTGCAGCGCTACCGCGACGGCGGCATGGCCGATGCGATCACGCTGCGCCTCGAGGATGGCCTGAGCTGGACCATGGGCGGCGAAAGCGGCCGCACCCGGGTGGAAAAGGACCTGCTGCCGTGGAAGGTCGCCCGAGGCGCCGCGGGCAGGCTGCCGCCGCAGGGGTTCCCGCGGGATAACAAGTTCTAGCGCCGTGGCGCCTTAAAGCGGGACGAGGCTTTGGCGGGGGCTCGCCCACCACGACCGGTGAAGGCCCGGCGGCGTTTACAACCTAGATTTTACCGAAGGCGACGCCGCAACGTCCGTTCCAAGCAGCTCGGTGCTTGATGAACCATGGTGACCCCTACGGGAATCGAACCCGTGTTTCAGCCGTGAGAGGGCCGCGTCCTAACCGCTAGACGAAGGGGCCGTAAGGCCATGTTTTTTCCTGCGCCCGGCCGCACGAGATGGTGACCCCTACGGGAATCGAACCCGTGTTTCAGCCGTGAAAGGGCCGCGTCCTAACCGCTAGACGAAGGGGCCTTCCCGTGCTGCGCCGAAGGCAGGCCCGCGCCTTTAGGCAAGGTGGGCAGGGGGGTCAAGCGCGATTTGAGGCGCTTCCAAAAACGCTCTCAATCGGCCCAGGCGGCATCCTCCAGCAGCAGTTCGGCTTGGGGCCGCGCACCCCAATCGTCGATCTTGGCGCGCCCGGCGAGCCACAGCCGGCGACCTTGTGAGGCGTGGAGCAGGGCCTGGCCCATCTCGCTTTCGGCGGCGCGAAAGGCGATCGCCTTGAAGCGGGCACCGTCGTTGCCGGTCACGATCAGGCGCACGTGGTCGCTGCCCACGAGGTCGGCCTTGAGCACCCGGACCGGGCCGACGGCGAGCTTGGGGCCGGGCCAGCCCATGCCGAACGGGCCCGCGCTGTCGAGCGTCTCCACCAGCGCGGGCGTGAGGCCGCCCGGGGCGAGCGCCAGGTCGAACAGCATGGCCTGCTGGCCCATCGCCGCCGTGACATCGCGGCCCAGCCGCGCATCGAGCCAGTCGGCCAGCGCCTCGAGCCGGTCCGGCGCGATCGTCAGCCCTGCCGCCATCGCATGGCCGCCGCCGGCGACAAGCAACCCCTCCGCGCGCGCGGCGATGATCGCGGAGCCCAGGTCGACGCCCGAGATCGAGCGGCCCGAGCCCTTGCCGTGTCCGGCCTCGTCGGCATCGAGCGCGATCACCAGCGCCGGCTTGCCGGTCTTCTCCTTGATGCGTCCGGCGACGATGCCGATGACGCCGGGGTGCCAACCCTTGCCGGCAAGCACCAGGACCGAGCGATTGTGCTGGCGCTCGATCTGCACCTCGGCCGCCTCCTGCACCGCTTGCTCGATCGCGCGGCGCTCGTCGTTGAGGCGCGAGAGTTGCGCGGCGATCTCGCGCGCCTCGTCGGGGTCGTGGGTGGTGAGCAGGCGCACGCCGAGCGTCGATTCGCCCACGCGTCCACCGGCATTGACGCGCGGACCGAGCGCGAAGCCGAGATCGCTGCACGTCGGCGCGCGCGACAGGCGGCTCGCGTCGATCAACGCCGACATGCCGATGTTGTCACGCCGCGCCATGACCTTCAGGCCTTGCGCCACCAGCGCGCGATTGAGCCCGTGCAGCGCGGCGACATCCGCGACCGTGCCGAGCGCGACGAGATCGAGCAGGGCGAACAAGTCCGGCTCGGGGCGCTTCTCGAACCAGCCCTTGCGGCGCAAGGCGCGCACGGTCGCCACCGCCAGCAGGAAAGCGACGCCGACCGCCGCCAAGTGGCCATGTCCGGCAGCAATCGCGCCTTCGTCGAGCCGGTTGGGATTGACCAATGCCGCGGCGCGGGGAAGCTCGGCGGCGCACTTGTGGTGGTCGACGACGATCACGTCGACGCCCGCGTCGTGCGCCATTGCCAGCGCTTCGTGCGCCATGGCGCCGCAATCGACCGTGACGATCAGGCTGGAGCCCTCGCCGGCGATGCGCACCAGCGCCTCGCCGGATGGCCCGTAGCCTTCAAGCAGCCGGTCCGGAATGTAGTGGCGCGCATCGTGTCCCAGCATTCGCAGCAAGCGTATCAGCAGTGCCGCGCTGGTTGCGCCGTCGACGTCGTAGTCGCCGTAGACGGTCACGGTCTCACCCGTCAGCACCGCTTGGGCAAGGCGTTCGGCGGCCGCGTCCATGTCGCGGAACTCGGACGGGTCGGGCAGGAAGGCGCGCAGCGAAGGGCTGCGATGGCGCGCCAGGTCGTGCCGGGGCACCCCGCGCGAGAGCAGCAGCTGGTCGACGACGTCGTGCTCCAGGCTTCCGGCTCCGTAGTCGCCCGGCTGCCCGCTCAGGTCCATGTTGCCGCCGCGCCAGCGCCAGGACTTGCCCGAGAGCGAGCGTTCGATCCCGAACACGGACGAGGAAAGCGAACTCATGACAAGAGCCCGTCTACGCCCAGAACGCGTTGCTGTCCGCGTGTCCGTTGCAAAATCGCGAACTATCCACTGCAAAGACGCGTAAGACGGCGCCCATGCTCACGCGGTGGAGAGTCGGATTGGCCGGGCGATCGATGAACCGGATGCTGGGAGGCTGACGCTTGCTGGCGATCGTCTGGCATAGCCGCACGGGTGCGGCGGCGGCGATGGCGCGTGCCGTCGCCACGGGTGCCGGGCAGGCGGCGCGGCTGCTTGCCGCGTCGGATGCGCAACCGGCTGACTTGCTCGGCGCGCGCGGTTTCGTGTTCGTTTGTCCCGAGAACCTTGCGACCATGTCGGGCCTCATGAAGGACATGTTCGACCGCTGCTACTATCCGCTGCTGGGGCAAGTGGAGGGTCGGGCCTACGCAACCGCGATCGCCGCCGGTTCGGACGGCACCGGAGCGCAGGCCCAGATCGACCGGATCGTGACCGGATGGCGCCTGCGCCGCGTGGCCGAGCCGCTGATCGTGAACCTGGCCGCGCAGACGCCCGAGGCGATCCTCGCGGCCAAGACCTTGCCGGCCGAGGCTGTCGAGGCTTGCGAGGAACTCGGCGCGGCGATGGCCGAAGGGCTGCGTCTTGGGATCTTTTAAATTCTTGTAACCGCCTCGACCGGCCCGGCATGGTCGCGCAAGTTGGCACTGCGGCAAGGGTGGGATCATGGCTGGATCAAAAGCAGATGTCTCACGCAGCGGCGTGTCGCTCCTCTTCGGCCCGGGGGAGAGGCCCTGCGTGGCTCTCCTCGGTGAAGTGCTCGGCAGGCTGCAGACCACGGCGCGCTTGGGCTACGTCGCGCGGGATCGCGATAGGGCGGAACTGCTGGCTTCGGGCCTCAGTTTCGACGTGACCGGACTCGCGGCCGCGGAGGGCGTCGGCAACACGCCGCGCCAGGACTCCGCCGATGGCGAGTTCCTGGAGGCCATGTGCATCGCGCCGGGAGCCAGTATCGCTGCCGGGGGCACGCTGGCGCCGGTGTTTCGTCTGCAGATCGCGCTCGCGGCGGAACTGGCGCTGTGCCTGCCGGTGCGTAGAGTGCATTGGCATCCGGCGGGCACGACGATCGAGCCAGCGATGTTCTCGCGCAAGGCCCTGGCGTGGCTCGCCGGCGGCGCTTTCCCGGCGGCCGAACTGATCGCGCTCCACGCTCTCCACGATGGCAGCATCGTCAGCCAAGGCCTTGCGTATTTCGCCGGGCAGGAGCTCGCGCTGCAAGGCACGGGATCGGATCGCGCGGCTTCCCCAACCCTCGCGGCTGCGATCATCGATCGGCTCGTGCGCGACGGCGCCGTTCGGCATGCTACGCGGTGGACGATCGCGGGCGAGACGCTCTTGCTCGATCCCTCGCAGCGCGGCGAGCGCCTGTGGATCGTGCGCGAGCCTGAGGCGCTCGGCGCTTCAGCCTAGGCTCGTTCGCGCGCTCAGCTCGGCGATCGCGGTGCGATATTCCCCCTCCAGGCGATCGACGCGCGTCGCCACCGGCTCTACCGCCGTGACCGCCCCGATACCTTGGCCCGCGCCCCAGATGTCGCGCCAGGCCTTGGCCGCCATGTTGCCGCCCGAGCCGAAGTTCAACGTGCCCGGATCGCCCTTGGGAAGATTGTCGGGGTCCATGCCGGCAGCGACGATGGAGGCGCGCAAGTAGTTGCCATGCACCCCGGTGAAGATGCTCGAGTTGACGATATCGGCCGCGCTGCCATCCACCACGGCCTGCTTGTACGCCTCGGTCGCGTTGGCCTCCACGGTCGCGATCCAGGGCGAGCCGATATAGGCGAAATCGGCGCCAAGGGCCTGCGCCGCCAGGATCGAGCGCCCGGTGGCGATCGCGCCCGAGAGCGCGGCCGGCCCGTCGAACCAGGCGCGGATCTCCTGCATCAGCGCGAATGGCGATTGTGACCCGGCGTGGCCTCCGGCGCCCGCCGCGACCGCGATCAGGCCATCGGCGCCCTTGTCGATCGCCTTGTGCGCGAAGACGTTGTCGATCACGTCGTGCAGCACGAGCCCGCCCCAGGCGTGCACCGCCTGGTTGACGTCCTCGCGCGCGCCGAGCGACGTGATGACCACGGGCACCTTCCATCTGGCGCAGATCGCGAGGTCTTCCTCCAGGCGGCCGTTCGTCTTGTGGACGATCAGATTGACCGCATAGGGCGCTGCGGCGCCTCCGGTCGCTTCGGTGATCTCGTGCAGCCATTCGTCGAACTGGCTGGCGGGTCGGGCATTGAGCGCAGGAAAGCTCCCGACAATCCCCGACCGCACTTGGGCGATGACCAGCGCCGGGTTCGAGACGATGAACATCGGCGAGGCGATCACCGGCAGGCGCAAGTTGGCGAGGGGCGCGGGCAGGGGCATCCGAAGGTCCGTTTAAGCGAGCGATTAAACCTGCGGATAGAACCTCGAGCACGGCCTGTCGAGCGCGGCCTGATCAGGCCGCGCCTCCCCGCGCGTCAGCCCTCGACCAGGCTCGCCAGTTCGAGCCAGCGCTCCTCGGCAGCGTCCTTCTCGACACGAGCCTGTTCGATCGCGCGGGTAAGTGCGGCGAAACGGGCCGGGTCGCTGGTGTAGAGTGAGGCGTCGGACAGCGCCGCCTCGTCGCGTGCGATCGCGGCGTCGAGCTCCTCGATCCGCGCGGGCAGCAGTTCGTAGTCGCGCTGGTCCTTGTAGGAGAGCTTGACCCTGCCGCTGCCGCTGCCGGTGCCGGCGTTGGCACGCGGCGCCGGGGCACTGTCCTGCGCGGCCGCCGTCGCGCTCGTCGCGGGCTTCGCCTTGGTCGCGCTGCGTTGCTTGCGCTTGGCTTCCCAGTCGGCATAGCCGCCGGCGATGATGTCGACCTGGCCCGAGCCATCGAGCCCCAGCGTCACGGTCACGGTCCGGTCCAGGAAGTCGCGGTCGTGGCTGACGATCAGCACGGTGCCCTCGTAGTCGGCGATCACCTCCTGCAGCAGGTCAAGCGTTTCGAGGTCGAGGTCGTTGGTGGGCTCGTCGAGCACCAGCAGGTTCGACTTGCGGGCGAACTCGCGCGCCAGCAGCAGGCGCGAGCGCTCACCGCCGGAGAGCGTGCCGACCTTGGCGTCGACCAGCCCCGGATCGAACAGGAACTCCTTGAGGTATCCCTGCACGTGCTTGCGGATGCCGCGCACGTCGACCCAGTCGCCGCCCTCGGCGATCACGTCGCGCAGCCGCTTCTCGGGCGAGAGCAGACTGCGCTGCTGGTCGATCACGGTGCCCTGCAGCGTCTTGGCGAGTGTCACCGTCCCGCTATCGGGCTCGAGTTCGCCCGTGAGGATCTTGAGCAGCGTCGTCTTGCCCGAGCCGTTAGCGCCGACCAGGCCGATCCGGTCGCCGCGCTGGATGCGCAAGTTGAAGTCGCGGATGATCGTGCGCTCGCCGAAGCGCTTGGTTACGTGTTCGGCGACGATCACTGACTTGGTCTTGGTGTCGTCCGCCACGACCTTGAGCTTGGCCGCGCCTTGCGGGTTGAGCATGGCCGCGCGTTGCGCGCGCATCTCCCACAGCTTCTCGAGCCGGCCCTGGTTGCGCTTGCGCCGCGCGGTGACGCCGCGTTCGAGCCAGTGCGCCTCCAGCTTCAGCCGCGCGTCGAGCTTCTCGGCGGCGCGCGCTTCCTCGGCGTAGACCTGCTCCTCCCACGCTTCGTAGCCGCCGAAGCCGACGTCCTTGCGTCGCAGGGAGCCGCGGTCGAGCCACAGCGTCGAGCGAGTCAGCCGGGTGAGGAACGTACGGTCGTGGCTGATCACCACGAACGCGCCGTTGTAGCGTTGCAGCCAGCTTTCCAGCCAGTCGATCGCGGCGAGGTCGAGGTGGTTGGTCGGCTCGTCCAGCAACAGCAGGTCGGGCTCGGAGGCGAGCGCGCGGCACAGCGCCGCCCGCCGACGCTCGCCGCCAGACGCACTATCGGCGCTTCGCGACAAGTCGATGCCGAGTTGTCCGGCGATCGACTCGACCTCGTAGCGCGGCGGCGCGTCCTCGCCGGAGAGCGCAAAATCGAGCAGGGTGTCGTACCCGGTGAAGAACGGATCCTGCTCCAGGATCACGATCTTCGTTCCCGGCTGAACCGAGCGCTTGCCCTTGTCCGCCTCGATGGTGTCGGCGATCAGCTTGAGCAGCGTCGTCTTGCCCGCGCCGTTGCGGCCGATCAGCGCCAGCCGGTCGCGCGCGCCGATGTTGAGGTCCAAGTCGCGGAACAGCCAGCCTGAGCCCTGAATGAGGCTCAGGCCTTCCCAGCTGAGGATCGGTGCTACTGCCATGGTGCGCGCCCTACCCGCAGCATCGCCGTGCTGGCAAGCCAAGCGCCGATATGCACCACTTCCTGTACGCCACCGTTTCGCCGCATTCACGGCTTGTTCAACGGCTTAGACCTAGGCACTGCGACACGATGAAACGTCTGCTCCTCCTTCCACTCGCGTTCGCTGTCGTCACCCCTGCGATCACCGCGCTGGCCGATCAGAACAGCGAGCAGGGCGAAGTGCGCAAGGAGCGCCGCGCCGGAAACGTGCGCAGCCTGCGCGACATCGAGCGCGAGGTGCTGCCGCAGATGGACGGCATGCAGTACCTCGGGCCCGAATACGATCCGGCGGCAATGGCTTACCGGCTCAAGTTTATCCAGAATGGCAAGGTGTTCTTCGTCGATGTCGATGCGCGTACCGGCCGCATCATCGGTCGCACGCGGTAGGCTGCAACCGTGGCGTTTCTTGACCGTTTGCTGCAATCGGCCCATTTGACCTCGGCGACGCCTGCATTCGAGGGTCCTGCACTTGAGGGAGAGACCGACTTGCGCATCCTGATCGTCGAGGATGAACCTACACTCGGCAACCAGCTCAGGAACACGCTGGAGCAGAACGGCTATGCCGTCGATCTCTCCATCGATGGCGAGGACGGGCACTTCATGGGCTCGACCGAGGAATACGACGCGGTGATCCTCGATCTCGGCCTGCCGGAGATCGACGGGCTGACGGTGCTCGGCATGTGGCGGCGCGAAGGGCGCAACTTCCCCGTGCTGGTGCTGACCGCGCGCGATTCGTGGTCCGACAAGGTCGCCGGGCTAGATGCCGGTGCCGACGATTATCTCGCCAAGCCGTTTCAGACCGAGGAGCTGATCGCGCGGCTTCGCGCGCTCATCCGCCGCGCCTCGGGCAACACCTCCAGCGAGCTGACCGCCGGCGACGTGCGGCTCGACACGCGCTCGGGCCGCGTCACGCTGGCCGGCGAGCCGGTGAAGCTGACCGCGCAGGAATACAAGCTGCTGAGCTACCTCATGCACCACAAGGGCAAGGTGGTCAGCCGCACCGAGCTCATCGAACATATCTACGACCAGGACTTCGACCGCGATTCCAATACGATCGAAGTCTTCGTCACCCGTATCCGCAAGAAGCTGGGTGCGGACGTGATCACGACCATCCGTGGCCTCGGTTACAGCCTCGACGATCCCGCCGACGCTCCGCGAGGCTGACGCGGCGGCGCCTGCCTCTCCCGAGGTGAGTTCCGATCCGGCGGCGGTCGCGGGTGCGCGGTCTCGGCGGACGCGCGGGAAGAGCACGGGTTCGCTCGCCCGGCGCATGATGCTCATCGCCGCAGGCTGGATTTTCGTCCTGCTGCTCGGCGGCGGTCTCGCCCTCGACCGCACGCTCACAGGCCTGATCACCCGTAACTTCGACGAACAGCTGGGCTCCATGCTCACCGGCATGGTCGGCTCGGCGGAGATCGGTCCCGACGGCGAGGTGTTCTTCAATCGCCCCCTCGGCGACCAGCGGTTCCTGGAACCCAACAGCGGCCTCTATTGGCAAATCCGCGCCAAGGGGCACGAGGATTTCCCCTCGCGCTCGCTCTGGGACCGCAGCCTCGAAGTCCCGGCGGACCACTTCGACGCGCAGCCGCACATCTATGACAGCAACCAGTTCGCGGGCGAGCCGCTGCGGGTCATGGAACGCTCGATCATCCTGCCGGGCAGCGACACCAAGTGGATGTTCACGGTCGCGGCCAGTCGCGAGGAACTTGACGATCAGCTCAACAGGATTCGCGCGATCCTGGTCTACAGCTTCGTTGTCCTCGGCGTGGGCCTGCTGCTGATGGCGGGGCTGCAGACCTGGTACGGCCTGTTCCCGCTGCGCCACGTGCGCCGCTCGATCCGGCGGCTGCGCACCACCGGGGCCTCGCGCCTGACCGAGCCCTTGCCCCTCGAGGTGCAGCCCTTGGTCGAGGAACTCAACGCCCTGCTGGCGCACACCGACCAGCAGGCGCAGGAGGCGCGCACCCATGCCGGCAACCTGGCCCACGCGCTCAAGACTCCGCTGACGGTGGTGATGAACGCGGCGACGGCGCACGCGCCCGACCTTGCCGACACGGTGATCCGCGAAGCGGCGGTAATGCGCCGCCAGGTCGATCACCACCTCGCCCGCGCGCGTGCGGTCGGGCGCCGGGCGGCGGGGCTCTCCCGCGCCAACGTGTGGACCAGTCTCGAGGCGGTGCTGCGCGCGGTCGAGCGGCTCTACGGCGCGACCCGCTTCGACCTCGATGGTGATCAGTCGGCCATGGTCGCGCTGGAGAAGCAAGACCTTGAGGAAATGCTGGGCAACCTCATCGAGAATGCGGCCAAGTACGGCGGCGGCAGCGTCTTCGTCACCGTTTGTGCCGGCAACGACCCGCGCTGGTGCGAGATCTGGGTCGAGGACGACGGCATGGGCATCCCCGAGGCCGAGCGCACCCGCATCTTCGATCGCGGCGCCCGCCTCGACACGGGCAAGCCGGGCACGGGGCTGGGCCTTGCGATCGTGCGCGACGTGGCCGAGATCTACGGCGGACAGGTCGAGCTCGACGAGAGCGAGGATCTGGGCGGACTGCTGGTCCGCCTCAAGCTGCCGCGTGCCGTGGCCGAGGGCGATGGAGACAAACGCCGCGCGTCCTGACGTCGAGCCCGGGACGAGCCCGGGTCGACGTGCGCTTCAGCCCGCTGCCTTGGCTTGCTCGTGATGGCGGATCACTTCGTCGATGATGAAGCGCAGGAACTTCTCGCCGAAGTCGGGATCGAGCTGGGCTTCCTCGGCCAGTGCCCGAAGCCGCGTGATCTGGCGCTCCTCGCGTCCGGGATCGGAGGCGGGAAGGTGCGTCCGCGCCTTGTAGGCGCCCACCGCCTGGGTGATGCGGAACCGCTCGGCAAGCATGTGGATGAGCGCGGCATCGATGTTGTCGATGCTCTTGCGGTAGCCCGCCAGGACGGGATCGACGGTCGTGGGCTCGGCTTCGCTCATCGGCGAGCCGCTAGCATGGTCGCACAGGCAATTCCACTGGCGGCTTTGCGCTTGCCTTGCCGGCACAATCCCCCCATGGCCCAACGCGATGAGCGCTGATGTCGTTACCCTGCGCCCCCGTGGTGCAGAGCCTTCGCTGGCCCCCATGCTCGCGCTCACCGCGCCTGGCATGAACAGCGTCAATACCGTGATCCTCGATCGGATGCAGAGCGAGGTGCCGCTGATCCCGGCACTGGCCGGCCACCTGATCTCGGGCGGCGGCAAGCGCTTGCGCCCGATGCTGACGGTCGCGGGTGCGGAGCTGTGCGGCTACCAGGGCAATCGCCACCACAAGCTGGCCGCCGCGGTAGAATTCATCCACACCGCGACGTTGCTGCACGACGACGTGGTCGACGGTTCCGACCTGCGACGCGGCAAAGCGGCGGCAAACATCGTGTTCGGCAATCCGGCCACCGTTCTCGTGGGCGACTTCCTCTTCACTCGCGCCTTCGAGCTGATGGTGGAGGACGGCAGCCTCAAGGTACTGAAGATCCTTTCGCGCGCCTCCTCGATCATCGCGGAAGGCGAAGTCGACCAGCTCGTCGCCCAGCGCCATGTCGAGACCAGCGAGGAGCGCTACCTCTCGATCATCGGCGCCAAGACCGCGGCCCTGTTCGCCGCCGCCACGCGCATCGCCGCCGTGGTCGCCGAGAAGAGCGAGGCGGAGGAAAAGGCGCTTGATGCTTATGGCCGCAACCTGGGTATCGCCTTCCAGCTGGTCGACGATGCGATCGACTACGATTCCGAAGCGGAAGAGAGCGGCAAGGGGAAGGGCGACGACTTCCGCGAGGGCAAGATGACCCTGCCGGTGATCCTGGCCTACGCGCGCGGCACGGCCGAGGAGCGGAAGTTCTGGCAGGAGGCCATCGCCGGCTTCCGCACCGACGATGAGGACCTGGCCCACGCCGTCACGCTCATCAACCGCCACAATTGCGTTGAGGCGACGCGCGAACGCGCCCGCCACTTCGCGCAGCGCGCCATCGATGCCATCGCCGTCTTCCCCGCCGGAGCGGCGCGCGACGCGATGGCCGAGGCCGCGTTGTTCGCGGTGGCGCGCCGCTACTGAGGGCTTGGACAGGCCCGACGCCGTCATAAGTCGGCGCCGGGCCTTCCCTCTTCAGTCCTCTTCTTCCGCCTCCTCCCCGTCTTCGTCGATGGCCAGCGCGTCTTCCTCGTCGCTGTCGAGCGTTTCCTCGATCGCTTCGGCGATGACGTCGAGCGCGTCGTAGTCTGCGGTGTATTCGGCCGTCTCGCCGTCCTTGTCTTCGATGGTGATGAGGTAATCCTCGCCCTGTCGGACGATGCTGAAGTGCGCCAGTTCGCGTGCTGCCATGATAGATGTCTCCGTTGCGGTGGGGTCCGGCACCGTGAAATCGCAGCCGTGCGCTTTGGTTGCAGGTTCTACGCGGCAGCTGCGACAAATGCCGGGGCGAGGCGCGGCGTTCCGCATGCGCTTGACCGGTTTGGCGCGCGGGCTCATCAATCCTGTGGGCTAGGCCATTGGTCTGTCGCGGTTATCGCGCGCGAACGGGGAACGGACATGAGAACAGGACGAATCTGGGCTGCGTTGTTGCTGGGCGCGGCCGCGAGCGCGCTTTCGGCCGGCACTGCCGTCGCCGGGCAGCCGCTGGCGGCCGACGCGGCGCCGGGTGCGAAGATCGCGGTCAAGACCCAGGACGATCTCCCGCGCTTCACTTATGCGCTGCCCGGCACCGCGAGCGGGCTGCTGGCCGCCGACGACGCGACCTTCCTCGCTTTCGCCGGCAAGGTGGAGGCCGACGTGCGCGGCGTGATCGCCAGGTACGACGTGCAGGATCATGCCACGCTTCGCGGCCTGCTAGGCACGCTGGAGCAGATCCAGATCCTCAAGGGCGACTACGCCGGAGCCATGGCCACGCTCGACCAGATCCGCGGCCTGGAGGACAAGCCCGACGCCAAGCTGCTGAGCGGCATCCGCGACAGGTCCCTGATCGCCACGATCGGCGAGACCAAGACCACTGCCGGCCCCGCGTTCGAGAGCGCCTTCGCGCAGCACTACGCCGCCGCGATCAAGCCGCTGCCCTGGAGCGTGGTCGGCACGTCGCTGAAGGAATCGAAGGCCAGCGCCCAGATCATCAGCCCCGACCTGATCGCCGGCCAGGTGCAGGCTTCGCTCGATCCCGCGGTGACGAAGACCCATTCGCTGTCGAGCGACCTGGCGGCCTCGCTGATCAGCGCCCGTTACCTGCTGACCTACTACGTGCCGCACAAGCAGACGCTGTTCACGATCCTGAGCCAGCAAGTCGCCGCCAACGACGTGCAGAAGCCCGACATCTGGGAAGCGCGCGCGGTGACACTGACCGACCGGGACAAGCTGACGCCGGTCAATGTGGCGATCTGGGATTCGGGCGTCGATCTCAAGCTGTTCCCGGGCCGGATCTACACCGATCCCAAGCCAACCGCGACCACCGAGCCCCACGGCCTCGCGTTTGATCTGCTGGCGCAGCCCAGCAAGGGCGAGCTGTTCCCGCTCACGCCCGAGCAACTCGCCGGGTACCCGGCGGCGCAGCGCGACCTGAAGGGCTTTTCCGACCTCCAGCTCTCGATCGAAAGCCCTGAGGCCGATGCGCTGAAGGCCAAGATCGCCGCGCTGAAGCCGCAGGACGTCGCCGCGTTCTTCGAGCGGTTGAGCCTCTACGGCAACTACATCCACGGCACCCACGTCGCCGGCATCACCGCCAGGGGCAACCCGGCGATCCGCCTGTCCTACGCGCGCATCACCTTCGACTGGAAGAACATCCCCACGCTGCCGACCGAGGAGCTCTCCCGGCGCGGCGCGGCCTCCTACATGGCCTATGTGGGCTGGATGAAGCGCAACCACATTCGCGTGGCCAACATGAGCTGGGGCGGCAGCCCTGCCAGCTACGAGGACGCGCTGGAGAAGAACGGCGTCGGTAAGGACGCGGCCGAGCGCAAGGCAATGGCGCGCAAGCTGTTCGCCATCGATCGCGACGGGCTGCTTGCCGCCTTGAAGACCGCGCCGGAGATCCTGTTCGTCTGCGCGGCGGGCAACAACAACTCGGACAGCGGCTTCGACGAGTTCATCCCCGCCGACTTCGAGCTGCCCAACCTGCTGGTGGTCGGCGCGGTCGACCAGGCCGGCGACGAGGCCAGCTTCACCAGCTACGGCAAGACCGTGCACGTCGACGCCAACGGGTACGAGGTCGAATCCTTCTTCCCCGGCGGTGCACTGATGCGCGAATCCGGCACTTCGATGGCCTCGCCGGGCGTCGCCAACCTCGCGGCCAAGCTCATCGCGCTGGAGCCCAAGCTGACGCCGACGCAGACGATCGACTTGATCGTGAAGGGCGCTTCGGCCAGCGAAGACGGCCGGCGGCACAACATCGATCCGAAGAAGTCAGTGGCGTTGTTGAAGTCGGGGGTGAGGTAGGCCGCTTAACCCCTCCACCACCCGGCTTCGCCGGGCGGTCCCCCTCCCCATCCAAGCTAGGCTTGAACAGGGAGGATCTCAGGTCGCGCTCTCCCGATCCTCCCTGTTCTCGAAGAGAATGGGGAGGGGGACCGCTCGCGAAGCGAGTGGTGGAGGGGTTAAACCCTGACGTTCCCCGATACGCGATCCTCGCGTAAGACCCACCGCGTGAGCGACCTCCCGATCCACGCCGTCCTGCCCGATCTCCTCGAGGCGCTTGAGGAGATCGGCGTCGCCGTCCTCATCGCTCCGCCCGGCGCCGGCAAGACCACCGCCGTCGCCCCGGCGCTGCTTGACGAGACTTGGTGCGAGGGCACGGTCATCCTCCTCTCGCCCCGCCGGGTCGCCGCGCGCGCCGCGGCCGAGCGCATGGCCGAGACGCTCGGTGAGCGCGCCGGGGAGACGATCGGCTATCTCACGCGCCTCGATTCCAAGCGTTCCGCCCGTACCCGCGTGCTGGTGATGACCGAGGCGATCTTCATCGCCACGATCCTCGACGATCCGGAACTCACCGGCGTTTCGGCGGTGCTGTTCGACGAGGCGCACGAGCGTCATCTCGACTCCGATCTCGGTCTCGCGCTCGCGATCGAGTGCCGCGACGTGGTGCGCCCGGACTTGCGGGTCTGCGTCATGTCCGCGACGATCGACGGCATCCGCTTCGCCATGCTGCTGGGCGGCGCGCCGGTGATCGAGAGTGAGGGCAGGGCGCATCCTCTCGAAATCCGCTGGCTCGGCGCCGCGCCCGAGAAGCGGATCGAGGAGGCGATGACCTCCGCCATCCTGACCGCCTGGCGCGAGGAGGACGGCGACATTCTCGCCTTCCTCCCCGGCGTGGGCGAGATCGGGCGCGTCGAAAAGCTGCTCGCCGAGCGCCTGCCCTCCGCGCTCGTGCTTCCGCTGCACGGGCAATGCGAACCCGCGGCGCAGCGCCTTGCCATCCGCCGGGATGTGCAAGGGCGTCGCCGCATCGTCCTTGCCACCGCCATCGCCGAAACGTCGCTGACACTGGACGGGGTGTCGATCGTGGTCGACGCAGGCCTCACCCGTCGCGCCGAGTTCGACCGGGCGGCCGGCGTCACCCGCCTCGTCACCCATCGCGCGAGCCGGGCGGCGGCGGCGCAGCGGGCCGGCCGTGCCGCGCGTCAGGGCCCCGGCGTCGCCTACCGGCTCTGGGAGGAAGCGGCCCATCCCGGACGGCCCGAGTTCGAGGCCCCCGAGATCGAGACCTCGGACCTCGCCCCGCTCACGCTGGCGTTGGCACAGTGGGGCAGCGGCGATCCCGCCGCGCTCGCTTGGCTCGATCCGCCACCCGTGCCCTCGCTGGCCGCTGCCCGAGAGAAGCTGGCGGCGCTTGGCGCGCTCACCCGGCGCGAAGCCTCGTGGCAGATCACGCCGCTGGGCGAAGCCATCGCCAACCTGCCGATGGCGCCTTCGCAAGCCGCGATGGTGCTGTACGGCGCCGCGCTCGGGGAAGCGGACCTGGCCGCGCGGCTCGCGCTGCTATTGCAAGAAAAGGGACTGGGCGGGCGCGGCGAGGATCTGGCACAGCGCTTGTTGCGCTGGAATGCGGACCGCTCGCCACGGGCGGACGCCGCGCGCAAGCTCGCGGGCGGTTGGGCCAAACGGGCGCAAGGGTTGGTCAAGGCGCTGGGAGACGCGATTTCCGCCGTATCCTCGCGAGCGCAGGATGTGCCCGCCGGCGTGCTGCTGGCGCTCGGCTTTCCCGAGATGGTCGCGCGCCGGCGAGCGGCGAGCGGCGACACGTGGCTCTCTGCGGGCGGGCGTGGCTATACGCTCGATCCCGGCTCGCCTTTGGCGGCGGGTGAGTGGCTGGTCGTGGGCGACGCGCAAGGCCAGGCCAAGGGCGCGCGCATCCTCGCCGGGCTTGCGATCTCGGCTTCGGACGTGGACCAGTGGCTGGCCGGCGGTGTCGAACGTCGCGCGACCTTGCGTTGGAACGAGGCGGAAGGCCGGGTGGAGGCGCGTCTCGAGCGGCGTCTCGGCGCCATCACGCTCGCGAGCGGTCCCGATCCCGCGCCGGACCCGGAGGCGATCCGCAAGTTCCTGATCGACCGCATCCGGATCGACGGCCTCGGCAGGGTTCCGTTCGGCAAGGCGTCTGAAGCCCTGCTGCGACGCGCCCGCTACGCGGGGATCGCGGCGCTGGGCGAGGAGGCGCTGCTCGACGAGCTCGAAGGCTGGCTCGCGCCGCTGCTCGACCGCCGCCTCGACGGGATCGATGCCGGCGCGGTGCACGACGCCTTGCGCCATCGGCTGACCTGGGAGGACCAGCAGCGGCTCGACCGGCTCGCCCCTGCCGAGTTCGCCAGTCCGGCCGGAACCCGCCACGCGATCGATTACGAGGACGAGGGCGGCCCCTCGGTCGAAGTGCGCGTGCAGGCCTTGTTCGGCCTCGATCTGCATCCGACTTTCGGGCAACCGCCGCAGCCGCTGCTGCTCAAGCTGACTTCGCCCGCCGGCCGCCCGATCCAGACCACGCGCGATCTGCCGGGATTCTGGCGGGGCTCGTGGCGCGACGTGCAGCGCGAGATGAAGGGCCGCTACCCGCGACACCGCTGGCCCGACGAGCCCTGGCGCGAAGACCCCAGCCTCAAGACGCGCAATGCCTTCGAGGCTTCCAAGCGCTCTTGATTTTCGGGTGGGTTCGGGCGCAAAGCAGCACGCATGAGCGCACGCATCTACCAACGCCCGAAGAACGCCATGCAGTCCGGCAAGGCCCTCATCGACCAGTGGGTTCTCGAGTTCGTGCCGGCCGAGGCGAAGAAGCCCGATCCGCTGATGGGCTGGGCCGGCTCCGGCGACATGCAGCAGCAGGTCACGCTCAAGTTCCCGACGGTCGAGGAGGCCAAAGCCTACGCCGAGCGCTACGGCATCGATGCGATCGTGCACCCCACGCCGCCCCGCCGCCTCAAGATCCAGGCCTACGCGGACAATTTTCGCTAGACTTGATTTTTGTACAGAAATGAGTACACTTAAGCGGCGTAGGAGTTTTGCCGATGCAAGTGCTGCCCATTTCTGAAGCCCGCGCCAACCTCAAGGCTGTCGTCGATCACGTGATCGACGATTGCGAGCCGGTGATCCTCAGCCGCCAGGGCGGCAAGGCGGTCGTGCTCGTCTCGCTCGATGACTGGAACGCCATCGAGGAGACGCTCTATCTGATGAGCACGCCGGCCAATGCCGAGCGGCTGCGTGAAGCCATTCGCGAACTGGATGACGGCAAGGGCGAGGAGCACGAGCTCATCCATCCGTGAATGTCCTGTTCCACAGACTGGGCTGGGAAGACTATCAGCACTGGGCTGCGCACGACCGTGAAACTCTGCGCAAGCTGAACACCCTTATCGAGCAATGTCGCCGCGATCCCTTCAAGGGGCCAGGAAAACCGGAGCCATTGAAAGGGGAGTGGCGCGGATGCTGGTCGCGCCGCATCAATCAGTCGGATAGATTGGTGTATCGGGTCGTGGGTGGCGGGTCCGATCAGCGGCTCGAGATCATCCAGTGCCGTTTCCACTACGATCGCCCCTGATCGTCCCACCGCTTGCATTCGCGCCGCGTGCCCGCCATATGCGCCGCCGGGAGTCGGGCGGGCGCTTGCGTTCGCCAACTTGGTCAGGTCCGGAAGGAAGCAGCCACAACGGATTGCGGCGGGTCGTCCGGCTCCTTCACTCGCCTTCGGCTTCGCCCGACATGCGCGAACGTGCCGCTTCCCGCGAACCGGTGGCTGGCCACACGCCCGACACCTTGCCCAGCCCGAACGCAGGCATGTTGACGTAGATCGTCTCGTGCTGGTGCGCCGGCACTACGTACGTCTCATGGAAGATACCGACCGCGCCGCCGTTGCCGATCGCCTTGTTGAAGGCAGTCCACGCCGGCCAGTGGCGCTGCTGCCGGTCGCGCGCATAGCTCTCCAGGCTCTCGAAATCGCGCCAGTATTGCACCATCACCAGCGTGCGCGGATCGCGCAGCATGGTCTCGGCGCCCAGGAGCCCGCTTTCGGGCCGGGCGGACAACTCGGCGATCATCGGCGGCATGGCGCGCACGACGGGCAGCCACTTGTCGATGCGGTGGAGGCGATTGAGGCGCACGCCGATCAGGAAGACCGTGACCGGGCCGGCGTGCCGCGCCGTCACCCGGCCTGGCGTGATCGTGCTCACGATGGTCTCCTTCCCGCAGCGTCGCGCAGCATTGTGCATCAGCCTGGCGGTGGAGGCGAGAGGACCGGATGGGCCATTCGACTTTCGCGGCGCCACCGCCTACCTTGCGCGCCATGAGCGGCGATTCCCCTGATATGTTCGGCGATACCCCCCCGTGGGAGACCGGGGAGCAGGACGACGCGCCCAGCGCCGCCGAGCTGGAGGCCGCGGGCCAGTCCTCGATGTTCGGCGAGCCCGCTCCCACTCCCCCGCCGGCGCGCGTGGCCGAGCAAGCCGCTCCTGTCGATCTCAGCCCGCCCAAGGCCGCCCCACCGGCGCAGCCCTACCGCGTGCTCGCCCGCAAGTACCGGCCGCAGACGTTCGCGCAGCTGATCGGGCAGGAGGCGATGGTCCGCACCCTGGCGAACGCGATCAAGCGTGACCGGCTCGCCCACGCCTTCCTGATGACCGGCGTGCGCGGCGTGGGCAAGACCTCCACCGCCCGCCTCATCGCCAAGGC
>Ga0070665_100000532_pt1 | contig 53844 bp, 54 predicted proteins | sample KBSS13metaG_FD_65862 | JGI IMG/M metagenome (GOLD analysis project Ga0070665, IMG submission 65862) | Switchgrass rhizosphere microbial communities from Kellogg Biological Station, Michigan, USA - KBS S1-3 metaG | ecosystem: Host-associated > Plants > Roots > Rhizosphere > Soil ...
GTTGTCGACCAGCCGCTTCAGGAAATTGAAGCGTACGCCTCTGATGCCGCCCGCGTGCAGGGCGTCCAGTTCAGCGTCGCTGATCCCAGGATCGACAACGGCGACCCCACGCGCCCAATTGTCTGACTTGGCGATCGCCGCGAGCGTGGCGCGATTGTCGGTGCCGTGGCAGCTCGCCTGAACGATGATGTTGCGGCTGAAGCCGAGTCGGTCGCGCAAGGCGAAGAGCGCCTCCGGACCAGCATCCTGCGGCAGGTATTTGGCTTTGGCGCTGAACGGAAACTCCGCTTCTGGGCCGAAGACATGGCAGTGCGCATCGACCGCGCCGGGCGGCGGCACATAGCGCGGCGGCGAGGGCGCCAGCCTCCAGCTGCGGATGCGGCCGTCCGCGTCTGTGCTCATCCGAACACCTGTCCATCCATGAGTTTGCGTGCCGTGCGAAGCATGCCAGCCTCTACCGGCCGGCCTGCTTCGTCGACCGTCACCACGCATTCGGTGACGCCGGTCGGATGCTCGACGGCGAGCGTCTTGTGCCGACCTTCCGGCACGCGCGCCACCGCGGCGGCGGGCGACCCCTCGATCAGGCAGGCGGTGGCGACGCTGACCGCACCCAGCACGCCGATCGAGGCATGGACGCGGTGCGGGATGAGCGAGCGAACGGCGAGCGCCCCGCCCTCGCGCGGCGGCGCGACGAGCATCATTTTCGGTACCGACTTTTCGGTCACGTCGCCCAGGTTCATCAGCGGTCCGGCTTTGAGGCGGATCGCCTCGACCCTGGCTTTCAGCGCAGCATCGGCGTCGAGCGTTTCGCGGTCCTCGTAGCCGGTGATGCCCGCGTCCCGTGCCGTGATCACGACGCAGGGCATGCCATTGTCGATCAGGGTGCAGGCAATGCCGTCAATTGTGTCGACTCCGTGCCCGGTCGGGAGGAGCGCCCCGCAACTCGAGCCGGCGGTGTCCCGAAAGCCGAGCGGGATTGGCGCGGCGCAGCCCTGCACGCCGCTGATCGTGGCGGGGCCCGCATAGGCCACGCGCCCGCCCGGCGTCTGCACGGTCGCCACGGCCACCTGACCGGTATTCTCCATGAAGATGGCGACGCGTGTCTCACCGTCCTGCGCGGCGATCAGCCCGCGCTCGAGCGCGAAAGGCCCGACGCCGGCGAGCATGTTGCCGCAATTCTGGCTGTCGGTGACGACGGCCCGGTCGACAAAGACCTGCAGGAACAGATAGTCGACGTCGACGCCCTCGCGCGCCGATCTGCCAACCACCGCCACCTTTGAGGTCAACGGATCGGCGCCGCCCATGCCGTCGATCTGGCGCGGATCCGGCGAACCCATGATCCGCAGCAAGAAGGCGTCGCGAACGGCGCTGTCCGCCGGCAAATCCTCGGCCAGGAAGAAGGCGCCCTTCGACGTGCCGCCGCGCATCCACATGCAGCGGACGCCGTCAGACATATTTGAGGCCCATCGCCTCAAGCTTGCCGCGCATGTCGTAAATGTCGAGGCCGAGTTCGCCCGCCGCGAGCCGCCTGCGCTTGTCTTCCTCCGCCGCCTCGCGCGCTTTGGCCTTTTCGAGCACTGCGGCGGCATCGGCGCGCCGGACCACGCAGACGCCGTCATCGTCCGCGACGATGACGTCGCCCGGCTCGATCGCGGCGCCCGCGCAGACGATCGGGACGTTGACCGAGCCCAAAGTCGCCTTGACCGTTCCCTGCGCGAAGATGGCCCGGGACCAGACCGGGAAGCCCATCGCGGTCAGGTCCCGCACATCGCGCACGCCGGCGTCGATCACCAGTCCGCGGCAGCCCCGAGCCATGGCGCTCGTCGCCAGCAAGTCGCCGAAATAGCCGTCGACACAAAGCGAGGTCGGGGCCAGCACCAGGATGTCGCCTTCGCTGAGCTGCTCGATCGCGACATGGACCATCCAATTGTCGCCCGGCGGCGCGGAGATGGTGACCGCCGAGCCGGCAATGCGCGCACCGGCATAGATCGGACGCACATGGTGTGCGAGCAGGCCGATACGCCCCTGCGCCTCGTGCACGGTCGCCACGCCCGCCTGGCCGAGGCCATGGATTACCGCCGGGTCTGCGCGCTCGATGTTCCGCACCACTCTGCCGCTCATGTCCTTCTCCCTTGGGCCAGCTAGGCGCACAGGCGCCGCGCGCACAATTCGGATTGCGGGCGGCCTATAAGATTTTGCTATGAACGGCGCATGCCCCTGAAGCCCTTCGATCTCAACTTACGCCATTTGCGAGCGGTTTCCGTGATCGCCGAGCGCGGCAGCCTGGTCGCGGCCGCGGACAGCGTCGGGCTTTCCCAGCCGGCGCTGACCCAGGGCCTCGCCAAGCTCGAGCAGCGGCTGGGCGTTGCCCTGTTCGAGCGCCAGGTCGACGGCATGTCGCCGACCGCAGAAGGCCGGCTTGTCGCGGACCGTGCCGACGCAGCCGTCGGTCACCTCTCGGCGTCGATCCGCAAGGGCGGCCGCGGCTTTGCCCGTCCCGAACTGCTGACAACCGGGACGCAGCTGCGGGCTTTTCTCGCCTTGGCCGATGCCGGCGGCTTTGCGCGGGCGGCAGAGACGACAGGGCTGTCCCAGCCAGCGATCCACCGCGCCGTGCGCGAGCTCGAGCAGGTTTGCGGCTATCCACTTGTCGAGCGGCGCGGTCGCGGCGTTGCGGTCACGCCGCCCGGCAATCGCCTCGCGCGCGGGATTCGCCTCGCCAGGGCCGAGATTGCCGCCGCGATCGCCGAGATCACAGACGATCATGGCGCGGGCATTTCGATTGGCGCGATGCCGCTGTCGCGCGCGCGAGTCGTGCCCCGCGCGGTTGCCCGCTTCACCGCCGAGCATCCTCGCGTGCGGATCGACGTCGTCGAGGGCGCATGGCGGGAGCTGATCGACCCGCTGCTCGACGGCGTTCTTGAGGTGACGGTGGGCGCGCTTCGCGAGCGTGCGCCCGCCGGTTTGGTGCAGGAGCCTCTGTTCGTCGACCGGCTCGCGATCATTGCCCGTGCCGGCCATCCGCTTGCCACTGCCCGCTCTCCCACGGCGACCATGTTGGCGGATTATCCATGGATCACCGGCCAGCCCGGCACACCGCTTCGGGAGCAATGGGAGGAGCTCTTTGCCGGGCATGACCTGCCTCAGGCTCCGATCGAGTGCGGTTCGGTGATGGTGATCCGGGAAGTGCTGCGGGAAACCGATTTCCTCACCTTGCTGTCGCCCGATCAGATCGCGCTCGAGATAAACGCGGGAGTCCTGACAATGATCGGTGAGCCGCTGCCCCGCAGCAGCCGCACGATCGGGCTAACCCTGCGCGAGGGCTGGCGGCCGACGGGTGCGCAGGCAAGGTTCCTCGAACTGCTCAGGGCAGCATCCGGAGTTCCGGAAAATCAATAGCAACCGCTGAAAACCGATTGGCGAGCGCGCGCAACCCGATCCAGTCGGATGGCATGTGGGACGATGTCGCGATCATCGGCTTTGGCGAGGCGGGCGCCGCCTTCGCGCGGCCGGGCGCGCACGCCTATGACCGGAAGACAGACGATGCGGCAGCCCGGGAGACCAAGCAGGCCGACTATGCCCGCGCGTGTGTGACCGGCTTCGCTACCGCCGCCGATGCCCTGGACGGTGCCCGTGCCGTCCTCTCCCTCGTTACCGCCAACGAGGCGCTCGCCGCGGCGCTGGGCGCCGCACCGGTGCTCGGCCGGGACGCCCTGTGGCTGGACATGAACAGCGTCGCACCTAACACCAAGCGCGACGCCGCGCGCGCGATCGAGGCCGCGGGCGGTCGTTATGTAGACGTCGCGATCATGTCGCCGGTCAGCCCGAAGCGGCTGGCGGTACCGCTGCTCGTCTCCGGCCCGCACGCGGAAGCGGGCGTGGCGCGGCTTCGCCAGCTGGGCTTCACCTCGGCTCGCGTGGTTGGCCCCCGCATCGGCGATGCGTCGAGCGTCAAGATGATCCGCTCGGTGATGATGAAGGGCATGGAGGCCCTCACCGTGGAATGCCTGCTTGCCGCGGAGACCGCCGGTGTCACTGCCGAGGTGCTCGCCTCGCTCGACGAGACCATGCAAGCGGACGGCTGGCGGGAGCGCAGCGACTACGCTCTGGACCGCATGCTCATCCACGGCACGCGCCGGGCTGCCGAGATGGACGAAGTGGTGCGAACGCTTGAGGCGCTGGGCATCAATCCCGTGATGACGCGCGGCGCGGTCGCGCACCAGCGCGCGATGGGATCTCTGGATCTGGCCGGACCTCCGGAAGGACTGGAGGCGAAGCTGGGCGCTGTACGCGCACGGCGAAAGGATGAGGCAGCATGAGCCTGATCATCGACTGCCACGGCCATTACACCGTGTTGCCCAAGGCCCATGAAACCTGGCGCGAGGCGCAAAAAGCGGCGTTCAAGGCCGGCACCGCGCCGCCGCCCTATCCGGACATCCCCGACGACGACATCCGCGAGACGATCGAGGCCAACCAGCTGCGGCTCATCAGGGAGCGAGGCGCGGACGTCACGATCTTCTCTCCGCGCGCTTCGGCGATGGCGCCACATATTGGCGACGCGGCGGTGGCGAAGGAATGGGCAATCCGGTGCAACGACCTGATCGCCCGGGTTGTCGACCTGTTCCCCGGAACCTTCGCCGGCGTCTGCATGCTGCCACAGAGCCCACAGGCGGACATGGCCAATTCGATCGCCGAACTGGAGCGCTGCGTGACAGCTCTCGGCTTCGTCGGCTGCAACCTCAACCCCGATCCCGGCGGCGGCCATTTCACCCACCCGCCCCTGACCGATCGCTTTTGGTACCCCTTCTACGAGAAGATGGTCGCGCTCGATGTCCCGGCGATGATCCACGTCTCGGGCAGCTGCAATCCGGCGATGCACGCGACCGGCGGCTATTATATAGCGGCGGACACGATCGCCTTCATGCAGCTGCTGGAGGGAAACCTCTTCGCCGACTTCCCGACGCTCCGTTTCATCATTCCGCATGGCGGCGGCGGCGTGCCCTATCATTGGGGGCGCTATCGCGGCCTTGCCGACATGCTGAAGAAGCCGGCGCTCGATACGCACCTCATGAACAACGTCTTCTTCGACACCTGCGTCTATCACCAGCCGGGCGTGGACCTGCTGGCCGACGTGATCGACAGCAAGAACATCCTGTTCGGATCGGAGATGATCGGCGCGGTGCGCGGGATCGATCCCACGACGGGCTTCTATTTCGACGACACCAGGCGCTACGTCGACGCGCTCGACATCGGCGAGGGCGAACGCCGCGCCATCTTCGAGGGCAACGCCCGGCGCGTCTTTCCCAGGCTTGATGCCATGTTGAAGGAGCGGGGGCTGTGACCAGTTGGATCCCCAATGCCTGGTATGTCGCGGGCTGGGACTCGGAAATCGACCGCACGCCTTTCGGACGCACGATCTGCGGCGTGCCGATGATGTTCTACCGCAAGCTCGACCGGCAGGTGGTGGCGATGCGCGACGCCTGTCCGCACCGGATGCTGCCGCTTTCCATGGGACTACGTGAGGGCGATTCCATCCGTTGCAAATATCATGGGCTCAAACTGGGTCCGGACGGGGTGGCCGAGGAAATGCCGCTCAAGGCCGAAACGGTGAACAAGCACATCTGCGCCGAGACGTTCGCCGTCGCCGAGCGGCATCGCTTCGTCTGGGTGTGGGTAGGCGACAAGGAGCAGGCCGATCCGGCGCTCATTCCGGATCTGTGGCCTTGTTCAACCGAGGGCTGGGCCTTCGACGGCGGCTATTATCATGTCGCGGCCGACTATCGGCTGATGATCGACAATCTGATGGACCTGACCCACGAGACCCACGTCCATGCCGGCTCGATCGGCCAACCAGAATTAATGGAAGCACCGCTGGAAACCCGGGTCGAGGGCGACCGCGTCTTCGTCTCGCGCTGGATGCCGGGGATCGACGCGCCGCCTTTCTGGCGCGGCGCGCTCAAGCGGGAGGGACCGGTCGACCGCTGGCAGATCTGCGAGTTCATTCCGCCGTCCGCGGTGATCATCGACGTCGGCGTTGCCCCGGTGGAGGCGGGGGCCACGCTGGAGCGTCACGATCAGGGCGTCCGGGGATTCGTAATCGACGTCGCCACGCCGGAGAGCGAGACGAGCATGCACTATTTCTGGGGCATGGCACGTAGCTTCGACATCGCCGATGCGGGCTTCACCGCGCGCTTCAAACGCCAACAGGGAAATGTGTTTCTCGAAGATAAGGAGGTGCTCGAGGCGCAGCAGCGCTCGATCCTCGCCAATCCGGCGATGAGGCTCAACGCTTACAGCATGGACCAGGGCGGCGTTCGTGCCCGCCAGATCATATCTCGCCTCATCCGCGAACGGGGGTCCGCGCAATGACCCAGCCGAGAGACATCCGCGCCTATCTCGCCGAGCTTGAGGACATACCCGGCACCCGCGTGTTTACCGCGGCGCGGGCCCGGCAGGGCTATCATCTCAACCAGTTCGCAATGAGCCTGATAAAGCCGGAGAACCGGGAGCGCTGGAAGGCCGGGGAGCGCGCCTATCTCGACGAATGGCCGCTCAGCGATGCGCAGAAGGAGGCCGTGCTGGCGCGAGACTATAACCGGCTGCTCGATCTCGGCGGCAACATCTACTTTCTCGCCAAAGTGTTCTCGACCGACGGGCAGAGCTTTCTCCAAGCGGTCAGCACCATGACCGGCATGTCGGTCGAGGACTATCAGGCGATGATGAACGCGGGCGGCCGGTCTCCCGACGGCCTCCGTTCGATCAGGGACAAGAGCTGATGGCCAGAATTACCGCTGGCCTCGCCACCAGCCATGTGCCGCTACTCGGCGTGGCGCACGACCAGGGCAAGGACAGGGACGCCTATTTCGGCCCGATCTTCGCCGGCTATGAGTGGACGCGCGATTGGGAGCGAGCCGAGAAGCCCGACGTCGTTATCCTGGTCTATAACGATCACGCCTCCGCCTTCGACATGAAGATCATCCCGACCTTCGCGATCGGATGCGGCGAGCGCTTCAAGCCCGCCGACGAAGGCTGGGGACCGCGCGACGTGCCTGACGTGATCGGCCACCCCGATCTCGCCTGGCATATCGCGCAGAGCCTGATCCTCGACGAGTTCGACATGACGATCATCAACGAGATGGAGGTCGATCACGGCCTGACGGTGCCGCTCTCGATGATGTTCGGAAAGGTGAATGCCTGGCCGAGCAAGGTCATCCCCATCGCCGTAAACGTGGTCACTTATCCACCACCCTCCGGCAATCGATGCTGGGCTTTGGGTGAGGCGATCGCCCGCGCCGTCGCCAGCTTTCCGGAAGACCTGAAGGTGCAGGTCTGGGGCACTGGGGGAATGAGCCACCAGCTCCAGGGTCAGCGGGCCGGACTGATCAACGCCGAATGGGACAACCGTTTCATGGACGGGCTGATCGGCGCGAGCGATCATCTGCGGCACATCGCGCATATCGAATATCTGCGCGAGACCGGATCCGAGGGGATCGAGATGGTGATGTGGCTGATCATGCGCGGCGCCCTTGGCCAAGCCACACGCTGTCTGCACCGCCATTACCACGTGCCCTGCAGCAATACCGCGATCGGGCACATCGTTCTCGCGCCCGACACGTCCTCAATTGGAGACTGGCCCTCATGAAGATCGCCCTCGCCGGCGCCGGCGCATTTGGAGAGAAGCATCTCGATGCCCTGAAGCTGATAGACGACGTTGAGATCGTCTCGGTCGTCGGCCGCCGCCTGGAGCCGACCCAGGCGGTCGCGGCAAAATACGGAGTCGGGCACGCGACCACCGAACTGGCCGAAGCGCTTGAGCAGCCCGGCCTGGATGCTGTCATCCTCGCGACGCCGACACAGTTGCACGCCACCCAGGCCATCCAGTGCATGGAAGCCGGGAAACACGTCCAGATCGAAATCCCGCTCTGCGACAACCTCACCGATGGCGAAGCGGTGCTCGCGAAGAGCCGGGAGACGGGCTTGGTCTGCATGGTCGGCCATACCCGCCGCTTCAACCCGAGCCACCAATATATCCACGACCGGATCGATGCAGGCGAGCTGGCCATCCAGCAGATGGACGTGCAGACCTACTTCTTCCGCCGCCAGAACATGAACGCAAAGGGCGAAGCGCGAAGCTGGACCGACCATCTGCTCTGGCACCATGCCGCGCACACAGTCGACCTGTTCGCTTACCAGGCGGGGCCAATCGTTCAGGCCCATGCCTTGCAGGGACCGCTTCATCCGGAGCTCGGCATCGCGATGGATATGTCGATCCAGTTGAAGAGCGAAAGCGGGGCGATCTGTACCCTCAGCCTTTCGTTCAACAATGACGGGCCGCTCGGCACCTTCTTCCGCTACATCTGCGACAATGGCACGTGGATTGCGCGTTACGATGATCTCGTGACCGGCCGGGAAGAGCCAGTCGATCTTTCAGGTGTCGCGATCTCATCCAACGGCATCGAACTGCAGGATCGCGAGTTCGTGTCCGCGATCCGCGAGGGCCGCGAGCCGAATGCAAGCGTGGCGCAGGTCCTGCCCTGCTATCGCATCCTCGACCGGCTCGAACGGGACCTGTCACCCGCCTCGCAATAGTCGGACCCTATAGAGGCAAGCCGACATAATTTTCGGCAATCGCTGTCTGCATGGCAGTCGAGGAGGCGATATAGTCCAGCTCTGCGAGCTGCATACGCCGCTCGAACCGGCCGTCTTCGGGGAAGCGGTGCATCAGCTTGGTCAGGTACCAGCTGAACCGCTCGGCCTTCCACACCCGCGCGAGGGCCTTCGCGCCATAGCCGGCAAGGCCGTCCTCGTCCCGGTCGGCGTAGTAGCGGATCAGCGCGTCCGACAGATAGGCGACATCCGAGGAAGCAAGGTTCAACCCTTTGGCGCCGGTCGGGGGCACGATATGGGCAGCGTCGCCGGCCAGGAAGAGGCGGCCATATTGCATCGGCTCCGAGACGAAGGACCGGAGCGGCGCGATCGACTTCTCGATCGAGGGGCCGCGGGTGAGGCCGGCGGTGGCCTCGGAGCCAAGGCGCAGCGACACCTCGTCCCAGAAGCGCTCGTCCGGCCATTCATCCAGCCGATCGTCGAGCGGCACCTGCACATAATAGCGGCTGCGGGTCGGTGAGCGCATCGAAGCGAGCGCGAAGCCATGTTCGTGGCTCGCATAGATAAGCTCGTCATGGCAGGGCGGGACCTCGGCCAATACGCCCAGCCAACCGAAGGGATAAGCGCGCTCGAAGGTGCGGCGCACGTCTTCCGGAATCGCCTGTCTGGCATGGCCATGGAAGCCGTCGCAGCCCGCGACGAAGTCGCATTCGAGCCGGCGGCCGTCGCCGAAGAGAATGGCGGGCCGGTCGCCGGCGATCTCCTCGATGGCCGTCACCGGCGCTTCCCAGGCAATCTCCAGCCCCCGCGCCGGGGCGGCGTCGATCAGATCGCGGGTCAGTTCGGTCTGGCCGTAGACCGTGACGTGCCGGCCGGTCAGCGCCGTCATGTCGATCCGGATGAGGCGCTCGCCGTCGGCAAGCTCGAACCCGCCATGTGGAATGCCTTCGGCCTTGAGCCGCGCAGCGAGGCCGAGGCGCCGCACCAGGTCAGTCGTCGTCCGCTCGAGCACCCCGGCGCGGATACGGGAAAGCACATGCTCCCGGCTCTGCCGCTCGACGACCACCGCCTCCACGCCGGCCTGTCGCAGGAGATGGCCGAGCAGGAGACCCGCCGGGCCCGCCCCGATTATGGCCACCTGCGTTCTCATTGCGCGCCCATGGCCCTCAGGGCCTGCTTCTGAATCTTGCCGCTTCCGGTTCGCGGCAGCGCATCAACCAGCGTGAAGTGTTTCGGCACCTTGAACCGGGCAAGATGTGCACCGCAATGGTCGGCAAGCACGGTTGGCGTGCAGGACGGGGAGCCGACGACGAAGGCTTGCCCGACTTCACCCCATGTCGGATCGGGTATGCCGATGACCGCCGCCTCGGTGACTTCGGGATGTTGGAGCAGCACCCCCTCGACCTCGACCGGGTAGACGTTCTCGCCGCCGGAGATGAACATGTCCTTCTTCCGGTCGACCAATGTGACGAAGCCGTCCGCGTCACGCCGGCCAAGATCGCCGGTGCGGAACCAACCCTCGGGCGCGAAAGCAGCCCGGGTCTCCTCCGGATTGTTCCAATAGCCCGGGGTGACGTTCGGCCCCCTGACTTGCAGTTCGCCAACCGCGCCCTCTCTCACCGCCTCACCTTCGTCATCGACGATGCGTAGCGACAGGGTGGGTGCCGGCAGGCCCGCGGCGCCCGCCTTTGCGGCGATCAGGTCCGGGTCCAGCGGCATCCCCAGCACCGTCCCGGCCTCGGTCATCCCATAGCCATCGACCATCCGCACGCCCTCGGCGAGCCAGCTCCGGATGTTGGCCGCCGGATTGGGTGCTCCGCCGGTGAACAGGGCGCGCAGATGCTTAAGTCCGGTCGGATCGAAGCCCGGCGCTTCGCGCAGCATCTTCGCCATTTGCGGCACGCAGAAATAATGGGTGACGCCGAGCGCCGGGTCGGCGAGGCGCCCGTAAGTAACAGACGGTTCGAACCCCGGTGAGATCAACAGGGTGCCGCCCTGCATCAGCGCCGGGCGCATGCTGGCGATCAGGCCGATAACGTGAAACATCGGGGAGTCGCAGAGGAAGATGCTTGTACCGTCCACTTCGCCGAGCAGCGAGAAGTTTACGGCGGTGAAGAAGGCGTTGCGCTCGGTGACGATTACGCCCTTGGGACGGCCCGACGTGCCGGAAGTGTAGAGCAGGATGGAGGGCGCATTGGCGGCGGGCGTGGAAGCGAGGACGCGGGGCGCCGCCGCGTCTGACTCCGCGCCCAACGCCGCTACCGCCGCCTCGTCGAGAAGGAGCTTCGGCTCGCAATCCGAGAGCAGCGCATCGATCTCCGCCTGGGCGAGCCGCCAGTTGAGCGGTACGAACGCAGCCCCGATCCGGCCGAGCGCCAGGTGCAGGATCAGCTGCCAGCCGCTGTTGCGTGCCAGGACCGCGACCCGGTCGCCTTCGTTTATGCCCCGGCCAAGCAGCACGGCGACGCAGCGCGAAACGCTGTCGTCCAGCTCCGCGTAGGTCCAGCGCCGGCCGGTTGCGAGATCGACGCAGGCGAGGCGCGCCGGCCGGGCGGCGGCGTGGAGGGCAACGAAATCGGGCGCGGCCCAGTCGGGCATGGCGGTCAGCGCTGCTCGCCCGGCGCCGTGTCGCGATCCTTGTCATAGGCCGCGAGGCCAGGCTTGTAGCTCTTCTCGTCGATGAATTGCCGGATGCCTTCCTTGCGGCCTTCGGTGGCGTCGTGGAAGTTCGCCGCTTCCTGCGCCCGGATCAGAAAATCCTCGGCATTGTCGTAGGTCATCTCCTTGACCCGCCGCACTGCGTCCTTGGTGGCCTTGAGCGCGACCGGGTTCTTCGTGAGCAAGACCTCGGCGAGCTCGGTAACGCGTGTCTCCAGGCCCGCGAGCGGCACGCTTTCATTCACCAATCGCCACTCGGCCGCCTTGCGCCCGTCGATCAGCTCGCCCGTCATCGCGTGGTACATGGCGTCGCGCATGGGCAGAAGATCGACGACAACCTTGGTCGCGCCGCCACCGGGCAGGATACCCCAGTTGATTTCGGAGAGCGCGAATTGCGCCTCATCGGCGGCGATGGCGAGGTCGCAGGCGAACAGAGGACCGTAGCCGCCGCCGAAGCACCAGCCGTTGACCATCGCAATGGTCGGCTTGTGGTACCAGCGCAGACGCCGCCACCAGCCATAAGCTTCACGCTGGGACTGCCGGATCGCGCCGAGCCCCTTGGCCTCGGTCTCCCGAAAATATTCCTTGAGATCCATGCCGGCCGACCAGGCGTCGCCCTCGCCCCGGAGGACCAGGACGCCGACATCGTCGCGGAACTCGATTTCGTCGAGCAATTCCATCATCCGCCGGTTGAGGCCGGGGTTCATGCAATTGCGCTTCTCGGGCCGATTGAAGCTCAACCACGCGATGCCGTTCTCGACCCGGACGGCGGCCATGTCCTTTTCGTCTCTCATATGGATTTCCCTAGATTGGATAATGGCCGGGGCCGGTGGCGATGGTGACCCAGCGCAATTCGGTGAAGCTGTCGATGCCGGCCTTCCCGCCGAACCGGCCGTAGCCGGAGTCCCCGACGCCGCCGAAGGGCATCTGGGGCTCGTCCGCGACCGTCGGGCCGTTGATATGGCAGATGCCGGACCGGATCTTGCGCGCCACGCGCAGCCCCCGCGCGCTGTCGCGGGTGAAGACCGCGGCGCTGAGTCCATAGCTTGAATCGTTGGCAAGCCGGATGGCGTCGTCCTCGTCCTTCGCGCGGATGATCCCGACGATCGGGCCGAAGCTCTCGTCACGATAAAGGTTCATCGCCGGGGTCACGCCGTCGACCACCGTCGGCCTCATGTTCACATGGTCCTGCGGCCCACCGGTCAGCGCGGAGGCGCCCTTGCCGAGCGCGTCGCCGAGCAAAGCGTTGACATGGTCCACGGTCCTGCGGTCCACCACCGCGCCCAGCGGCGGCAGCGAATTCGCCTTGTCCCTGAATTTCTCGGCGAAGGCGTCGGCAACAGCTTCGACCACGATGATCCGCTCGGTCGACATGCAGATCTGGCCCTGGTTCATGAAAGCGCCGAAGCCGGCTGCCTTTACGGCCTCGTCGAGATCGGCGTCCTCGAGGACGATCAGGGGCGCCTTGCCGCCAAGCTCGAGGAGCACGGGCTTCAGATGCTCCGCCGCCCGCTTCGCGATGATCCGCCCCACCGCCGTGGAACCGGTGAAGTTGATGCGCCTGACCGCCGGATGATCGATCAGCGCCCCCACCACCGCGCCCGCATCCTCCGGCGCATTGGTGACGAGGTTGACGACGCCGTCCGGGAAGCCGGCCTCGACAAAGGCTTCGGCGATCAGGCCATGGGTGCGCGGGCAGATTTCGGAGGCCTTCAGGATCACCGCATTGCCGCAGGCGAGCGGCACGGCAATGGCGCGGACGCCGAGGATGATCGGCGCATTCCACGGCGCGATGCCCAGGATGACGCCGGCCGGCTCCCTGAGCGCCATGGCGAGCTTGCCCGGATGATCGGAGGGGATGACCTCGCCGCCGATCTGGGTGGTGATCGCGGCCGCCTCGCGGACCATGCCGGCGGCGAGCATCAGGTTGAACCGCGCCCAGCCTTCGCTCGAACCCGTCTCGGCCATCATCGCGGCAACGAAGGCGTCCGCCTTCGCCTCCAGCGCGGCGGCAGCCTTGTTGAGCAAAGCACGCCGCGCATTCGGCCCCGTCTGCGACCAGGCTGGGAAGGCGGCGCCGGCCGCATCCGCCACGGCGTTCGTATCCGCGACGGTAAAGGCCGGGCTGGTGCTGGCGGCCTCGCCGGTCACCGGGTTCAGTCGGGCAAAGGTCGAATCGCTCATGACGTTTCCTCTCGAGGGGCGCGTTCCGGCACTTCTGATTAGTTATGTTGCATAACCTATTTTCCTTGACAAGCCCCTCCCGCGATGGTCGGCTTGGCGGATGGAAACGGGATCATCGAAGTGCGGAGGGCTGGGCGGGCTGCTCGGCTATCACCTGCGCCGCGCCTCGGCGGCGGTGATGACCGACTTTTCGAACGAGCTCAGCGGCGTTGCGCTGCGGCCGGTGCAGTTCGCCATCCTTTCGCTGATTGCCGACAATGACGGGACCAGCCAGACGGAATTGTGCCGCGAATTGAATGTGCAGAAGACCAATATGGTCCCGCTCGTCGCGGAGCTGGAGCGGCGCGGCCTGCTCGCCCGCAAGGCGGCGCCGAGCGACCGGCGCGTGCAATTGCTGACCTTGACCGGCCGGGCGCACCGGGAAATGCCGGCCTGGAGAGCCCTCGTCGCCAGGCACGAGGAGCGCTTCTTCGGCCCGCTGACCGCGCCGGAGCGAGCACAGCTGCTCACATTGCTCGACAAGCTCTGGGCAGCGGAGGAAAATGGCGAGCCGATGCCGGACAAGGTCCTTACCGGGGCCGGCTGAGCCAGGCGATCAGGACCATGATCGTCGCGGCGGTCAGCAGCGGCGCGGCGACGGCAAGCACCGAGGGTCGATAGAGCGCCGCTGCAAGCAGTGAGGCCCCGGCGCCGCCCGCAATCTGAAGCGCGCCGAAGAGGCTGGACGCGGTGCCGATATAGCGGGAGTCCGCGCGCAGTGCCCCCGACAGGCAGGTGGGCCCGATCATGCCGGAGCCCAGACCGACGAACACCATTGGCCCAACCAGTGCCACGACATTGTCCGCCACCAGACCGTAGACCAGCATCGCAGCCGCTCCCGCGAAATAGAGGGAGATGCCGATGGCGAGCCCGCGGCCTCCACGCTTCCGCTCCAGCCTGCCGACCAGCAATGCGCCGGACGCAACGCCGCAAGCGACCAGCAAATAGGGCAGGCCCGCCTCGGCGCCATGCAATTGATAGAGGTCGCGGAGCAGGAAGGCGGAGGCGGTCAGGAAGACGAACATCCCGATCGTGGCGCCGATGTTGATCAGCGCGTAGCGGCGAAAGGTCCCGTTCGCGAGCAACGAGACGAATGCGCCTGCCGAGAGCCGGTCGCGCTCCGCCAGACCGCGCGCTTCCGGGATGCGGAGGGCGCCGAGCAGGCCGACGAGGCCGAGGCCGCCAAGAACGGCGAAGACCAGCCGCCAGGAGCCGAGCTCCACAAGGACGCCGCCGGCCAGCGGCGCCAGGGCCGGCGAGACGAAGCCGATGGTCGCAAGGATGGCGAGGCGGCTGGTGGTGTCTTCCGCGCCGGCGAGATCGACGACGATCGAGCGTGCCACCACCAGGCCGCAGGCGCCGCCAATGCCCTGAGCGACCCGCGCGGCCAGCAGTAGGCCCAGGCCGGGCGCTAGCGCGGCGGCGAGCGAGCCGAAGACATACAATCCCGCGCCGGCCAGAAGCACGCGCCGCCGTCCCTGAAAATCCGACAACCAGCCACCGAATAACTGGCCCACGGCCAGCGCCCCCAGATAGACGCTGATCGCCAGCTGCATGAGGCCAGGCGCCACATCGAGGTCCGCCGCTGCGGCCGGCATCGCGGGCACCAGAGCGTGAATGCCGAGGGAGCCGAGCGCCGAGAGCCCGCCCAGTATGAGCATCAAGGAAAGCCCGATCGCCGGCGGCGCCTTCATTGGCTCGAATTGGCATCCGCAAAGAAGGCGCCGATGCCTCCTGTCGGCTCGGTCGGCGCCCGGCGAATCGCGGAGCGTTCAGCCACGGTTACGCCCCTTCGGAATTCATGCCCAACCATTGCAGGATGGCCGCCCGGTCTCCGTCCAGTGCCGGTGGCGGCGCGGGCTCGGGCGGGTCGGCGGCATGGTCCCGGAATCCCGTCCCCGGGATTTGCACCTGCTCTCCATCGGGCAGCCCCTTGATGGTTAGAGGCACCAGTGAATTCGGACCGGCCAGCTCGGCGGCCTCCTCGATCCGGCGCACCATCCCGCAGGGAATGCCGGCATTGCTCATGACCTGTTCCCATTCCGCCGCGTCGCGTTCGAGGAACAAGGCGGCAAGCTCGGCGGTCATCGCCTCGAAATTCGCACGGCGGGCGTCCGAATCCGAAAAACGCGGATCGGAGAGCCAGTGCTCGCGGCCCGTGATGCGCGCCAGCAATTCGAACTGGTGCTGCTGCACCACGCCGAGCGACACGAGGCGCGAGTCACGGGTCTGGTAAAGTGACGCCGTCGGCAGGCCGCTATAGCCGGTATTGCCCATCCGGTTCATCGGGCGGCCCGTCACCAGGAACGGGGTCAGCGCGGAGGTGAGGAAGGTGAGGCTGGCGTCGAACATCGAGACGTCGAGCCGCGTCCCGCCGCCGCCGCGTTCGCGCCGGGCCAAAGCGGAGAGAATGGCGATCGCCGCGGTCTGGCCGGTCAGCGTGTCGACGATCGGAAAACCCACCCGCAGCGGCGGATCGCCCTCTTCGCCCGACAGCATCATCATACCGGCCGTCGCCTGGACGATATTGTCGATCGCCGGCCAGTCCCGCCGCTCGCCTTCCTGGCCGTAGCCGGAGATCGAGCAATAGATGATGTCCGGGCTGAGCGCCTTCACCGCCTCATAGCCGAACCCGAGCCGGTCGATCGTGCCCGGCCGGAAATTCTCGACCATGATGTCGCAGCGCGCGACGATGGCCTCCGCGATCGCATGGTCCGCCGGGTCCTTGAGATCCAGCGCGATGGACTTCTTGCCGGCATTGGCGGCGATGAAAGGCGGGGCCAGACCGTCATAGCGGCGGTCGGCGCCATAATAGCGGAAGGCATCGCCGCCTTTCGGCTCGATCTTGATGACCTCGGCGCCCATCAGGCACAGTAGATGCGTGGCATAAGGCCCCGCCATGACGTGGCTGAAGTCGGCAATCCGGATTCCGGCGAGCGGCTGGGTCATGGCACCTGCAAAAATTGTTTGCGTTGAACGGTCCACCCGAAGGTAGTGCAGAGGCGGCAGTCCGTCCCGGCGAACCAGGCGCGGGCCGCCCGGTTCCGCTTCAATTGCCAGTCGAGCCAGGCAATAGCGACGCGGGCCCAGTCGCCGCCATTGGCGACGCGAAACGTGCCGCCATGGCCGACTGGAAGGTTGCCGGCGAAGACGGGGACATGATCGATCCGGGCGACATCGTCCATGCCATTGGGGTAAGCGATGTCGGTGGGGCCACCGAGGATATAGGCCACCGGCGTGTGCAGGCGCCTGAGGTCGCCCTTCCTGATCGCGACCCCGCTGCGGCCGGTGCCGGACCGGTTGTAGACGCCGCTGGCAAAGGCGACCACGGTGTCGATGCGCGGGTCGGCGCCGGCCGCCAGCGCCTGCAGGCCGCCGCAGCTATGGCCCATGACGGCGACGCGCCGCGTGTCGATCCGGCCATGGAGCGGATCGCCGCGCCTGGTATTGGTGCGCTCCGCCCAGCCGATCGCGCCCAGCAGCTGCGCGACGCTCGTTTCGTCGTCGACCCGCGCGGGTGGCGCGGCGCCCGGCGACGGCGCCGGCGCAGCGACGCTCGCGGGCTGATCGGCCGGATACTCACGGCGTGGATTGCCGTTGGCGATGACGATGTAACCATGGCTGGCGATTTCGCGCAGGAAGTGGCTGGCGCTGAGGCCGTTGTCGCGGCAGGCGCCGTTGCCCCAGAGGATAAGCGGCAGCGGTGCCCGGGGAAGGGTTCGCGGCCGGTAGATCGTATAGCCCGCCGCATCGGCCCGGGCTTCGGCGATCGCCGGCCAGGCGCCGCTGCCCGCCGGAGCGCCAATCGGTCCCGGCGGCCGCACCGGACCCCAGGGCGAAGGCGTCTGCCCTCCTGCCGGACCAGCGGCCAAAGCCAGAGAGGCGAGGAGCATCTTCAGCCGCACATCACGCTCCCCGGCACGCGATGCTGCCGTCCGATCGGATGCCGTTCCGCGCCGTCCGGAAGGCGGCGAGCCCGTCAATGCCGAACCGGGACATGGACGCGGCATTCAATTCGGCGTCGTGCAGATAGAGCGCGTCGAAGCGGGCCTGCTCCCCCGGCGGCAGGCTAATGAACGTCACGTTGCGCGCGCGTGCTTCGGCCAGGCCCCGGTCCAATGCGGCCCGGTTCTCATTTGCCAGCGCCGCCTCCCAGACAGGAATCGATTCCTCCAGCACCCGGCGTTGCTCGGGCGTCAGGCTGTTCCAGCGCCGCGTTCCCATCGCCCGCGCCGGATAGGCGCCACGGGGCACGGACAATGTGGAATAATAACGGCCAACCTCCGCGAAATGGAGCGCGCGGAACGTGTCGGGCGGCGCCACCACGCCATCGATGATCCGCTTGGTCATGGCCTGATAGACTTCGCCCATCGGCATGCTGACCGGATCGGCGCCGAGGTCGCGCAGCACGCTCAGCAATTCGGTCGGTGCGCGGATGCGCATGCCGCGCAGGTCGGCCAGGCTGCGGATCGGCCGGTCCCGGGTGATGATTCCGGGCAGCGCCCCGCCCTGCACGGCAAGCACCACCAGCCCGTCCAGCTCATGCCCGATCTGTGGATTGGCGGAGGCGATGCAGCGGTAGAGCGCGACCTGGTTCTCGATCTCCGGCACGCCGCTGTAGAAGCCGGACTGGATGCGGATCAGATGGCTGCCGCCGCGCATGTAGATGGGCGTGATCAGGCCGATATCGGCGACGCCGTGACGCAGCTCCTCCATCGACATGTCGCTGGACAGCAGGGTGCCCGACCAGATCGGCCGGATGCGGAGCCGCCCGCCGGACCTCTGCTCGACGAAGCGCATCCAGGCGATGTCAGCGCGGCTGAAAGGATGGGACGGCGCATATTGGGTAGCGTAGGTCAGCTCAGTGACGTTCGGGTCCACCGCCCGGGCGCAGGCCGCGGTCAGCAGCAACATGAGAAGGGCCAGCGCCGGCCTCATGCCAGCCCCTGCTCATGCAGGAAGTCGCTGACCAGACCGACCATGCGCTGATGGTCCCATTTGCGCGCATCCACCATATCGCCGTCGATCATCAGCACCGGCACGCCAGCGGCGCGCAGGCTTTCGGCGGTGATCTTCGTGCCCGATTGCGACAGCCGATTGTCCGGCGGCAGCAGGACGACGGCGGCATCGATCGCGCTGCGCTCGGCCTCGCTCACCATCCACCCGTTCATCCAGGGCGGCAGGTGCAGAACCTCATTCATCGAGCAGACGCGGCTGGCCAGCGCCTCGAGCGGACGGCCCCCGATGTCGCGGATATATTGCGGCCCGGAAAAGGGCATGTACATCGACCAGACGAAGACCGCGCCCAGCCTTTCCTCCAGCGCCTGATAGAAGCCCGGATCGTGCCAGACGCCGGCACCGATCCACATCAGGCGAATCTTCTCGTGCGACGCAGCGCCAGTGCCGGCGGCGATCCTCTCCATCACCTCGTCGCGGAAGCGCTTCGCATGTTCGACCGCCCAGTCGGAGCCGCGGTGCCATTGCGCCACCATCGTGTTGGACATCTGCTCGCCGATCGAGACCGGGCAAGGCCGCGCCTTGGCGAGCGCTTGATTGGCCTCCCAGAGATAGCCTTCCTGCTCGTTGATCCGCTCCATCAGGTGAACGAGCCGGTCCATCTCGAAACGACGACCGGTGCGTTGCTCCAGCAGGGCGATGAGATCGCGCATCTCGTCGACCAGCATCTCGATCCGGCGCGGCTCGAACACCTGCTCCCACTGGTTGTTGGAATGGCGGAACCACTCGGGGTCCTTATGCTCCCAGGCGGGGGCCTCCATCGGGAAGAAGACGCTGCCGGTGGCGTCCGCCCATTGCTGGAAGACGTGCTGGATACAGTCGCAGGTCAGCCGCGCAACCATCACGGTGGGCGTCGGCAGCCCGCCCCAGGGCGCCGTTGCCGGGTCGTTGGCGAGCGTGCAGGCAAGGCCGAGCGAGCAATATTTGCAGCTGTTCTCCGGATAGCCGAGCTCGGCCATGACCTGGAAATAACGGGCGGACAGCTGCTTCGCCGAGATATAGGCCGACCACCACTGGTTCGCGATGATCGGGATGTCCATGGCGTGGAAGATTTCGTGCGGCGTGTCCGCCTGGACGATGGCGAAAGGCTCGCCCTCCTCGACGACGCGCCGGCGCAGATCCAGCCCATATTGCTTCTGATAGGCGTTGGCGATGGCGGTGCAGGCAAGCGTCTTGCGGCTTCGCTGTCCGGTCATGGTGGGGGTTTCGGTCGTCATGTCAGCACACCTGCCTGTTCGAGCGCGGCGATGCGCTGTTCGTCGAAGCCGCAAATTTCGCGCAGGATTTCGAAGCGGTGCTCGCCGAACGAGGGCGCGCGGAACGGCGTGAAATCGTCGCGGGAGAAAGCGATCGGCGTGTTGACATGGCCGAAGCGCCCGAGCAGCGGATGGTCGAGTTCGACGAGCGCCCGGCGCCCGGCCAGTTGCGGATCGGCCTCGATCATGTCCGCGCAGGTCTGCAGCGCGCCGCAGGCCAGGCCGGCGGCCTGGAGCGCAGCCATTACCGCGCTGTCTTCCTGCCGTGCCGCCCAGGTTTCGGGATCGCCGCCCGCGATCGCGCGCAGCCTTTCCTCATCTTCCACGGACCGGAGGCTCACTGCCACCCAGCGATCTTCACCGGCGCAGCGCAGCAGGCCCTGCCAGTGCAGGCGCGGATCCGCATTGCCGGTGCGGCCCGGCCGGCCGCCTGCTTTTGCGTCACGCAATGCTTCGCGCATCTGCTGGACGCAGATTTCGTACATGGAGGCGTCGATATGGCAGCCCCGCCCCGTCTCCCGCCGATGCTGCAGCGCCGCCGCAACCCCGGCGACCATGGCGAAGGGCACGATGACATCTCCGTAGGCAACCGCGCCGGGAATGACGGGGTCGCGGTCTGCCTCTCCGGTCAGGAAAGTTCGTCCGGATAAAGCCCCGCCCGTTCCGTCTACGCCCCATTGCTTCGCCAGCGGCCCGGTCTGCCCGTAGACGCTGCCCGACACCATAACGATGGCGGGATTGTGCTGGACGAGGGCATCATAATCGAGCCCGAGCTTGGCCATCGTGCCGGGCGAAAAATTCTCGACCACGACATCGGCCCAGTCGATCAGGGGCTCGAGCACGTCCCGGGCCTCCGGGCGCTTCATGTCGAGCGTCAGGCTGCGCTTGGAACTGTTGAGGTGCGCGAACCAGGGCTTGTCGTCGAAATTGCCGGGCTTCGAGGCGGAGACCTGGACGTCCATCCGGGCCAGGTCCGGCCGCGTCCGGCTTTCGATCTTGACGATCTCGGCCCCCAGATCGCCAAGCGTCTTGGTGGTGATCGAGCCGACCAGAGCCCAGGCGAAATCGAGCACGCGCACGCCGGACAGGGGCCCGGGCCTCTCGCCGGTATGGATGGCCGGGGAGGTGGCCGGTTCGCCCTCGCGAAAAATGGCGAAGCGGTCCGGCAGCCCATCGGGTGTGTCGAGGAAGTGGCGGGCCGCGAGATGAGGGTCGGCCAGGACATCGGCGGGCTCGTTGACCACGCAGGCGTTGATCCCCCGCCGGAGCCCTTCGGTCGCGATTTCCGCCTTGGTCCGCGTCGCGAAGAAGGCGCCGATCGCGGCTTCCCATGTTTCCCTCGTTTCCGGCGGCAGGGTCGAGCGGTTATAGCTCAGCCAGTCCACGCCGCGCAGCGGATTGGGCACGCCGGCCTCGTCCATCCAGTCCGACAGTGCCTGGTTCGCGGGCGCCCCCACCCGGCCGGTCATCAGCGAGTGGAAGCACCAGCCGTCGGCAAGCCGCCAGATGACCCGAATTTTCGCTTGGCCATAAGCGATGCAGCCCCCGGCCCGGTCCAAAGTCCGGCGGTCGAACTGCCAGACCAATATGCCATTCACATTCCGGCTGAACGCCACCTGCTGGACCGACACGTCGACATGCTGGCCCTGGCCGTGCGTGCCGCGCGCGAAATGCGCCGCCATCGCGCCGGCAGCGCCGACCATGTCCGCATGGAAGGTGCAGGCGTCGCGCGCCTCCTTGACGGGCGGGCGGGCGGGCTCGCCGGTGAGCCGCAAGGCCCCGCCCATCGCCGAGGCGACGAACTCGCCACCCTTCCACGCCGACCTCGGCCCGCCCCGGCCGAAGGTCGTGACCGACACGCGGATGACGTCGTCCGGCAATAGACCATCCGCCACCGCGTCCACCGCGTCGTCGTCGAGCACGAACGAGGCGCCGTCGAGGCTGTCGACGATCTCCGCGCCGAGCGAAGCAAGATAGCGCGCGAGCGGGCGTTCGGCGGTCCCGCCGAGCGCAGCGACGCGATGTCCGGTGAGCGGCCTCATCCGGGCAGCCCCGCAAGGAAGGCCGCGATCTCGCCGGCGACTCCGTCCGAGGCGCGCCAGTCGCGGCGCGTGAGCACCAGGTGCGGCACGCTTTCGGCCTGCAGGGCTTGCCGCTGGGCCGGCACATGCCAGGCTTCGGCTTCGTCATGCTCGCAATACCAGAGGATCGCGGCCCCCGCGCCCGTATCGGCCAGCCGGGTCAGCAGCCCCGCGACCCGGTCGCCAAAGCCGCGCGGCCCTGCGGCCGCCGCGTGAAGCCGCTCGCCGAGGCGGACGAAGGGGTCGTCGGCTTCCATGACGACGGCCCGCGCGGAGGCGGCCCAGCTCTCCGGCAGCGTCTCGCCATCGGCGGTCCAGCCGCCGGTTACGACCAAGTCGTGCAGCCGCCGGTCCGGCGGTAGCGTCCCGGCAAGCAGGCAGATCGGCCCTTCGGTCTCCGGCACAGGCGGGTCGGGCACCGCCAGCGCCGCTGCGAGCGCCATCTCCCCCACCTCGAGAGTCGCGGCAAGCCGCCGCACCGCCGCCACGGTGGCAGCCGCGCTGCTCTCCCGGGGAATGTGGGCAACGTCGAAGACGAGCGGCTCCGGCCCCGCCAGCTTGCCCGTCCGCCGCAGCTCGCTGACATAATAATAGAGGCGCTGGCAGCTGTCGTCGCCGCGCGAGAAGATCACCTGGCCCAGATGATCGAGCGTGCCGGCCGCCCAATCCTCCAGGATCTGGAAGGCCCAGGGCGCGAACTTGCTCTCCAGCCAGCGATCCGCCCAAGGCGTCGGGCGATCCGCGTCATAGGCCAGCGGGCCGGCATAGCGGCCGGTTGCGGCCAGCAGCGCGAGCGGCATGTCGCAGCCAAGGCTGGCGATCGGCTTCACAGGCTGGCCCATTGCGGCAGGCCGGTGATCAGCACCGGGAAGAAGATGAACAAGGCGAGGCAAAGGAAATCGGACACCAGGAAGGGCGCCACGCCGCGAAAGATGCGGGCGACCGGAATGTCCTTGGCCACGCCCTGCATGACGTAGAGGTTCAGGCCGAGCGGCGGATGGACGAAACCGATCTCCATGGCGCGGATCAGGAAGATGCCGAACCAGATTTCCGACATGCCGACGCTGGTCACCACCGGCAGCAGGATCGGCGTGGCCAGCAGCATCAGGCCCAGGCCGTCGAGCATCGAGCCGAGCAACAGCAGGATGATCGCCACGATGGTCAGGGTCATCACCGGACCGAGGCCAAGCCCGGTAACCGTGGAGCCGATCGCATCGGCGAGACCGGTGACGCTGAGGAAGACGGCGAAGATCAGCGCGCCGATGATGATCAGCATGATCATGCCGCTGGTCTTCAGCGTCTCCTCGAACGCCCTGTAGAGCATCGCGCGGTTAAGCTGCCGCCGCCGCGCGGCCAGCAGCAATGCGCCGGCCACGCCGATCGACGCCGCCTCGGACGGGCTGAACCAGCCGATGGCGATGCCGCCGATGACGGCCACGATCAGCAGCAGCAGATCGGAGACGCGGAGCAGGGCCCGGACGCGCTCGCCCCAGCCATGGCGCTCGCTCGGCGGCGCGATGCCGGGGCGCAGGCGGACGACGATGAAAATGGTGAGCACGTAGAACAGGATCTGCATCGCGGCCGGGATCAGGGCTGCCATGAACAATTTGCCGAGCGATTGCTCGGCGATGATCCCGAAAACGATCAGCGCGCCGGAGGGCGGGATGATCTGACCGAGCGTGCCGCCGGCCGCGATCGTCCCGGCCGCGAAGCCGGGCGCATAGCCGCGCGACCGCATCTCCGGCAGCGCCACGAGGCCGACCGTCGCCGTGGTCGCCAGGCTCGAATGATTGATTGCGCCGAAGCTGGCGCAGCCCCCGATCGCGGCATAGGCAAGGCCTCCTCGTCGGTGGCCGACCAGGCGCGCCGCCGCATCGAACAGGTCGCGGCTGGCATTGGCGGAGAAGAGCAGGTGCGCCATCAGCATGAAGAGGGGCAGAGTGCCCAGCTCGTAGCGGGTAAGCGTGTCGATCGCGGTGACCCCGGCCTTGATCAGGCCCGGCTCGATGCCCAGCGTCAGGAACAGGCCGACAATGCCGACCAGCCCCAGCGACGCGCCGATCGGCACGCCCAGAATGAGCATCACGAGGAGGATGCCAATGCCGACCAGGCCGGTTTCCGGGGTCGCCATCATGGCTTCGGCCTCCAGCACTGACGCAGCAGGATAAGGAGGGCGACGAAGAAGCAAAGATTGGCGAACAGCCGCAGCAGCCGCCACGGCACGCTCATCACCTCGCTGAGTTCATGCCCGTCCCAAAGATCGGCGGCGATCCAGAGCGAGCCGGCCAGCAGGCACAGGAAGAAAGCGGCGACGGCCGCCGAGGCGAGCCGGTCCAGCCAGGTCTTGGCCGCGCCTTCCAGTCTCTCGGAGATCACGTGGACGCGCGCATGGGTGCGGCTCGACACCGCGATGACGAGCCCCAGCGACCCGGCGATCAGCACCGCGACCTGAATCAGCTCGATCGAGCCGTGCAGGCTGCTGGCCAGGTTGCGGGCAAAGACGGCGATCGTGTCGATCAATGCCGCAGCGAGCAAAGCCAGCCCGCCGACCCAGATCGCCGCCTTGTAGAGCCGCTCGGTCATGCCGCCAGCACCCGGTTCTCGGCATCGATCCGGATCGGCGGCAGGCCCGCTTTCACCGTGATGTCCTCGACATAGCGGCGGATCGCCGCCGCTCTGTCGCCCATGGCCGGCTGCGGCCGCCCCGGCGCCACGACATCGACAGGCTCGATCCGCGCCTCGATCTTCCCCTCCGGCGAGATGATCAGCCGAGCCATGAAGCCGTTGACGGCCTCGGGGTGAAAGGGCGCGAGATGGAAGGCCGGATCGGGTTCGAAGCCGAACAATTTCTTCCGCCGTTCCGCCCAGGCGGCCCGGACGGGATGATCCTGCGCCGGCGCCAGCGCATGCGTCACGACACAGCCATTGCCGAGGCCGTGAAAGACCGGCCTGCCGTCGACGAACTCGATGCCGCGGACGATGTGGGCGTGGTGACTGAACACGGCGTCGGCGCCGCTGCGCACGGCGGCATGGGCGATGTCCCGCTCATAGGGGGCGAGCCGGGCGGGCGTATGGACGAGGCCCTTGTGCAGCGAAACAAGCACCAGATCGGCCTTCTCCCGCAGCGCCGCGATGTCGTCCGCGAGCCGCGTCAGCGCCTCTTCGCTGACTGCGGTCAGGGGTGCCGCTGGCGCGATCGCGCTGCCGTCGCTGGTCTCGACCCGCAACCAGGCGCAGCCGGCGCGGCCCGGCTGCGCCCAGGCCGCTTCCGGGCCGACGCAATTGTAGCTGAGCAGGCCGATACGCCGGCCGCCCGCTTCCCAGATCAGCGGCGCAAAGGCTGTCTCGGCATCTGGGCCGGCGCCGCAATGGCCAATCCCCTCGGCGTCCAGCAGCGCCCGGGTCTCGACAATGCCTTCGGCGCCGCAATCGGCAATGTGATTTCCGGCCAAAGTGACCGCGCCAAAGCCCGCCCGGGCGATCGCGGCGACATTTTCGGGCGGCGCCGCGGGCGCCGGTACATCGCCCGCCAGCTCCGCCACGCTGGTACCGTGGGGGACCTCGAGATGGCCGATCGCCAGGTCCGCCGACCGCAGCACGGGAGCGATGGCCCCGAGCCAGTGGTCGGCGTCCGGCACGTCGAGGATCAGATCCCCGGTGGCAATGATGACGAGATCACGCATAGGCGTCAGTTTATCTGCCCCCGGCTCGCGGTCGACCCGTCGCGATCAGAACGACACCCGTGCGGAGAGCGCGAACACGCGCCCGATCGGATTTGCCGCCGTCGCGTCATAGCCGCCGCTCCCGTTCACGCTCGGCGCCAGGTTAACGTAGGGAGGCCCGGCGTCGAACAGGTTGCGGACCTCCGCGGTGATGCTGAAGCCGTCAAGCCTCGAGGCGATACCGGACTCGTTGAGCCGCCAGGTGAAGGAGAGGTCAACGGGCGTGTAGGCGCTCACCTCCTGCACGACCGCGGGCACATTGTTCGTGTAGCCGCCGACATGGCTCGCCATCACCCGCGTCGTGAACGGGCCATGATCCCAGGTGACGCTCGCGCGGGCCTTGAAGGTCAGCGGCCTGAAGATCAGGTTGCGCTGGTCCAGCAGCGGTGCCGCCGGCGTCAGCGCCACGCGATAGCTCGTCAGATAGGTCCCCGACGCGGCGAAGGTGAGATTGTCATCCTCTCCAAGCCGGGTGCGGTAGACCATGTTGAAGTCGATGCCCCGCGTGATGGAGCGGGCGAGGTTCTGGCTGCGCCCGTCGACGAAGACCGTGACGTTCGCCGGGTTGCCGCCGGGGAAGGCGCCGACCGGGGCGATGCCCTGGTTCAGCAGCTCCTGCACCCGGGTCGCGGCGGCGGCGCCCCGCAGGATGATCCCCGTTCCCGCAAATTGCGCTTCACGGGCGAGGATCGCGAGGTCTGACAGATAGGCGGAGACCTGGTTGCGATAGTCGACGTTGAAATAGGTGACGTTCACGACCAGCCCCGGCACCATGTCGAAGTCGACACCGAGCGACCAGTTTTTCGCGGTCTCGGGCTTGAGATCGAGATTCTGGCCCGACAAAGCGACACCCGGAATGTTCGCGCCGCCGGCCGGATTGACGTAGCTCTGGTTGAACAGATTGTTGCTGTTGCCATAGATTTCCGGGATCGTCGGCGCGCGGAACGCGGTGCTGTAATTGCCCCGGATCGTGAGGCCGCGCACCGGCGACCAGTTGATCCCGAACCTTGGGTTGGTGGTACGGCCCACGTCGCTGTAGCGGTCGTGGCGGATCGCCGCATTCAGCTCCAGTTTCTGGAACCCGCCAACGGCATTGTCGGCGCTGAAGATCGGGACGAAGATCTCGCCATAGACGGAATCGACCGACCGGCCGAAGGTACGGAAGACGAGCGGCGTGGTCGGCCCGCCGCGCGCCGAGCCGAGGGCCACCGAGAACTCCTGCCGCTCGTAGCCGGTCGCCATTCTTACGGTGCCGCCCGGCAGATCGAACAGGCTTCCGTTGAACCGCGCCTCATAGGCGGTCAGCCGGCCATTGGTCGGCGCGAGGAATATCTGGTTGGCCAGATTGGCGAGCACCGCGGGGTTCGTGCGGAACAGGCCGTAGGGATCGAAGGCGGCGTTGGGGTCCGAACTCGCCAGCGCAGTGTTCAGGGCCGCCGAGTTGAGACCGAAATAGCTGCCGGAGAAATCGCTGGTTTTACCATAGCCGATCAGGCCCTCGAACTGCCAGTCGTGCGGCAGGGCGATGCGGACGCCGGGCGTGATCTGCCAGCTTTCCCCATAGCCGTTGCTGTCGTTGAACGGCAGCTCGGTGAAGCGATAGTCGAGCGTGTAGCTGGTGCCGACAAAGCCCGCCGGCCGCACGAAGAAGGCATTGGTCTGGGGGACCGTCATGCGGGCGTTCGAGAAGTTGCTGCGGCGGTAGAAATTGCGCTTGGAATAGAAGCCGTCGAAGAAGATTGTGAGCCATGGCGCCATCTCCAGCGTGCCGGTGGCGTTCACGGAGTCATAGCTCTGACGCGGGATCAGGTCCTGTCCGGCCGTCTCCGTGCAGCGATTGGCCGTATTGGCAACGAGCGTGCCTGCGGTCGCCTGGGTGACCCCGGCGCCCGGAATCGCATAATTGACACCGCCCGCGATGATCGTGCCCGGCGCGCAGCGCGTGGTGCGATAGTCGCCCCCGCCGAACCCCGTCTGGTCGCCGGTGAAGAAGTCGCGGTCGTCGCCGCTCAGCGCCGAGCGCTCCACATGCTCATAGGCGATCATGACTTGGCCCTGGCTGAACACATGGCCGGCCGCGATCCCGAGCGCATATTCGTCGAAATCGCCGTCGGAGGAGAGGCCGCCGCGGGCGAAGGCCTCGACGCCGTTCAGGCTTCGCCGCGGGACCAGGTTGACCACGCCAGCGACCGCGTCCGAGCCGTAGATCGCCGAGGCGCCGTCCGCCACGACCTCGATCCGCTCGACGCCGAGCGACGGCAGAACCGACGGATCGGTGGACCGGCTGTTGTTGACCACGCGGTGGCCGTCGATGAGTACCAAAGTCGCATAGGGGCCGATGCCGCGCAGATTGATGGTGTTGCCGTAGACGATATTGCCCGAGCCACCGGCCTGTCCGCGCGAATTTTCGGACACGCCGAGATCCAGCACTTGGGGAAGCTCGCGGATCATGCGGTCGACCGTGACCGAGGACGAAGTGTCGATGTCGGTCCGGCCCAGGCTGATGACGGTCGAGCCCACCGGCGCGGTGCCGCGGAGCCGGCTGCCGGTGACGATGATGTCTGAGCTGTCCTGCGCTTCGGCAGTCGTGCCGGCCGGGGGCGCAGACTGTTCCTGGGCATCCTGTGCGTTGGCAGGCGTAACCGCCATCGCCAGGGCCACGCAGGTGGAGGCCAAGCTCAACGCCCGGAAATGGGCGAGGCGGTGAAAGGTAGCCTTGGTCATAACTTGCTCTCCCAGAACATTTTTTGTCGTTATCGAGACGCTTGGATGCTTACTGGCAGTCGAAGGCGCGACGGGTTGGCCGTCCCGCGCAGGATTGAGATGATTGGTGGCGGGTTCTGCCGGACTTCCGCGAGGTTGCGCTGGCGTGGATCCGCTCCGGCGATGGTTACCCGCAGCCTCGCTCCCGCGGGGACGACGCGGGCGACCGGCGTCAGGTCGACGTCCATCCGGACGGCCGCGCCGGGGGTTACCGGGGCCACGTCGCGCGCCAGTCCTGAGTGCCAGGGCAGGCCCAGCATCCGGAAGGGAGGGCGCGCGGTCCGGTGATGCGAGAAAGCGAGACGGCCGAAAGCGACGACCTCCGCATTCCCCGCCGCATCGACCTGATCGAGATAGACCCAGAGATGCGCGTCGCGCCGGTCAACGCTGGCCGTGACGCTCACGATCGGAAAGCCGATCAGTCGCAGTGGCTCGGCCAGAGGCGGCGAGGTGTAGCTCAGGCCATGGGCATCCATCGGCCGCGCCCAGAAGGCGAAATAGTCGGCGCCGGGCAAATTATAGTCGACCGTGAAGCTGTCCCGCCCGGGCGCGCCGGGCCGCGGGCTCAGGACCCCGTCGTTGGTGGATCGGGCGCTGTTGCTGCGGTCTCCCGAAAAGTGCCAGTCGCGATAGCGCGCATCCGCACCGGGCAACCGGCTGGACCGGACCCAGCCCTCGCCCTCGACCCAATAGGTGGCTCGCGGCCGCAGGGCGGGGCCGGGGTCGACACCCTTCAGATGCTGGTCGAAATAGCGGCGGATCTCGCCGGTGAAATCGAAGCCGGGCGGCGGCACGCAATGCCCGCCGGGGCCCGCCAGGAAGCGGCCGCCCATATTCTCGGCGCTCAGGATCGAGTGGGCGGTGGGCTCGTCCTGCCAATTGCCCCAGAAATAGGTGGCGATGCCCGCGCCGCGGATGGCCGCGAGGTAGCGGTAGATCGCCGCCTCCTCCCAGAAGGCATTGCCCGTGAAGCTCGAGACGCTGTCGCGATACGGCATGCCGTACCAAAGGCCGGCCATCGGCGTGTTGTTCGCATGCTCGGCCACGGCCTGGCGCAGCAACCGGCCGTCGTCCCCGTCGACCGGGATACTGGCGAGATCGACCGCGGGCGGCTCGTCCGGCCGGGTGTTGAACTGGGCGGTGATGCCGCCACGCCGGACGAAGCTGTATTTGTCGAGGTCGGACGCCCCGACGAAGATCGCCCGCAGCGCGGGAGGCGCCATGCTGGCGGTATGGAAGGTCGTGCCGCCGAGATAGGAGCAGCCAATCATGCCCACGCGCCCGGTCGAGAAATCCTGTCGCGCGAGCCATTGCACGAGATCGTAGCCGTCCCGCGCCTCGGTCCGATCCTGGAAACCCCGGCGCGCGCCGAAGGAGGCGCCCTTGCCGCGAATGTCGGCGACGGCGACGACATAGCCGGCACGGATAAGGCTGCGGAGCGCCAGCCGGTCGCTGAGGCCGGCCTCCTCCACCTGGCCGTTCTCGGCGCGGAATCGGGCCCGGTAAGGCGTGAAAGCGAAGATGACCGGCATCCGCGCACCGGCGGGCCGGGCGCCATTTGCGGGGCGGTAGATATTGACGGCAAGCCGGGTCCCGTCGCGGACCTGGACGTATTGGGAAGTCCGCACGACGTCCGAAAATGGCTGCGCGCCGGCTGGCGCGGCCATGACTGCGAACGACAGCGTCGCCAAGCTTATTGCCCGCACGAGCCTCTCCTCCCCTCTCCAGGGTTGGAGATTTCCTACTGAGCCGCCGATGACAATCGAAAAGTGATCGATGAAATTGTTGACGATTTGGTCAATCTTGCTCAAGATCCCGCCATGGCTCAGGATTTCTCGTCACTCGGCTCTCGCGGCCCGTCCGGCGCGGAGGTCGCGCTCTGGATCAGGAACATGATCCGCGCCCGCCGGCTCGTGCCCGGCCAGCGCCTCGTGGAGGTCGAGATCATCCGGCAGACCGGCGCGAGTCGAAGCAAGGTGCGGGAGGCATTCCAGCGGCTGGAAGCCGAGGGCTTGGTGACAATCGAGGAGTTTCGCGGCGCGTCGATCCGGAGCGCGAGCCTCGATGAAGTGAAGCTGGTCTATCGCACCAGGTCTGTACTCGAGGGCGCGAGCGCCGCCGATTGTGCCCGGAACGCGACGCCAGACTTGCTCGCGCGCCTCGTCGAGATCACCGAAGAGATCGAGACCTGTGTCGCGGAGAATCGCGGTGAGCGCTTCGGCCGCCTGAATGCGCAATGGCATAACCTGATCATGGAAGGCGCCGGCAACTTCGTCCTGAAGGACTTGGTGCAGCGTTTGACGACGCCGCTCCACCACCTCCTGTTCGAAGTCTTCTACAATAGCGAGCGCCTGACCGCAGCCGCTGCAGACCATCGTGTGATCCTGGCCGCCATACAGGCCCGGGACCCGGAGGCCGCCGACAAGGCGATGCGTCAGCATGTCGAAAACGGATTCCAGTTTCTCTCGGGCCTGGACCGGGCCTATCATCTCGAAGAGGATGCCTCCGACCGGACCCCGCAAACCCAGCATTGAGCCGGGTTTCAGGATTGCGGTGCGGCCGCATGCGCTTCGCGAGCAAATACAGGGCAGCGCCTGCTGCAGTTCTAGGCTTGCCTCGAGCGACACCGTTGTCGCTCCCACCACCCGAAGCCCTGCCGATCGGATCGGCGGGGCAGGCGCCCTCATCGGGAGGGCGATTCACCCGAACAGCAATGCTTCGTTCCAAGCACTAGTCGCGTCGAATTGGCAGGTAGATCCAATGGCGATGATTAGCGCCCGAATGAAGGCACCGTCAGTCGCCTCTCCCCCTCGTCCTCCCCGAACAGACGCTGCCCGCCAAGCCGTGCTTCCAGTCCTGCGCCAAACGTCTTCTCCCGCACACTCGCGACCTGATCCTGCGCCCATGCGCGCCGCAGTGCCTCCGCACCGGGCGCATGATGCTCGCGGGCCTCAAACGTCCGCTTTCCACCCAGTGCGGACGTTCGCCGCACCGTCCGCAGCGTGCCAAAGCGGGCATTCGGACCTCACCTCTACGCGCGGTCCGTAACCTGATGCGCAGGACAATCTGCGGCCAGCAGGCGCTTGATCGGGGAGCGGTTGGGAGAATGCGCGGTCGTCTTTGAAATTCTACAAACAAATCAAAGAGGACTGGCGGTGGGCCCAGTCACGAGCGAACTCGTCTCCGCATTCCACTCTGCCAAGACTAGATTTGATTCGTCGTAGATTCGCGAAGCCTCCATAACCCGTCCCGCTCGCTCGGCGCCTTGAGCAGGGACACGGAAGGCGGACCAGTTGGCTATTTTTTAAAAATGGTGCCCCACGGCCTTCATGCTCATGTAGCTCTCGAGGCGGGCGATGCGAGTTTGGCGGCCCGCCGCGATGCCGCCAGGTTGATGCCGAGCCCGCCGAGCACAAGGGCGGCGGCTGCCAGCTTCCAGGGCGGCATGGACTCGCCGGCGAACCAGGCAGAGGCCGACAGGCCGAAGATCGGGACCAGCAGGCCGATCGGCGCGACCTCGGCGGCGGGATGGCGGGACAGCAGCCAGTTCCAGACGGCATAGCCGAACAGAGCATTGCCGAGGCACTGCCAGGCCAGGGTCGCCCAGGCGCCGCCGTCCGCGCTCGCGACGCTTCCTGCCATGGCGGCAGGGCCTTCCAGCAGCAGCGCCACGGCCAGCAGCGGCCCGGCGGCGATCGGGCCGCTCCAAACCACCAGTGCGAGCATGTTGATCGCTCCGGCCCGCTTGACCACGATATTGGCCCCGGCCCAGCTGAAGGCAGCGCCGAGGACTAGAAGGATTCCGGTCAGGTCCGCGTCGCCGCCCATGTTGGCGGCGACCAGCAGGATTCCGGCGGCACAAAGCGCGAGCGCGACCAGATTGCCCGTGCGGACCGGCTCTCGCGAAAGCAGGGAGGCGAGGCCGACGGTGAAAAAGGCCTGGGCCTGGATCAGCAGCGACGCCAGACCCGGGCTGATATGGCCGGACAGGGCGTAGAGCATCAGGCCGAACTGGCCGACACCGCTCAGCAGGCCGTAAGCGACGAGCCGGGCAGGCGCGATCCGCGGCTGCGGCACGAACAGAAGCAGTGGCAGCGACGCGAGCGCAAAGCGGAGTCCGGCGAAAGTGAGTGGCGGAAAGTGCGAAAGGCCAACGTCCATGACGACGAAGTTGGTGCCCCAGATCGCCACGACCAGAAGCCCGAGGAGAAGATGGGTGAATGGCATTCCGGGCCCCGCGACGGCCCGCTTCACAGCGAGACGCTGCCGCGGAACATGCTTGCGCAGGCACCGCCGACGCCGGCCCGCACGCCCTCGGGAGTGCGCCATGCGCGCAGGGACAGCCGGCTCTCACGTCCCATCTCCACGCCTTGGACCGCCTCATACTGGAGCCGGTCCGCGCCGGAAAGATGCAGCCGCAAGGCCGCGAGCGCGGCATTGGCACTGCCGGTCGCCGGATCCTCCCAGGTGCCGGCGAGCGGCGCGAACATGCGGGCGCGAACCTCGGTGCCGGCCAAAGCGTAGAGGAACATCGACAGCCGTCCCCCGAGCGCCGGGCGGGCGCCCGCCAGACGGCGGAAGGCGCCAAGGTCGGGGGAAGCCTTCGTGAGCGCCTCGGGCGTGACGGCGACCAGCACGAAATCGACGCCCACGCTCGCGCGGACTGGCGGGTGCTGGTCGGCGACAATGTCGCCCGCCGACAGCGAGAGGCACGCGGCGACGTCCTCGACCGGGAATGTCTCCATCAATCTGAGCGACAGCGGAGCGTCGATTTCGGCGCCCGTCAGGACTCCGCCCCGTTCGGTGAGCCTGACCTCGACCAGGCCCGCCCGCTGCTCGAAGCGCAGCGTCCCGGATCGCCTGCCCTTTTCCAAGGCGAGAGCGAAGGCGGTCCCGACATTGGGATGGCCGGCAAAAGGCATTTCGGACGACCGGTTGAAGATCCGGACAAGCGCCGTGTTCGCCGGATCGGCGGGCGGCATGACGAAGGTCGTCTCGCTATAATTCAGCTCGGCCGAGAGGGCCTGCATCGTCCAGTCGTCGAGACCGAGCGCCCGGGGAAAGATAGCGAGCGGATTGCCGCCGAACCGGTACGCCGCGAACACGTCGACGGTGAGATATTCATACTCGGCCACGGATCACGCCCCGCCTTGATCCGCGGGCGCCGCCGTGCCGGGCCCGAGCCGAAGCCCCAGAAACGCAAGGATCTCGTCACGTGCCTCGAGCGTAGGCTGGCCCTCCTCGTCGATCAGGTGGGCCGTCACGACGCTGTGCGGCGTCGGCACATGGGCCGCGAAGAACGGCGGCACGTCCGCGTTCGCAGAGCGGTCGGGAAGCACCCGGCCATCGAAGCCGGGCCCGAGCGCGGCACGATAGGCCGCGAAGCGCTCGGCGCGGCAAAAGGCGTCGCCGGAAAAGCGATAGGCAAGCGCGGTGAGGCCCTCCCGGTTCATCCTCGCCGCGACGCTCGCGAGCTCATCCGGTCCGATCTCCAGCCCGGCCGGATTGTCGAGGGGAAGCGCCGGCTGGCAGAGGACCGGGGCAAGGACGCTCGGTTCGAGCATCATCGTCAGCGCGAAATTTCCGGTGAAGCACATGCCCACCGCCCCCACCCCCGGGCCGCCGCGCTCACCATGTGCGAGCCGCGCAAGGCCCATGAGCCAGAGCGTGACGGGGCTGGAGGCGCCACCGCCGCCGAGCGCCCGAAACTCGGCGCTCACGCAGGCTCTCCGGAAGATCGCGCCACCCTCCTCCGCCCCGGGCACGGTACCGTCGCGTCCGAACAGCGAGGGCATGTACACGCAAAAGCCGGCATCGCGGACCCAGCGGGCGAAGCGCGCCACATGTGGGCTTATCCCGGGCATTTCGGGCATAACGATCACGGCCGGCCCCTCGCCGGCCACATAGACTGTCCTTGCGGCGTCGCCGATGCGGATCTCGCGCGACTGGAAGTCCTGCAGAGCGTCGTCGCGCGCCAGTTCGCCTTTCATCCCATTCCCTCCAAATGTTTCGATCTTGCCCGATGTCGAGCCAGTCCGCCGGTGTCGTATTCGACATCGTGCGAGGAATTGCCGCCAACATCCTCCCGCACCAGTGAGCCCGATCGCGAACGTCGCCGCCTGATGCCCGCCGGCTTCCTGAGGCGGCAACGCGCGCGGTGGCCCCGCCCGATGGCGCATTTGCCGTCTTGCGCGGGCCGTTCGGCACGATTGACGCGATATCCGCGAGATTTGGCGAGGCGGCACCTGTCCGCAGCTCGCTCCCGCCCGCAACAGCATCGGATCGAACGTCGAGATGGAGCCCCGAGCGAGCTCCCCGGCGAAGCCATTGGAGGTGCCGGTGCCCGTCGGAATCCGTCTTTGCTTTCTGCTCGTCGCCATGCTCCTGACCGGCGCCGCGCCATCGGCAGCGCCCGAGACCGCGCGCGCCTATATCGGACCGCACCGGCAGATCGAGGTGGCGCCGGGAAGGCGCATAAACCTGCTTTGCATGGGAAGCGGCAGGCACACGGTCCTGTTCGACGCCGGCGGAAGCGACTGGTCCGTCATCTGGGCCCTGGTCCAGCCGGAAGTGGCGCGCACGGCCAGGGCCTGTGCCTATGACCGCGCGGGTCTCGGCTACAGCGATCCGGCGGTCCTTCCCCGCTCGCCCGTGGCGATCGCCGAGGACCTCCACGCGCTGATCCGTGCCGCCGAGCTACCGCGACCCCTGATCCTCGTCGGCCATTCGTTCGGAGGCTTCAACGTCAAGCTGTACGCGGCGCTATACCCGGAAGATGTCGCCGGAATGGTGCTCGTGGACCCGGCCGAGGAGCGCGCCTGGGACCGCACACGCCGGGCGCTCCGGGCGCGGTTCGGAGAGCGGATGGCGTCGCGCGCGGAACTCAGGGACGCGACCTTTCTGGAGTGGCTCCTTTCCCGCTACCGTACCTGCGGCGAGGCCGCGCGGACCAACGGGCTGGATCCCGCTTCGCCGACCTATGCCCGTTGCACCGACCCGGTGCGGACGCAGCTCGGCCCCGAAATCGCGGCCGAACGAAGGCGCCTCCAGGTCACTTCCACCTATCAGGGCGCGCAAGCCTCCGAGATTCTCAACAGCATCTATGGCGCCGAGCGGGGCAATGTCGTCTATGAGCGGCTGTTCAGACCGGGGATGTTCGGTGCCATGCCGCTGATCGTCCTTTCGCATGGCAACCACGACGCGAACGACCCCCTCGACCTGCTGGACTTCACCCAGGGCGTCATGCTGCATCGACAAACGGCCGCGCTTTCCCGCCGGGGACAGCATCGGATTGTGCCGGAAACGAACCACAATATCGAGCTTGATGCCCCGGGGGCCGTCGTCGAGGCCATCGCGGCGATCCTCTCGCAGCTGCCCCGTGGGCCGGCAGGATGAGGCTTCCGGTGGCGCGGCAGAATGCGATGTACCGTGGGAACTGCCACTGTGGGCAGATCCGGTTCTCGATCGAAACAGACTTTCCGGAATTGACGACATGCGACTGCTCGATCTGCAGGCTCAGAAACGCCCTCATGGTGAAGGTTCACCAAAGCAGGTTCGAGCTTCTCGCGGGCGCCGAGTATATTACCGAGTACCGGTTCGGCACCCGGACGGCGCGCCACTCCTTCTGCAGGATCTGCGGGATCTATACCTTTCACCGCAAGCGGATAACGCCCGATCATTTCGGCATAAACGTCTTCTGCCTGGCGGGCTTCGAGCCTGCCGGGATTCCCGTGAGAGCCACGGGGGGATCGGCAATGGCATCGACTTGAGGATCAATGCAGAAGGGCGGCCGGACAATGCTCCGCGCTGCTCTCCTGCCGGACGGTCAACACATCGCCGCGCACAGGGCCGAGCGGCATTCTGGCCGAAATGGCGCCCGAGCATTGCCGCGACTCAAGCAGAAACAACCCTGGAGGTCGTGTTGTGTCGATGAAACTGGTTCACGGAGCCGCGTTGTTGGCTCTGCTCACGATGGGGGCACCGGCTGCCGGCGATCCTTTGACGCCGGCCTCGGTCGGCCGGCCCGTCCAGACGGCCGTCTCCCACGAGCTTGCATCCGCGATCCTGGGGGACACTCGACAGATCAACATCTGGGTGCCGCCGGACTACGAGCGCTCCCGCGAGCGCTACCCGGTGCTCTACCTGCTGGACGGTGCGCTGGACCAGGATTTCCACCACATCGCCGGCCTCGCGCAACTCGCTTCGCTGAGCTGGACCTTCGGCCCGTTCATCGTCGTTGGCGTTCAAACCAGGCGACGCGCGTCAGAGATGACGCCGAGGGCGACCGATCCGCGCTATCTGTCCGCCTTTCCGGAAAGCGGAGGATCCGAGCGTTTCCGGCGGTTCCTTCAGGAGGAGGTCATCCCGTTCGTCGAACATCGTCTGCGCACGGGCCCCCGTCGCGCCCTGATGGGCGAGTCTCTCGCCGGGCTGTTCGTGGTGGACACCCTGCTCGAGCGGCCGGAGCTTTTCCACGACTTCGTGGCGATCAGTCCAAGCCTCTGGTGGGACGACCGGCGGTTCGTCCGGCGCGCCGCGGCGCAGCTTGATGCTCAAGGGCTGCGGGATCGACGCCTCTATCTGGCGGTGGCCGATGAGGGTGGTACGATGCAGGGCGGTGTCGACATCCTGAGGGGGGCGATTGCCCGCCGGGCACGCGGCGCGCTCTCCCTTCGCTATTCGGACCGAAGCCGCTTTGCGACGCATTCCACGATCTACCATGGTGCCGCCGAGGACGCGCTGCGGTGGCTGTACCCAGCGCCTCCTCATAATCCGGGCCCCACGCCCTGGTACATGATCGAGGGCCGGTCTCCATGAACCGGGTCAGGTATCTGGTCACCCCATCCTTCCATCGATGGGAAACATGACCACGGCCCAGCTTTGCCGAATGAGAGGATGACTGATGACGAAGCAAGCCGTTGCCACCGACAGGATTGCTCCTCCCGTGGGGCCCTTTTCAGCCGCGATCATCGCCAACGGGGTCCTTTATGCGAGCGGTCAGATCGCCCTCGACCCCGCGACGGGGCGTCTCTCCGGCGCCGACGTCGCCGGGCAGACCCGGCAGGTCTTCCGGAATCTCGTCGCAGTGCTCGGCGCCGGCGGCAGGTCCCTGGCGGATGTCGTGAAGGCCAATGTCTATCTCGCCGACATGAGCGATTTCGGGGCGATGAATGCCGTCTATGCCGAGCATTTCGAACAACCCTTCCCGGCCAGGACGACCACGCAGGCAGCGGCCTTGCCGCTCGGCGCCCTCGTCGAAATCGAGGTGATCGCTCAATGAGCGGCGGACCGAAGCTGGCCGAGAATCCGGTGAATCGCCCGGCTGCTGGCGAGACCTGCGCGAAGTTTGTCGGCCCTCGCACTCGCGGGAGCCGGTGCGCCATGCTCATAAGACCCATCTGGAAAGGCGGGATGAGAATGCGGCAGTGGAGCATCGATGCGTTCACCTCGAGGCACTTTGGCGGCAACCAGGCCTGTGTGCTCGAGCCCCTGTCGGATTGCCCTTCAAGCGTCTGGATGCAGGCGCTCGCGCGGGAGAACAATGCGGGCGCGACCGCCTTTCTGGTGGAGGCGGGCGCACCGGGACGGTTTGCGATCCGATGGTTCACGCCATGGGTCGAAGTACCGCTCTGCGGGCACGCCACGCTTGCGGCCGCGCATGCGCTGTTTCGCGAGACCGGGTTCGACGGCGAGAGCCTCGCCTTCGCATCGCCCTCGGGTCCGCTTGTCGTGCGGCGCGCCGGTTCCGCTTATGAAATGGGCTTCCCGGCGCAGCCGGCGAAGCGAATCGCCGCGCCGCCGGAATTGTCCCGTGCGCTGGGCGTCGATCCGCTGGACGTGTGGGCGGGCCCCTATCTGATCGCCCTCCTGGATTCCCCCGAAACGCTGCATGCGCTCGACCCGAATCTGGAGCAGCTGCGATCGATCTCGCTGGCTTTCGGCGGGCAAGGCAATGTCGGCGTCGCGGCGATCGCGGAGGAGGGCAGCCATTACGACATCGTCGATCGCTTCTTCGCGCCCGGCTACGGTCTCGACGAGGACGCAGCGACGGGCTCGTTTCACTGCATCCTTGCACCGATCTTCGCGAACCGGCTCCAGAAAGAGCGGCTTCGTTTTCACCAGGCCTGTCCCGGCCGCGGGGCCGACCTGACCTGCACGCTGGAAGGCGCCCGCGTGCTGCTTTCGGGCGAAGCGGTCACCGTCGCCGAAAGCGTGCTGCGGCTCAGCCCCGAATATGGATGACCTACGGCATTCCGCCGGAGCCCAGGGCCGTAAAGCCGCCGTTTGGTGCGAATGACGCGCGCACCCTGGCGGCCGCGTCGGCCGAGAGCAGCCGTCGGACGATCCACGCGCAAAGGTCGAGCGAGGCGAGGCAGCCGCCGCCGGTCGCGACGTTTCCGTGGACGACGAGCGGGCGGTTCACGGCCCGCACGCCCAGCGCCTCCAGTTCGGGCATGACGGTCGGGTAGGTGGTGGCCGACAGCCCCTCGAGGAGCCCGAGCGCCGCCAGCACGAGCGCGCCCGAGTCGATCGCGCCGATCACCTGGCGAGCCGGGTCGAGCCGAAGCGCACCCAGGAATGCAGGGTCCGCGATCTTCGCCCGGCTGCCGTCGCCGCTCGCCACGAACACGCCGTCGGCCAGGCTCGCCTCGGCGAGCCCGCCATGGGCCTCGACTGTTACGCCTGAGTAGGAGGTGATCCGCGGCCCGTCGGCGAGCAGACGCACCCGCCATGCGCCCTTATAGCCGGCGCCGTAGGGCACGGTCACGCGGTGGAAGAAGTCGAACGGGAGAAAGGCATCGACGTCAGTGAAGCCATCGAAGGCAACGATCGCGATGTTCATCGCCCGCACCTCTCAGGGAAGTTCAAGGTCGCCGCGGTGCACGATATGCACTTTGTTACCGCCGGGGTCGCGAAGGTAGGCGCCATAATAACCCGCCGCGTAGCGCAGGCGCTCGCCCGGTGCGCCCTCGTCGCTACCGCCGGCCGCAAGCCCGGCCGCGTGGGCCGCGTCGACCGTCGCTGTCGAGGGTGCGAAAAACGCCGTCATCGCGCCGTTCCCCGGCGTGGCCGCGCGCCCGTCAAGTGGGCGATAGACGTAAAAGCGCGGCAGCGTGCGTTCACGCCCGACCCAGCAAAGCGGAGGTGGACCGCCATCGGGCCTCACCGCGCGGCGGGTGAACCCGAGCGGCGTCAGCACCGCGTCGTAGAAGCGCGCGGCCGCGTCCAGATCGTCGCAGCCGACTGTCACGTGGCTGAACATTCTCAGCGCTCCCCCCGGCTGGGAGCGGGCGGGACCTGCGGCCGCGCTTTGGTCCCCGTCATCGCCGCGGGAAAGACATATCCTGTCACCGAAACCTCCAAGTCCACATCCCTCCGATGGCCCGCGCGTCCAACAGGGCGGTCGCGGCCTGTCTTGCCTGTGCAGGTTATTGCGAACTCGCAGCACGCCGCGCCAGAGGCCTTCCGGCCAAGCAACGTGGCGGCTTCGCCATCGTCCCGCCATGGCGAAATTTCCTCCCAAGCAGGCAAATTTGCCACTACCTGCTCGGCGCGGGGGTCTCTATCCACCATCGGATGCCCGTCGCTCACGCTCCATCGCCCGGCGAAAGCCTGCCTCTGTTCGCTGCGGTGCTCGGCCGCAGCCCGGAGCGCGCGATATGGCTGCGGTCGTCACCGCGTTCGAGCGTCCTGACCCGGATGCTCTTGAATGTGCTGCGTCGGCGCCGTCGGGATAGAGGACGATAGGCATGTTGCCGACCACCATTCTGGCGCTTGAAGGCGCGCTCGCATCGAGCGTCGCGATCACCATCGACGTGTTGGCGATGGCCAACCATATCTGCCACGCCGCCGGCCGGCCCTCAGCGTTCGACGTGCGGCTGGTGGGGTCGGGCGCGCATCTGTTCCGGCCATTCCTCGCATTCCCCGAAGCGACCCATGATTGGGCCCAGCTGTTCATCATTCCTGCACAGGGCCTGTCCAAATCGCCATGCTACCGGAGCCGGCTCGCGGAGCCCGATGCGGAAGCGGCCCGTGCGCTGATCCTCGCCGCATCGCGCGCCGGAGCGCATATCACGAGCTCGTGCACCGGGACGCTGGTATTGGCCGGCACCGGTTTGCTCGACGAAAAGCGGGCGACGACGGCCTGGTGGCTCGCGCCCGTGTTTCGAGACATGTTTCCTAAGGTTCGGCTTGAAACGTCCGAGCTGGTGCTGACGGACGGCGCCGTCACCACCGCCGGCGCGGCGATGGCGCAGATGGATCTGATGGTCGGCCTCGTCGCGCGCTATGCCGGTGCCGAGACCGCTGAGGGATGCGCGCGGAAGATGGTGCTGGACGAACGGCGCTCGCAAACTCCCTATATGGCGGTCGGACTGTTGGCGGCGTCCAGCGAAAGCGTGGCGCGCGCAGTCGTTTGGGCACGCCCCAGGCTGGGTCAGGCAATCGGCGTCAACGACATTGCCGCGGCGGTCGGTCAGTCTTCCCGCACCTTCGCACGTCGCGTGGCCGCGGCGACGGGGCTGTCGCCGATCCAGTTCCTGCAGCAATTGCGCGTCGAGCGGGCGATCGAGCTTATCGAAACGACCGTCCTGCCGTTCGAGGAGATCGCCTATCGCGTCGGCTATTCCGACCCGTCGACGCTGCGCAGCCTGATCCGGCGCTGCGCCGGGCTGGGTCCGCGCGACTTGCGAGCCCGGGCGCGCTCGGCCGGACATCACCACTTGCGGCCGCCGCCAGCGCTCGCGCTGTCCGCATGACCGGGGGGCTGTCCGAATCGCCCCGAAGAATATCCCATTCGCCCCTTGAGGCGGCCGTCGCGCATGCGCACGACCGGGTTATGACCATGAGCTTCAAGGTGCTGCGCAACGGCGCCGGATCGATCCCCCCACCGCCCTTCTCGCGGATCGGCCCCGACGCCTTCATGGCCCACGATACGGCGGAGGGGCCCTGGACCCCGGGCTTCTGTCATGGCGGCGCCCCGGCCGGTCTGATCGTCCACGCAGCGGACGAGGTTCGCACGGCGGGAGAGATGGCGGTCGCGCGGGTCACGGTCGACCTGATGCGGCCGGTCCCCGTCGGCGAGCTCAAAGTCGATGCCCGCATCGCCCGGGAGGGCAAGAAGCTCCAGTTGGTGGATGTTGAAATTCGCGCCGTCGACGCGCTGGTCGCGCGAGGTTCAGTGCTGAGATTAAGGCGCGAGGAGCAGCCGGAGGTGCTGACCATTCCGACTGCCGATTTTGCCGGTCCCGAGCTGGGAACACTGACCGGCCCGCCCTCCGGGGTTGGATTCTCGCAGCTCTTCGACATGCGAGCGGTCGCCGGCAGCTTCGACGCGCTCGGTCCTGCGGCGGTCTGGCTTCGGATGAGCGGTCCGCTGGTTGCGGACGAGAGGATGTCGGCGGCGACGCTGGCTGCTGCGAGCGCGGATTTCGCCAGCGGCATCGCCGGCGTGCTGCCGTTTGACACCTGGTCCTATCCCAGCACGGACCTGACCGTATCGCTCGCTCGCGAGCCGGTCGGGCCTTGGCTCCTTGTCGACGCCGAATGTTGGGCAGGAGCCGAGGGCCGCGGAGTAACTCATGCGCGCCTCGGCGACGCGCTCGGCTGGTTCGGGCGATCGATGCAGACGACAATCTTCGAACGCCGCTGCTGATCAAGCCCGCATATTGGCGGGTGCTATGTGTGCCACTCCACGCGGATGCCGTCGGCGCTGGCCAGGTCGATCTGAGATCCAGCTAAGTAAGCAGTGGCTATTGGTAGTCTGGACAAGCCATCCGCGTGACCGTGCGAGCTACGAACGCGCCACGGGAAAGCCGCCAACAGTTAGGCTAATTGAGCGCGAGCCTGCAGTATGAATTTCTTGGCGCAAGCCAGGAAGTGGCGGAGCGGGAGGGATTCGAACCCTCGATACGGTTTTGCCGTATACTCACTTTCCAGGCGAGCGCCTTCGACCACTCGGCCACCGCTCCGCACCGAACCCCGACCGTTCGCCGCATCGCGGCGGTTGTGAATCGGGTTCGCAACCAATTCGCACTGGAAGCGGGTCCTCTAAAGAGGTGATGCGCTCAGGGCAAGCTACCCTAGAAGGGCGTCGATCTTCGCGGCCAAGGCGATGTCTTTCCCGGTCACGCCGCCCGCATCATGGGTGGAGAGCAGCACGTCCACCTGGTTCCAGACGTTGGCCCATTCGGGATGGTGATCGGCCTTTTCGGCCGCCAGCGCGACGCGCGTCATGAAGGCGAAGGCCTCGGAGAAATCGGCGAATTTGAAGCTCCGGGCGATGCCGCCCCGCGCTTCGTCGAAGCGCCAGCCCGACAGCCCCGCCAGGGCGTCCGCCCGCTCGCTCTCCGACAATATGGCCACGCCTCTTCCTCCTTCACGCCGCCGCCTTTATGTCCCTCTATATGGGGACGGGTCAAACCTATGCGCCGGACGCGGCGGCGATCGAGCGGCTCGCCGAGGCCGCGATCGCGCGCCTGCCGGAGATATTCCGCAGCCACCTGACCAATGTCGTGCTTCGCATCGAGGACTTCGCCGACGACGAAACCCTCCGCCAGCTCGACATCGAGGACCCGTTCGAGCTTTCCGGCCTCTACACCGGCCGCCCGGTCAGCGAAGAATCCGCCTGGGTCTCCGGCGAGCTGCCGCCCATGGTCACTCTCTACCGCCGGCCCCTGCTCGATGAATGGATCGAGACAGGCGTCGCCCTCGAGGCGCTGATCACTCACGTCATCGTCCACGAGATCGGCCACCATTTCGGCTTCTCCGATGCCGACATGCACAAGCTTGAGGACGCCGACGAGGATCGGGCATGAGCCTGCTCGCTTTGCGGGGGGTCGCCTGCCGGCGCGGCGGCCGCTTGCTGTTCGAGGGGCTGGACCTCAGCCTGGCGCCTGGCGAGGCCGCGCTGGTCGCCGGCCCGAACGGGGTCGGCAAATCCTCGTTGATCCGCGTCGCCGCCGGGCTGCTGCGCGCCGCCGCCGGCACGGTCGAGCGCGGCGAGGCGGCGCTGGCGGACGAGCATCTCGCCCTCGACGAGCGCCAGCCCTTGAAGCGGGCTTTGGCTTTCTGGGCCGCCGACCCCGCGCCCGGCATGGAGGCGATGGGGCTTGCCCGCTTGGTGGACGTGCCCGTCCGCATGCTCTCGACCGGCCAGCGCAAGCGCGCCGCTCTGGCGCGGGTGATCGCCGCGGGCGCCCCGCTCTGGCTGCTCGACGAGCCCGGCAACGGCCTTGATGCCGATGGCCTCGCCCGGCTGGAAGCGGCGATGGCGGCGCACCGGGCGGCGGGCGGCGCGATCCTCGCCGCCACCCACCAGCCGCTGGCTTTGCCCGGCGCCCAAAGCGTGACGCTGGCATGACCGGCCTGCTCCTGCGTGAGCTTCGCCTCGCTTTGGCCGCAGGCGCCGCCGCGCTGCCGCTCATCTTCTTCCTGCTGGTCGCGACCCTTTTCCCCTTCGCGATCGGGCCGGACGGCGCCTTGCTGGCGCGGACCGGCGGCGGCGCGCTGTGGACGGCGGCCCTGCTCGCGGCGTTGCTGCCGGTCGACCGGCTGGTCGAGCCGGACCGGGCCGCGGGCGTGCTCGACCAATTGCATCTCAAGGGCTTCAGCGAGGAGATGATCGTGCTGGCCAAATTGCTCGGCCACTGGCTGAGCTTCGGCCCGCCGCTCATGCTCGCCGCCATCCCCGCCGCCGCCCTGATGAAGCTGCCGGGCGAGACCCTGGTCCGGCTGGAGATCGGCCTTTTTATCGGCACGCCCGGCCTTGCCGCGCTCAGCGTCGGCGTCGCCGCCCTCACCGCCGGCCTGCGCCGCTCCGGCGCCCTCGCCGGCCTGCTCCTGCTGCCGCTCGCCGTGCCCTTGCTGATCTTCGGCGCCGGCTATCTGGAGCGCGGCAATCAGAGCGGCGCGCTGCAATTGCTCGGCGCTGTTTCTTTGCTTCTGCTCGCCGGCGCGCCCTTCGCCGCGGGCGCCGCGATCCGGGCCGGGCGGGACTAGGCTGTATCGACGATATGCCGCCAGGCGGCGGTCAGCACCTCGTCCACGAGACCGGCGGGCACGGCCATTTCATGGATCAGGTCCGGCACGACATCCTCCTGAAACAGGATCCGGCCGGTCTCGCCATCCTCGACCAGATAGACGCGCCAGCGTTCCCCGCTGCCGGGCGGGTAACCATGGCCCATATAATAATCGATCTTGTGCGCGGACCAGCGATGGTCGCCCGGCACGAAATCGAGCATCCCCTGGTCCACCTCCCGGACGATCTGCGCCGCGTCCCTGGCGAACAAGGCGTCGCAGCGCCGATGCCCGCGATCGGCCAGGATGTGCAGAAGGTCGCCTTCCACCTCGCAAATCGGAGCGTCGAGGTGAAAATTGCCGACTGCACGGCCGCCGATCCGGTAGGTGAAATGGCATTCGGGCAGGGGGCCGCCGATGACGACCGGCAGCGGGACGAACTGGACCGCGAAGCGGAACGGATCGCCGAAGATGGTCATGGCTAGCGCGACCAGCGCGCGAAGATCGCGGTCGGCAGCAGCAGCCCCCGCGCCTCCTCGCGCACGGCCATGTCGCCGCATTCAACCCGGCCGCCGAGCTCGCCCAGTGCCTGGCTGAGCATTTCCCCGATCGCCAGCGCCGACATGCGCACCGCATAGACGGTGAGGACGAGGAAGCGGCTGTCCGTGTCGAGCAGTTTCCGGCAATCGGCGATCAGGCCGGGCAGGCCTTCCTCCAGCCGCCAGACCTCGCCTTCCGGGCCGCGGCCGAATTTGGGCGGGTCGAGAATGATCCCGTCATAACGCCGGCCGCGCCGGACCTCGCGCGCGGTGAACTTGCCGGCATCGTCGACCAGCCAGCGGATCGGGCGCTCCACCATGCCGGACAGAGCGGCATTGGCCTTGCCGGCCTCGACGGATTTCTTCGAGGCGTCGACATGGGTGAGCCGCGCGCCCGTGGCGCTCATCGCCAGCGTGCCGACGCCGGTATAGCCGAACAGGTTCAGCGCCTCGCTCTCCTTGCCGAGCCGCTCCCGCATCCACGCCCATTGCGGCGCCATGTCCGGGAAGAAAGCGAGGTGACGGAAAGGCGTGCATTGCGCGCGGAAGCGCACGTCCTCCCAATTCAGATCCCAGCCCTCGCGCGGCACCGGCCGGGCGAATTGCCAGCGGCCGCCGCCGTCCTCGTCCGAGCCCGGGATGAACTCGCCGTCCGCGTCCCAATCTTCTGAAGCCGGCGCCCAGAGCGCCTGCGCCTCGGGCCGGACGAAACGGTATGGGCCGTAGCGCTCGAGCTTCCGGCCATGACCCGAATCGACCAGGCCATAGTCCGCCCAGGGCTCGGCAATCAGCGTGTCGAGCCTCACGCGGCGCGCACCGCCGGCATGCCGATCGTGGCCCGCGCCTTCGGCCCGGCGAGCAGCCTGGCGCCGGCCGCGCGGACCTCGTCCAGCGTGACCGCGTCCAGCTGCGCGACCACCTCTGCGGGCTCGACCAGCCGGCCCTTGATCGCGAGCTGACGAGCGACATAGCCAGCCTGGCCCCAGCTCGACTCCAGCGACATGAGCAGGCCGGCCTTGGCCTGGGCCCGCGCCCGGTCCAGCTCGCGCTGGGTCGCGTCCCCGGCCGCGCCCGCGACCACTTCGTCGATCAGGGCCGAGGCCGCCGCCGCCTCGCGCCGCGCGGTCGCTGCATAGAGGTAGAAGAGGCCGGTCTCGGTATAAGGCTGGAGCGTCGACCAGACCGAATAAGCCAGCCCCCGATCCTCGCGCACTGCCTGGAACAGGCGCGAGGAGGCGCCGGCGCCGACAATGTCGCTGAACAGGCGCGCGGCATAATAATCCGGATCGTGAATGCCGGGCGCGGCATAGGCCGCGGTGAGGTGCGCCTGATCGGCCTTGCGCCGGCCGACGCGGACGCCGCCGCCGAAGCGCGCCGGCTCGGGCGTCACGGCAATGCCCTCGGGCAGGCCGGCGAAGCGCGCCTCGGCCAGCGCGACCAAAACGTCATGCTCGACCTTGCCCGCCGCGACCAGGGTCAGGCCGCCTGCGCAATAAAGGCCGGTCCGCCAGGCCTGCAAATCCGCCTCGCCGATCGCGCCGATGCTGGCCTCGTCGCCGAGGATCGAGCGGCCCATGGGCTGGTCCGGATAAGCGGCGGCCCAAAGATCGTCGAAGATGATGTCGTTCGGCGTGTCCCGCGCCTCGGCGAGCTCCTGCAGCACCACTTCCTTCTCGCGGATCAGATCCTCGGCCGCGAAATGGGGGCGGAGGATCATGTCGGAGAGGATCTCGATGCCGAGCGGCAAATGATCGGCGAGCAGGGAGGCGGTGAAGCTGGTCAGGTCACGCTCGGTGCAGGCGTTGAGATCGCCGCCCACATCCTCGATCGCCTCGCTGATCTCGCGTGCCGAGCGCCCGCCCGCACCCTTGAACACCATATGCTCGAACAGATGGGCGATGCCGTTGACGCGCGCCGGCTCGTGCCGCGAACCCGCCTCGGCATAGAGGCCGACGGCGACCGTCTCGACGCCGCCCATCGTGCGGCTGGCGACCTTGAGGCCGTTGTCCAATATGGTGAGCTTCATCATGAAGGGGCGCAAATAGGCGCTCAGGGCTCCGGCGGCAACTTGGGCCGCTTCCGCTTCCTCAATGCGAGCAGGTAAATCACCAAGGCGGCCACCGCGAAGAAGAACCATTGCAGGGCGTAGAGCAGGTGATTGTTCGGGACATTCTCGATCCCGGGCGCCTGGCTCGCCGCCAGCGGTGGCACCGCGGTCGCCGACGTGAGGGTTATCGGCCCGTCGGTCTCCACGAGGCTCAGCCGCCCGGCGACGATCCCGCCGAGCGACAGGCGCCGCACCGCGTCTGGCCGGGTCGCCCAGCCGGCATTGATCCGCAGGCGTCCCGCCGCACCCGAAGCGCCCGGGCGGCAGGGAATGACGAAGACCTGGCCGCTGACGTCCGCCATATTCCGCCCGGCATGGGCGTCCACCGCCGCGTCCCGCGCGTCGCAGGTGACGAGCGCGCGGCGGAAGGAGAGCTCCGGCAGCGGCCGCCCGCTGGCCAGCAGCGGATCGAGATCGACCGGCGGCATGTTCATCGTCTGGCTGAACTTGGCGAGCAGAGCCTCTTTCCAGCGGGCGCGCTGCAGCTGCCAGATGCCGAGCGCGATCATGGTCGCGACCGCCGCCGCGACGATGATGGTGGGGATGACGGGCAGGCGCCTCATGGCTGGTCCCGCAACCGACCCTCACGCGCGCCCCGCTGAAATTCCAGCGCGAGCAGGAGCCCCTTGCCGAGCCGGAGCAGGCCGATGGTGAGCGCGGCGGCGAGCGGCACCCAGAGCAGGATATGGACCCAGAAGGGCGGAGCAAACTTGAGCTCCACCCAGATGGCGAGGGCGACGACCAGCCCGCCGACGATGAAGATCAGGAAGGCTGCGGGCCCGTCGCCAACGTTGAAGCTGGCATAATCCAGCCCGCAGGCCCGGCATTTCGGCTGGAAGCCGGCCATGCCCTTGAACAAGGGCGCGTTGCCGCAGCGCGGGCAGATGCCGCGCAAAGCCACGATTGCAGGTGGGGGCGACTCAGGCATTTCTCGTCATCCCGGCGAAATTGGCTGGCGGACTATGCCCCGCATCGTCCAGCCACGCCCGGGGGCGTGGCGACCCGCCAATGGGGCCTCGGTACCAGACGTCACGACCGGTCTCCCCGGGGTCCCGGCCCGCGCCGGGATGACGGTGAGCGCCTAGTGGTATTCGGCGCCCCAGCCGCCCCAGACGTAGACGCAGAGGAAGAGGAACAGCCAGACCACATCGACGAAATGCCAGTACCAAGCGGCCGCCTCGAAGCCGAAATGCTGCTTCGGCGTGAAGTGGCCCTTATAGGCCCGGACCAGGCAGACCATCAGGAAGATCGTGCCGACCAGGACGTGGAACCCGTGGAAGCCGGTCGCCATCATGAAGGTCGAACCGTAGATGGTGGCGCCATCCGCGGGCTGGCCCACGAACAGGAAGGGGGCGTGCATATATTCATAGGCCTGGATGCCGGTGAACAGCATGCCGAGCAGGATCGTGCACCACAGCCCCTTGATCAGCGCCTCGCGATGGCCGTTGATCAGCGCATGGTGAGCCCAGGTCACGGTGCAGCCCGAGCAGAGCAGGATCATGGTGTTGAGCAAAGGCCAGCCGAACGGGTCGAGCACCTGCGAATGGGCCGGCGGCCAGGTCCCGCCCACCGCATCGACGGTCGAGGGGAAGAGAGCGGCGGCGAAATAGGCCCAGAACCAGGCGACGAAGAACATCACCTCGGAGGCGATGAACAGGATCATGCCGTAGCGCAGATGGAGCTGCACGATCGGCGTGTGATCGCCCTCATGCGCTTCCTTGATCACGTCGGCCCACCAGGAGAACATCGTGAAGGCGATGCCGATCGCGCCCGCGCCCACCACATAGGGGCCGGCATTGATCTCGTGCATCCACATGACGAGCCCGCTGAAGAAGACGAGCGCCGAGAGCGAGCCGACCAAAGGCCAGATGCTCGGATTCACGATATGATATTGGTGGTTCTTCGCGCCAGCCATTCGTCCGTTCCCCGTTCACTTCCATCGCCTTGCGGGTTTCCCCGCGCGGCGGTCATGGGTCTCTATCTCGCCGATGCCCGCCGGTCCACCTTGTAAAAGGTGTAGGAGAGCGTGATTTCGCTGATATCGCGCGCGTCGGGGTCGTTGAGGATCGCGGGGTCGACATAGAAGGTCACCGGCATGCGCACTTCCTGATGGCCCTGCAGGGTCTGCTCCTCGAAACAGAAGCAATGGACCTTGGTGAAATAGCGCCCCGCTTGGCTGGGCGTGACGTTGAAGCTGGCCTGGCCGGTCACCGGCACACCCGAATCGTTGCGCGCCGTATAGAAGGCGATGTTGCGCGAGCCGATCGGTATCGTCTGTGTGTGCTGCTCGGGCTGGAAGCGCCAGGGCAATTGCGCGTCGGTATTGGCGTCGAAGCGGATCGAGATGGTCCGGCTCGTGGCGCCCGGCGCCTGCGCGCCTTCGGCGACCATCGGCGTGCCGCCGAAGCCGGTCACCTGGCAGAACAGCCGGTAGAGCGGGACGCTCGCATAAGCCAGGCCGGTCATGCCGAAGACCAGGCCGAACATCAGCACACCGGTGCGCGCGTTCCGGCTGAGGCGCCGATACCAACTCATCCGCCGTACATCCCCATCTTGGCGATGCTGATCCCGTAGACCAGGGCCGCGAAGCCGATCAGCAGGGCCGCCATCAGGATCGAACGGGTGCGCTGCCGCCGGCGGACTTCAGCCTCTTCCTGGGGGGTCATGCGCCGATCCACTTGTCGGCCACGAGCGCGCCGAAGAGCGCGAAGAGATAGAGAATCGAGAAAGCGAACAGGCGCTTCTCCGGGCCCATCGCCTGCGCCTCGGTCGCCTTGTTGAGCAGCACCTGCAGCGCCATCAGGGCGAAGACCGCGCTCAGCACCGACGCGGCAATGCCGTAGACCGCGCCGGTTAGGCCGAGCGCCCAGGGCGCGACCGCCGCCGCCGCCATCGGCAAGGTGTAGAGCAGGATCTGCACCCGCGTCGCCTTCGCGCCCGCCACCACCGGCAGCATCGGCACGCCGGCATTGGCATAATCGGTGCGCACGAAGAGCGAGAGCGCCCAGAAATGCGGTGGCGTCCAGAGGAAGATCAGGGCGAAGAGCAGGACCGGCAGCAGGGTCACGTCCCCCGTCGCCGCCGCCCAGCCGATCACTGGCGGGAAGGCGCCGGCGGCGCCGCCGATCACGATATTCTGCGGGGTCCGGCGCTTCAGCCAGATCGTGTAGACGAAGACGTAGAAGAGAATGGACACCGCGAGTATCGCGGCCGCCACCCAATTGGTGGCCACGCCCATCAGCAGCACCGAGAAGACGCCGAGGCCAACGCCGAAATGGAGCGCGCTCGCCCGGTCCATCCGCCCGGCCGGCAGCGGCCGTGAGGCGGTGCGCTTCATCTGTGCGTCGATGTCCGCCTCGTACCACATGTTCAGCGCCGCCGCCGCGCCCGCGCCGAGCGCGATGCAGAGAATGGCGGTGAAGGCGAGCACGGGCGGCAGCTGCACCGGCGCGACGAGCAGCCCGCACAGGCCGGTGAAGACGACGAGCGTCATCACCCGGGGCTTGGTCAGCGCCAGGAAGTCCCGCCATTCGGCGGGCATGGCCGCGGGAAGGCTGTGCGTTGCTGTGCTCATGAGTCTGCGCGCCTATAAGAGGAAGGCGCGCAGGAGGGAAGAGCGGCTAGGCCGTTACGGGCGCCGCGTCCGCCGGCGCCGGGCGGCGCAGCGGCTGGACCACCCAGTCGCGCACCGAGCCGGGCTCGTCCACCTCGGCGAGGCCGACATCCGGCCACTCATCCGGCCCCGGCGCATAATGGGTCCCGAACAGCCGGTCCCAGAGCGTCGTGAAGGCGCCGAAATTGCGGTCGAAATGCCGCTCCTCAAGCGAATGGTGGATGCGATGGTAGCGATTGTCGACGAACCAGGCGCGCAGCGGGCCGAAATTGGCGCGGGTCGGCGAGTGGATCCAGACGATGTGCAGCCACATGACCAGCCCGATCAAGGGCACGGCCGCCGCCGCATCGGTCATGATCAGGCTGGTCGGCACCGAGTAGAAGACCAGCGACATCAGGGCCTCGCTGACATGGTGATAGGAATTCACCGCATTGAGGTCGCGGATCGAATGATGGACCGCGTGCCAGCGCCAGAGGAAGCGGTGCTGGAGCCGGTGGCACCAATAGAAGAAGAAGTCGTTGATCACCGCCGCGACCAGCACGGCGAGGAGCGCCGCCACCGGGCCCAGCACGGCCAGCGGCGCGAACAAAGGCAGGCTGAGCAAAGGCTTGATGCCTAGCGCCGCCCAGGTCGCGGCGAGGAACAGGTTCAGCAGCGACGCGACCGGGATGAACAGCAGCCAGAAAGCGAGGCCACGCAAGCGGGTCGCCGCTTTCTGCACGCCCAGGGGGTTGGCGAGTTCGAAGGCGGTGAGCGACGCCAGCACCAGGATCCAGCCGAGATAGGAATCGGCGGCCGTGCCGCCGAGCAGGTGCAGGAAGTCCATCCTGCCGCTCTGGCACGGCCCGGGTAAGCAGCAGGTTAATCGCTAACCATCTAAGTTGTTACGAGTACGGAATACTATCTTGATTCAGATCAAGATTGACCTCGGGCCGGAAACGGGGCTAATAAGATATATAACATGCTATGGAGTTGCCCATGGCCACGGACATTTTGCGCGACCTCGGCCCTGTCTTTCTCGGCAGCAGACTCAAGCGGCTGGCCGAGCGCATGCAAGCGGGCGCCGCCCGGATCATCACCGATACGGGGCTGCCACTGCAGCCGGCGCAAATGCCGCTCCTGGCCGCGCTGGATCGGGGGCCGCTGACCGTCGGCGAATTGGTGGAGACAGTCGGCTCCAGCCAGCCCGGCGTCACCCGCGCCGTCGGCCAGCTCGTCGCCTTGGGCCTCATTCGCTCGGAGCGCGGCGACGATCAGCGCCGCCGCACCCTGTCGCTCACCCCGGCGGGCGAAGCGGCGATGGCGAGGATCAAGCTGCTGATCTGGCCGCGCGTCGCCGCGGCGGTGGACGCGATGCTCGGCGGCCTGTCCGGCTCGCTGCTCGACCAGATCGAGGGAATCGAGGACGCGCTCGCGGCACAAGCGCTGGACGCGCGGGTCGCGGCGATCGCCCCTGGCGGGCTCGTGATCCGCGAGTTTGACGACAGCCTCGCCGCCGCCTTTCACGACATCAACGCGGAATGGATCAGTGCGATGTTCCGGCTGGAGGCGGCCGACCGCGAAGTGCTGGAAAATCCCCGCGCGCGCGTCGTCGATCCGGGCGGCGCCATCCTGTTCGTCGAGGCGCCCGGCCTCGGCGTGATCGGCACCTGCGCGCTCCGCAAGGAGGCGGACGGCGTGTTCGAGCTGACCAAGATGGCGGTGCGCGAGAGCGCCCGCGGGCTCAAGGCCGGCGAATATCTGCTCGGCGCCGCGATCGCGCGGGGCCGGGAATTGGGCGCCGACCCGCTCTATCTGCTGACCAACAAGGACTGCGCCGCGGCCATTCACCTCTACGAGAAGAACGGCTTCGCGCACGATGCGGACATCATGGCGAAATACGGCGCCCGCTACGCCCGCTGCAACGTCGCGATGCGCCATACCGGCTAAACGAAAGCGCCCCGGAGTTTCCCCCGGGGCGCCTCGTTTCGAACCTGGACCTCGGGTCAGTCGACCTTCGGCAGCGTCTCGAACTGGTGGTAAGGCGGCGGGCTGCTGAGCGTCCACTCGAGCGTCGTCGCGCCCTCGCCCCACGGATTGCCTTCCGCCTTCTTGCCGGCGACCCGCGACCAGATGATGCCGACGAAGAAGAAGATCATGCCGACGCCCATCAGCGAATAGCCCCAGGCGCTGGCGATGTGGTTCCAGTGGGCATAGGCGTCCGCAAAGTCCGGCACGCGCCGCTGCATCCCCTGGAAGCCTAGGAAGTGCATCGGGAAGAACAGGACGTTCACGCCGACGAAGAAGAACCAGAAATGCAGCTGGGCGAGCAGCTCGCTATATTTCTTCCCCCACATCTTCTCATACCAGTAATACCAGCCGGCGAAGAGCGAGAAGACCGCGCCCAGCGAGAGCACATAGTGGAAGTGGGCGACGACATAATAAGTGTCGTGGACGACCGTGTCGAAGCCCGCATTGGCGAGCACCACGCCGGTGACGCCGCCGACCGTGAACATGAAGATGAAGCCCAGCGCCCAGGTCATCGGCGCCTGGAAGGTAATGCTTCCGCCCCACATGGTCGCGATCCACGAGAAGATCTTGATGCCTGTGGGCACCGCGATCACCATGGTCGCGGCGGTGAAGTACATCTTCGTGTTCACGTCCATGCCGACGGTGAACATGTGGTGGGCCCAGACGACGAACCCGATCACGCCGATCGAGACCATCGCATAGGCCATGCCCAGATAGCCGAAGACCGGCTTGCGGCTGAACGTCGCGACGATCTGGCTGATCATGCCGAAGCCCGGCAGGATCATGATGTACACCTCGGGATGGCCGAAGAACCAGAAGAGGTGCTGGTAGAGGATCGGGTCGCCGCCGCCGGCCGCATCGAAGAAGTGCGTGTTGAAGTTGCGGTCGGTGAGCAGCATCGTGATCGCGCCCGCGAGCACCGGCAGCGCCAGCAGCAGCAGGAAGGCGGTCACCAGGATCGACCAGACGAAGAGCGGCATTTTGTGCAGCGTCATGCCCGGCGCGCGCATGTTGAAGATGGTGGTGATGAAGTTCACCGCGCCGAGGATGGAGCTGGCGCCCGCAAGGTGGAGCGCGAAGATCGCCATGTCGACCGCCGGCCCGGGCGAGCCCGAGGTGGAAAGCGGCGCATAGACCGTCCAGCCGACGCCGGCGCCGAGGCCGGTGCCGCCCGGCACGAACTGGCTGCCGAGCAGCAGCAGGAAGGCGGGCGGGAGCAGCCAGAAGCTGAT
>Ga0070665_100000533_pt1 | contig 53800 bp, 48 predicted proteins | sample KBSS13metaG_FD_65862 | JGI IMG/M metagenome (GOLD analysis project Ga0070665, IMG submission 65862) | Switchgrass rhizosphere microbial communities from Kellogg Biological Station, Michigan, USA - KBS S1-3 metaG | ecosystem: Host-associated > Plants > Roots > Rhizosphere > Soil ...
CCATCCCAGCCAAAAGCAAACCCTCGCTGACGTGCTGCCGCGGCTGCAACTGAGCTGGCCGAACCTGGAGCACGTGGAGTTGATCGAAGACGACTCGCTCGCGCCTGGCGGTTGCCGGGTGTTCACCTCGCAGGGGCACATTGATGCCGACCTCGATACGCAGCTTGATCGGCTGATCAGCGAACTGCTTCCCGCCAAGCCAGACTCCGGCCACACGGAGCCGGCATGAGCCTTCTTGACGCCCAGCTCGACGCCATCGAAACCACCATGCCGCTGCGCGTCGTCGGGCAGGTACAGGCGATCACCGGCATGACGATCGAAGCGTCAGACCTCGCGCTGCCGCTCGGCAGCCTGTGTCAGATCACCAGCTTTGCCGGCAAAACCAGCAAGGCCGAGGTCATTGGCTTCCGGCACGACCACACGCTGCTCATGCCGCTCACCAATACGTCGGGCGTCGCTCGCGGCGACCGCATCGAAAATCTCTCGGCCGGCCCGCGCATCTGGTGCAGCGAGCAACTGCTGGGTCGCGTGCTGAACGGGTTCGGCCAGCCGATTGACGGCAAGGGCGCGCTCGTCCCCAGCGAATCGCGGCGGATTGATAATCGCAGCGTGGCGCCGATGGATCGCGCCAACATTCGCCAACCGATTTCCACCAGCATCCGCGCGATCGACGCACTGCACACGTGCGGCCTCGGCCAGCGCATGGGCATCTTCGCCGGTCCCGGCGTGGGCAAATCTGTGCTGATGTCGCAGATCGCCAAGCACACCAGCGCCGATGTGTCCGTCGTCGCGCTGATCGGCGAACGCGGCCGCGAGGTGCAGGAATTTATCCAGCACGCACTCGGTGAAGAGGGACTCAAACGCTGCGTCGTGATTGTCAGCACGTCCGATGAAGCCCCGCTGCTTCGCGTTCGCGCGGGTAAGGTCGCCTGCACAGTCGCGGAGTTTTTCCGCGATCAAGGCAAGCACGTGCTGCTGCTGATGGATTCGCTGACACGTCTCGCACATGCCCAGCGACAGATCGGCTTGGCCGCCCACGAGCCGCCGGCCACCAAGGGATATCCGCCGAGTGTATTCGCGCTGCTGCCGGAGATTCTGGAGCGAGCGGGCAAGACCCCGACGGGTTCGATCACGGGCTTCTACACCGTGCTGGTGGAAGGCGACGACTTTAACGAGCCGATCCCCGACGCCGTGAAGGGCATCACCGATGGTCACTTGTGGCTGAGCCGTTCGCTCGCCAATCGTGGGCATTATCCGGCCATCGACGTGCTGCAGAGCATTTCCCGCGTTCGGTCCGACGTTGCCGAGAAGCCGCACGTGATGGCGGCCCGGCGGGTGCTGTCGCTCATCGCGATTTACCAGGACATTGAAGACCTCGTGAACATCGGCGCGTACGTGCAGGGCGCGAACGCGGACTTTGACTTGGCCGTCACCACGCGGGCGCGCATTGTGCAGTTCCTGCAGCAGGAATCGACGAGCCCGAGCACGATGGAGCAGTCGAAGAAGTCGCTGATGGATCTGGTGAACCTGATCGATCAGACGGACAAGCTGCTCAAAGCGAACGCGGCCAAGGCGGTCGCGAAAAAAGCGTAAGGGCCCAACTGCAGGGCGGGCCGGGTGTTACGAAAAATCGGCCGAAAACGAAGATTTTGGCCGACTTTTCGCGATTTACGTGATAAGATTCGCGATGGTTGTTCGGTTTAAGTTAGTTTTGTGAAAGGACGGAAAATGAACAGCAATGTGACCATGACAGAGATTTGTTCCGTCCCCAATCGGTCAGAAAACGCGCACCTTTGCGCACCTAAACGTACCTTTTCGTACCTTTTCGTACCTTTTCGCACCTTGTGATTTGTTCGTAACCGTCGGCCCGGCCAAGAGATGGGCCGAATGAGGGTCTGAAAAGTAGAAAAATATGCCGAAGTTCGTGTTCCAACTCGAAGGCGCCTTGCGACAGCGAAAGCAGCTGGAGCGCATGAAGCAGCGCGAGCTGGCCGTCGTGCAGGCGGAGATGAACCGCATGCAGGAGCAACTGCGGGCGCTTGAAAATTCCGTGCAGACGTCGACGACGGACGTGCGCACGAACCGGCTGACCGGCGTGCTCGATATGAGCTTCCTGGCGGCCCATCGCCGGTTCATGATCTCGACCCAGCGGCAGGCGATGCAACTCGTACAGAAGATGGCGCTCGTGCAACGCCGCATGGACGAAGCGCGGCAGGCCGTCGCCGAGGCGGCCAAGCACCGAAAGATCATCGAGAAGCTTCGCGAGAAACAGTTTGACCGCTGGAAGGCGGAACTGTCGAAGAAGGAACTGGCCGAGATCGACGAAGTCTCCATGCAGCTCAGCTACTGGCACGGCGTAGGAGAAGACCGAGACGAAGTTGGGGAGATCGAATCATGAAGAAGCTATTTACCGTTCTCCTCCTCACGCTCTCGCTGAACTTTCTCGTCGTTGCCGGCGGGGTGGGGTGGCTTGCGCAGTCGAAGAAGCTGAATAAGGAAAGCATCGCCAAGATCAAGGAGATTTTGTTTCCGCCGCCGGTGGAGGAAGTTCCCGCCACGCAGCCGGTGGCGATCGATCCGACCACGCAGCCCACTTTGCGGCTCGAAGAGCTTTTAGCCAAAAAGAGCGGCCAAACCGCCACGGAACAGGTGCAATTCATCCAGCAGGCGTTCGATTCGCAGTCGGCGGTTCTGGATCGGCGGCAGCGGGAATTGCTGGATCAGCAGGGCACAATCGCGCGGGCAAAGGTACAGCTCGCGAAAGATCGAGAAGAACTTGAACGTCAGAAGCAGGATCTGTCCGATAAACAAGCACAGGCGACCAAGCTCGCCGACGACAAGGGTTTCCAGGACAGCCTGGCCCTCTACAACACGATGCCGGGCAAGCAGGTGAAGACGATCTTCATGACGCTGGACGATGCAACGATCCAGCAGTACTTGCAGGCGATGAACCCGCGGAATGCGGGGAAGATCGTGAAGGAGTTTAAGTCGCCGGAGGAGACGGCTCGCATCCAGAAGGTTCTGGAGCGGATGCGTCAGGCAGAGGCGAGTGCCGCCGCCGCCAACGCACCCGCCGTCGCGCCGGGGCGATGACCGGCGAGCAGGAGTAACGATGGCTGCGACTGTGCAATTGCTTTCCCGGGCCGCTTCCACTTCCAATACCACTGCCGCCAAATCGAACCGGCAACCGTCGGTCGAAGACATCGGCGACGATTTCGCGACGACGCTCGATCGCGCGAAGGACACACAGAACAACAAGCCGCAGGAAGCCGCAAAGCCGAAGAAGGCCGACGACGCCGCGCCCGCCAAAAAGACGCAGGCGAAAGGCAAAGCCGCCAAGCACAAAGACAGCGACAAGCCGACGGACGAGACCACGGAAACCGCTGCGGCGAGCGCCAATCCCGCCAAGCCGAAGATGGCGGACGCGGAAGCCGACGCCGCGACGACCGATCAGCCGTTGGTGACTGAAGAAGTGACCGATGAGCCCAAGCCCGTTGCCGCGAAGGACGCGCCCGAGCAGATGGCCGACGCGTCGACGCTCGCGCTTGCCGCGGCGGTGCAGGCGCAGCCGGAGGCGAAAGCGAACAAGCCCGACGCGATCGAAGCGACCGACAAGCCGGCCGATGCGGTGGTCGCCAGCAGAAGCGAAACAGCCACGGCGACCGACGCCGTTGTTGCTGCCGCAACCGACGCGGTCGCCAAGGCGGCAACGCCGGTGGCGGACGATGCGATAACCGCCGATACGGTCGACGAACACGCGACAACCGACGCGACGGCGCATCAAGACACGCTGCCGCTGGTGGCGGCGCTCGGCGAAGACGAATCGACGACGGAAGCGCAGCCGGCGATCACCGCGAAGAAGGCCACCGCCGCTGCGGTATCAACGGATACAACTAACGATCCCGCCGCCGCTATCGCACAGTATTTTGAAGAACTATCGAGTGCGCTCGACGCAAAGCCCAAGGCAGAGAAGCCGACGACTGAAGCGGGCGACGTCGCGACGATCGAACCTGGCCTGGCCGGCAAAGCGCCGGTCGCGGTCGCGACGGCCGGCAAGCCCGAGCAGGTGCAAACGCCGCCCGAGGCGCGCTTCGCCGACGCGAACCATCCGGAAATTGTTAAGTCGGTCCAGTCGCAGCTCCTGCCGCGCGGCGGGACGATGCAGATCCGCCTCGATCCGCCGGAACTGGGCGCGATGCAGGTGATCCTCACGCTGAAAGACGGCGTGGCGACCGCGTCGTTCCAAACATCCAACGACGACGCGACGCGATTGCTCTCGCACAGCCTCACGCAGCTCAAAGCCTCTCTCGAGGCGGCAGGCGTGACGGTCGATAAGTTGCAGGTTCAACAAATGCCGCGCGAAACCCACACCAACGCCGGTGAGGATCAACATCGCGGCCAGGGCGGGCAGGAAGATTTTGGTCGTCAGCAGGAACAGCAGCGGAAAGAAGTGATCAAGCGGATGTGGCGCAAGCTGGCGGGAGAGAGCGACCCGCTGGATTTAGTCGCGTAAAAACCTTGTGGATCGCTCAGGGGGAGGAATGACTTAGCGACGCGAATCTTTTGTCTCACCGATGTTCTTTTCGTGATCATTGGTGCGAACTTTGCCCATCACCTTCGCGAGTCGCTCGATGAACAGTCGCCCGCCGGTATTGGTGGCGTTTTTTCCCACCACGCCGCTCAAAATCACCTTGGTCTTCGGCTCCATGATCAAGTTGCCCGCGACGTTGCCGTAGACATGCACGCGGCCGCCTTCTTCGACGATGAGGTCGCCGTAAATCGCGCCGCGCATGTACAGCTTGCCCCCGTCGATGACCTTCACGTTCCCGGCAACGGTGCCCCAGAGTTCAAAGGGCTCGTAGATCACGACATCACCAACAATTTGTCCGCGTTCTTCTCGCATGGATGAAAATTCCTCTAAGTCCTAAACGTTCTGCGCCGGATCGGGCGTTGGCTCGTCTCCACCGATTGCAGCCTTAATGCCCATGCTGCTCTTCACCTGAACCGAAAGGAGAATCATCGTGGCCAGCACCGGGAAGCCGACGAATCTCGCCCAGCGGAGCACTTTCAGCTCGGTACGCAGGTCGGTCTGCGTGAACTTGGCGCCGAGCGTGGGGTGCATGAGTTCCGACCAGGTATAAATCACGCCGGGGATCTTAAAGTCGTTGGCCATAGCGTCGGGCGAAGCCGAGATCGTAGGGCCCGCCAGGATCGCTTGCCATGGGAACAGAAGGATGATGAGAAGCGTCGACCAGATGAACGCGCTGGTCACGCGGCCGACGCCTAGCGTGCGGGCGGTCAGCATGATTTTGACGAGGAGGATGAGCACGATGCTGAGCAGAAGCGATCCCGCGACGCCCGCGAATCCGAACAGCGCCACCAGATATTGCAGCACAGCCGGCGTGCGACCGTTGGTCAACGGCTGGGTTGTGGCGGCGGGGGCGAGCGAGCCGGTTTCGATAAACGTGGTTTTATTGGCGACGAAGAAGAGTACGATCTCGCCGACCAGCACGATCAGGAGCAGGAGAAAGAGCCAGTTTTTGGCCCGGCGTGCGACCAGAATCGCGTCGGCGTAATCGGCCTTGGCGGCGATGCTCGGTTCTAACATAAACTTTCCTTATAGCGTGACATGTGTTGCCCCAATGTCGTAACGGAAACGGGCGGGCTTGGCAATCGGTGCGAGTGAGGTACAGTCCGATGATGCTTGATAACGCCTCTTGTCGTCTCCGTCAGAAACGCCTCTTGCAGGCCGTCAGTACGTCTGCCGACGCGGTGGTAATTGGCGCGCCTTCTAACGTTTATTACCTGACCGGGCATCTGGCGGATTGGCGTAAAGAGTCGGCCGTCGTGCTGTTCGGCGACGGGCGGTCAGTGCTGATGGCGGCCAATCGAGCGCCGGAGGGAATGGCGGTTGACGATACGCGGTCGTACGAAGCCAACTGGAACGGCACGCTTCGCCAGGAGCAGGCGATGGCCGTCGCCGCACAACTCGTCGAGATCATCCACGACGGCGGAGCGAAGCGCATCGCGATCGACGCCTCGGCCGTGAGTTCGCAGTTGCTGATGGCGAACCTGTTCAAGACTACGCCGGTCGATCAGGCGCTGTACAAGCTGCGCCGTGTGAAGGACGCGGATGAGCTGGCGATCATGCAGACGGCCATCAGCGCGACGGAGGCGATGCACGCGAAAGCCCGCGAGATCATCCACCCCGGCGTGAGCGAGCTCGATGTGTTCAACGAACTCTCCGCCGCCGCGGTGCGAACCCTTGGCGAGCCGATGAGCGAGCTGCTCGGCAATGATTTTGCCTGCGGCGTCGCCGGCGGGTCGCCTCGCAAGGATCGGGTCGCGCAGGCAGGGGAGATTTACATCTTAGATCTCGGCCCGCAGTACCGCGGCTACTACGCCGACAACTGCCGCGCGACGGCGGTCGATCGTAAGCCGACCGACGTGCAGATGAAGGCGTGGCAGGCGATCGTCGACGCGTTGTCGCTCGTCGAAAAACTCGCCAAGCCCGGCGTAAAATGCCACGATTTATTCAACGCGGTTGATGAGCACCTGAAGCAGCGGCTCGGCACGGGCATGCCGCACCATCTCGGGCACGGCGTGGGGCTTTCGCCGCACGAATATCCGCACCTGAACCTCAAGTGGGACGACACGCTGCTGGAAGGCGAAGTCTTCACCGCCGAGCCCGCCGTGTACAGCAAGGAACTCCGCGGCGGGATTCGGCTGGAAAATCAATACCTCGTCACCAAGACGGGCGTGAAGAATCTGGTCAACGTTCCGCTGGAATTGGCCTAGACTGGAGCGATCACCATGAGTCAGTCGCCGCTGCCTGTCGAATCGATCAGCTACGCCGCCCCGGCGCCGAAGTTCGGCCCGCGCGTGTGGGCGTCGGCGATCATCGCCATCTGCGGCCTCGGGTTGATTGGCATCGGCGGGTGCTTCACAATCGGCATTCTGATTCAGCTCTATCCTTTTTCCGTATTCGGATCAAACTCGCCGACAGCGCCACCGCCACCGTGGGCAGCACTCGATTACGTCTTACATGTCGCCCTGTATGCGATGGCAATCCTCTGTTTCGTCAGCGGCGGCGTGTTGGTATGGCGGGCAACGAACACGCTTAGCAACATCGCCGGCGATCGACGAGTGGCATGAAACCAGACGCATCCCAACCCGACGAACCCGCCGCCGACGAAACATGGTTTCGGCCGCCGACACGGCGCGAGCACCTGATCGCGGCGTGGTTGTTCTGCGGGTTCGGCGTGTTCTTCGTGGCGATGTTTTATCTCTGCTACGGCTGGGGATTTCGCTGGGTGCTGCTGGGATTGGGGATATACTCAATTTGGTTCGGCTTGGGTCACGCCCGCGATGCTCGCCGGAGTAAACCGCAATGAAGGATGAAGATCGCTATCTCGAGATCGGCCCGAGCGGCAAACGAAAGCGGACGCGAGGGCTGGTTGCCTTCATCCTTTTCTTCGCTGGCGTTGGCTGGGGGCTCGCTTACCTGCTCATGCAATTCACGCGCAACTGGATCCTTGCGGTCGTACTTGTTGGATTCATGGTTGGCTACATGAGCATCATGGGCTGGCTGGCGATGCGAAAGCAGAACGACAATGAAAATGGAATGATGAAGTAGGTACCGCTAAATGTGTCGCAGTTTGTTCAACCCGTTCAGCGCCGCCACTTTGTAAGCCTCGGCGAGCGTCGGGTAATTGAAAACGTTGTTGATGAAGTATTCGACGGTCCCGCCCAGTGCCATCACGGCCTGGCCGATGTGGATTAGTTCTGTCGCGCCAGTGCCGATGGCGTGGACGCCCAGAATCGTCTGGTTTTCCTGGTGGATCAGCAGCTTGAGCATGCCGTCGTTGTCGCCCAGGAGCTGGCCGCGGGCGAGTTCCTTGTACTGGGCGATGCCGGCCTCGTAGGGAATGCCGGCGTCGGTGAGCTGGTGCTCGGTCTTGCCGACCATGGAAATTTCGGGGATCGAGTAGACGCCGTATGGGAAGAGCTCCGGGATCGACTTGGTCGGCACGCCGAACGCGTGACAGACGGCGAGTCGGCCCTGCTCCATCGCGGTGCTGGCAAGGGCGGGAAAGCCGATGACGTCGCCGGCGGCGTAAATGTGCGGCACGCTCGTTTGAAAATTCGAGTTTACTTTCAACCGCTCACGGTCGTCAGCCGTCAGCCCGGCCTTGTCGAGCTTGAGTGCAACGGTCGTTCCCTGCCGGCCGACGGCGTAGAGCAGCGTTTGTGCTCGCAGCGTCTTGCCGCTTTCGAGCGTCGCCTGCACCTGAGCGCCAGCGTGTGAGCCGGCCGACGTGCTGTTCATCATCTCGGCGGACAATTTTTCGATTTTCGCGACCTTCTCACCCAGCCGCAGCGTGATTCCCATGCGGCGCATCTGGTACTGCATGGCCTCGGTGATTTCGTGATCCAGGAAGCCGAGCACTTCGTTGCGACCTTCGACGAGGATCACCTTCACGCCGAGCGTCGCCATCATGCAGGCGTACTCCGTTCCGATCACGCCGCCGCCAACGATGATCATGGTGCGCGGCAGGTGATCGAGCTTGAGCAGGCCGTCGGAGGTGAAGACTGTTTGCTCGTCGAACGGCACGCTGGCTGGGGTGGCCGGGCGCGTGCCGGTGGCGATGACGAAGACGCCGGAGCTGATCGCTTCGAAGTCATCGGGGCGGTCGACATAGACGATGTTCTCGTCGTCAAACCGGGCCGCTCCCCAGATCAGTTCGATGTTGTTACGATCGAAGTGATCGCGGATGAGTTCCAACTCGTGATGGATGACCTGCTGGCTGACGTAGATCAGGTCATTGATAGTGATGTTCTTTTTAACGCGGGAGCTTTCGCCATAGAGGCTGCGCTTGCTCGAGCCGGTCAGGTGCATGACGGCTTCGCGAAGCGCCTTGGACGGGATCGTGCCGGTGTTAATGGCCGCTCCGCCGAGCACGCTGTTTTTTTCGATGATGGCTACCCGCTTACCGAGCTTGGCTGCCTGGATTGCCGCCTTTTGGCCGGCCGGTCCGGTGCCGATCACTACGCAATCGAAATGTCTCATCGTTTGACAAGCCCTTGGGGTTGGTTGCGGAACATCCTAGTGGTTTTATCGACCTGATGCCATCGCTCCGCGAGTTCGGATACGATGAATTTCTCATGAGCGCCGAAGAGAAAATTGTGATCGCCGTTACGCCCGTGGATCGCGTGATTGACCTGCGGCATGCGGTGCTACGCAAAGGATTGCCGCGGGACGAGGCTATTTTCGCTGGCGATGAGTTAGCCACGTCACTGCACATTGCCGCGGAGACGGGCGGGCGTGTGGTGGGCTGTGCCACGTTTCATCTGAATGCGTGGCAGGGCGGTCCGGCGTACCAGCTTCGCGGCATGGCGACCGATGAGTCCGTCCGTCGCCGCGGGGTAGGCCGATCGATGCTTCTGTTTGCCGAGCGCGAGCTTTTGGCGCGGGCGATGACCCATCAGCTTTGGTGCAACGCGCGGGTGCCTGCCGTGGCGTTTTATCAGTCGATGGGATGGGAAGTCGTCTCCGAGGTGTTCGAGATCCCAACGGCCGGCCCGCACGTGAAAATGGTTCGGCGGCTCGTCCCCTGAATGAATCCCTAAAAAGCGGGTTGCCGCAGTGCGGCGGATGCATCCCAACGACCGATAATGATGGCGCAGCCGCCCGGTCTCTGGTGAGCGGTTCGGGGTCGCGGGTACAATCAACGGCATGGAGCGAGCGATGAAAATAGTGTGCAGTGGATGGATTCTGATGAGCCTGTTACTGGCCGGTTGTGGTTCAACACCCAAGGCGGGCGGTACGGCGGCCAATCCGGCAATGCAGTCGTCTGCGCCGAAGCCGGTAGCGAACGATCAACCGATTCAGCCGCCTGATGCGCTTTGGACGATCGTGTGCGCGCAGATCCGCGGGGCCAACCATGTGGAACGGGCGAAAATCACTAAGCAGCAGTTAGCGGCATCCACCAAAATGAAGGACTTCTACGTCGTTCACGAGGAGGAGCAGAGCACGCTGTACTACGGCTTCTATCGATTCATCAGCCCGCGCGAACGGCCGGACATGACTCGTGACGACGTGAGAGACGGCGAGCGTGCGCAGGCCGATATGGCGAAGGTCCGGTCGCTGGAAAACAATCTCGGTGACAAGCTATTCCCGATGGCAGTCATGTCGCCGCTTGAGCCGGTGGATCCACCGGCGCCGGCGGAGTGGGACCTTCGCAACGTCGATCGCAACAAGCCTGACGGCGATCCGAGCAAGGCGTACTGGTCGCTGGAAATTGCGGTGTACAAGGACAATCCGCAGCGCAAACAGATGGCCGTGGAGAGCGTGCGTTCGGCTCGTGAATCCGGCGTGAAAGACATCTACTTCTATCACGGCAAGACCAGCAGCTCCGTTTGCATCGGTACCTGGCCGCGGGCTGCGGTGAAGGAGCAGGACTCGGATCGCGTGCAGAGCAGCAATCCGGATATGCCGCTGCTGGTGTTGCCGCAGCAGCTGTCTGGCGTGCACCCGACCGGGCCGATCAAGAATCGCGAAGGGCAGACTGTGCAGGCCATGGCCCCGCGGCTGGAGCCGACGGATCCAACGATGATCGACACGATGCAGAAATATCCCCGCCGGAACGTGAATGGGTATGAGATCAAACACACCTACACGACAACCGAAGGCGGCACGGTCGATCGGTACGATCCGTCGCTAGTCATCTTCATTCCGCGCGACGACCCGAGCGGCATGCTCGGTGGCGGCGTGCGGCAGATCGACAACGATGAACAGGACACGAGGCTCATGAACACGAACAGATCAAACGGCGGGCAGTTACGATCGCTCGACGGCAGCGGCGGGGCGCGATGAAGTTGCTGATCGCCACCGGCAACGCAGGCAAGGCCCGCGAGTTCGCGGAGATGCTCGCCAGCTCGACCGTGGAGTGCTGCGACCTGTCGAGCCTGAAGGGAATCGCCGAGCCGGAAGAAACCGGCGACACCTTCCGGGCTAACGCGTGCCTGAAGGCGTCTTACTACGCCGCGGCGGCAGGGTGCTGGGCGCTGGCGGACGACAGTGGGCTGGAAGTCGACGCGATCGGCCGCAAGCCCGGCGTGCAGAGTGCCCGGTGGGCGAAGCTGCACAATGCCGGGTCGGGCGATCAGGCGAACAACCACCTGCTGCTGAAGCAGATTGACCATGTCGCCGAGGCCGACCGCACCGGGCGGTTCGTTTGTGTTCTGGCGCTGGCCGACTCGCAAGGGCGAGTGGTTTTGACTGCTCGCGACACAGTCGAAGGAATCCTGCTCCGTGAGCCGCGCGGGAGCAATGGTTTCGGCTATGATCCGCTGTTTTACGTGCCCGAACTGGGCAAATCGACGGCTGAACTGCCCGCGGCGGAAAAGCACCGCATCAGCCACCGGGGAAAGGCTTTGCAGCGTTTGCAGTCGATGATCCGCGATTTGGGCCTGTTTACGGCGGTTCCGGCGGGGAAAGTGTAATGCCGGTCGCCCAAACGCCGATCAATCTTGAGGAAGCACTGACATGACCCGACTTCTCGTAGCCGTTAGCAGCCCCTGGGCCGCCCAGAAAATCGTCGACTGCATCACCGACTTGGCCAAGCGGATGAGCGCCGAGGTGCTGGTCGTCCACGTCTCGCGCCCCAGCGGCGGCCAGATGCGCGACCAGGAACAGGCCGACGGCGAAGCCGCCATCAGCTTCCTGCGCGGCCACCTCGAAAAGAACGGCGTCACGGTTCAAACCCTCCTTATGTTCTCCGATGACATCGCCCGCGCCGTGCTCAACACGGCCACCGAGCATGAAGTATCGATGATCGTGCTGGGGCTGACCGGGAAGAATGTCTTCGCTCGATTGCTTGCGGGGAACGTTCCGGTGGAGATGATCAAGAACACGAAAATCCCCGTGCTGCTGCTGCCGCCTGATTGGAACCGGAACATTTAGGGCGGGTAAGTGACTGGTGTTGGGGGCGCGCATGTCCGAAGAATTGCCCATCGAGCCTGAAAATCAGCCGGCCGAGCGAATGTCGCAGGAGCAGTGCATTGAATGGGCACGCAGAGCGCTCCGCGAAGGCGACGCACCTGACGAACTCCTGAATCAACTGGTGGAAAGTGGTTGGCCGAGTGATCAGGCCCGGCGAATTATGTTTGCCGCGACGGTGGCGCGAGTGGAATACCGTGATACCTCAGGTCAACGAGCGGACGCCCGCGGCTCGAACGCAGCCAAGATGAAAATGCTGTTCGGCGGAATCATGTTTGTTTTTGGGGCGGGCGCTACGATTCTCAGCTACTCCTATGCCAGCAGCACGGGCGGAGTTTACTGGATTGTTTACGGCCCGGTGATCGCAGGATTGATCCAGTTCTTCCGCGGCTGGTCGGAATTGCAGGATCCGAATATCGCTATCGGTCAACAACCGGTTTACGGCCGGCCCCGAAGCCGCTACTTGCGACCAAAATCGGCGGAGGAAATTCGCCGACGGTATCGATCGTGAAGGTGGGCTTGTCGCCGCGACGTCGTAGCGACGTCACTCAAGATACGTGTAACCTTCCAACCCCGACTCATAGAACTTCAGCAGCACGCGTGATTCGTCGAGGCTGAGTTTTCCGTCCTTCAACGCCTTTTCCACCGTCTTACGCATCGACCGAAGCAACTCATCGGCTGAGAATTGCACGTATTGCAGTACTTCGCGGACGGTGTCGCCTTCGATGACTTCGTCGATGTTGCAGTGGCCGTCGTCGTCCACGGTGACGTGGACGGCGTTGGTGTCGCCGAGCAGGTTGTGCAGATCGCCCAGGATTTCCTGGTACGCGCCGACGAGGAACGCGGCTACGCAGTAGTCCTGTCCCTTGTAGTCGTGCAGTTCGAGTACGCTCTTCACGTCGCGGCGGTCGATGAAGTGGTCGACCTTGCCGTCACTGTCGCAGGTGATATCCGCCAAAATGCCGCGGCAGGTGGGCTCTTCATCGAGCCGATGGATCGGCATGATGGGGAAGAGCTGATCGATGGCCCAGCTGTCGGGCATCGATTGGAAAATGCTGAAGTTGCAGAAATACGTGTCGGAGAGCGTGAGCTCGAGGCTCTCAAACTCCTCCGGCACGTAATCGAGCTTGCGCACGATCTGCAGGATCTTCGAGCAGATGCCAAAGAACAGCCGCTCGGCCAGGCTGCGGTGCTCGAGCGAGCAGTAGCCGAGGCTGAACAGGTTCAGCACGGCTTCCTTTGCAAGTTGCGCGTCGTGGTAGCACTCGGTGAAATTTGCGGGGCTGACGTCGCGGTACGTGTCAAACAGATTCATCACCGGCCCGGGCATGCCATCGCGGTCTTGCGGCGTGAGGGCTTCAGGCAGGTTGAAGCGGGCGAATCCGCTCCAGCCGATGATGTTGAAGACCAGCACGCTGTGGTACGCCACCATGGCTCGGCCGGACTCGGACAGGATCGTCGGATGCTCAACGCCGGCTTCGTCGCAGATTTCCTTCACGTGGAAGACGACGTCGTTGGCGTATTCCTGCAAGCCGTAGTTGATCGAAGATTCGAAGTTGGTTTTCGAGCCGTCGTAGTCGACACCCAGGCCGCCGCCGACGTCGATCATCGTCAGGCCGGCGCCGAGGCGTTGCAGCTCGGTATACACGCGAACCAGTTCGATGATCGCGCCTTTGATGTTGCGGATGTTGTTGATCTGGCTGCCGAGGTGGAAGTGCAGCAGGTTGAGGCAGTCGCCCATGCCGTTTTTGCGGAGGTAGTCGAGCGCGTCGATGACTTCCGAAACGAATAGGCCGAACTTGCTTCGCACGCCGCCCGATTCCTGCCATCGCCCAGCGCCGCGGGCCGCCAGCTTCACGCGCACGCCGATACTTGGCGTCACGTTGTGCAGCTTGGCGTACTTCACGATCAGTTCCAACTCGCTGAACTTTTCAACGACCGGGATCACATTGCGCCCGATCTTGGTCGCAAGGATAACTGCTTCGATGAATTCGTCGTCCTTAAAGCCGTTGCAGATGATCGGCGTGTCGTTCGCGTCCACCACCGCCATCACGGCCAGCAGTTCAGGCTTACTGCCCGCCTCAAGGCCGAAGCCGAACGGCTTACCGAAGCTGTGGATTTCTTCCACTACGTGGCGCTGCTGATTCACCTTGATCGGATAAACGCAGCGGTAGCGGCCTTTGTATTCGTTCTCTTTGATGGCCGTCGCGAATGCGTCGTGAATCTTCTCGACGCGGTGTTTGAGGATATCGGTAAAGCGAACCAGCACCGGCAACTGGATGTCGCGCTCGCGCAAGTCGTCGACGAGTTTCTTCAGGTCGATGCTCTTCTCCGGCTGCTGAGTCGGATGCACGGCAACGTGGCCGCTGGGGTTGACGGAGAAATAGCCTTGGCCCCAGTTGGCAATGCCGTACAGCTTCGCGGAGTCTGCGGGGCTCCAATGCTTGGCCTGGCCGTTTGAGGCGGTTCCATTTGTTGCGGGGCCGTTGGTATTGGGCGCGTCAGTTGGCTTGGGGGGAACGGATGGCGTTGAGCTGGTGTCAACCGGAGCAGTCGTCATTGTTTTGTAATCCTCGGTCGTGCCGAACCTCACTTTACTGGAGCTGATGTAATCGTATCAAAGTCAGATGAAAGTCAAACGGCGTGGCGCAAAAATAATGCCCTCTTAGCAAAGTTTTTTCACGTCAGATAATCGGCTGCTGCTGTGTGAGGCAGTGGATCGAGCCCAACCCCCAGATGAGTTCCGTGCAGTCGATGCCAATGACTTTGTGCTTGGGCAGGTGCGATTGGAGGATCTCGATCGCCTTACGGTCGTTGGTCTTGTCGCGGTACGTCGGCACCAGCAGGGCACCGTTGACGAAGTAAAAGTTAACGTAGGTAGCGGGCAGCCGCTGGCCGTCAACGGTGACAGGCTTGGGCATGGGGATTTCGATGATTTCAAACGGCTCGCCGTCCTGGTCGCGGAGCTTTTCCGCCTGCCGCCGGGCCGACTGGAGGACTCGGTAGTTGACGTCCTTGCGGCGTGTTTCGATGGCCATCACCAGCTTGGTTGGGCTGATGAAGCGGGCGAGGTCGTCGACGTGTCCATCGGTGTCGTCGCCTTCAATCCCGCCGGTGAGCCAGCACACATGCTTTTGGCCGTAATAGTCTTTCAGGTACCGCTCGATCTGCTTCTTGTTCAGGCCGGGGTTGCGGTTCTTGTTCAGCAGACAGTCTGTGGTGGTGAGGACCGTGCCGGCGCCGTTGAACTCGACGGAGCCGCCTTCCATGATGACGAAGCTGTCCAGGCGGTCCTTTACGCGCTCGTACTTGCACCCGGTCGTCGGCCACGGCTTGGAACCCGGCTTTTCGGGATAAAACGCCTTTAGCCCCAGTTCCATTGCCGCGTGTGTCGGCACGAGATCATCGTCGCCGTACGGAGGATACTTTCCGCCCCAGGCGTTAAAGCCCCAGTCGACAATCGCCATCTTTTTCTTCGCCCTATTCACCACAAACGCCGGCCCGTGATCGCGGCACCAGTTTTCGTTCGTGCGGATGTGGTGAAACTTGATGTTCTTCAGCGGACAACCGTATCGCGTGAGCTGCTCGGTCACGATCCGTTCGTAGTTGTGGTTTGGCACATTGATATGCACTGTCTCCCGCGGCGTGATCTCCCGAATGATCCGCGCCATGTTCTCCGGAATCGCGTGATGCCGCTCCGGAAACGAAATCCCCTCCGGCCGCGGCCAACTGAACCAGGTACCGGCGTGCGGCTCCCACTCGGCGGGAAACGTGTAGCCGAGCGAAGCGGGGGTTTGCAGGAAGTAGTCGAGATTCTTCATTGACGTTTACTCAGTCGATCCTAGCCCGGCGTTGCTTTGTGATGGTATCGATGATTGCGAGTGCAAAATACGCCAATGGAAATAAAAGGAACGTGCCTATCGACCAGACCAGCATGTATACGTCCCATGGTGTCGTATCAAACTCGCCCATCGGTGGACCGCCGACTATCGCCGGGATCCCAAATGCAGCAAATACGAAATGTGCCGCAACCATGCCTAGGACGAGGCGGCGTGAAATGGGTGACGCCTTTGCGGCACTAGGATTCGTACTGCTGTATGACAATACGGGTTTTAGCGGTTCGTTAATCATTCAGCATCCACAAACCGCTTCGTCAGGTTTCCGTAGGCGTCGATGCGACGATCCCGCAGGAACGGCCAGTGTGTGCGGCTGAATTCCACTTTTTCCAGATCAAGCGGATAGACGAGAACCTCTTCCTTTTCGATTGACGCACGATGCAGCACTTGGCCATTCGGTTCGGTAATAAACGACTGGCCCCAGAACTGGATGCCGTCTTCGCTGACGAGTTTACCGTCGGCACCGGCGATGTGTTCGATGCCGATGCGGTTGGGTGAGCAGACGTAGCAGCCATTCGCCACGGCGTGGCTGCGTTGGATGAGTTCCCAGCTGTCGTGCTGCGCGACGCCGTACTCGTCCTTCTCCTTCGGGTGCCAGCCGATGGCGGTGGGATAGAAGAGGATCTCGGCGCCTTGCAGTGCAGTGAGGCGGGCGCCTTCGGGGTACCACTGGTCCCAGCAGATCAGGACGCCGATCTTGCCGTAGGTGGTGTCCCACGCGCGGAAGCCGGTGTCGCCGGGGGTGAAGTAGAATTTTTCGTAGTAGAGTGGATCGTCCGGGATGTGCATCTTGCGGTAGATGCCTTTGATGCTGCCGTCGGTTTCGATGATGACGGCGGTGTTGTGGTACAGGCCGGCTGCTCGTTTTTCGAACAGGCTGGCGATGATCACGCACTTGTACTTTTTGGCGATCTTGCCAAACAGTTCCGTACTCGGGCCGGGGATGGTTTCGGCCAGCTTGAAGAAGCGGTGGTCTTCCACTTGGCAGAAATACTGGCTGGCGAACATTTCCTGCGTGCAGATGATCTGCGCGCCCTTCTTGGCGGCCTGCTCGATCAGGCGGGCCTGGTTCTTGCGATTGACGGCCGGGTCTTCGACGCACGCCATTTGGGTAATGCCGACGTTGACGATTCGACCAGCGGGCTTTTTAGAAGTCTTCTTCATCGTGGAAAGAGTATAGGCGAAGTGTGAAGAAAAGTTGAACGTGCGGATTACTTCGCGGCCAGCGAGAGCAGGAATCGCTCGACGTTGTCGGTGGCGTTGCCGACGCCGGATTTGCTTTGCTTGTCGATGAGGGCCAGCAGATCGATCGCACGCTTCGCGCCGGCTTCGCCGAGGGCGTCGACCGTTTGAAAGAACGGCGTCACCACGTCCATCGGCCAAAGGCGAAGCTCCTTGGCGATGGCAGCGGGCGGGAGCTTTTTCTTGCGGAGGGCGATCGCCTTGTTCACCTTCTCAAGCCAGATGGTGAGCCACGTAACGGCCCGGAACTCGGCCGACGAATCCATCTGAACGAGCTGTCGCCATCGACGCATCGCGTCGGCGGGGCGCCCGCGTGTGAGTTCGTCGGTGAGGTGCCACATCTCCTGCTCGCGCTGGAACGCGACGCCTTGCGTGACGTCGGCGGCGGTGATTTTATTCCCCGTCACCTGAAGTGCGAGCTTGGCCAGCTCGTTGTCCAGCCTGCCCAGATCATCACCGATCAGGTCCGCCAATTGGTCGGCGGCCTGCAGGTCGATTGTAATCTTGTGCACAGATTTGGCCCGCTCGCTGATCCACGGCTGAAGCCGTTTGGGCGGGTTGCAGTCCTGAATCTCGCCGACCTTTTGTATTATTTTGTAGATGCGTTGATTGGAAGGTAACGAACCTAAACGCAAAACGAGCGTACCGCTCTCGGAAGGATGCTGAAGATAATCCTCCAGCGACTCGCGAAAGCGGGAGATGAAGTCCTCGGCCGACCGTACAACGATGAGTTTTCCGCTGCCGAACATGGCGAAACTGCGGAGCTCGTCGAGAACGTCGGAGAGATCGGCTCGATCGCCTTCAATATCGATGCGCTGGATGTCACTGGGAAGCAGCTTCAGCAATTCGGTCAGTCGCTGCATTTGCAGGAATGAATCTGATCCGACCAGGGCGTAAACGGGCTTGATCACATCGGCGTTTTACGACGATGGCCACGGATGGTCAACGAATGGGTTCTCGGGCAGCCAAAATGTGCTGGTATGGGGTAGCCGATGCGTTACACTTTCTGGAACCAATTCGCCGATAGGTTATAGGGCTATTAATCCCCGGGCTGGGAGTGCTATGTCCAATCCCTATGGTGCTTTTTGCGGTGACTTCTACGTCAACATGCGGCTAGGGTCGCAGTTGCCGCTCCCTCACAATCGCGAAACGACGCTGCACTTTCTTGAGAGTGTGCAGAAGAAGTTCCCGACGATGACGCGGTTTCGCAAGTCTGACAACAACGATCTCAATCTTGAAGAAGACCGCGGCAACCAGGCGTATCGCTGGGCGACGATTGAGTCGAAGCGGCTGGTGAGCGGGCATGTGAATCCGCCCGACATTGCCGAAGCGTTGAAGCTGCATCAGTTCCTGCTGGAGATGGCGCCGTATCACCTTGGACTTAGTCCGGTGGAGATCGACTATCTCGACGTACTGTTTGGATTTGACCTCGCATTCGCGGGCAATCACGACGAGATCGTGGCCGAGAGCGTGCTGGCCGATTCGCCGCTCATGTGCCTGGCGGACGAAGTCGGGGCCCGGGCAGTGGACGTGCAGCCGTCGGTGACGCTGGCGCTGAGTGACGATTGCCGGCTGCAGGCGCGAGTCGACATCGTGACGCGCACCAACAGCTATCAGGTTCGCACCGGCGATTACAACGAGGACGCGATCAGCGTTTACCTCGTGCTGCGACGCTACTGGGGCGATCGGCCGAAGGAGCCGCTGCGGGAGATGGCGGCAAGCATGGCCGAGCGGGCGGACGATCTTTGCAGCCGGTACGTCGTGCCGAGAGTCGTGCGATCGCTTTCAGAGGCGATTTCGTCTCGCTCGTAACCGAGGCGGGCCGACGGTTTTGATTCACGCGGCCGGCGGATATCATCTCCCTCATGTCATCCGCTCCGAAACGCGACTCCCACGTAATCCCGTCCGCATTGGCGGCGGCGGAGCGTGTAGCCGAGCAATCGAACGCGGCGGCGGCAGACATTGCATCGCGGCCTGATCGTGAGCAATGGGCCGAAGGCGAACGCCTGCTGGCACGGGTCGGGCACTCGGCCCGCAATCTCGCATCGCAACTCTCATCTCTAACCGTTTCAGATCATTCATGAGCGAACAAGTAACCACGGCCGTTCCAGAGTCCGACATCGTCGCCACCGGCGGGGCGTACTACCGCCGCATGCGGTACATCGTGGCGGGCATCCTCGTGATTACCGCAGTCTGGCTCGCGTACGACGGCTGGGTGAATTGGCCGGCGATGAACCGGAAGTACACCGAGATCACTAACCAAATCGACGAGGCGACGCGGCAGATCGAATCCAGCGACGATAAACCCGCCAAAGATAGGATGGAACACGCGCGGGAGAATCTGATCCAGGAGCGGAAGGATCTGAAGTTCCACGATGATCTGGCCATCCTGCTCCAAAAGATCCTGACCTTTGCACTGCCGGTGCTGGGCGGGGCGTTGGTGATGTGGGCCCATCACAATTCGCGAGGAGAAATTCGGCTGACGCACGACACATTAACCGCGCCGGGGCATCCGCCGGTCCATCTCGACCAGATCGTGGCGCTCGATACGCGGCTGTGGGATAAAAAGGACATCGCGTACGTGGACTACGACGTGCCGCCTGCGAAGGGCCGGATCAAGCTCGACGCGTTTTTGTACGAGACGGACCCGATCGTGAAGATTTACGAGCGGATCGAGGCGCTCATGAAGGAAGACGCGGAAGCCGGCAACGCGCACGCCCAAGAAGAAAGCCCACCGAGCTAGCTCGATGGGCTTCCGTCAGATGGTATTTTCAGAAAAGCTTACGCAGTCTTCTCAACCGCGCCTTTGATCACTTCGATGATGGCCTGGGTCTTAATGACCATCTGGTTTTCATCAAAGAGGTGGAAGCTCTGCACGAGCAACTCGTGGCTGCGGCGTTCGATATCGAGAACGCTTAGCGAGGCATTCCCTTCAATCGTCATTCCGCCGGCGGTCATGAGTTCGCGCTTGGCGGCGTAGCTTTCGATTTCCTGCTTCGTGGCGTCGTACAGCGTCTGGGTGAGCTGTTCTTCCTGCGTGCTGATCATGTAGCGGACGTTCCCGCCCACGGTCATTTCGTGGTACTTTTCGCCGCGACAAGGAATCGTCTGCAGCAGGCCGCGATCGGTCAGGGCTTCGTGGTTGGTGACGATGACTTCCGTCAACGTGTTTTTGCCAGCCGAGAACGTGATCACGTGGCCGCCCTCGACGAGCCAGATGTCCGCTTCATACGCGCGACGGCTGACCTGTTCGGTGGCGAGAATCTTGAATAGTTCGGGGTGAAGCATCTTCTGATACAGAAGAAGCGTCAGCCCTCCGGTACGGCGTTGTTTGGTTCGATTACTCATGGCATCCATGCTCTTTCTAGAAGAGACTTTGCTCTTCAACCTGCGACCCAAGCGATCCCCGCTCTGGTCAATTTTATGTTAGTAGCAAACCCTTTACCGGCTCGTTTACGATCTGAGCAGGCCTGACTTTTCCTAAATCAGTGGATTCACCGCCAACCGTCACATGGGTCCGCCCGTTGCGGACGACTTATGCGAGAGCATTATAGGGGTAATCGCAACGATTAACATAAAAAACTTACAACTGTGGATATCCCCTCATCGGAGAGACCATACGATGATATCGTAAGCTGTGTGTGTTCCAGCAGTTACGCCAAAACCACGCGACATGAACAAAACCCCAAAATAGACCCCCGCAAGCGTGCGAAATACGAAACTTGGCCATTCAAACCGCTCATTGCCCAAGTAATGGTAGCCGGAAAAGAGAATTCCGGAGCAAACCACAATTAGTAGCATACTCAGCTTTTTCTTAATCTTGAGGGCGTCGCGGAACAACAAGCTCAACAGTGCGAAGCCCGCCAATCTGAAAACCAACTCCTCATAAATGCCCGCGCCGAAGAACGTCACAATCATCTCCCGGTCGGCTCCGGCAAGGCCCACCAAGGTGATCTGCTGCAGGTAATGGATGACCGTTTGCCCCGCGAGCAAGAGCGGCACTGCAAGCAGCACGCTTTCGATCGCCATGCCGAAAAGCGTCCAGGGGCGGACGACGATCGGGTCCTTCCTCACCAGGTGCGTCGTGACCAGAACTGACACGATCGCAAAGCACGGCAAGTATCGGCCATGGGCGCCGAACAGGGTGAAGAACTGCCGCATCAGGTTGAACGCGATGATCCGCTGCTCCGTGCCGTGGACTGGATCGGTCGCGTACCACCGCGTGCCGACCTCGTACACCACGATCATCGGCAGCACGAACATCAGGCTCGCCAGCGGCCGTTCCGAGGCGGCGAAATAGTTGGCAATGGGAAGCGACTCGACCGACAGCGAATCGTCGTCGGCGGCAGGGGGATTCGATCTCGCGCTCGACGGGCCGCGTGAACCCGAACTGACGGCCCGCGTCATTTCTTCTCCGCGGCTTTTTCAGAAGGAGACTTCTCAGCCTTCTCGCCCGCCTTGTCGGCACGCTGGCTTTCCTGCTCGTCGGCGCACAGGCGGGTGATCCGCACCGCACGCCCGCCTCTGAACTGTCCGAGCTGTCCGAGGAACTTGTTTTTTCCTTCGCACTGGATCAGCACGTCGCGGGCCACGTCTTTTTCGGTCGTGATAATGTCGCCGACCTGCAGCGCCATCAGCTCGTCCACCGTAATGCTCGACGATGCGAGGAACGCCCGCATCTCCACCGGCGCGTTGTGCACGTTCTTGGTGAGTTTGCGGACGTGATCTTCCTGCCCACCCTTGCGCTGGTAGCTGAACCAGTTTTGCGCCGCCAGCACGCCCATGATCGGCTCGATCACGTTGTACGGAATGCACAGGCTCATCGTGCCCGTGCGATTGCCCATCTTCAGCTCAAACCCGATCACCACCACCGTTTCATTCGGCGGAACGATCTGCACGAGCTGCGGGTTGCTTTCAAAATCGTTCACGCTGAACGTGACGGGCGTTAAATTGCTCCACGCCTCGGAGAGGTGCTGCGTCGCGCGATCCGTGATCCGCTGCACCAGCCGCTGCTCGATCTGCGTCAGCGGCCGCTGCGGAATAAACAAATCCGCGTTCGATCCGCCGAGCAACCGGTCGATGATCGGATAAATAATCAGCGGTGAAATTTCCAGACACAACTGCCCGTCCAGCTGCTCAGCCTTGAGCAGGTTGAAACACGTCGGGTTCGGCAGTGAGTGAATAAATTCAGAGTAGGTGAGCTGCTCGATATGAGCGACGTTCACTTCGATGATCGTGCGGAGGTAGCCGGAAATGGCCGCCCCGAAGTTTCGCCCGAAGCCTTCGTGCAGGCCTTCCAGCGCCCGCATCTGATCCTTCGACACGCGCTCGGGCCGCTTGAAGTCGTACGTCTGCACGTCGGCTTGAACGCGCGACCGACCGCCCGACGATGACCCGCCCGACGAATCAGGCCGCACGTCGCCGGTATCCACCGCGGCGAGCAGAGCGTCTACTTCGGATTGATCCAGTACATCGGTCAAGTCTTCAAGCCTCCATGCTGTTATGGGCTATTATCGGACTCGGGAGCGAATTTACTACAGTCATACCGGGGGGGCGCTTTGACGGGGGTCAGCGCGGGTTCGCCGCCTGCGGCGTTGCGAGGACGGTCACCTCCACACTCGCGAAGCCGAAAGAAGAAAAAGGAAACACCGCTACTGCACGACGCATCTCGCTCCCAATCACCGCAATTCCCGGCCGGCCCTGCGGTTGGGCCATCGCTCCGCGATTTGGAGACGTGTCCAAAAGGTGGCAAAAGGGACCTGCTTCGACCCCCCGAACGCGAGCGATCCCGGAATTGGGTTCGTTTGTTCTGATTTTCCGTGCGTGAGAGCGGTCCAACCTGACCGCGTTTCGACTTCACGCCGGTTGCCGTGGAACCCGATCCGCCCGCACAGCGGCCGGCGTGGCAGTCGGGGTACATCTCTTAACTCATTTTCTTCCAAGAGTTTATCGCGAAATTGGGTTCGTTTGTTCGTTTCCATGATGTCACTTTCGCTGTCTCGCATTTCAAAATGTCGCCACGCGTGGCTTGGTCACCCGCGCCACAGTGACGGGGAGAACGCGAGTCCCTCCATATAACCCGACGGCGGGCCGCCGCCGACGCGCCGGCCGCGCACCGCCGCGGGCAGATTCGTCGTTTCACTGGGAATCTTGAACAAGAATTCTTAGGAATCCCCATTTTGCGCGTGTCACTTCCGGCCAGCGGCCAGCGCACCGCCCGCGAGATTGATCGGTTCCAACACGGGCGTTTTCTGGCGGACGCGTTCTAGTGGTATGTTATCGGGGGAGGGCTAACCACTCATGAGGCCGTACGACGAAGATCGCGAAGTCGCCAACTACGTCTGGCAGTTCTATCGTGATCTTTTCACCGACGCAGAAAAGCGAGCATATCGGCCGTATATGTGGGAACGGATGAAAGTTGAGAAGGGATGTGACGTTATCGAATTCGAATGGAAGCAGAATCGAATTGCCGAGGACTCCGAAGTCATGGCGCAAATTGCCGACGGCACCGTGGTGTTTCACCGGCGCGCGGCTCAACGCGTGTTGCGAGAGCACGGCGCGAAGGTACTTCTGAATCGTTGTCCGCGATGCGCTCGCCTGGTGCGGACGCCGATGGCGCAACAATGCCTTTGGTGCGGTCACGATTGGCACAGAGCGGCTATACCGGCCGTGGGATAACTAAACGCTGCAATGCACCGGCCCCGTCGAGCGTTCTTGTAGACTAAATGTGGACTGGCATGGTGCCGGCGATTGAACGTTGATCCGTTATGCAGCTGAACCACGTTTCTCTGGAGTTTGAAGACAACGGTCGTTTTCACAACGACCTTGTGCTCCGGCTTGGCGATCAGCAGTGGCGTTGCGATTCGTATTACCTGCTCATCGATCGCGGAATGTTGGCGGATCGCGAGGACGCTGCGAAGGTCCGCGACGTGCTTCGTCGTTTGCTTGAACAGTGGCATTCCTCCGTCGTCGTCTCCGTGAAGGTGAAACTTGCTACCTCCCTTATGACTTCTCAGACCAATACACGGCTTGGTTGCGGTGCGAGGCAGTCGGAATCGATCTGAAGGTTCAGCGCGGTTGGGCCCAAGTCGAAGGGAATTCGTTCTTCCCGTCCGAGGTCGGAGAGCTGATGTGGAATCTGAGCGGATTTCGTCCCGATAGCCGCGAGGTTGTCATGCGGCGCGAGGAGTTCCTCGCGGCGGTCCCCGGCACACCGACGGCGATATAAGCCGTCGATGCAGTGGGCAAAAAAGAATATGCAAGACAAGTTCACTTAATCGGGCCGGCAAAAAGAGTTGGATCCGTACGGTCAAAGTCCGGTAGGGCAGGTCTTGACCTGCCGGTGTTGTCACGCGGATATCGATGATGGCAGGTCAAGACCTGCCCTACGATAGTAGCTGCCAAACGGGTTGCGCGGGATGCTGCGAGCTTGTTTTTCATCCATTCTCCTCGGCGTACTTCTGGCGGGTACGCTCGTAACCGGATCCTGCCGCTCGACGGGAACGGTGAAGCGGCCGGCGACGATTCCCTCTGCGGAAATGGCGCCGCCGCGTGTGGTGCAGCGGCTGTCGTCGTTGTATCCCGAACTGAACCGAGACTGGATGAACTATCGGCTTAAGGAAGGCGACCAGCATCGGAGCAGCGTGTTTTATGCGCTTACCTCTCAGCTTGATGGCACGTGTTTTTCTGAATCGCTGTCGCCATTCGGTTCGATGAGCACGCGGACGTTACCGGCCAATCGCGCAACGGAGTTGGAAGTGCTTTCGTTCCTCGGCTTGCCCGACCACGGGGGAAAGCAGGGAAACCAGACCTTCTACGTGTATTACTTCTGGCGGAGTGACACGAACGGCCGATGGTTCGCCGTCGCGGTGATTAAGGACGGCCTGCTGGAATCGATTGGTTATAATGATGCAACCGTGGGCGATTTTTCGAAGATGCAGCACTACCACACTTGGGCAGACGTGCTGCCGGCGAGCCGCTGACTTCTCAGCGTGAGTAATCCAATGGGCCTTGAGCAAGTCGAACTTGTGATGGACGCCGAAGACGAATTCGGCATCTCCATCGACGGCCCCGACGATTGCAGCCAAGCGGTGAACACGTTTGGCGCGTTTTACGATTTGATTCTTCGAACCATTCGCGCGGATCGCCGGTCAGAACTGGCCAACCGGCCGGACTTGGAAGCGCACGTGTGGAAGCGGCTGACGGTGCTGGCCGCGAAACTCGGGTATGGTCTGACGGCGGAACAGATTACGCGGGAGACGAAATTCATCGAAGACTTAGGGTACGGCTGAAACTTCTAACGGATCTCAGATAGGACGCGATGGACGATCAGGCGCAAAAGATGCGTGCAAAAGGTCGCAAACACCGATGGTTTGTCCGCATCGTTTTGGTCGTGTCGATCGTCGCGGTCATTTACGTGCGATGGCACTCGATGCCGGCGGTGGCGTGGCGGGCGCTGAACGACGCGGATCGATACGAGTTACTGTCGATCGAGCCGGACCGCACTGAATTTGATCCGGCGCGTTCCGAGTCGGGGTTTTACTTTCACAGAATTCTCGGGCGAACAGTCATCACCGATCCGGCCGTTCGTAATCGACTCAACCGCGCGCTGGAGGCGGGTGTGCGGCAAGGCGCCAACCCGGCGGCGTGCTTCAACCCGCGACACGGTATTCGTGTCAGTAGCAATGGCGAGACCACCGACTTCCTCATTTGCTTCGAGTGCAGCCAGGTGGCGGTGCGACGTGGTGATCGAACGGTGGCCAACTTCCTTACGAGCAATGCCCCGCAGGTGGAGTTCGATCAGGTGTTGCGAGCGGCAGGCATTCCATTGGCGAGGGAAAAGCCCTAGTTCTAACGTCTCATCGCCCGATAATAGCGCCTAAACGCGGATGAGTCGGCAGCGGCCGCTTCTCCGGTGCGAAACTCATTTCCGTTCTTCAAGAAGGCTGCTTTACCCGCCCGAAATTGCCGAATATAAGACTTTCGAGTTGTTCGCCGGAGTGTTGAGTGAAAGCTATCAAGTATCGCCCGGAAATTGACGGTCTGCGTGCGTTTGCGGTCTTGCCCGTGATCCTGTTTCACATGCAGAAGGATCTGTTGCCCGGCGGCAACATTGGGGTGGACGTATTTTTCGTCATCTCGGGGTTCCTGATCACATCGATCATTAAGTCGGAACTCGAGGCGGGGAATTTCTCCTTCAAGCGGTTCTGGGGCCGGCGTATCCGGCGCATCGTGCCGGCGATGACGGCGGTCATCGCGGCGTCGCTGCTGTTCACTTACTTCTTTATCTTTCGCGGCGATCGGCCTGACGTTGCCAAGCAATCGCTGGCGGCGATGTTCTCGTTCGCCAACATCTACTTCTGGCGCATGGTGGGCGACTACTGGGGCGCGGCGGCGGGGGATTCGCCCATGCTGCATACATGGTCGCTCTCAGTGGAAGAGCAGTTTTACCTGTTCTTCCCGCTGATCGTGTGGCTGGTGTGGCATTACCGCCCGGCGTGGTTGCGGAACGTGATTTCGCTGATCGCCGTCGTGAGCTTGGTGATGTTTCTGTACTTCTGCACGCGGCAGCCGATCCCAACGTTTTACTTGCTGCCGACGCGCGCGTGGGAACTGGCGGCGGGGTGCTATCTGGCGATCGCGATCAAGGATCAGCACCTGCACACCGACGCGCCGCTGGGACTGATGGGCCTGTGCATGATCGTTGCGTCGTACTTTTTTGTACCCGTGATGGGCGTGGGGCTGGTGCTGGCGGTGATAGGCACGGTGCTGGTGATCGCGTTCGCGCGGTCGGGTCTGGCGAAGTGGATCCTCGCTCAGCCGGCGGTGGTGTATACGGGGAAGCTTTCGTACTCGCTGTATTTGTGGCATTGGCCGGTGATCGTGTTCGCGACTTATTATTCGCGGAACGCGTCGCACTGGCTGTTGATGGGCATCATCGTGTTGCTGTCGATGGCGTCGTACTACCTCGTGGAAACGCCCACGCGCAAGAAGGCGACTGTGCCGGCGATCTTGGCATGCTTTGCGCTCACGGTGCTGGGCGCGGTGGGGCTCATGTATTCGCCGTCGGTGTACGATCAAACCGGGTTTGAGAAGCCGCAGAGTTACGCGTTTTACTACGACGCTAATCCGCACCTTGGCGTGAACGACACCAGCAAGGTGAAACTGCGAACGGTGAACGCGCCGGTGCGCGATCCTGCACCTGACATGTATACCTCCGGCGGATTCATCGTCGGCCAAGGCAAGCCGAGCGTGGTGGTGCTGGGCGATTCGCACGGCATCATGTGGTCGAACCCGATCCAGCAGGTGACGGAAAAACTCGGCCTGACGACTTCGTTCTGGCTGATGAACGGCGTGGACACTTTCCTCAAGTTCCCGCTGCGCCCGCGCGTAGTGCTATCGCGACTGACCGCGCAGGAAAAATACGAGTACGACGCGGCTCGCATCGAGAAGATCAAAGAATGGAAGCCTGACGTGGTGATCGTGGCCGTGCGATGGTCGACGGTGAAGGAGTCGGCCCCGGGCGAGTTGATCGACTACCTGGCTGCCAACGCGGGGCACGTGGTGCTGATCGAGCAGCCGCCGGAAATTCCGATGGGGAATCGCAACGCGCCGCAGTACCTCATCTACAAGCACTACAAGCCGGAGCACGGCAAGAGCCAGTATTTCCCGATGAAGAAGTCGGAAGAGTACGACGCCGGCACGGCCATGCTGAAGTCGATGGCGGAACGGCACAAGAACATCACCTACATCCCCACGTACGACCTGTACGCGGCGGGCGATCAGGTCCGCGTGCTCGACGGCGAGCGGCCCGTGTATCTCGATGAGAGCCACCTGACCGATTACGGTGCCAAGCTGCTGTGCGGCCGGATCGAGCAGACGATCGCGCCGCTGGTGGCGTCGTCGGCCGAGCGAAAGACCGACGCCGCCGCCGTCCGGTGAACGCCAGCCGGTCCCACTTTGGGGATATTGATAGACGTCAATGGTTCGCGAGCTTACGATTCCCGGGTCAAACCGGGAGGAAAATGCTCGCTCGTTCCCTCGCACTCACCCTTGTATCTCTGCTGATCGCAGGCTGTTCGGCCGCGCCGACGCGAACGGCCGTTACGCCGCCGGTTGATCTCCCTCGCGTTTCGGTGATGACGTACAACCTGAATTTCGGTATCGCCGGCGATCAGGACACGATCGGCGTCGTAAGCCACGAAAACGCCGACGTCGTCTTCTTCCAGGAAGCCAACGACGCGTGGGCGGCGTCGCTTAAAAGGCGCCTGAGTGCTGCGTACCCGTACGCCGAGTTCAAGGCCGACGATATATACGCCGCGGGTCTGGGCGTGATGTCGAAATGGCCGATCGAATCGATCGAATACCTGCCGAAGGTGAACTGGTTCCCCGCCGCGCGGGTGGTGATCGCCACCCCGATCGGGAGATTGCAGGTGCTGAACCTCCACCTTCGCCCGCCGGTAAGTAAGAGCGGGAGCGTCATCGCCGGCCACTTCACCACGCCGCCCATTCGCGAGGCGGAGGTGCAGGAATTCACCAAGGCGCTCGATCCATCCCTGCCGACGCTGATTGTCGGCGACTTCAACGAAAACGAGTACGGTCGCGCTTCAACGTGGCTGACGTCGCAGGGCTATCGGAGCGCGCTGCCGGAATTTAATCCCAAGGCGTACACTTGGCGGTGGAAGACGAGCGTGATGACGCTGAAGGGGAGTTACGATCGTCTTTGCTACGACCGCCGTCTCGTGCCGCTCGATACAAATGTTCGCAACGCGGGGTGGAGCGATCATCTGCCCGTCGTCGGCGTTTTTGCGCTGGCGGGCAACATATCGCCGTCGCCCCGGTAATATTCGTACGGGGCGGAGGTCAAATGACCCGAACAATCAGCGGCCTGCAGTTTGTTTTCGTCTTGATGCTTTCGGCCGTCGCGTACAGTGCTGATCTCCACGTCGGCCCCGGTCAACCCAACGCACGCATCGAAGACGCCATCGCTAAAGCAGCGGCGGGGGATTCGATCATTGTTCACCCGCAGTCCGACGGTAAGCCGTACCAGCGCGTCGCGCTTTTCATCAAAACCGCACGCCTTACGATCCGGCCCGCCGACAAGAAGACCCGCATCGCCCTCAGCGGCGATGGCTTCGACTACAGCGGCAAGGGACACGTTCCCCGCGCGATCGTACAGTTCAGTAAAGGCGCCGACGGCTGCGTCATCGAAGGATTCGAACTCTCCGGAGCCCACAACGATTCCTTCAACGGCGCCGGCGTGCGCATCGTCTTCGCCAACGACGTTACCGTTCGCGACTGCGATATCCACGACAACGACATGGGCATCATGTCCAGCGGCGACGGCACGCAGCAGTCGGCCGTCAATCAACTCATCGAGCGCTGCCGCATTCATTCCAACGGCACGGAGAAGGACCCCGGCTACAACCACAACCTCTACCTCGGCGGCACGAGCGTGAAACTCATCGGCTGCGAAGTGTTCAACAGTCTCACCGGCCACAACGTGAAAAGCCGCGCGCACAACACGATCGTGATGGCCTGCTACGTGCACGACTCCGCCAACCGCGAGTTTGATCTGGTCGACGCCGGCGACACGGCTGCACCCAACAGCGACGCGGCCATCGTCGGTTGCGTCATCGTCAAATCGACCCACGGCAACGGCAACCACGCCGTCATCCACTTCGGCCAGGACGGCGGCAAGGAACACGACGGCACGATCTGGCTGGCGAACAACACGATCCTTACGCAATACGTCTCGGCCGTGCTGACGCTCGACGCACCGAAAACCCGCAGCCGCTGGCTGAACAACATCGTCTGCGATCCCACTGGCAAGCAGGCCAACCAGGTGCTGCTGAACGCGAAAGGTTCGTCCGCCAACGATGTGGTGGACGGCTCGGCAAACGTCGTTTCCCGCGGATTTGCCGATCCGGGTTTGAAGCAGACAGTTCGTCTGGAAAACGGCAAGGTGCTGCCCTTCGTGAATCCCGCCAAAGAGGACTACCGTCTGAAGCAGCCGATCGCCTCCCGCGGTGTCGCGTTGCCGGATGAGCTTCGCAAACTCATCGGCGCGAAGCTTTGGGAATACGAATCCCCGACTTCCATGAAGGAGCGAAAAGACGCCGACCAGCCCGCGATCGGCGCTTTTGAGTGAGTTTGAGCAGCAGACGCAACGGTGGGGCCGTCTGTGGGGGTTCGGCTTGCTGAGTTGAGCATTGGCACAACTTAGATCACCGCGCGAGCGACTATTCGAGTATGATGTCGGGATGGCCTCCCTTAACGTTCCGATTACCGACCTGGTTTTGAGTCAGCTCGCAGCCGGCGAAATGCGCATGCTGTCGCTGGTTGTTGCGGTTCGCAGGCGGTTGGAACCGGGCGATCGCATCACCGGCGACCTGTCGGCTGTCGTGAAAACGGCGATCCGCAAGCTGGTTTTATCAAAGGCCGTTACCGAATCCGACGGGGTCTTCTCAATCACACCGATCGCCACGCCAATTGCCCGGCGGTTTTAGCACCAAGGGCGAACTGATCAAGCGGGCACGCAGCCTGCAAATCATGAATCCGACCGCAAGCGGCCAACCTCTCCCTGCAAACTTGAGCAACACCACGCTGGCGATTTTAGCCGGCGGTCGCGGCAGCCGAATGGGGATGCCCAAGGCGCATCTCGAGCTCCGCGGCGAGCCGATTCTCGCGTGGATGCTCAAACATCTACGATGGCCCGGACCGACGATGCTCTTGACCGCGCCGGCCGTCGCGGACCCGCCCGGGGCACAACTGTTCGATCTTCGAGTGACAGATCCGGTGGACGATCTCGGCCCGATGCGCGGCATCGCGTCGGCGCTGGAAAATACGTCGACCGAGGTGATCGCCGTTGTCACGGTCGACATGCCCGGCATCACTCGCGACGTACTTGAATGGCTGCTCAAGTCGCTAGCCGCTCGGCCGCAGTTGCACGGACTGATGTGCAGCCGCCTTATCGAGCAGCGCGAGATGATCGAACCGTTTCCTGCGGTGTTCCGTAGTAGTGCGAAGGAGATCGTGCTCGCGCGGTTGCAGGCCGGCGAACTTTCCGTACAACGCCTGTGTCGGCAGCCGAACTTTGCCTCGCTCGCGTCGCCCGCGGAGTGGCCGGCGAGTACGTGGATGAATCTGAATCACCCGGGCGAGCTGGCCGCGTTTGAGGCGGCGAATCAAAATTCTGGAGCACGAGATGAAACTTAGAATTCGCGGCAACTCAATCCGCGTGCGCCTGGAGCGCAACGAAGTGGCCCGCCTGGGCCGCGGCGAGAGAATCGAGCAGGTGACGGAATTCTCGCCTGATTCGCACCTTGTATCGCGGGTTGAATCATCGCCGGTGAGTCATGTGGCCGCGACGTTCTACGCGGGGTGTATGACATTACTGCTGCCGGCGGAGATGGTGAAGGCGTGGGCCGCTTCAGACGACGTGTCGATCGAGGCCGTGCAAAAGATTTCGGAGGATCGCGAACTGTCGATCCTGGTGGAGAAGGACTTCGAATGCCTCCACTCGCAGAAGGAAGAAAACGCCGACGCGTTTCCCAATCCCCGCGGGTGCCCGGCCGATCACGCGGCGTGAGGCGCAGTTGCTGCTGACTTCTCGCTGATCGCTGCGGGATCGGGCTGCGTTGAGGTTCTAAAATCTGTTTCGCGCTTCGCCGTGGGTTCGTGATACTCGCCCACGTTCACCGCACACAACTTAAGGGCAGGCTGTCGGCTGATCGGGTCGCAGTTGTCGATCATCACTTCATTCGGCGAACTCGCCTTCGACCAGAGCTCGCCCCAGTGCATGGGCATGAACACCACGCCGATCGGGACTTCATCCGTCACGCGCAGTGTGCTCCACGCGCGGCCCTGGCGGCTGGTGATTTCGACGCGCTGCTGGTCAACGAGTTTGAGCGCGGCCGCGTCATCGGGATGCATCTGCAGGTACGGGGCGGGGTCCATTTGATTCAACTTTTCAACGCAGCCGGTCTTCGTGCGGGTGTGCCACTGGCCGGCAACTCGGCCGGTTGTCAGCAGCAACGGGAATCGGCCGGTGGGTGATTCTTCCTGCGGCAGGTACGGGCGGGCGAAAAACTGCGCGCGGCCGCTCGGCGTGTGAAAGTGGCCGTCTTCGTACCGCCGCGCGTGTGAGTGGCCCATCGCCGGGAACGGCCACTGCTGCGGGCCTTGCACGCGGAGTCGCTCGTGCGTCAGTCCCGCCTGATCGTTCGGCCGACCCGCGGTGCTGCGGGCGAACTCGTCGAAGATCGCGGCGGCGTTATCAAACTTCATTCCGTCCACGAGCCCCATCTTGTGCGACACCTCACGCGGCCAGTACCAATCGGGCTTCGCATCGCCCGGCGGCGGCACGACCTGTTCCATCAGGGTCACTCGCCGCTCGCTGTTGCAGAACGTGCCGCACTGCTCGAGGTTCACCGCGGCCGGAAAAATCACATCGGCGAACGCGGTCGTTTCCGTCGGCAGGTATGCATCCTGGACGATCACCAGCTCGGCGGCGCTCAGCGCCTTACGCACGCGCTCGAGATTCGGCATCGAAGCGGCCGGGTTCGTGCCGGCGATCCAGATCGCCTTGATCTCGCCGCGCTCGATCGCATCGAACATCGCCACCGCGTCGTACCCCGCGTGCGGGTGCATTGAGCCGGGCGGCATGCTCCAGAACTTTTCCATCCACGCGCGGTGCTCCGGATCAGCAATCTTCCGTTGGCCCGGCAGCAGGTGGCTCATGTAGCCGACGTCGCGGCCGCCCATTGCGTTGGGTTGGCCGGTGAGGCTGAACGGCCCGCACCCGGGGCGGCCGATCTGGCCGAGCGCCATGTGCAGGTTGAGCACTGCGTTGTTTGTGAACGTGCCCATCACGCTCTGGTTTACGCCCATCGTCCAGAAGGTGATGAGGTTCTTCGCGTCGGCAAGCGTTTGGGCGGCGTGAAGCAGGTCGTACACGCGGATGTTGCAGATTTCCGCCACGCGGCTCGGCCAATACTTGGGGAGCATCTTCTTGACCTCCTCCCAGCCCTGCGTGTTGCTGGCGATGTACGATTCATCGAGCTGGCCGTCGCGGTGCAGTATGTGGAGCAGGCCGTTGAGCAGTGCGAGATCGGTGCCGGGCTTGATAGGCAGGTGCAGGGTGGCTGCCTCGGCGGTGGACGTGCGGCGGGGGTCAACGACGATGCACTGGGCGCGGGCTTTATCGATCCGCCGCTGCACGCGCGAGAACGTGACCGGATGGCAGTCGGCCGCGTTGGAGCCGATGAAGAAGAATGTGTCGGCCAGTTCGATATCGCTGTAACTGGTCGGCGGGCCGTCGCTGCCGAACGAGAGCGACATGCCGCTGGCGGCGCTGCTCATGCACATGCGGCTGTTGCTGTCGACGTGATTGGTCTTGAGCACGCCCTTGCCGAATTTGTTGAAGAGGTACTGCGATTCCGTGGTGAGCTGGCCGGAGAGGTAAAACGCGATCGCCTGCGGGCCGTGGGTTTCGCGGATCTGGTTGAGCCGATCGGCCACGTGCTGAACGGCGTGGTCGCTGGTCACCGGAGCCAGCGCGCCGCCGCGGGTGTCGCGAATCATCGCGCGACGGGCTCGCGTCTTCACGTCAACGGTCTGCGCCACCGTGCCGCCCTTGGCGCACAGTTTGCCAAAGTTGGCTGGATGCTCGGGGTCGCCGCGGACTTTCAGAATCTGCTGGCCGTCGGTTTTCACCAGCAGCCCGCAACCTACTCCGCAGTACGGACAGAGTGTTTTGACTTCCTTCATCAGTACACATCCCGCTGGTATCGGCCGCTGCGGCTGAGGTCGGACATGAACGCGTCGGTCTGCTCGGGCGAGAGCCCGCCGGCCTGCGCGACGATTTGCCGCAGCGCCTTGTCCACGTCGTTGGCCATCCGTTTGGCGTCGCCGCACACGTAGAAGTGGGCGCCGTCGTTCAGCCAGGCCCACATCTCGTTCGCGTGCTCGAGCATGCGGTGCTGCACGTATAATTTCTCGGCCTGATCGCGCGAGAACGCGGTGTCGAGCTTTGTTAACGTGCCGGCCGCCACGTATTCATCCAGTTCTTCGCGGAAGAGGAAATCGGATTCGGCCTTCTGATCGCCGAAAAAGAGCCAGCTCTTACCGGCCGACTTGGTGGCGTGGCGTTCCTGCAAAAACGCGCGGAACGGCGCGATGCCCGTGCCGGGGCCGACCATGATAATCGGCTTGTTGTCGGCCGGCAGTGCGAAGCGGTGCGACGGCTGCACAAACACCCGCATCCGCTGGCCGGGGCGGATCCGCTCGGCGAGGAACGTCGACGCGACGCCCTTGCACGAGCGGCCGACGGAGTTCTGGTATCGCACGGCGCCCACGGTGAGATGCACCTGACCGGGATACGCCGCCAGCGACGAGGAGATCGAGTACAGCCGCGGCGCCATCGGCGAAAGGGTGGCGACGAAATCGCTTGGCGCTGGCTTGGCCGAGGGGAAACGCATGAGTAGATCGAGCACTTCCAGGTCGCCGCTGCCGTCGTCGCTGTCGCGGAGCTTGGAGAGGGCGGCGGCATCGACCGAATCGGTGGCCGTGCGGGCGAGCAGGTCGAGCAGATCCGGCGACGGGCGCGTGATCGTGAAATCGCGGTGCAGGGCGCTGCGGAAGCTGGTCATGCGGTCGTCCCAGCCCATCACGTCTTCAGCGCCGGTGGCTCCAAGACACTGGAGAATCTGCTCGACGTGCTGCGGGCAGTTTTCCGGATACACGCCCAGTGCGTCGCCCGGCTTATAGGAGATTCCGCTGCCGCGCAGGTCGATCATCACAAGGCGGGTGTCTTTGCTCGATGCGGCCGTGTTCAGTGGATCGCTGCAGAGCAGCCGGGCGGCGAACGGGTTGGTGCGATCGTACGCACCCGCGGCCTTGGCGGCGGCGGGGGGTTCGTGGGAAGTCGCACTGGGCGCGGTAGCGGTCTTCGCCACGTTCACCTGCAGCAGCTTGAGCATCTTCGACGTATCGCGTCCGCCCGGCGTGCACTTGGTGAGGTCCTTCTCGCTACCGCTGGCGATCGCCTCGGCGTAGCTCTTGCACAGGTAGCCGCACGAGCCGCAATCGAGTTGCGCCATGGCGGCCATCAGTTTCAGCGGATGCCGTTTGCCTTCGGCGAGCTTGAGCCGCTCGTCCATGCTGAGCGCCGGATCATGCCAGGGTGTTTCCTCTTCGACTTCAACTACGGGGGCCTGCGCCGGGCTTGCCGCTTCAGCGGGAAGCGATCCGGCCATCGCACTCTGCGCGCCAAGCATGCCGGCGAAAAAACCGTTGAGCCAGGCGCGCTGCTCTGCGGTGAACGGCGCACTTTCCGGCACGAGCGAGATCGAAGCAGCCGGCGTAAGGGTGGTTGTAGACGTCATGGGGTCACCTTGGTGGGGCTAAAACATTCGAGCAGTTGGTTGGTTTCATGTCGCGCGACGAAATCGTGGAAGCATTCCTCGTCGTCGCGGCGGTGGCTTACGTAGCCAAGCAGCATCCGCTCGATGACGGCCGGTGCGTCGGTCGCCTTCACATCGCGGAACATCTCGCGGCCGATCGCCTGCTGGTCGCCGTATCCGCCGCCGATGAAAATGTGGTATCCCTCGACGGCCTCCTCGCCGACTCTCGTGCCGATCAGGCCGATGTCGCCGATGTAATGCTGGGCGCACGAATTGTGGCAGCCGGTGACGTGGATATTGACCGGCTGATCGAGCGTGAGTCGCTGGTCGAGGTAATCGGCGATTTCCATCGCGTGTGTCTTCGTGTGGGCGGCCGCGAACTTGCACCCGGCCGCGCCGGTGCAGGCGATCAATCCCGCCCGCACGTTGGTGGCCGACCAGTGCAGACCGATCGCTTCGATCTCGCGCTTGGCGTCTTCAAGGCGTTCGTTCGGAATGTCGCTGATGAGCAGGTTTTGCCAGACGGTGAGTCGAATCGTGCCGCTGCCGAAACGGTCGGCGATTGACGCCAGTCCGCGCATCTGGCCGCTGGTCATCCGGCCGACCGGCAGCGAGACGCCGATGTACGACAGACCGGCTTGCTTCTGTGCGTGAACGCCGACGTGACCGAGGCGGGCGATTGTGGTTGTTCGCGGTTCGCACTGATCCAGCGGCAGACGACGCAGCTTGAACGGCAGGAACTTTTCCGTCTCGGCGATGTACTTTTCCAGGCCCCACTGATCGAGCACGTACTTTAGGCGGGCCTTTTTACGGTCGGTCCGATCGCCGTGGTCGATGAACACCCGCACGATGGCGGCGGCCACTTCTACGCATTCTTCGGGCTTCAGCAGCATGCCGGTGTCGCGGGCGAAATCTTTGTGGCCGGTGATCCCGCCGAGTTGCAGGCGGAAGAAAACCTCGCCGTTCACGCGTACGGCGGCGAAGCCGATGTCGTTGGTGTCCTCCAGCGTGCTCACGCGGCCGCCGCCGTCGAAGGCGATGTTGAATTTGCGGGGCAGGCCGTACATCTCGCGGTGGTTGAGAATGTAGTGGTGCATCTGCCGGGCGAGCGGGCGGGTGTCGATCAGTTCGTCCGCGTCGATTCCGGCCGTCGGACTGGCGGTGATGTTGCGGATGTTGTCGGCCCCGGCGCCGCGATTGACGATGCCGAGATCGACAAGGCCCATCAACACGTCGGCGGTGTGTTGCGGGCCGATCTCGCGGATCTGCAGGTTCGAGCGGGTGGTGACGTCCACATGCCCGGCGGCGAATTGGTCGGCAATGTCAGCGAGCCCGCGGAATTGCGACGAGTTGGTCACGCCACCTGCGAACCGCAAGCGGCACATGAACGCGTCCTGCGCCGGGGCGACGTGGAACATGCCCTGGAACTTGAAGAGGAAGACGTCGGTGCCCTTGGGGAAGCGGGCCTCGCGGGCGTGGGCGAGAACCATGTCCCACACGTCCAGTCCGTTTTGCTTGCGCTTGGCGTTCTCCTCGTTCGTCAGCTTTTTGCCGGCTGCGATCTGCCGATCACCCACCGCGATGTTCGGATCAACCGGCCCACTCCCTTGCGCCTTTCCGGCCGGTGCGTTGAACACCGGCAGCGATCGCAGCGACTTCCCGAGCGTCGCCCCAGCGGCGAAGCCTTCGTTGAACTCAGACGGGCGTGTGTTGGCCTGATGCATGGTGTCCCTTTAGGCCGGCTCTATGCCGCTCACGAGTTCGCCGATCGGCTCTTCAACCACGGCCGGAGCAATCGCGTTGCGTACCTTGCCCGGTTCGGTGATGAAGAGCGTGCACACGAATGCGGCACACGCGGTGATGCCCATGGAGATGAAGAAGGTGGTCGGGTTGGTCAACAGCAGAATGGTCATGAACGCCACGCTACCCACGCTGCCGTACGCACCGATCAGGCCGGCGATTTGGCCCGTCAGCGGCTTGCGAATGAGCGGAGCTATGCAGAAGTTCGCGCCGTTGCCGCCCATCAGGAACAGGCCGACCACGACCACCAGCGTCATTGCCGCCCACGCCGGCCAAGTTTGATCGATCATCATGATCGCGAAGAACCCAATGGCGGAGCCGGCGAGCGTAACGATCATGATCGGTTTGCGACCCAGGTGATCACCCAGGATGCCGCCCAGCGGCCGGGCGATGAAGTTCGCAAACGCGAACCCCGCGCCCATGATGCCCGCCATCGCGACCGAGACGTTGAACATCTTCTCGAAGTAAGCGGGCAGCATCTGTTCCACCGCCAACTCGCCGCCGAACGTAACGGCGTAGCAGAGGCAGAGGATCGCGACCTGTTTGAAGGAGTATTTTTCATCATCGGGCACTTCGTCGCGGGTGATGACCGAACGGTTGACCTTCACGATCTTGGCAATCTGTTGAACGAGCAATGCCGCCAAGAGTGCGTAAACAACGTAGCAAACGCTCTCGGGCAGAAACTTCACACGGCACAGTCGCCAGGTGGTAACGCCGAGGCAGAGGATCATTGGGATCTGCATGAAGCAGAGGGCGAGCAAATCGGGACGCGAAGTGACTTCAAGCGCACCGCGTTTCTTCGGCCGTTTAAATTCCTTTCCGGGCGGGGCGTCGAGGGCCTTGCGGTAGAAGACGACCGCCCAGACGACGCAGAGCAGTCCGCTGATCGCGGTGGCCCAGCGCCAGCCGTTGTCAGGCCCGAAGGCCAGTGCCAGCAGCGGCAGCCCGAACGTCGCCGCCGCCATGCCGAAGTTACCCAAGCCGCCGTAGATGCCTTCGGCCGTGCCGATTTCACGCGAGTCGAACCATTCGCCGACCATGCGAATGCCGACGACGAATCCCGCGCCTACGCAGCTAATCAGCAGCCGGCAGATGACGAGTTGCCAGAAGTGGTTGCTAAAGGCAATCGCCACGCACGGGAACGCCGCGAACACCAGCAGGAACGAATACACCCGTCGCGGGCCGAAGCGGTCGACCAGCATGCCCACCGCGATGCGGGCGGGAATTGTGAGTGCCAAGTTGCACAGCAGCAGCACCTGCGACTGTTCTTTGGTCAGATGCAGCACGCGGGCGATGGTGGTGCTGAACGCGCCCAGGTTGTACCAGACGACGAACGTGAGGAAGAACGCGAGCCAGGAAAGATTCAGCATCTTCCAGCGGCCGGGGTACGGCAGGGTTTCGTTTTCGGTGTTTGGACTCATGACAAGCTCCCGTGAAGTGTGGTTCGTGATTTTTTGGTTTCGTTGGATTTCATCCCGACCACTGCGCGGTCGTACGCGGCGGGGATGATCGATTCGTTGGCGATGCGCGAAACATCAGTGCCCGGCGGCAGGTGTCCCCAGCGGATCATCTGGCGGAGGATCCATTCCGCGCCGGCGATGCTGGGCACCGTGCTGGCGCGGCCGAAGCTGCGGAAGCGAGGTCGCTTCACGCCGGGCCGCAGCCAGTCTTCGATCGACAGGCTTTTGGCGATGACGTCTTCGTCGAGGTTCAGGTATTCCGTGCGGGCCAGGATTTCCGTCAGCCGGCTACGGTTGGAGGCGTTCTCGCAGTAGTCGCAGCCGCGGAGCGTCGCGCGAACCAGCCGCTCGGCTGCGGCAGTGTTTTGCGTGTACCACTTGCGGGTAATGGCCAATACTTTCTCGGGGTGATCGGGGAACAGCTCGGTGGTGGCGAGGACGATCGTGCCGCGCTTACGCATCACGGCCAGCGTGTTCCAAGGCTCGCCGGCGCAGTAGCCGTCGATCGCTTCGCTCTGCAACAATCCTACCAGTTGCGGCGGCGGCATGACGCAGAGCGTGGCGTCGTGGTCGGCCCGTAGTCCTGATTGATGGAGCAGCTCGCGAAGTACGTAATGGTGCGTGGAGGCCGAGAAAACGTAAGCGAGATTAAGCGATCGGCCTAGGTGCCGCCGCCACAGTGAAGGGGAGTTCGCACCGTCGCTCAGCATGGCCAGCGGCGAGGCGACCGTGATCGCGTTGCCGCCCGAGCCCAGGCCCATCAGCACGGCGAGCGGCGTGTCGTAGTATTCCATCCCGGCGACGCTGGCGGGCGCCATGCCGAGTGGGGCGTGGCTGGCGTGGAGTTGTCCGTAGGAGAGGCGGTCACGAACGTTGCCCCAGCCGATCTGCATTTCGAGCGAGACGTCGAGCCCCTCGTCACTGAAGTATCCGAGTTCGTTTGCGATGATGAGAGGGGCCGCGTCGATGAGGCGAACGAAGCCGACCCGGATCGGGTGAGCGCCCGCGTTCTGCGAGGTTCGACGACTGGGGCCAGCAACCGGCATGACAACTCCGACAACCGCTCCAAGTACGTCCACAACACTCGGTGTCACTGGCAACGTCGCTTACGACACGAGTTCCTCGTTTCCTCGTCCGTCAGGACTGGAGGAGAATACAGTTGCGTCATCGATGAATCCAATTCATAATACCGATGCTTTTCATTCATTCGATTCATGGAGTCTGCGTGGAAAATGTGCACCAGTTAAAGGTATTCGGAGCGGTTGCTGACACATTAAGCTTCACCCGGGCGGCCGAACGTGTGTTTTTGACGCAATCGGCCGTCAGCCATCAGATCGCCAAGCTGGAACGGGAGATGGGCTGCCAGTTGCTGGTCCGCGAAGGACGCACGGTTTCACTCACGCCGGCGGGTCGAACGCTGGCCAAGCAGTCGGAGCGCGTCTTCGCGACGATTGACTCGGTGATCCTCGCCACCCAGCAGGCCGCCAAGCCCGGCATCGGCCGATTGCGCATCGGCGCGAGCAGTACGGCCTGCCAGTACATCATCCCCGAGGCGCTGCGCGAGTTCCGGGAGTCGTTCCCCAACTACTCGCTCGCGATCACGCCCGACGACTCGCCCGCCACGCTTGATCACCTGACGGCCGGCTCGATCGATCTGGGCTTGATGATCCGCCCGGAGCGAACCCGCAAGGTGCACTTCCACGCGCTGTTCGAAGACGAGCTGCAGTTGGTCGTCAGCCCGCTCCATCCTTGGGCCAAGGCCGGAAAGGTCGATCGAAAGCATTTGCAGGATCAGCAGATGGTTTTGTACAGCCGCAACAGCGCGACATCACGATTGGTGGAGCGGTACTTCGTGAAGCTCCAATCGCCGCTGCGCAACTGGATCGAACTGGGCGACATCGGGGCGATCAAGGAACTGGTGAAGCTCGGCCTTGGTGTGGGCGTGATGGCGCCGTGGGTCACGCGCCCGGAGACGCGTGACGGATCGCTCGTCATGCTGCCGCTGCCGGGCCCGAAGCTCAAACGCCACTGGTGCGTGGCCGCGATGGCGGGGCGGAGTCTTTCGATCGCAGAACAGACGTTCATCGGCTTGTGCCAAGCGGTGGCCGAGCGACTGCTCTAATCTGGACCGTGCGAAGCGTTCGATCGAAGTTCACGCGGTCCGCTTATCGAGACCGCAATGAGTCGGTTACGCCGATTGAGTAGTCTGGGTAGTCAGTAAGCGAATGCGGCTGTGTCGCAGTTGCAACGCTCACTACACGCTCCTTGCATACACCCATCGCAATGCTACATTTTCGCGACCTAATAGGAGGGCGTAAGTGAAGAATCAAAAGGGGCGTCGTGCGGTCGTCTGCGCAATTGAGTTACTCGAAACAAGACAACTTTTAAGTAGTTCCATTAGCGGAAATCTTTGGAACGACGCCAACGCGAACAAGCTTCGCGATGCGGCCGAGGCGGGGCTGTCGGGGTGGACGGTTTACCTTGATGCCAATCGCAGCCGCACGCGGGAGGCGGGTGAGGCGTTTACACAAACCAACGCGAACGGCGACTACTCGTTCACCGGTCTGTCGGCCGGGACGTACTACGTCGCCGAGGAAACGGCTCTTGGATGGTCGCTTACTTCGCCGACCGCGGCGACGACGGTGAATCTCGGCGCGGCGCCGGTCGGGCCGGTCGATATGTCGGCGCAGCAATCCAACACGCTGATTTCGCTTGACACGCTGCGCAACGACGCCCGCTTCAATCGCGCCGACGGCACGGGCTATTCGATCGCGATTATCGACACCGGTATCGACGCGGCCAACCCGTTCTTCGGCCCCGACGCCGACGGCAACGGCGTGGCGGATCGGATCGTCTACCAGGCGGAGTTTAGCGGCACGACGCCGAACACCAGCGCAGACATCATTGGTGACAATGACGGCCACGGCACGGCCGTTTCGTCGATCGCTGCTTCGTCCAACGGCACGTACCAGGGGATGGCGCCGGGCGCCAATATCGTTTCGCTCAAAGCGATGGGCGGAACGATCATCGGAAGCCTCAGCCCGGCCGAGCGCGCGCTGCAGTGGGTCATCACCAACGCGGCCCAATACAACATCGTGTCGGTTAACCTTTCGCTCGGCGACGGGTCAAACAGCAATGCAACGCAAGTCCAGTCCATGTCGGACGAGCTGTCGACGCTCGCGAGCATGAACATCATCGTCGTCGCGTCGGCAGGGAACGATTACGGCGTGTACAACGCGCCCGGCGTGGCGTATCCCGCGTCGGATCCGAACATTCTCTCCGTCGGCGCGGTGTACGACGCGAATGTGGGCGCGGTCACGTGGGCCAAATCCACCGATTACACCACGGCACCTGATCGCATCGCCAGCTACTCGCAGCGGTGGCAGGGGTCGTTCCTTTTCGCGCCGGGCAGCGTGATCACGACGGCCGCCATCGGCGGGGGCACGTTGAACTTCAACGGCACGAGCGCTGCCGCACCGCATGTCGCCGGCGCTGCCGTCATTGCGCAGCAATTGGCCGAGCTCGAACTCGGACGGCGGCTGACCGACGCCGAGTTCATCAATCTCATCAAAACCTCCGGTACCACTATTTTCGACGGCGACGACGAAAACGACAGCGTGACCAACACCAATACGTCGTACCAACGGCTGAATGTGGAAGCGATGGCGGTCGCCATCTGGAACATGAGCGCGTCGTACTCGCTCGGCCACGCGGTAACGGTGGACGGCACGACCAACTCGGCCAGCCAGTCCTTCGGTGCCCGGCCAGCAAGCAATATCCCCGGCGCGCCCAACCTGGTGGACGCCAGCGACAGTGGAACCTCTTCTGCCGACAACATCACCCGTTTCAATGGCGTGACCGGAAAAGTAACGTTCATCGTGCCGAACACTGTCGCCGGGGCGACGCTCAAGCTTTACCGCAACGGCAGTCTGGTTACGTCGACGGTGGCCAAGGCATTCCTCACGTACATCACTGTGCCGGGCACGCTGCCCGATGGCGTGCAGTTGTTTACCGCTACGCAGACCGTCGCCGGCCTTGCTGAATCGGCCGCTTCGCCGTCGCTGAGCGTGACGATCGACACGACTCCGCCCGCGGCGCCGCTCGCGCCTGATTTGGTCGGTGCGTCGGACAGCGGCATCAGCTCGACCGACAACCTCACCAATGCCGAGACTCTCGATTTCTCGATCGGCAATGCCGACCTTTACCGACTCTATCGCGACGGTGTGAAGGTCAACTACCTGAACTTGCCGCGTACCAACCTGGGCGACAACTACCGGTTGGCCGATGGATCATATTCGTACACGGCGAGCGTCGCTGACACCGCAGGTAACGAATCGAGCCAGAGCCAGGCGACCATCGTGACGCGCGACACCACGGCGTGGCCGATTTCGCAAGGCATGGATCTCGCGTTCGGCACGTCGGGTTACAAACTGCTGTCGCCGCCACAGGGCGGACAGGCGACTGCCATGGCGTTCCGCACCGACGGCTTGATCATCGTCGCGGGCGAAACGGCGGAGCCTACGCCCGGCTCACGCTACGTGCAGGTGACCCGTCTGCTCACCAATGGGAACGTCGACACAACTTTCGGCACCAACGGCTGGTCGACGCTCACGAGCCTTGGCACCGGAACCGTGAAGGACGTTGAAGTGCTTGCCGACGGCAGGATTTTGCTCGGGTGCGTCATGGGGTCGACCAGCAAGCACACCGCGGTCGTGCGGCTCACTGCAAACGGGCAGATCGACACGACGTTCGCCACCAACGGCGTGTACTCGCTTAACGGCGGGGCGGGGCTGGTTGAATCAGTTCTTCGACGCATGGCCGACGGTCGGTTGCTGGTGATGGACGCGGGCAGTTCCTCGCAGATGCGCGTCTTCCGGCTCACCGCCGATGGCGCGCCGGATCTAACCTTCAACGGCACGGGGATGGGCACGTTCACGTTTAGCGGCGCGCTGGTTTCGATCAGCGAATTCGCGGTCGCGCCCGACGGAACGGTTTACATTGCCGGGCGACGTGCGGCAGGCGATGCCATCGTCCTCGGTCGCATTTTCTCGACCGGAAAAGCCGACACAACGGTGGGAACGGTCAGTACTGCGGTCACCGGCTCGAATGCGGTAGGTTCGATCCTCGTGCAGCCCGATGGTAAAATCCTGATCGGCGGTCAGAACGAGTTGTCGGCTTCCACGGCCGCCGATAACACGCTGCTGATTCGATACAACACCAACCTGTCACTCGACGGCAGTTTCGGTCTGAACGGCGTGGCGATTTCCAATCGCTTTACGACGGCCGAATTTTTGCAGGACATGTCACTGGATTCGAAGGGCCGCATCGTGGCCGCCTATTGGAGCGGGCGGATGTCCGCGGCCCGCTTCAATAGCGACGGGACCGCCGACGAATCATTCGGCCCCAACGCCGCGCAAACGGTTCTGCCGACCGGCGTTGGCGGGTACGGATATGCGATCGGCATCGATGCCAACGGAAAGATCGTTGTCGTGGGCAATCTGGTGACGCAAGGCGGAACCGGGTACTTCGCGGTCGCGCGCCTCTTGGCTGACAAGACGCCCGTCGATCCGCTGGTGCTGCAAACCGCGAGCGATACCGGCACAAACAACACAGACCGAATCACCACCGACAGCACGCCGACCTTCAACGTGCCTGCGCTGCCGGCCGGACATTACTTCCGCGTATTTGCCAACGGCACGCTGATCACCCCGTCGTACCTGTCTGGCTCAACGGTCACGCTGATGCAGATGTCGCCCGGCACGTATAACTTTTCGATCTTGGCGATCGACGCGGCCGGAAATGCCTCGGGCGAAAGTGCGGTAACCACCGTAACGATCGAGCCGCTGCCGGTGGTCACGGTCGTCGCAACCGATCCCAATGCCGCCGAACCGAGTGACACCGGAATTTTCACGTTCACGCGAACCGGATCAACGCTCGATGCGCTGACGGTTCATTACTTCATGGATGTAGACCCGTTCGCCAATCAAGTGATCAACGGTGTCGATTATCAAGCGCTCAACGGTGTAGTGGTGATCCCGGCCGGGCAATCGACCGCTACAGTTACCCTTGTTCCGATCGATGACACAAAAGATGAAGGCGCCGAGGACGTCTACCTGCGGCTGTCGGTTGATCCGGCGTATGCACTGGGCTCAGCGATCTATGCGAAGGTGACGATCGCCGACAACGACGCCGGCGTGCCGAACGAAATTCGCGCGTACTACCGATTCAACGAGACCAGCGGCACCACCGCATCCGACTTCTCCTCGACCAACAACCCGGCCACCTTGTTCAACGGCGCAACGTTCACCGCGGGCAAGTCGGGAAATGCTCTCACGCTTAACGGCACGAATCAGTACGCCTCGGCCACCAACAACGCGCTGATCAATACGACCTCAGGCATCACGCTGAATGCATGGGTGAAGGCAACCGACTGGTCGGGCAACCGCCGCATTTTGCAGAAGGGTGCGACCGATAACCAGTACCGCCTGCTCGCCGAGAATGGCTTGCTGAAGTTCGATCTGAAGGGTGTCGGCTCCATCACCGCTGCGCTGCCGACCACCAACGCGTGGCACTTGATCACCGGCACGTATGACGGCGCAAAGATGACGCTGTATGTCGACGGGATCGCACTTACGACCGCCGCGAAGACGGGCGCGATCGCCGTCACGGCCGACCCGTTGTACATCGGCGCGAAAAAAGCCGGCGACACGACCACCGGTAACTACTTCAAAGGCCAGATTGACGAAGTCGTCATCTACAGTCGAGCCCTAACGTTGGCTGAGGTGCAAAACCTGGCGGGCGTTGGCGTGGTAGACACGGTTCCGCCGAGCACGCCGGGTACGCCGACGGTGGTGAGCAAGACGTCTACGAGTGTCTCCCTGACGTGGACTGCATCCACCGACGCTGTCGGTGTGACGCGATACGACGTATTCCGCGACGCTGTAAAGATCGGCTCGACAACCACTGCGACGTACACCGACACCGGCCGCACGCCATCGACGGCGTATACGTACGCCGTTCAGGCGTTCGACGCAGCCGGCAACCCGTCGGCCAAGAGCGGCCCGATCACAGTGACCACCAACGCCGCATCGGCCAGTACCCCAGTCGCGTGGTACAAGTTTGATGAAGCAGCCGGCACATCGGCGGCAGATTCGTCGGGCAACGGCGCTAACGGGACGGTTGCGGGTGCTGCCACCTTCGTCGCCGGTAAGACGGGCAATGCGCTCAATCTTAACGGCAGTAGTCAGTACGCCACGGTGACCAGCGCCGCCTCGCTCAATCCGACGGCGGCGATCACGCTCTCCGCCTGGATCAACGCGACCGACTGGTCCGGCAACCGCCGCATTCTTCAGAAGGGCTTGACCGACAACCAGTACCGCCTGCTTGCGGAGAACGGTCTGCTGAAGTTCGACTTGAAGGGCGTCGGTTCCATCACCGCCGCGCTCCCGACCACGAATGCGTGGCACTTGATCACCGGCACCTACGACGGCGCAAAGATGACGCTGTACGTCGACGGCATCGCAGTAACGACTGCCGCCAAGACCGGCACGATCGCCGTGACGGCCGACCCGCTGTACATCGGCGCGAAAAGGGCCGGCGATACCACCACTGGCAACTACTTCAAGGGAAAGATCGATGACGTTCGCATCTACAGCACCGCCCTCACCGCAGCCGAGGTGCTGGCCCTGGCAAATGGGTAGTATCTGGCGGCAACTGTCCAAGAAACAAAGAACCCGGTGTCGTTGGACACCGGGTTCTTTATTGAAGCGGGCGAAGGGGGTCGAACCCTCGACATTCACGTTGGCAACGTGACGCTCTACCACTGAGCTACGCCCGCGTTAGGCACTGGTTGGATCGGAGAGATTATCGCAGGACTTGCGATATTTCAAGCTCCCGGCGTTTGAGGGCAATATTAGCGCTTTAAGGCCCGATCCGCGTCCTATAGTCCTACCTTGTTGAATCCGGCATCCACGAAGATGTTTTCGCCGGTCACGCCGCTGCTCAAATCGCTCAGCAGGTAGACGGCGGTCTTGCCGACTTCGTCGCCGTCGATGTTGCGCTTGAGCATGGCTTTCTTTTCCATGTGGCTGAACATTTCGTCGATCCCGCCGACGGCCATGGCGCTGAGCGTCTTCACCGGGCCAGCGCTGAGGGTGTTCACGCGGATCTGCTTGGGGCCGAGGTCGAACGCAAGGTAGCGGGCGGTGGCTTCAAGCGCGGCTTTGGCGACGCCCATCACGTTGTAGCCGGGGACGACCTGGGTGGCGCCGAGGTACGTCAGACCGATGATCGAGCCGCCGTTGGGCATCAGCGGGGCGGCGGCGCGGGCGAGGGCGATGAGGCTGTAGGCGCTGATGTCGCACGCCTGCTGGAATACCGCGCGCGGCGTGCTGGTGAAGACGCCGACGTCCTTCTTCAGGTAATCCTTGTTGGCAAACGCCAGGCAGTGCACGACGAAATCGAGCGTGCCGAACTGCTCTTTCGCCGCGGCGAAGAACGTGTCGATCGATTCATCGCTGCCGACGTCGCAGGGGTGCAGCCACTCTTCGCCGAAGCCGTTTTCCTGCATGGCCTTGGTGACGCGGCGCTTGGATTTTTCGATGTCGTTCATCGGCAGAAAGCCGAATCCGCACTTGGCGCCCTGCTTGATCGCATTGCTGGCGATGTGCGTCGCAATGCTGCGGTCGTTAGCGATGTTGAGGATCAATCCCTTTTTTCCGTCGAGCAAACCCATGCGGCCTCCTGGTTCCCTGTGGTCGTTCGTCTTTACCAACAAACGTAAACCGGCACTTTAGTGGGGCGCGATGGGGGTGACAAGCTCCCGGATTGTTCCTCTCCTGCTATTCCGGGCGAGGGAGTAAGAAATTCTTCTTGCGGAGGGCCATGGCGTTGCGTAAAACTCGCCGCCGGGGATTGGGCTCATGATTCAAGTAATATGTCGATGTGGAGCGGTGGCGACGTCGCCGGAGGCGAGTGTCGGGCAGGCGATCGCGTGCGCCGGGTGCGGAAGCGAACTTCACCTGCTCAGCGGCGAGGCGATTGCCGACGGGGCGGGCGATTTCGACACGCGGCTGACGATCAAGTACGGCCCGACGCAAGCAGGGCACCAGTTCTTCCTGGGCGGGATCACCGACATTGAAATCGGCAAACTGCCTGAAAAGCACCTTTCGCTCCCCGGTGCGCTCGTCTCGAGAAATCACTGCAAGCTGCAGCGGATGGATTTCGGCCCCAGCCGCTGGAAGCTGCGCGACCTGGGCAGCACCAATGGCCTGTTCCTCAACCAAAAGCGCACCGTCGAGGCCGAGCTGCAGAACGGCGACATGATCGACGTCGGCGATTATCAGATTTTGTTCGAGCAGGTGCAGGAACGGGTCGTCGCACCGCCGCCCGTGGCGCCGTTTGGGTACAAAACCGTGGCCCCGAAGGCGGGTGAGCGGGCGTGCCCGGGTTGTCTGAATGTCTATCCCGCCAAGGCCAGCGTCTGCACGCAGTGCGGGATCAACCTCGACACCGGCAAGCCGATCGTCATCAGCCGCGCGCTTGACGAGAACGCGCTGGCGGAAAATGTCGACACGACGGTGCGGGCGGTGAGCTTCTTCGTGCCGTTCGGGTTGTTCCCGATCGCCAGCGAGGCATTCGCCACGAAAAAGCCGATCGCCACGTGGGTGATCTTCGGCTTCACGTTTCTGGTGAGTCTGTGGTTTTTCGTCGTCACCAAGGGCATTGAAGACAACAACGCGAGCCCGGCCGTTCTGAACCTCATGCTGTGGAACGGCAGCGATCGGGGAACGGTCGCCACGGTAGCCCAGCAATTTATGCCGGAACTGGATAAACGGCTGGACGAGCTGAAGAAAAATCTGGCGATGCCCAACCAGACGAAGGCGGGGCGAGCGGAGATTCAAAAACAGATCGATCATCTGGAGGAGACTCGAGCGAAGCTGCTCGATCCCGATGCACTGCTTGCCGCAGTGGGTGACGACGATCGGCCGCAGGTGGGGTTCCATTGGTATCAGCTCTTCACCTGCGCCTTGCTGCACGCGGGGTTGATGCACTTCGTTGGCAACATGGTCTTCCTGTTGGTGTTCGGCCTGCGGGTGAACGAGTTGATCGGCAATTTCAAATTCGTGATCGTCTACTTGCTGCTGGCGATGGGTTCTTCGCTGGTGCACCACCTGATGGCGCTGAACGATCCGCTCACGCCGATGCTCGGCGCGAGCGGCGCGATCATGGGATTGGCCGGCATGTACCTGATGCTCTTCCCGATTCAGAAAGTGCACACGATCATCTGGCTGCGGCTGATGTGGCGGCTGCCGTGCTGGTACAAGGTGTTCCGCATGGGTGGGCTGTGGCTGATCGGCATGTGGGTGGCGTTTAATGACGTGCTGCCGATGGTGATCAATCACCTGGCAGGCTCGCGCGAACACGTGGCCCACTGGGCTCACCTGGGCGGATTGCTGGTGGGTATCAGTCTTGCGTCGTTGCTGCTGATCGGGCGACTGACGAACGCGTTCGGCGGCGATTTGTTCTCGGTGGCGCTCGGCAAACGCGCGTGGACGTTGATCGGTCGACCAGGTGAAGTGAGTGCTTGAGCAAACTGATCTGGGTGCCACAGGTCGGCGTACTCGCAGACCTGTGCTGTCCACACGCACAGGTCTCAGCGTACCGCGACCTGTGGCACCCGAGCATTTCCGACCGTGTCGGTATTTTGAGTTACGCGATTGCCCGCACATTCTCTTCCGAATCATTCTTCGGCGAATTCACCGCTCGCGAGACCGGATACGCCTCAAGCTCGCCAGCGAACGGCTTGAGCAGCTTGCTCACCTCGGCCAGGTCCGCGTGGCGATCGAGCCACAGCGCGTAGTCTTTTTTCTCCAAAATCACCGGCATGCGGTCGTGGATCGGCTTCATCACGTCGTTGGGCGTGGTGGTAAGGATGACGCACGTGTCGATCGGCGGGGCGTCGGGCGCAGGTCGCCAGCGTTCCCAAAGGCCGGCAAAGGCGAACGGCTCATCGTGCGGCCGGCGGATGAAAAACGGCTGCTTGGCGGCGCCGTCCTTGCGCCACTCGTAAAACCCATCGGCCGGGATCAGGCACCGCCGCCGGGCGAGGGCGGCCTTGAACATGCCAGACGTGCCGACCGTTTCCGATCGCGCGTTAATCGGCTGCAGCTTCGGCAGTTCCTTAGACCACGAGGGAATGAGTCCCCACTTCACAACGTCGGCCACCCGGCGGTCGTCCTTATCCAGCCGAATCACCGGAATCGCTTGCGACGGCGCGATGTTGAACCGCGGAAGGATTCCCTTTTCAGAAAATTCCTCGAAGAAAGGAGCGGCGTCGTAGTCTTCCAGCCGAAGTTTTCGAGCGACAAAGCGGCCACACATGGCGAACGATTATAGCACGCCGGCAATGTGATCGACCACGCATCCCGCGGCCCGCGGCGAGTTTGACAACCGAGATGCACGCCCTTATCACCGCTCGCGACGGCGACGAGCGCCCAGCAGCGGAAACTTCAATTCTTCGTTCAGGGGATCAACATGATTTCGTTTGTCATTGGTATCGCGGCAATTCTTCTCGGCGTGAAGGGTTTTTCAGATGAGGGACTCCCGTTCACTTCGAAAAAGCGATTAAACGGAACCGCCGGCAAGGTCACGGGCGTTGTTTGCATCTTGATCGGCGCCTTGTTTTTGCTCGACGGCGCGTTCGCGATTTACCGGATGAGCCGCTAACTACGGCTTCGCGGGCCGAGTCGTTGCACGGCGCGCGGCGAAGAAATCCTTGAGCCATTGCTGGCGCCACGCCGGCATGTCTTCGTTGCGAAGGCCGTCCCACAGGCCTCTCGATTTCTTACGGGCTTCCGTTTCAGCGGTTTCGAACGACGATGCGAGCGTGTGCTTGATCCGGCGGTCGGCGTAGGCCTTGCCGTCGCGGATGGTGTCGAGATTCAGATTGTCGTTGTCCTGCAGGTAGACGTACGCGAGGACGTTTCGTTTCTCGTCGCGGGTTTGCGTGGATTCGAGCCGCAGGGTGACCGCTTTGCCGGCGGTGCGGGCTTGGGTGTACGCGAGGGCTGCGGCATCGCCGTGCAGGCCAGGATCGGGGGCATCGATTCCCATGAGTCGCACGGGCACGTCCTGGCCCTCGCGGTTGATCACGATTTCATCGCCGCTGATCACGCGGGCGACCGGAAAGGTCTGTTTGTCGAACTGAACCCAGTCGTTACCGGTCGCGCCGAGCAGGCCGAGGTGGTCGATCGCGATCAGGCCGACGATGACGACGGCCACGCCCGCGATCACGCGGCGGATTTTCCGCCGGCGAGCGAGGCGGGACTCGATATAGGAAATGTCCAGTTCTCGCGAGATAAACGAAAAAATAGCAGGCCGCCCGAGGACGGTGAAATAAATCTGCCTCCCGCGTCGTGAATTGTTCCTATCCCGGTACGCCGGGAGAGGGTAGGGTGAGGGTTCCGCCTCGCTACCTTTCCACCAATGATTGGGCTTGAATCGTGGTTGCCGCGAACTGTTCGATGGCCCGGCGTGCCTCGGGGCGGACGATCATCGACGGCCTGGCGCGGCGAAGCTGGTCGATTGCGTCGTCGGCCGATTCAGCACGGCCCGTCGCGAGCAGGTATGCCGCAGCGATGACGGCCGTTCGTGAGTAGCCTGCTTTGCAGTGGAGGTAGACGATCGACCCGCTCTCCTGCTCGTTGATGAACGCAACGGCCTGATTGATCTGGTGGGGCGTCGGTGCCGTGAGGTCGAGAACCGGCAAATTCAGATAGTTCAGCGATCGATACGCTGGAGGCTCGGCAAACTCGCACGTCAAATCAATCACTGCCCCCACGCCCGCATCGCACGCGGCGGCCGCCTCTTTACTGGTCAGCAGGCGGCCAATGAGCAGTCGATCGGTCAACGCGTCGTATGCCTTGGCCCGGCGCGCGTACCACCACCACGAGGCGGCTTGGCCGATCAGCATCGGGCCGAACAGGAGTCGTGTCGAAAGCGGGAGTCGCCCGTCGCGCTTGGCGTAAATGCGTGGCCCGAGCAGAAAGTATCCACCCGCCGCGAACAGCAGCGAAAACGCCGGCCACCAGAGCGGCCACGAGGCCTTGCCGATCCACAGGCTGAGGCCGACGAGGAACGCCGCCGTGACAAGATAATATCCGCCGATTCGCCAGTGTGGCCGAGCGTTAGTGCGTTCACCGTCGTCATTCACAACGCGCAGCCAAACGAGTCCGAGTGCCAAACCGCCGATTAAATCGATGACGTGATGCTGGTACACCAGCAGCGGCGACGCGGCGATTAATCCGAGCCAAACCAACAGAGCCCCGCGCACCCGCCCGCGCGTGCGACTCACAAACACGTCGCCCACGATCAGGAGTAACGCAATGTGCAGCGACGGAAATTGATTGAACGGCTGATCGAGCTGTTGAAACTGCTTAAACACATAGCCGGAAACGCCGGCCACGTCGGGCCGCTGGAATGCGAATCGCAAAGGGAGGGACAGGAAAAAAATTCCGGCGACGAGAATCGCCGTCGTTATGCGGATCGCGTACGCGCGCAGTTTTCGTTCAGTCTCGATTAGCAGCGGGGCGGTGATGAAAAAAAGATCGATTGAAAGATACGGGATGATGGTCGCGGCAACGAAGGGCACACGCCGTTCCCACGCATAGAAAAACGACGGCACGTTCGATCGTCCGACCGTGATGGCTTGCGTGCCCCCGTATACAACGAGAAATACGATCGAAAGTATCAACGAAACGAGCGCTCGCTTGCCGATCGATGGACGATTCTCCAATCCACTCATGACCGAACCCGGCGGGCCAGCGATACCGTGAAAATGCCCCAGCGATCGACCATTTGATCGACCTTTTCAAACCCGGCCTCGCGAACCAAAGCGTCCATCTCGGCCTGGCTGCGGCGTCGCATGATCCAGGGCTGGCCGTTGTGGTTCGTGAGCGTGCGGGCGATGTACTCCACTTGCGGATGCCACGGCTGATTGGTGTAAAGCAGGTAGCCGTCGTCGGCGACAGCGTCGGCCAAGCCGGCAAGCGATCGGCGAACGGCGGTGTTGTCGGGGAACAATTCGTATAGCCCCGAGACGATCGCAACTGCCGGCTTGGGTGAGGCGGCAGCCAGTGTGGCGCGGTCAAACGCATCGCCGCGGGTGAACGTCACGCGATCGACCCCGAGCGATTTGGCCAGCGAGGCGGCGGCGTCGAGATTGCTTTGACGGTAGTCGCGGAGCTCGACTGACACGGCCTTCGCTTTGCCGTTGAGTTCCGCGACCGTTTCCAGCACGTACCGCCCGCCGCCGGCGGCAATATCGAGGATGTTCACTTCGCGGCCAGCTTTAATGGTCTCATCGATCGCGTTTCGCAGTAGCGTCTTGAGGCTCTCCCGCCGCACGCGAATGCCGCGCCAGCCGATCGCGTCGAGGTAGCCGCGGTCGACCATCCGACCAATCGGCGTTACGCCGGCAGCTTGGTTTTTGTAGACGTAGTCGAGGCTCTGGCCGGAGTCGAAACCCGTCGTTAGGCCGAGCTTGATGCCGTTTGAAAAGAACCCGCCGAGCTTCACCACGGCTCGCTGGCTGCGCCAGTAAAGGCTCGACGGCGTGCGTAGCAGGTCATACTCGGTGTGTGAAAATCGGCTGACTTTGACCTCGGCATCGGCGGCAAAGCGCCGGCTGAGAAACGTGCGGATTCGACGCGTGATTTCCGGCGCAATGATGTCGTTGAACAACGCGTGCTTGCCGTGCGGATACAGTTCCAACTGCTTGGTTGTCGCTCCCAGCTTGCGGAAGAATTCCAGTTGCGGCTGCTGCTTCACGACCCAATCGTTGCCGGCCACCAGCATTAACGTGGGCGTGGTGATGGCGGCGGCGTCGTCGACCAGCCGCTTACCGGTGTGGTGCAGATCGAGCAGCAGGTTGACGGCGATCTGTTTGAAGATCAGCGGGTCAGCATCGTACGCGCGCTGCTCAGCCGGGTCGCTGGT
>Ga0070665_100000534_pt1 | contig 53771 bp, 42 predicted proteins | sample KBSS13metaG_FD_65862 | JGI IMG/M metagenome (GOLD analysis project Ga0070665, IMG submission 65862) | Switchgrass rhizosphere microbial communities from Kellogg Biological Station, Michigan, USA - KBS S1-3 metaG | ecosystem: Host-associated > Plants > Roots > Rhizosphere > Soil ...
GGCGGCGGCGGCGGGATCGGGCCGAAAGCAGCATTCGCCGGCGTGGGCGGTAACGCTCACAAGGTCGTCTTCCTGTGCGACGCCTCCGGCACCATGCAGTCGATCTTCAGCTCGCTCCGCGATGAACTGAAGAAGGCAGTCGGCGGACTCGTCCCCGGCCAGTTCTTCAACGTCATCTTCTTCACCGGCGACAACGTCGTCGCGTACAACAAGGGCGGCCTGCTGATGGCCAACCCCGACAACAAGAAAAAGCTCTACGACTTCGTCGACGACGTGTCGCCGAAGGAAGGCACCAATCCGTTCCCGGCCATCGAAGAAGCATTCAAGAACAAGCCGGAACTGATCTACGTGCTGACCGACGGCTTCGACCAGGTCGATTCGCTGGAAGCCGTTTATCAGAAGTTCGCGACGTTGAACGCGGACAAAAAGGTGAAGGTCAACACCATCTTGCTCAGCACGGATCCGACGCGCGATAAGTCGCTGGTGGACATTCTCACCCGCATCGCGAAAGACAACGGCGGCGGTCTGAAAGTCATCGACAAGAACAGCTTCTAATGGGTCTGTAACGGTCGAGTTTTCCCCGATTTAATGGAGGTTGCCATGGTACAAGCGCATCCGAATATGATGTCTGCCGATCATGCTCCCCTCCCATTTTTTCGGCGGCCAAAGGTGCAAACGTTCCTGCCGATGCTGACGTCGCTGGCGCTGCACACGGCGATTGTGATCTTCGGCTACTCGGTATACCGGGTGGCCAAGACTATGACTTTTCATACAGAGGCTCCGCCGCACGACGTGGTGTGGGAACCGTTCGATGATGGGGTGAGGATCGACGGAATCGCCAATCCGAATGTGCTTGGCACCGGCACCGAAATCAAGGTTCCACAGGGCAATACTGAAATGACGGATGTCGAATCGGCGACCTTCAATCCGAATCAGGCCAAGTCACTGGGCGGCGGACTGGGTGGCGATTCCGACAACGTCGCCGACGCAGCAATTGGCATCGGCGCTGCTCACGGTCCACGGGGTCCGGGCGGCGGGCTCTTGGGCGACGGATCCGGCCCATCCAATGTCCGAATCGGCCGACCCGACGGCGATCCATATACCAAAGGCAGCCCTCGCATCTTGGGACGAACCAACGCGTCCAAGATCGTTTATGTCTGCGATGCCACCGGCTCGATGAATTCCGTCTTTAGCGGCCTTCGTGACGAACTGCAGCACGCAATCAACGGACTGGCTATCGATCAGTCGTTCAACGTCGTCTTCTTCAGCGACGACAAAGTCCTCTCGCTTAACCCATCCTTGATGCTGCCGACCCCCGCCAACAAGGCCAAAGCCGTCAGCTTCATGAGCGACGTCAGCCCCCGCGGCCTGACCAATCCGCTGCCGGCCATCCGTGCAGCTTTCGCGCAGAAGCCGGAGATGATTTATGTTCTGACCGACGGCTTCGACCAGGTCGATTCGCTCGAGTCGGTTTACAACGAATTCGCGACGCTGAACAAAGACCAGCACGTGCGTGTGAACACCATCCTGATCGGATCGCCCGACCAGAAAGACCTGGTGGATCTGCTCGCACGAATCGCCAAGGACAACCGTGGTACGATGAAGGTGGTGTCGAAAGACGCGCTTTAATGCGTGCCGTTTGATGTGACATAGTAAAGTACCGTCATGACTGAGGTGCTCCGAAGGATCTCGAATTGCGAATGAACGTCATTCGCGGCGCGAGATCCTTCGAAGTAGCTCAGGATGACGGCTTTTTGCGTCTCCAGACAGTATAAGAACCGCGCGGCAAAGCCCGCGTGATGAACACAACTTTTTCGGCCCGGGAAACGTTCCCCGCGGGACCGCGATCAGTGACAGCGACAATGTTCCGGCTGATTCGCGCCGCAGGTGAGACGAGCCCCGTCGCCACCCCTGCGACTTGACGGACTGCAGTGAGATCGGCTCCGGCATTCGATCAAGCGAGGGATATCTTTGCTTTCCCCCATTGGGGAAAAGGATTGCGCATGCGTCGTTTTGCTCTTTCGAAGTTTCGTTTCGTCCTCGTGGCTCTTGTCTCAGGCGTCATGCTTGCGATGAGCACGATGGCATTCGCCCAGGATCACGGTGCCGATGCCGCCGCGGGTGAGGAAAAACCGCTGGGCGTGTTCCAGCTCATCATCGGTCACGTCGACGGCGTGACGATCACGGTGGCGCTCCTGTCGGTGATCGGCCTGACGCTGATCATCCAGGGCTTCATCAAGAACCGCGCCAGCGTGTTCATGCCCGAGGAAACCACCAACCAGATCCGCGAAATGATCAGCCAGCGGAAGTTCAAGGAACTGATCGAGTTCACGGAGAACGACCCGAGCTTCATCAGCCGAGCCCTCAATCCCGCGCTCAAGCGCGCTCCCAGCTTCAGCAGCATGAAGGAAGCGATGGAAACGGCGATCGGCGAACAAACCGCCGAACAGTTCCGCAAGATCGAGTTCCTCAACATCATCGGCAACATGGGCCCGCTGCTCGGTCTGCTGGGCACGGTGCTTGGTATGATCGCGGCGTTCAGCGCCATGCAGGCCGCCAAGGGCCAGGCTGATCCGTCCAAGCTCGCCGGTGGTATTTCGACCGCGTTGTGCCACACGTTCCTTGGTCTGTTCCTGGCCGTTCCGTGTCTGGCTGCGTTCGGCATTCTTCGCACGATCGTGGACCGTTTGACTGTTCGCGGCGCCCTCGTGGCCGAAGAACTCCTTCTCATGATCAAGCCCGCCGAAGCCAAGCCCGCTGCCGGGGCCGCCGTGAAGAGCTCTTCTGCTCCGGGCGCCGTTCGTAAAGCTCCGTCCCCTGCGCCGATCGCGCAGCCGTAAATCAGTAACGATTGCTGAGGCTGAGTGCTGAGTTTGTATGAACTCAGCACTCAGTCCTCAGCACTCAGCACTTTTTTTCAAAGGAGCTTTCAATGTCAAAGCATCACATACCCGAAGCGCACGGGGGCCATCCCAACGTCACGCCGTTGATTGACGTCGTGATGGTGCTCATCGTGTTTTTCATGCTCGTCGCCAAGATCGGCGTGAGCACCGGCGCGGATACAAAGATCAAAGTCCCCGCCAGCATTCTCGGCACGGATATCAAGGACATGGGCAACGTCCTGTTTTTGAACGTCACGCCGCAGACCAAGGAATCTGACGTCCCGATCGTTACCGCCAACGTGAAGAACGCGTCGGGCGCGACGGAGCGTGCGGAACTGAAGCTGCAAAACGCCACCGGACAGAACGAGGTCGTCAACACGCTCAAGTTCTTCCGCTTCGGCAAAGACCTCAAGCGTGGCGGCACGAATGAAAACGCCGACAACGACAACTTCCAGGTTGTCATCCGTGGCGATTTCGAAATGCACTACGCCGTGCTCGAACCCGTTCTGATCGCCTGTGCTGAAGCCGCGGTGAAAACCGTGAACTTCAACACGGCGAAGAAGATGGAAGAGGCTCCGGCGTCCAGCCACTAAAAAATCAACAGGGCTTTCCGCTTCGGCGGTGAGCCTGAATGTGAGACTCAAATGAAAATGAAAGGCGCGAAAGCCGTTCACTACGAATCGGGCCCCAACATGACGCCGCTGGTCGACGTCGTGATGGTGATCCTGATTTTCCTCATGCTCGCCGGCCAGTTCGGCGGGGCCGAGCATTACCTGGCCAGCAACATGCCGCTCGTGAAGGGCGGCTCGGGCGGCGAGCCGGGCAACTCGGTGTCGATCGACGAGCCGGTGGAAATCCGCGTGGATTCCACCTCGCCCGACCATTTCGTCGCCCGCGGCAACACCATCAACGCCACCGACGGCGCGGCCCTTTACGGGCAACTTCAAGCACTGCGTGCCCGAATGGGCGCAGCCCTGAAGGCGGCTGGGAAGAAGGAATCCGACATCTCCGTGAAAATCGCCCCCGGCCGCAGCGTGCGTTTCCAGCACGTGGTGACCGTTCAGGAAGCGGCGATGCGAGCGGGCTTTGAAAAAATCGGGTTTGCGTCGGCTCACTAGCCTAAGAACCGTGCTTCGAGTTCGTTATTGATTGTGAGATCAATATGAAAATGAAGACCGCCAAGGCCGTTCGTGGTGAATCCGGTCCTAACATGACGCCGCTCGTCGACGTTGTGATGGTGATCCTGATCTTCCTGATGCTCGCCGGCACGTTCAGCGGCGGCGATCATTACCTCGCTATCGCCACGCCTCTCACGGGGAACGGTCCGACGCCTGACCAGACAGTACAGGTCATCGAGCCACTGGAGATCCGTGTCGATACCGTCAACGGTCATTTCTTAGCCCGGGGTGGGACGATCAACGCCTCCGATAGCGAAACCCTGCGCAGCCAGCTTGAAAGCCTGCGCATTCGGATGAATGATGCAGGCCGGAAAACGGCCGACATCCAGGTGAAAATCGCCCCCGGCCGCAATGTGCGGTTCGAACACGTGGTCGCCGTTCAGGAAGCGGCGATGCGGGCGTCGTTCGAGAAGATCGGGTTCGTGTCGGCGCATTGAGGTTGCTGTATCATCGGCCGTTAGCGGTGCGTCGCGGGGATCGCTCCTCGCCCCACCGTCGGCGGACTATTCTTTAATTTTGTAAATCGTCATGAATAAAAACTTACGCCTGTCGACTCTTTCGCTTTCACTGCTCAGTTCGGCCGTTGCGCTGGTGGCCCTCGGTTCGCCGGCCGTCGCGCAGAACCGCCCCGCCTCCGGGAGTGGACTTGATGCGCTCGATGAAGGTCGCGTGCGTGAATCGCTAGCCGGCCTGGGACTCGAAGACCTGCTCGACCGCTCGTTCGAAGTCGGCAAGGTGCCCGAAGCCCAGCGTGCGGGCATGCGAGCACTGATCTCGCTCAATCGCCTGGTGAATCAGGACATGAGCAAGCTGAACGCCAAGCAGCGCAAGGACATCGTGGCGAAGGTGACGTCGGGGCTTGGCCAGGCAATGGGGAACATGAAAGACCCCAAGCAGCTCATGAACCTCGGCGGCAAACTGTACGCCATCGGCGTGGCGAGCTATGTCACGCTGCTCGAATACTGGGGCGAAGACACCAACACGCAGGCCCAGGCCCGCGCCGCGGCCGACTCGGTCGTGAAAATCTACGAGAAGGCTGAAGTCGAAGCCAACGCGCAGATGAACACGCTGGCGAACACCATCACTAACGCTGGCGATCCCCGCCTCAACCAGCTCACCGCGCTGCAGAACATGGTGACGACCATCGGTTACACCAAGGAATCATCAAAGTACGCCGTCGTGCTCACACTCGATAAGGCCGACCCCGAACGAGCCAAGACGGCCGACAAGGTGATCGAATTCCTCAAGCAGTACGACGACCCGAGCTCGTCGATCCAGCCGACGGTGAAGAACCAGATCGGCAAGCTGCTGCTCGCCAAGGGAGACACCGCCGGCGCGCAGGCGATGTTCAAGTCGCTCTTCGAAGGCAAAGACGTGCAACCGGCGCCGTCCGCGTTTGATCAGAACGATGCGCGCTTCTTTTACGCCGTGGCCGACCTGATCGCCAAAAAGCCCGACGACGCCGAGAAGCACCTGGCCGAGGCGAAGACCTGGCAGGACGCGAATCTCACCGCCAAGGCCGACCACCAGATCGCCGCCGACGCCGACGAAGTGCTCAGGGCCCGCATCGCGTGGCTCCGCGCAGAGCTGGCCACGTCGCCGGCAGACAAAGCAAAATTTAACGACCAGGCGTCAACCACTCTCACTGCGTTGATGAAATCCAACCCGGGATTGAAGACCCTGATCCTCGGGCAGTTGGTTGCCCGTCTACCCGCCGACGCGGACCTGAAAAAGCTGGATCCGCTGCTGTTGCAGGCCCTGATCGAGAAGGCCCGCACCGAATACGTGAAGGACAAGAAAGACCCGTTTGATAAAGCTGCCGTCGAGAAAGGCATCGCCGCGGCGAAAGAGATTCTCGCCCGCAAGGGTCAGGCCGGCGTCGACAAAGATGCCGTGAACAGCGCCCTGCTCGTGCTGCCGTACTTCGCACAGAAGATTGACCAGCCGAAAGTCGCAGCGGCCGCGTTCCTGGATTACGCACAGTCGCCGGGCATCGATCCCACCAAGGCCGAAGACGCTTGGCAGCGTGCGATGGGGATCATCGTCGGCGACTTTAAAGCGCCCAATTCCACCGACCCGGACGTTCCTGCACTGTACGACCGCGCGCTCACCATGGGCGTCAATCCTCCCCTCAATCACAAGGAACTGGCGTACACTTACGCCCGGCGTATTCAGGGCCAGCTGATCGGAATTACCGACCCGGCCAAGTACGTGGAAAGCAACGATCAGGTCATTAAGTATCTCAAGCAAGTAACGCCCGACTCGCCGAGCGCCCTCAATGCCAAATACTGGTTGTCCGTCGCACTCAACGCAAAACTCGACAAGGACACCAAGCTCACCGCCTCCGAAAAGGCGACGCTTCTGGCGGACATTCAAAAGATCTGTGAGCAGGTCACTAGCGGCGCCAAGGCGGAACTGGCCAAGAATCCGAACGAAGCCCGCAAGCGCGTGCTCATCCAGATGGAAGTTCGCACGCCACTTCTGGCCGCTAGCCTGGCACAATCGCAGCAGAAGGATCCGAAGCTCGCGCTGAAGATTCTCGAAGGCTACGAAGCGACGGTTAAAGGGTTGCCGAATGAAGACCTGCTCATTGGAGACGCCCAGCAGACCCGCGTGTTCGCCAACATGGACGCCGGCGAATCGGTCAAAGCCACCGACGTGCTGGTGGAGTTCCTCAAGAAGAATCCGACCGAAGGCATTGAGATGGTCAAGCGGCTGTTCAAGCGACTCGATGCCGAATTCAGCGATGCGGTGAAGTCGAAAGACGTGGAGAAGCAAAAAGATCTGGCGCCGCGGCGGGCGCTACTCACCGGCTTCCTGGCGAAGTGGGCGTTGGAGAATCCGGATCCGAAGGTGAAGGAAATCGCGTACGAGTACCAGTCTCTCGACGCCGAGTCCAAGCTCATCGCCGCGCGGCTAGAAACCGATCCTGCCAAGAAAAAGGCCCTGCTCGAAGCCACTCAAAAGGCGTTCGACGACCTGATCGCCCAGCCGAAGGGTGCGGCCAACCCCACCGTGGCGTTCAATTGGGCGCTCACCAGCTACGAACTCGGAAATTACGAGAAGGCACGCGACGGACTCTTCAAGCTGCTCAGCAAGCGACAGCTTGGCGCTCCCAAAATGCCCGATCGCGTGACCGGCGACATGCAGGACAATCCGATGTACTGGGAAGGACGTTACAAACTGCTTCGCGCCAACGTTGAAGTAGCCAAGGCCAAGGGCGATGCCGCTCTGATGAAGCAAATCACCGACGAGCTGCGCCTGGTCTACACGCAGAACGGCAAAGACACCGGCGGGGAAAAGTGGCGCGACGAGTTTGAGAAACTCCGCTCTGAACTCGACCCGACGATCCCCGCCGACGAATCCACAGCGCCGGCCGCGACGCAACCGGCGACGGCGCCGAGTGGGCCGGTCATCGACTAGAGCGCTCGTTTAGCGGATCGCCTTCCCCTTTGCCTCGCTCGCGGGGCGGGGGTAGGCGTTGTGCGTGCGTTCGATCTTCGGGATCTCGACGATGACGTGATGGTCCGCCCCCGGTAGTTCCACGGGGTGCACGGTCGCCTTCCCGCCGCCGACCCATTTGGTCGCCTTGCCGGAGACGGTCAGCTCGGCCGTTACCTTTTCGCCCTTCATCGCCAGCATGGTCCCGCCGACCCGCACGAGCGGGAGGCACCACTCGACGAGCATGTCCATCGCGCCCACTGCGCGGGCGGTGGCGACATCGAACGATTCGCGAGAATTGCTGCGAGCCACTTCCTCGGCCCGCCATTCTGAAACGGCCACGTTCGTAAGCCCGAGCTTTTCTGCGACATCTTTCAAAAACGCCGCCTTTTTCTGCGTCGACTCGATGAGCAGCACGATCGCATCAGGCCGCGCGATCGCCAGTGGAATCCCCGGCACGCCCCCGCCGCTGCCGACATCCACCAGGCGATGCGGATTCGGCGGAAGGTACGGGAGCAGCGTGAGCGCGTCGGCGATGTGCAGCCGCTCGGCGCTTTCGCGATCGATGATGCGCGTGAGGTTCATCCGCTTATTCGCGTCGATCAATAAATCGAGATACTTTCCCAGCAAGTTACCTTGAGCTTCGCTCAACGTGACATTCGCCCGACCGGCGACTTCTAACCACAGTGGATTCATTTGGCCTTCTGACATTTTTGTCGAAACATCACGGCGCTCACGCGCTCGCGGCTGCGGAACATCTTCGCGAAATGCTGGCTGGAGGAAAAGCCCAGGTCGATCGCCATCTGCGTAACGGGGATATCCGTGTCCCGCAGCAACTGCTTGGCCCGGTCAATCCGCTGATTCAGCAGGTAGCGATGCGGCGAAACACCCGTTTCGTGCCGAAAAAGCTCCACCAGGTGATTCGGCGACACGCCGACCAGCCGCCCCAGATCCGCCAATTTCCACGGCTCGGCCGGCGAGCGATCGAGAACGTCCCGCGTCGCCTGCACGGCGCGATGGCCGGGCACGATCGTCCGGGCGGCCGGATCGAACAGGCGAGACGCCTCAATGACCACATAATCCAGCGCTGTCCGCAGCCCCTCAGCCCGGTACGGCTGCTCGGTCGACACTTCCCGAATGAGCTGCCGGCAAGGATCCACCAGCGACTGCGCGTGCCGCTGAAACACGCACTGCTTCCGCTTCCACCGCGCCGCCAGTGTCGGGTACCGCCGCAGCACCGCCGGCAGATCGATCGCCGCGAAAAAGAAGTGATGCTTGTTCCGCGGCCGCTCGACCAGCCCGTGTTTCACCCGCGGCGGCGCGGCGAAGAACGAACCGGCCTTCAGCTCGTACTCGCCGGTCTCGCTCCACCATCGCGATTGGCCGTCGAGCTGAAGGTAGAACTCCCACACGTCGTGCGCGTGCTCGCCGATGAGCTGCGAACTGCCGAACCACTGCTCGCCGATGTGGCGCAGCTCGGGGACGCCTTCTTCGGGCCGGTCTGCGTGGAAACCGGCGAGGACAGTGCTGGGTCGGAAGTATTTCATGACGCTCGGAAGATTTGATACATCTCGCCGAGTTCGTTTGCAAGCGAGCTAGATCACGATCGACCCGCCCGCGGCCAGTTCCTTGCGGATCGCGGCAGGATCCAGCGTTCGCACGTCGCCGGTCGATCGCATCGCCAGCACGCTCGCCACGCCGGCGGCTTCGCCAGTCTGGTTCATGTTCACCATCACGCGGATCGCGGCGTGCGCCAGCGGATCGGCATCGAGCATTCGGCCCGACAGCAGCAGGTTGCTGAAGCGGTCCTGCAATATCGAACGGTACGGGATCTGATAAAACGTAGGATCCTCCGCCGTCTCATTGCGCCAGCGCCCTTGCACCACCGGCTCGCCGGGCACGAGGTACTGCTCCACGCCGTTGAGATAGCGGAAGGTGATGCCCGGCTTGTCCTGATGATGCACGTCCACGCGGTACGAGCCGTTGGCGATCGCGTCATCAAACCGCCGGCCGTGCAGCACGTCGTCGCCGGTGAGTTGGTATTTGCAGTGCACGTGGCGGCTTTCGCGCAGGCCGATGCGGGCGGGCAGGCCGGCGAGTTTCCAGTTTGCGTGCGGGGCGTATTTCTTCACGAGCTTAAGGAACGCGTCGATCTGCCGTCGCCCTTCCATTTCACTTTGCGTGAGTTCGTCGCCATTCGAAGGATCGAGCCCTTTCACCCGCGTGCCCGCGAGCATGTAGAGTTCCGACCCCGGCAGCGACGCGCCCCAGATGAACCCGTGCGGCAGGCCGAACTCCGATCCGTACCGCCGCGCCAGATCGCCGATCTCCGCCGGCTCGAGCGACTTGCGGTTTTCGATGATCGCACACGTGGTCGACGGCTGATGATGTTCGGCCTTGTAGCACGCCAACCCCGCGCGATGAGCGACGTCGCCGTCGCCGCTCGCATCGATGATAAACCTCGCTTTGATCGCCCCGCGGCCGGATTTATTTTCGACAATCACCGCATCAATTCGATCCCCCACCACGCTCGGCGACACAAACGACGTGTGCAGCATCGGCTTGATCTTGTGCTCCAGCACCAGGCGGTCGAGTTCGATCATCATCTCGAACGGATTGAACGCCCACGCCCACGCGGCGCTTTCTGCGCGATCGATGATCGCGCCGCGCTCGCGCAGCCGGTTGGTCAGTTCGATCGTCAGCCCGCCGATGATCGGCCGCTTGAAGACGGTATCCAGCGGCGAGTGCCAGACGTTGACCATCGAAAGCGTCGCCACGCCGCCGAACGAGCCGCCCTTTTCGACGAGGACGACGCTCGCCCCCAGCCGTGCTGCGCGCACGGCGGCAAACACGCCTGTGCAACTGCCGCCGATCACGCAAAGATCGACGTCGTGCCAAACGGGCGTTTCGCGGGCGGGTTCGTGGATGGATTTCATGGCAGAATTATCTCATGAAAAGGTCGGCGGCCGCGATGGAATCGGGCCACCAAAGCATGGATTCGGTCACTCGCGCTCGTCGGTGGGCCAACGCTTCCAGAACTGGTGATAGCGTCGCGAAAAGTAGAGCGGATCGTCGTATCCGACTCGCCGGGCGATCTGCTTCACCGGCAGCGTGGTTTCAGACAGATGAAACCGCGCCTGCCGCATTCGCAAGCCGAACAAGTAGTCGCGCGGCGATTGATGTACCAGCGACTTAAATCGGCGACGAAACTGATTTTCACTGAGGCCGGCCCGCTCGTGCAGGGTTTCCAACGGATCGACCTGCGAGAGGTTCTGCCCGAGCCACTGCAGCGCATCGGCCACGGCGCGGTCGTTTCCCGCGGAGCCGCCGGTCGCCGATTGCGCCAGCGGCGCCGCGGCGACAAGAAATTTGGCCAGCACCGACTTTGCCTCCGCTTCCAGCAGCAGTTGGCCAGCGCGTGAGGTATCGTCCGCGCGGCCGGCGATCTGCGAAATCGCTCGGCCGATCTCGGCGGTCGCCGGGCCACGCAACATCAGCACGCCGGGTGACGGCAGGTTGGGATCGGTTTGAAATGAGAAGAAAACGACCGTCGCCGACCGCTCGGCCGTCCAATCACGGCGCGAGAGCGCCGGCACGAGCAGCACCGTACCGGCGCCGATCGTGAGCGATCGGCCCTCGAGCGAATACTTCGCCTCGCCGGCGCGAAACCAGATCAGTCGCGGCGTCGGCACGATGCCGTCGCGGATCGCGTTGGCCTTGGTCATGCGAAGTTGGCGGGCCTCGGTGAGCCGCACGCGGGCGCGGAGCAGTGCGTCGAGATAGGAAAGCGGGTCGCTCATGGGATGACGAGCCGTGTGGGAGATTATCTTGCCTGGGATTTTCCGTAGACGGTGCTCATGAACCGCTTGGCCGGTTGAATGCCGACGCGAGGCAGTTCGAGCCGGTCGGCGTCCCAACAGGCGCCGATCGTCGGGTCTTCGCTCACCCGGCCGCTGTCGTGCCAGATGCAGGCCTCGCTGAGCAGGTTGAACCGCGCATCATCGAGCGTGAAGTGAACATTACGAAGATGCTTCGCCCAGTTCGCGGCCCGCAGGCCGTGCTCGGGGTCGGTGCTTTCGTTCAGCCGTTGCGAATCATGCAGAATGGCAAAGAGGCGAACGATCGTCACGTCGGCCGCGTTGGTGGCCGCGATCACGAGCGCGTTGCGCTCTACGCGCTGCCAATGCGCCGGTCCATGGATTGAATCGATCCCGAGCGCAAACCCATCGGCGGCCAGCGACCAGAGAAATGGCCAATCTATTTCCACGTGTTCGGCTGGTGTCGGTGCATTCATTATTCCCCCGGGATGTAGCTGATGACGCCTTCGAACGGGCTGCTCGCCGTCGCGTAGCGCTTCTTCGGAATGCGGCCGGACTGGTAGCTTAGCCGCCCCGCTTCAAGCCCGTGCTTCATGGCGGCCGCCATCTTGATGGCGTCTTTGGCGTGGGCGATGCCGGTGTTGAGCAGCACGCCGTCCGCGCCGAGTTCCATGGCGATTGTTACGTCGCTGGCCGTCCCAACGCCCGCATCAACGATCACCGGGTAAGTCGGGTCGTTCTCCTTCAACAGCTCCAGACAGAGCGCGATGTTGTTCGGGTTAAGAATCCCCATGCCGCTGCCGATCGGCGAGCCCGCCGGCATGACCGACGCGGCGCCCGCCTCCTTAATTCGCACGGCCGTCCGCGGGTCGTCGCTGCTGTAGGCGAGGACGGTGAAACCTTCCTTCACCAGCTCGCGCGTGGCTTCGATCGTGCCGATGGGATCAGGCAGGAGCGTCTTCTTATCGCCGAGCACTTCCAGCTTCACCCAGCCGGCGCCCTTGTTGCCGTTCTTCTCCAGCAGATCGCGACCGAGCAGTGCCACGCGGATCGCGTCCTCGGCCGTAAAGCAGCCGGCGGTGTTGGGCAGGATCACGTAGCGGCTCAGGTCCAGAAAATCGAGCAGCGACTTGCCTTGCGCGTCCATCAGCCGCTCACGCCGCACCGCCACGGTCACCACCTGGCAGCCGCTGGCGTCCAGCGCCTTCTGCATGACCTCGTACGACGCATATTTACCCGTGCCGACGAAGAGGCGATTGGTGATGTCGAAGTTTTTGATTCGGAAGAGGTCCATGGTGCTCATTATAGGGATTTATCGGGCCGTGGGGATCGTCATCCGCCGCCTACAAACGTCACGATTTCGATCTCGTCGCCGTCTTTTAACGGCAGGTCGTACTTGTCGCTTTTCGCCAATCGGCGGTTGAGTTCGATCGCCACTTTTTCCGGCGTCAGCTTCGATTGCTCAACGAGCGCGCGAAGTGTGGTGCCTTCGACGACTTCGCGGGGTTGTCCGTTGACGGTGATATTCATGAAGCAACCTCCGATTAACGCGGGCCGTGCATCGCGACTTCGATGTAGATGACCGCCATCGCGACGAGCGACAGGACGATGCCCACCCATGCCTGCACGCGCTGGGCGACCAAGCCGTCGGGCAGCGGGCGAGGTTCGTCCTTCATCTGCCTGAGCACGACGATGCCGATGAAGAGTGCGACGGTAATGCCGTAGATCGGGATCGGCAGGAACTTGTCCGCCATCGAGTACTGCTCGATGTGCTCGAGTTCTTCCTTCGGATGCCGGCTGCCGGGGAGGAAGACGAAGACGACCGACGCGACCAGCATGATAAGTCCCAGCCACGCGGCCAGCAGCGCCACCCACGGCGGCGCGGGCGTCGCACGGCGTGGCGCCACAGGCGGGTCGATCGGCGGGAGGGGCGAGATGAAGTCGTCCTTGGGCACGCGATGAACCTACGGCCAAACCCGCGTGACGACAAGCGTGCGCGGCTCTATCATGCCGGGCATGCTTCCAGTGCTCATCGGCGCGTTGATCGAAGCGGCCGGCTTCATCTTTTTGTTCGTGGGATCGTTCAAGCAAGGGATGCCTCCCGGGCCGATGTGGCTGATTCCGGCGGTGGTGTTGATCGTCCTCGGCAATGGAATGGTGGTGTACACCGTGTTTTCGCGGATCAAGCGAAATCAGAAGAAGTAGCGGAGCCGATTTCCTTTCTTGCCGTATTCAGATGTTCCAGTGAAAAGTTAGCCGACGGGCTTGGTCGCCAGCGCCGCTTTACGTTGCAGGGCTTCTTTGTAGATGCCTTTAAGCGGTTCGGAGCGGATATTTAATCCGCCGTCAGAGTCGATGCTCAGCGTGTAGAGGCGATCCATCGCGAACGGTCCCCACGGGCCTTCGCCTTGCGCGACGCGGACGCCGTACTGCTTGCGGTATTCTTCGTCTTCAGCCAGTTTCCAGAAATCCTTCCACAGCGTTTTTTCATATTCGGTCACGCGTGGATCGGCACCCTGGTAGATCTCAGGGATCCGGCCCGGCGTGTCGATCTTCGGGCCGTCGGCGGGCGTTTCCTGGTCGCCGAACACTCGGTAAAAGAGCGCGATGCTCTTGCCGCGCAGCGGGTCGTTCTCTTTCACAAAATCGCGATCGAACTTGATCACCATCGCGTCAACGTGCGCGGTCTTGCCTTTCACCGTCAGCACCTTCGGCGGAAGCGTGCGGCCGTCCTTGGCGTATTCGACGAACAGCAGCGTCGTCTCGATGACTCCGTTCACCGGCTTCTGATCGGTCACCATCACCTCGGCCACGCGGTTTTCGGTGGTGAGACGTTCGACCACGGTTTCCAGCACGCGCTTTTGCTCGGTCAGCTTGTCGATGGTGTGCTGGGCCGAGAAGTGGTCGCGATAGATGTACAGCCCCACCGACCCGATCGTGATCAGGAAGCAAAGCGAGATGATTCTGCCGAGGCCTTTAAGCATGGAGGATCGCCTGACTTATCTGCTGGGGACGCGAGGTTCTTCACTCGGCCGGGTGAGCGCCGCATCGGCCCAGATGCGCTTGAGCGTATCCGCATCGCTCGGCAGCACCATCACCGTCGATTTCTTGCCCACCTCGTCGATGAACGTAGTCACGCTGCCGACGTAGCGGCCGTTGCTGCCGATGTAGTGAATCGTCGGCGACGCGTCGAACCCCATGCGATCGCTGATCGGCGTTGCAATGACCTTTCGGCCGTCCAGCGTCACTTCGGTCGGCACGCCGACGTCGATGTAGCGCAGCTTCACTTCCGCTTCGCCGCTCACGTAGCTGGCAAAGAGATACCCGCGCGGTTCATTCAGCGGCATGAGTCGCGGCAGCAGATGGCCGAGCCCTTGTGCGAGGTAGAACGGCGGGAGATCGCGCTCGATGTCGGGTGCGTTCACTTTCTTGGTCACGCGATGCACGAACAGCGTGTACACGTCCACCAGCTTCACGCCGACATTCGCGCCCTTGGCGTGTTCCTCGTCCTGCCCCGCGTCCATCGCCGCCGCCCGCGGATCGGCCACCGGTTTGCGACGCAATTCGCTCGAGCCGACTTCGGTCGCGTGATACGCGTTTTCGTTTCCGCCGGTAAAGAGCACGATGCTGGACCAGTTTTCCGTCCTGCGATCGAAAGACACGCGGTACCAGGTTTCGCCGTCCACCTGCCGGTTGGGCTGCGGCACAGTGCGCGAACGGATTCCGATCTTCACGCCCGGCGCGTTGCCGCGCGTTTCGGCTTCTTCAACAATGTACGAGTAGCCGACGTCTTTCCCGTCGCGGACCACGCGGATCCACTGCTCGGGAATGAGCACGGCCGTGAGTTTTGCCTGGGTCCAGTTCACGAATAGCGACCGTGTGCGGAACAGCCGGTCGTCCTGGTCGGCCCGAAGTTTTTCCAAGTCCAACAACTCGACGGAATCGATCACCGCTCGAAACAACTGGGCGGCCGCGAGCTCATTCGCGTCGGGCTGATCGGCGGGCGCGGTGTAATCCTGGCCCGGCGTGGTGAGGATGATGTTGTAGTACTGCTGCTCATTCGACTGGATGACCGCCTGCTGGATGAACTGCTTCTGCACGCCGGCGGTGGCGCGGAGAATGACGATTCCCGCGTCGTGCCCGGCGAGCGGCATCACGTCCTGCCGGAGAATTTTGCTGTTGGGCATGCGGAGCTGAAACTGGCTGGCGGTCATTTCCAGCATGCCTTTTTCTTTTTCGCCGTTGATGGTCGGACCGGGCTTGTCGGCGGGAATGCTCAGCTTGATCGGCTTGGAGAAACCCGTCCGCGAGACCTTCAGGTTGATCTTTTTCTCTTCGCTCACGAACTCGGCGATGGAATCGGATCCTGCGCGTCGAATGGTCGTGCACCCCGCCGGCGGGCGCAAAGAGATGCCGCCCGCTTGCGAGCTAAACCGTTCGCCCAGCACGGGTTGCGTGCTGGGTGTTTCGTCCGGACGACCCGCCAGCGCCGGCAATGCACCCGGCGACGGCGGCGACGCGGGATCCGCCGCGGCTAACCCGCACGCGACGATGACGCTCCCAAGCATGACGATCCATGCACGATTCATAACAGCCTCCAACGATATTATCGGCCGATTGAACCCCCGCCCGCCAGCCCAGTCGTATTTCAGTCTCGCGACTGAAAGCCATGGCTCCGCCAAGGAGTGCCACGACGGGGTCGTGGGCTTTCAAATACAGGTGCCTAATCCGCGAGTTTGATCCGACCGATCAGCTCGCCGAATAACGCCGGGTCCGAGTCGTCCGGGTCGCCTTCACACACCAGCTTCACCGCCAGGGATGCGCCATCGGGCGACACCACCGCGGCCGAGTATTCGATGACCGGCACGAGGGAGATGATCGCGACCATCCGCGTGTAGCCGCGAACAAACATCGTTCCGTTCATCCCGGCGATCCTCACGTCCTGCAAGTGCGACGTGTCATCCTCACGCAGAATCGAGCCCGGCTGGGCGTTAATCTCGAGGAGGACATCTTCCGCCGTCACTGATTCCGTCAACTGGCGTTCATAAAACTGCAGGCGACGCGGCCGGCCACCCACGCGCTTTTGCTCGAACGCCTCCACCCTGACCGGCCCAGTCGGATGCAGCACGATTTTCCATCCCAGCGGCACGCGAACGACGTATTTCCCGCACGCGATGGGCGCCGAGTATTTGGCGTTGATCGACCCCGACCGATACGACGACACCATCGCCGCCATGCCGAGCGTGGCCCCGAGGAGCGCCCACATCGTCACCTGCAGCACGGTTCGCCGCCAAGCCGGATATTCCCACCACTTTGCCATGAGACCCTCATTGTAAAGGATGAAGGATGAAGGCAGAAGGATGAAAAAGGAGGGACAACCGGGCGAAGGGAGCTTTTTCTTCCTTCATCCTTCCGCCTTCATCCTTCGACTTGTAAGCTCCCTCCATGCCGATCGACCTCTCCCCCTTCTCCGCCGTGCTGCTGGACCTTGACGGCACGGTCTATCACGACGAATTCGCGCTGCCGGGGGCGATTCCGCTCATCCAGCGGTTTCAGCAGCAGGGCCGGGCGTTTGCGTGTCTCAGCAACAGCACGACCTCGCCGCTGCGGATCACCGAGCGACTGGCCCGAATGGGCGTCGAGGTCGATCCCTCGCACATCTACACCGCCGCCGCCGCGACGGCCGACTACGTGCTGCAGATCTGGGGCAAGAACCGCAAGCCGCGCGTCTTCAACCTGGCGACCGAGGGCATTCAGGAAATGCTCGACGGCCTGGTCGACTGGGTAACGACCAGTGGCGAACCGTGCGACGCGGTCATCGCCGGCGCGCCGGTGAACGTGTACGCCACCGAAGAACGCAACCGCCTCGCACTTCAACTGCTCCGCAAGAACGCGGCGCTTGTGGGCATCTGCGCCGATCGCGTTTACCCGAGCCCGCGCGGGATCGAGTTCGGCTCTGGCGCGTTTTGCGCGATGCTCGCGTTCGCGGCCAAGGTCACGCCGATCTTCTGCGGCAAGCCCAACGCGATCTTCTTCCAGGAACTCTGTCACCGCCTGAACGTGACGCCCGACAAGTGCCTGCTCATCGGCGACAACATCGAAGCCGACGTCATCGGCGGCAAAGCGGTGGGCATGAAAACCGCACTCGTCCTCACTGGCGTTACACGACGTCGCGATCTGCTGGTGATTGCCAAGGATCAGCAACCCGATTTTGTGATCGAAGAGCTGACCGAAGTGTGAGACGGCCGGCCGAAAATCATCAAAATCACTCGCCCGGCCACGTAACCACTGGCCGGGCCGGGCGTTGGCGATTTTCCACTGGGTGCGCCAAGGTACGAAAAGGTGCGTTTAGGTGCGCCTAGGTGCGCATTCAGGTACACCTTGGGGACTATTCACTTGTCAAAGAGCGACCACTGCAAACAACGCGCAGCGATTGATGCGGGCGCAATGACCCTCATCTACAAGCACTAGCGGCGGTGCGCGTTTGACGTACCGTGCGCGCACCGCCGAAGTGGAAATCCCCCGCCGCGTGCGAATAGTCACGATTAATTTTTCGGATTTGTCATTTTGCGCGTGTCACTGGCGGCGAGCCAAAAGCGGCGCAGCGAGTTTACGATCGCGGGAGCATTCGTAGGGTGGGGTTCATCCCCACCATCGGAAGAAAGCGGTGGGGATGAACCCCACCCTACTCAAACTGAATCCTGCGCCGCGAAGGAATGCGAGAAGGGCGGGTTCACCGCTTACACAACCACCCCAATTGCGACCACACCTCAAACCACTTTCCGATCGCCGTCGGCGCGATCGGCTTTGTCGCATGGAGAACCGCTTTCTCACACGCCTTCGCGAGCGGAATGCCCGCCTGCAGGTGCGTGAGGATGTCGAACGCAACCGGCTCCAGCCGCTTGTAGTAGAGTTGGTTGTGGAACCGGTGTACGACGACCAGCGTCTTTTTCTTCCGCGGCAGCGTGATCGGCTTCAGCTTTTTCTTCTTCGCCGGCGATTCCACCGCGTTGCTCGCTTCGGATCGCAACGCCGCACTCTGCCGCTTCACGGCCATGATGAAATCGTCCAGCGGATAGTCCAGCTCGAGCACTGTGAGGTACGGCTGCAATCCCAGCTTGAGCTTCGTGGGGTCGGCGCTCGCGAGCGATTCGGGCGACAGCACCGGCTTGGACGGACCGTCGAACGCGACGACCTGCGCCCATTCGAACCGCACCATGTCCAGCGCCATCCCCTGCTGCTTGCCGGCCCACTGCGGTTGCTCGGTGAGAAACCGCTCCAGCTTCGAGCCGAGGTTACGCAGCGTGAAACTTCGCGACGGGTACTTCTCCAGGTACGCCCGGCTCATTTCGTGGAATGTTTTTTCGCCAAGAATCGCCCGTAGGCCGGGGTAATCGTCGAAGAGAATGTCGAGCAGCCGAAACCAGTACTGGCGGTTGTAGATCTCCAGCCGTTCAAGCGACGTGAGTCGGTCGTTGGGCTTGATAAACGACTCGGCCACCGGCTTCATTGTCAGCGGCGTGCGGTCGTTCGCATCGAGCGCGCCACGAATCGCCGTGGCGGCGAGGCGTTGGAGTTGCTTCAAGTTGGGCTGCAACGTTTTCGGCATCAGCGAGTTGAGACCTTATTGAGCGATCAAAACCAAAGCCTTGTCATCCTGAGCGTACTCGCGAAGGATCTGGCATCAATCGACGATAAACGCAGATCCTTCGCGAGTACGCTCAGGATGACAGGCCCAATTCTTGGCGACTTCTCACTACCCTCTAAGATGACACCTTGGTTGCCTTCGTCTTCTTCACCCGATCGATGTACTTCTTCGCCTTCATTGCTTCGCCGTGCACCTCGTCGAACGACGGGATGTGCGCATCCCATTCCAACAGCGTATTGGTCGGCCCACACCGTTCGGTCGCGCGTTCGTAGAGTTTCCAGACCGGGTCGATCACCGCGTGGTCGTGCGTATCCAAGATGAACCGCTCGTACTTGCTGTGGCCGGCGATGTGCATCTGGCCCACGCGGGCCGGATCCACCGCGTTCACGTAATCCATCGGGTTGAACCGGTGATTCACGCTGGAGACGTAAATGTTGTTCACGTCCAGCAGAATCCCGCAGTCGGCCCGCTCGACCACCTCGTTCAGAAACTCCCACTCGGTCATTTCCGACACGTGATACTCGGCGTAGCTGCTGACATTTTCCACGCAGATCGGCACTTCTAAAAAGTCGCGGGCCTGCTTGATGCGCTCGGCCGTGATTTTGGCGGCCTCAAACGTATACGGCATCGGCAGTAGATCGTGCGTGTACGTTCCATCGACGCTGCCCCAGCACAGATGATCCGACAGGAAGGCGGTTTTGGTTCGTTTAACGAGGGACTTCAGTCGCTTGAGGTGCTCGCGGTTCAGCGGGTCGGCCGAGCCGAAGTACATGCTCACGCCGTGCTGGATGATCTTGTACTGCTCGGCGATCGCGTCGAGGATTTCCAGCGGTCGGCCGCCGTCGACCATGTAGTTTTCGCTGATGACTTCGAACCAGTCGCACGTCGGTTTCTTGGAAAGAATGTGCTGGTAATGCGGCACGCGAAGGCCGATGCCTATGCCGAGATCGGTGAAACCGTTGAAGCGATTGGCGGGCATTAAATTCTCAGAAAGGCAGAAGGCAGAATGATGAATGCAGAATGAGTTTATTCATTCTGCATTCATCATTCATCATTTTTCGTTACGAAGGACTATTCCTTCTTATCTTCGGCTCCCTTGCATCCGCCGTGTCCTTTACAGCTGTTCTTGCCTTTGCAGCCGTTGTCGCTGGACTTGCAGCCGCCTTGGCCTTTGCAGTCGTTCTTGCCTTTGCAGTCGTGCTTGCCGGCGTCTTTGTCTTCCATCATCGCCTTTACGCCGGGGTTGACGGCCTTAATGGCCTTGCTGGCGACGACGGCCTTGCCCTGGAACGAAGCCGGGGCGGGCGTGCTGGCCATCGCGCGGCTTGCGGTGCCGGCCATCAAACCACCCATAGCGGCGGCGATTAACGACAGTTTCGTGGTCTTGTTCATAACGATACTCCTTCAAGAAATGTGCGGTGCTTGAATCCCGATCCACCAGAACCGGGACGAATCGTCCAACGACTGAAATGCGTGATACGACGCTAGCTGTCGCAACACCTCCTTCCAATCGGTCACTCGCGGCTTTCACGAGTCTCATTCTCGTTTGGCCGCGGGTTGGAGATATCTACGAAACCGCGAGGCGGGCAGATGTATTCCCGCGGGGAAATTATTATACCCCGGGAAAGTTCACTTCACAGTCTGAATCTGTTCAGGACGCACTACGGTGGTGGTGAAGGAGCCGTAATTGTTGTTCCATTCCCAGCCGTCCATCGACCCGATGAAAAGACGGGTCGCGCCGTTGGGAACAACGAAATTCTGCTTGGTTACGCCGTCATTACGCAATCCGTCGCCGATAAAAAACACCTGGCGGAGCTGCGGCTGGAGCGTGGAAAAGTCGCGCGTGGTGCTGGTGCTGAAATCCAGCGTGGCGGGCGGCGTGCCCTGAGTGGCGGGGACGTTGTCGTCGAGGAACACGCCGACCACGGAGTTGAGCGGACAGATCATGTTGGAGAGGCCGTTCTCCGCCCCGCCGAAGTTCGGCTGCACGTCGTTCGGGTTGCCGTCGGGCGTGAAGCTGTCCATGGCGGGGTCATTACCGGCGCCGCCGTTGATGGAGTTGAACTGCAGCGACGTACCTGCCGTCAGCGGCACTCCGCTCATTAGCTTGGGACAGGCGGCAGGTGCATAGTCGGGATTGTTGTGCGGGTTGCCGAGATTCGCCACCGTACCGCTGGCGGCGCCGGCCAGCCACGGGCAGCTCGTCGCGGGAACGTTCAGCGACACGTTCACCGGCGCGACGTACATCGCGGTGCACTGGGCGGATACATCAAACGTGCTGCGGCCGAGGATCTTGGCGAATGTCAGCGGAATCGGATTATTCTTGGCCGTCGTTCGCGCGGCGGTAATTCGAATGGCGTTAGCTCCGCTGCGCGCGGTTCCGGACAATACGGCAAACGTCTTGTTCGAGGCGGTCCAGTTGCCGAACTCGATATCACTGTTGGTGAGCGTGACGATCTGGCCGTCAACAGTATTGTCGTTGGCGACGTCCTTGGCGTTGGCCTGCACGATGCTGACCCCGCTCGGGATCGACTTGGCGGCGTACCGCGCCGCCGCATCAGCGGTGCGGCGCAACTCGGTCTTTGCGACCTGCACGCGGCCCAGATCTACCGCCAGCGACGCGAACATGAACATCACCGCCATGATCATCACGACGTACAACATGCTCACGCCACGATTGCGGCGATCGAACGAGATAGATTCGGTACGGCGCTTCATTGCATTTTCTCCAATTCACATCAAACCCTGTCGGCTATGGCTGACTTGCATAACATCGGCCCGCGGGTCAAGCAGATTTGGCTGCGGTTCGGTGCGCGTCTGATAATTCTGCCTGTTAGTGGTGAATTTTCCGCGGGGGCTCGCTGCAGAAGTGGGCTTGGGCGCCTCGTCGTTATAAAGGTAAAAGTTGTACTCGAACGTCTCTGCCCGCGACGCTACTTCACGATCGAGACGCCGCTGCTCGTGCCGCTGAAGTACGTTGGCGTGAGGGCTTCGTCGTAGTAGAAGTCGAGATTGTTCTTGGCGGTGATCGTCTTGAAGATGAACCGGCCGGTAAGTACCGCATTGTTCTTGACGACAAAGTCAACGCCGGGGCAGTACACGTCTGCCGTGATCACGTCGTTGTTGGCAGTGGCGGAGCCGAACGACCCGGTGCCAGTATGGTAGATCTTCAAGTTCCCCGGCACGCTGTTGTACGCCATGATGGTTGCGTCGCCCATGAATTTCACGTTGCCGGAAAGGTAGACCGTCGCCGCCCCGCTGAACGCGAGCACACCACCGTTGTTGATCGTTAGATCGTTCGCGTAGTACGTGCCGCCGGAAACGTACTGGGTGCCACTGATGGTGAAATCCATGGTGGTTGTGCCGCCGGTGGGTAGCGGGTACGCGATGGCGGAAGAGAGCACGATCGGTGCATTGGCGGTCGTGAGATTGCTCGTGCCGGAAGGCCCGAGAACCACACCGTCCAAGGCCTCGTTCATGCCGGCGGTAATTGCCGCGTTGCTGGCGGCGTAGGCGCCGTCGAGGATCGTGGAATGGGTCGGCGACGTGGTGGAGCCTGAGTTGTAGGTCCCTCCGAAGAAATTGTTCTGAACGTTAATGCCGCTGAGCCCCACCAGCTCGGCGGGCATGCCCGCACTGAACGCGGTCGAGGTGGCGGAAACGTCGCAGGTGCGTTGTCCGACGACTTGTGCGAATAGAAGGGGAATCGCCGTTCCGCGGGCCGCGGTGCGGCGCGTTGTCACGCGGATGGCGTTGGCGCCGGATCGCGCGCTGCCACTCAGGACCGTAAAGGTGCGGGTGGTCGTGCTCCAGGTTCCGAATTCAATGTCGTTTGTCGAATCTAGGACCTGGCTGTTGCCGTCGACGGTATTGGCGGCTGCCAGACTGACCGCAGCGGATTGAGCGGCGGTCACGCCGCCGGTGAGATTGGCCGCTGCCGCCATCGCGGCTGCATCCGCGGCGCGGCGAAGTTCGGTCTTAGCCACCTGCACGCGGGCCAGATCCACCCCCAGCGAGGCAAATCCCATGAGGGCCACGAGCGACACGACCACGTACAACATGCTCATCCCTCGACGGGCAAAAGGCATCTTCGTCGATCGAGTTTTGCAATTTTCTTGCGGGTACACCATGCAATTGACATCCATATCGGTTTGTAATCTGTCAAACTGTTGCTGCAAAAAGTACGTCCGGTAAGTCGCCAAAAAAAACCGCCCGCCGATTTGCAATCGGCGGGCGGGAATTGGATATCCTTGATGTTCGACTTCGGCCAGTCTTATTTGACCATCGTGATCGAAGCCGGACGGATGACTCGAACGTTACGCTGGCCGGCGTTATTGTTCCATTCGTAGTAGTCCCAGGTGGCCAGGTACAGACGGGTCGCACCGGCCGGAATCTTGAACTGCTGGGCAACGCCCGCGTCGGTCTTGCCGTCGCCGATGAAGAACAGCTGCTTCAGCTTCGGCTGATATTCAGGCATGTTGCGAGCGGCGGCCGTGCTGAAGTCGGTCGGAGCCTTCGCCAGATCACTCGCCGAGAACGTCGGGGTCGCAGACGTGCTCGGGGCATTGTCATCCAGAAACACACCTACCAGAGCATTGATCGGGGCCTTCAGGTCGCTGATCCCGTTTTCAGAACCATTCGTGTTGTTACCGATGTCGCCCAGTTCGCCGTCCGGGGAGAAGTAGTCGAGGTTCGGGTCGTGGCGGGCGTCGCCGCTGATCGAGTCGAACGTGAGGCTCGAGCCCGGGTTCAGCCCCATCGCAACCTGCAACGGCGATTGGCGCGGCGTGATCGAATTGCCCGCGTAGTCAGGGCTGTTGTGCGGGTTGTTCAAGCTCGCCACTGAACCGTAAGGCATGCCGGCGAGGAACGGATTGGCGGTCGCGGGAACGTTCTGGTTCACGTTGATCGAGCGGGTGATCTTGGCGACGGCGGACGCATTTTTGATGTCGCACGTGGGCATGCCGATGATCTGTGCAAAGCTGAGCGGAACGGCCGTGCCGCGGGCCTTGAGCAGCTTACCATTGACCTGAACCGCGTCGGCGGTGCTGTAGTTGACGGGGGCCACAGCGGTGAAGGTTCGGGTCGAGGAATCCCACTTGCCGATGACGATGTCCTGGGCAGCCACGAGGTTGAAGGTGTGGCCATCAACCGTGTTATCGGACGCGGAGAGCATGGCGTTGTTGATCGCGGTGGCGCCGTCCATATCAAGGCCCATCGCCCCGAATCGAGCCGCGCTATCAACGGCCCGGCGGAGCTCGGTCTTGGCGACCTGCACGCGTGCCACGTCAACCGCCAGCGAGCAAACCGCCAGCATCGCCACCATGATGACGATCGTGTACATCATCGATACGCCGTGATTTCGAACCTTGTTTCGACCACTCATCTTCATCTTCAGCTCCGTGTGTAAGAGTGAGTTGAATGTGAACCATAGGGGCGAAAAACCAAGCCGATTCATGCGTCGCCGAGCGGCCGCAGGGGTGAACGAGAAACGGATATGACGGGCGTACCGGATGCGCGCGGGTGATAACCAAGGGGTTACCCCAGATTCCCAAATAATCTTCTAATCACTTTGAGAAAAAGCTTGCGTGGAGTTGGCGGAAATACGAGGGAGGCGGAGCCTGTCTGGCAATCTCGGAATAAAGCCATTGTCATCCTGAGCGTACCCGCGAAGGTTCTGGCATTGATCGCCGGTTGACCCAGATCCTTCGCGAGTACGCTCAGGATGACGTTTTGCATGTCGGCGGCGGGGCGTCGACAATCCCAACTACTCCCGGTGCATCGCGAACTGCTCGTACAGGTGAGCGTATTTACCGCCCTGCTCCAGCAGCTCGCGGTGCGTGCCGCGTTCGACGATTTTACCGGCGTCGATCACCAAGATCAGATCGGCGCTCATGATCGTGCTCAGGCGGTGCGCCACGATCACCGTGGTTCGTCCGGCCAGCAATTTTTCGAGCGACGACTGCACGAGCTGCTCGGTTCCCGTATCAACGGCGCTGGTGGCTTCGTCGAGCATGAAGATCCGTGGATCAGCGAGATACGCCCGCGTGAAGCAGATGAGCTGCCGCTGGCCGAGGCTCATGTTCGCGCCGCGTTCGCCTACTTCGGTGTGATACCCCTTCTGCAACAGCGCGATGCTGTCGTGGCTGCCGATCTCGCGGGCGGCGCGGATGACGTCGGCCTCGGTGGCGCCGGGTTTGGCGTAGCAGATATTCTCGAGCACCGTGCCGGTGAAGAGGTAATTCACCTGCAGCACCAGGCCGGTCTGCTTGTGCAGGGAATCGCCGGTGACGTAACGCACGTCATGCCCGTCGACCAGCACGCGCCCCTTCTGCGGCTGATAGAACCGGCTGATCAGCGACACGATGCTGCTCTTGCCGCTGCCGGTGGCGCCGACCAGCGCGACGGTCTGCCCCGGCTGCACTTCGAAGTTCACGTCGTGCAGCACGGGCCGATCGGGGTTGTAGCCGAAGGTTACGTTTTCGAACTTGATATGCCCCGCAATCCGCGGCAGCGGCGTGGCCGTCGGCATGTCCTGCACGTCGGGCTTGGTGTCGAGCAGATTGAACACGCGCTCGGCCCCCGCCATTGCCTGCATGAGCGAGTTGTAAAAATTCCCGAACTCGATGATCGGATTCATGAACCAGTCCCAGTACAGGAAGCACGCCACCACCGCGCCCACGCCGCCGGTAATCTGCCCGCTGCTGACGAGGTACGCGCCGTACGACAGCACGATCACGCGGCCGATGAACCGGATCAGCTCCAAACTCGGCTGATACACGCCATTCACCCGCGCGGCGGCCATGTTGTTGGCGGTGTTGTCCACCTGCAGACGGTTGAAGACGTCGAGGTTCGGCTCCTGCCGATCGAACGCCGTCACCACGCGCATGCCGGTGATGTTTTCCGCCAGGTTCGTGCTCACGCGCGTGAACCCTTCGCGCACCTGCTGCCACATGCTGCCTGAGACGGTGAGATATTTCCGATTCGCAAAATAAAGCACCGGCCCGAGCCACGCGACCGACAGAAACAGCCGCCAGTTCGTGTACGCCAGCATGCTCGCGGCGAACAGCAGGTTCAGACTCAGCACGATCACCTTGGTGATGCCCCACACGTTCACTTCGCGCATCGAGTTCACGTCGCTTGTGCACCGGCTGATGATTCGGCCGAGCTTGGTTTTGTCGTAGTAGCTCATGCTCATGCTCTGCAGATGAGCGAACAGCGCCCGCCGGATCGAAAACTGCACCTTTTCGCCCACGCCGGTGCAGACGAGGATGACCATGCGCTGGAGGATGACGGCCGCGATCAGCACGCTTGCCCAGCCGAGCATGATCCATCCCACGTGGGCGACAGTAGGCGCGGGATATTTCACCCGATCGGTGGTGTAGTTGATCAGGTACTTCATGAACTGCGGGCCCTGCATTTCCAGCAGGTTCTGCGGCAATGCCAGCCCCAGCCCGAGCGCGTAATACCATTTGAAGGGCAGCAATGACCGCCCCATCCGCCGGACCATTTTCAGATCGAGCTTACCGTATTTCGATTCGACCTCGACGTCGTCGCTGCGCGCAGCATCAGCCGGCTTGGGGGCGGGCTTCGAACGTTTGAGGAATGCGATCATGTCTTGTTACACCGTGCTCTCGCCGCTCTGTTCCATTACCGGCGCCGGCGTTTGCTCGATCGGTTTGGCGCCCAGCTTGGCCGCTTCCACCGTTTGCTGATCGCCCGAGCGCTTCATGTGCGACGGGCTGCTGGAGACGTCCACCTTCGTCGGTTCCTCGTCGTCGCCGTACAACTGCACGGCGGCGATGTGACGGTAGTGTCCGTCGCGCTCCATAAGCTGGTCGTGCGTGCCCATCTGCGTGATGCGGCCGCCTTCAATGACCAGCACCAGATCGGCCCGCTTCACGGTGCTGATTCGATGCGCGATGATGAACGTCGTCCGGCCGTACATCACAAATTTCATGGCCCGGCGGATGAGGTCTTCCGTCTCGGGATCCACTGCGGCCGTCGCATCATCCAGCACCAGCACGCGCGGGTTGAAGACGATCGCGCGGGCGATTGCCAGCCGCTGCTTCTGCCCGCCGCTGAGCGAGCTGCCTCGCTCAGCGAGGATTGTTTTGTACCCCTTGGGTAGTTCGGAGATGAAGTCGTGCGCCTGCGCCAAACGCGCGGCCGCTTCGACTTCGCCGTCTGTCACGCCGGGCCGGCCGTAGGAAATGTTGTCGCGGACCGTTTGGCTGAACAGGTACGTCTCCTGAAACACGAACGCGACCTGCTTCCGCAGGCTGGAGAGCGACGTATCGCGGATGTCCATGCCGTCGATGAGGATGCGGCCGTCCTGAGGGTCGTAGAACCGCGCGATGAGATTCACCAGTGTGCTCTTGCCCGACCCGGTCGGGCCGACGATCGCGACGACGCTGCCCCCATTCACGGTGAAGTTCGCGTCTTTGATCACCGGCCTGGCCGCGTCGTAGCCGAACGACACGTGATCGAACGTCACCGTGCCATTGCCCGGCGGGAGCGGCTTGGCGTCCGGCTTCTCCGGCACCGTCGGCTGCGCGGCCAGCACCTCGTACAGGCGACGGGCCGACACGATTGCGTTCTGATACTGCTCGTTGATCGCCGCCACCTGCTGCAGCTTGCCGAGGATCGATCCCATCGCCGTACCGAGGATGAGGAAATCGCCGGCCGACAGCTTGTTGTGGATGACCAGCACCGCCACCGCGAAAAACAGCGTGAGGTGCGACGCCATCGCGATCGACCGCACCACGGGCTGAAAGTTCGCGAACATGCGGATGCGCTTCACAACGCGCGTGTAGTACTCGTCGCAACTGTCGTTGAACTTCTTGATCTCTTTCTGCTCAGTGGCGAACGCCTTCACCACGTGCACGCCGGCGATGTTCTCGGTGAGGATGGAGACGTTTTTGTCCTCGGCCTCCATCTGCGATTTCACCGCGGGCTGGATGCGCTTGCCGAATCGCAGGATGTACCACGTCCAGATCGGCAGCGGCACGAGCGAGAGCACGGCCAGCCACGGGTTGATGAACAGGATCAGCGTCATGTACCCGCCGACGGTGAGAACGATTTCCAGCGTGGCCAGCACAGCGGTCTGGATGAATGCGCGGACGTTCTGCAGATCGGAGAGCGCGCGGTTGATGAGCTGGCCGGAGGAAATGACGTCGTGGAAGCCGAATCCGACGCGCTGGATCTTGTCGTACACCGCCTCGCGGATGTAGTAGACCATGTTCATGCTCATGCGCATTTCCGCGGTCACGCGGAGGTAGCGGAGCGCGGTGAGCAGGAGGACGAGCCCGCCGAGGGTGAGAATGGTGTGGCGAAGGCCCGAGGCTTCGGCCGAGCGGATCCAGACCCAGAACCCGTCGGCCGCCGTGGTGCCGCCGGTGTGGAGGGCTTTGATCTGGTTGACGGTCTGGCCGGCCTGTTTTGACGCGAGGATTTCGGTCCCCACCGCCGCGGACAGCCAAAAGCAGCAGATGAGCGCCAGCCCGATCACCGGCCGTAAAAAGCGAAACATCCACCGGAGCAACTGGGGGTTGGCGAGCGTGGGCACGGCGTTCTGGAGCGACGATGATCCGTCTTCTGCGCGTGAGGCTGCTGAGGTTTGAATTGCTGAAACTGGGGGTGAAGACACGTCGCTCGCCGTTCTTTTTGGTAAGGTGCTTACCCTAACTTGGATTGAGACAGGGTCAATACCCGCCGGCGATCAAATTCAGAAATCGAGTCGTAACCACAACGCATTAATCGAGTTACACATCGCGCTCCGAACCAAGTTAGTTGAAGTTCAAACCGGCGGACGTCCGATAATAAGGACATGAGCGTCTTTTCAAGTTGCTGTTCGGGGTTCGCGGCGCTGTCCAAGGCGGCGGCCAAGTCGGCGGCGGCCAAGTTCAGGAGCATGGGGTTTGTGGCCGAGCAATCGAACTGGCCGGCCCGGGCCATGGTGTGCGAACGCTGCCCGCTGCGCGTCATCCACAAGAAGGCGAGCTACTGCGGTAAGCCGTTCCTGCAGCAGATCGAGCGTGACGAAGTCCTCGAAGGATGCGGCTGCCCCGTTCGTGCCAAGGCGGCGGACCCCGCCGAGCACTGCCCCATCACGCCCCGCCATATCGCAGCCGTTCAATCGCCCGAGGGGTGCACCTGCAAGTGGTGCCAGATCGACCGCCCTGCGGACCGTTCGACCGATCGCCGCGCCGACGCGTGAAGCCGATAATGTGCCCAGCGCTGTTGCATCAAAGCCGTTGACACAAAAAACCGATCCAAAGAGGCTATACTGCGCCGCGATTGAAATTGATCGAAGTCAAAAGGGAGCGTCACGTGAAAGCAAGTGCATTGGGAGTGTTGTTGGTGGGCCTGAGTCTGGCGATGCCGGCCGTACGGGCGTTCGCCGATGGACCGGCCGCGGCCGCTACGCCAGCGGCGCCGACCACGCAGCGCGCCGCGCTCGTCGAGGCAACCCCGCCCGGTTTCGTTCGCGTGAACGCCGGCCGGTACAGCGCCTTCTGCCTGGCCGCCGACGAGCCGTGGGTGAAGCAGTCGCTCGCGCAGATCAAGCCCGCGCAAATGCCGACGACCCGCCCATCGGACATCCTTTCGAAAATCCCCGGCGCCCGCGCCGCCATTGCGAAAGGTCTAAGCGACGACGTGGGGATCGACCCGGCGACAACCAATTCCCTGTTCGACGAACAGTTGATCCCGCAGCTCACCAAGCTGGACGAGTTGCAACCGCCGGTGGTGTTTTTCGTCGTGACCAAGCAGAAGCTCGTCGGGCTGATCAACGCCGACTGGAAGCACCCGCGCATCGGCTACAACCGCCTGATGGACCAGATCCGGTTCGACGACCGCGTGACGCTCTCCACCGACGGCCCGCTCGACGAAACGCTGCTGCTCTCGATCTACGACCCGACCAGCGACCTAGCGGCCCGCACCAAGCTCGTTCGCTCGGCCGCCGAACAATTCGAATCGGAAACGGCGTTTTCCGTCGCGGCCCGCTCGCGCGGAGTCACGCAGGTGAGCATCGCGCAGTTTATTGAGAAAAATGTGTTCGTTCCGTTGAAGCTTCGCGACGACCAAAGCTGGCTGCAACTGGGCACCGTCACGCTTCTTGCCGCCAAGTACGCACCGATGCTGACAGGCGCCGATCCGAAGCAGATGCTGGCCGACCTGATCTATGAGCGCCCCGACGCCGAGCCGAGCGCCGCCCGAATCGACATGCTCGACCTGCCCGACCTGAACCAACTGCAGCCGCGGTATCGAATGGCATGGATCAATGCTGCCCGTCGCAAATCAACGCTGGCGGTGCAGCAGTTGGTGGAAAAGGCCGGCTCCGGCGCGATCAAGAAAGTGCTGGCATCGATCAAGAAGAACCAACCCAAGGACGGCGCGAGCATGATCGCGCTGATCACCGGCGTAACCGATGTGGACCTGTCGGACTCGCTGCGACTCAAGCGGCAATAATCGTTACTGCAAATTCTGACTATTCCCGTGCTGCACCGAGGTGAGATCCTGCGCGGCCTTCACAGCCACCTGCACGGCGGGATCGAGCGAGCTGTCGCCCGCCAGTTTTTCCAGCACCTTGTTCGCGGCGATCTGGTCGCCGGGGTTGACGGCGTTGTAGCGGTAGTGGCCGAGCATCATGATCGCTTCCACGCGCCACATGCGTTCCTGGCTGTTCATCGCGAGGTTAAACACGTCGCCGCCGTTGTTGGTGATGACCTTGGGGTCGGACGGATTGAAGATCGACATCAGCTTGACGACTTTTTCGGTGAGGTCACGGTAGGCCGGGTCGATCGCCTTGAACGACGGTTCGCTCGCGGAGAAGTTGAGGGCTGCGCTGCGGAGCAGGTCCTGGCCGATCTGGTACTCGCGGAACGTGAGCCGCTCAGACACCATCGCGTACCCGAGCGCGTACTCGGCCTGCCAGTATTTTTTCGCCATATCCGGCTGGGGCTTGGGCTTGAGCACGTTGTACTGAAGGCCCACGCGGTTGAGCAGCCGGCCGAGCTCGTCGAGCGGGGTGAGCGCCTCGAACTGATCGGGGTTGTACTTCACGATCGCTTCGGGGTGCTTGGCGTACACCGTTGCGCCGGAAATGTGCCCGGCCTGCACGAGCAGATCGAGCGTGGGGATGATCTTCTTGAATTCAGGCGTGCCGATCTTGCCGGCCTTGGCGTAGGCTTGGAACGCGTCGCGATTGCTGCGGTAGTTGCTGATCGCCTGCCGGTAAAGCTCGGCCGCGTCGCCGGAGCCGGTGGCCTCGATGAGAGATTTGGCATCCGGCAGCGAGAGCGCATCGAGCGCCCCCGCGCGCGTGGTGAGCTCCGTCGGCGCACTGACGGCCGGGCCGAGCAGCAGCATCGTATAGAGGGCGATCGTAACGATCATGATGCCCCCTGAAATCATCCAACCCAGGCGATTGCCCCACATACGGTCCCTCTTCTCTAGTCCCCGCTGCGGATAGTTTTACACTCCGGGAGCGCTTCCAGAAAGAGTTTGCCGTAGCGTTTGCTGGTAATTCGGCTGTCGAGGATGACCACGATCCCCTTGTCGGACTTACTGCGGATGAGCCGCCCGAAGCCTTGCTTGAGCTTGAGGATGGCCTGCGGAACCGAGTAATCCATGAACGGGTTGCCGCCGGATTTCTTGATCGCGTCGAGCCGGGCCTCGATGACGGGTTCATCCGGCACGGCGAACGGCAGCTTGACGATAATCACGTTGCGCAGCGTATCGCCCTGCACGTCGATGCCCTGCCAGAAGCTGCTCGTGCCGAACAGGACTGCGTTGGGGGTCGATCGAAACCGCTCCAGCAACACCCGCCGCGGCGCGTTCTGCCCTTGAACCAGCAGCGGTAGATTCAGTTCCTCCAGCCGCGGGGCGAGACGGTTGGCCGCGTCGACGAGCATCTTGTACGACGTGAAGAGCACAAACGCCCCGCCGTTGGTCTGGTCGAGGTAGCGGATGATTTTCTCGCAGGCCGCGTCCATGAAACGCAGGTCGTTCGGTTCCGGCAGGTTGTTTTCGAGATAAAGCGTCGCCTGCTCTTTGTAATTAAACGGCGATCCGAGCGCGAGCGTGCGAGGATTCGTCACGCCGAGCCGCGACGCGATGTAGGAGAACGCGGGGTCGACTTGCTCAATCGCAGCCAGTTCAGTCTCGACAACCGGCGCGTGACGCTTTACTGGACTGCGGGCGGCGCACATCGTCGCGCTCGTCAGCACGACTGATTTCGTCGCGGCGAACAAATGCCTGCGCAGGCCGTCCGACACATTCACCGGGGCGGCGTGAAGACTCACTCGCTTCGGCGTCTTGCCGCTGATTTCGATCCAGTAGACGGCGTCGTCGAGGCTGTGGTCGAGCAGGACTTCGACCGTCGCCGCCATCGCGTTGACCTTGTCGGCCTGCGCGGTGAGTTCGGTGATTTCTTCGTCGCTTTTCAGCGTGGCGAGGAGCGACTTGAGGTGCAGCACGAGGTCGCGGAACTTAGGGGACAGGTCGTTTTCGACGATCGCCTTCTCGTGTACGCGGCCGTTCGTGCGGCCGTGTTGTTCCTGCCAGCGAATGACTCGTTCGAAGAAGCCTTCAACTCGGCTGGACAGTTCGACGACGTCCATGATCGCATCGTTGGCGGCGGCGCCGTGCACGCTGAGCAGTCCCCTGCCGCGACGGGTGTCGTAGAGGTGGCGGAGCAGGTACTTCACGCCGGCCTCGGTGATTTGCAGGCCGAAGTGCTCGCCGGCGACGTCTTCCACGGTGTGGGCTTCGTCGAAGATCACCGCGTCGTACTTGGGCAGATAGTTTACGCCGGCCATGCGGAGGGCGAGGTCGGAGAAGAACAACGCGTGGTTGACGATGAGAATCGTCCCGCCGTTCATGCGCCGCTTGGCGGCCTGCCAGAAGCAGTCTTTGTAGAAGTTGCACTTCTTACCCAGGCAGTTGCCGTGCTCGGCGCAGACTTTGTCCCACACGTCGCGCTCCGGCGCCGCAGCCAGATCCGCGAGCGATCCGTCGCGCGTCTTGGCGGCCCACTCTTCCACCGCCCACAGCGAGTTCAGTTGCCGCTCATCGTCGAACATCATCGTCTGGCGCTGCTTGGCCTGCTCGAGGCGGCGCTGGCAGAGGTAGTTGCTTCGACCCTTGATTAGCACGGCCGTGAATTCATCCGGATACACCGACTGAATCAGCGGAATGTCCTTGTCGATGAGCTGTTCCTGCAGCGAGATGGTGTGCGTGGAGATGACGACTTTTTTCTTGTGCTTCACCGCAAAGTCGATGGCCGGCAGCAGGTAGCCGAACGATTTGCCGACGCCCGTGCCAGCCTCCACCATCAAGTGCCGCGAGTCGTGCAGCGCCGACTCCACCGCCGTCGCCATGTCCATCTGCTGCGGGCGGTGTTCGTAGCTTGCGCCGAGTCGCCGCGCGATGGCGCCTTCAGGGCCGAGGATGTTTTGCAGCGTGTTGGGCATCGAGCAGCGCGATTGTACGTGAAGCGCACGAACAACGTGAGGCGACTCATCGCAAGCGCGGCAGGCCCATGGATTCCCGACGCGATGAATCAATCTTGAACTTCAGATGTTCACAAAAATGTTTTTCTCATCGTTGTTTTTTTGACGATCGATTTATAAATTGATACACGTTGTTTCAAAGTCGGCGGATCGTTCGAGTTTTTGTTGTAACATCTGAATAAGTAGCGCAAGTCGTAGCAGTTTGTACGCTGCTCCAATTTGCGCAGGCCGATCAGGTGTTACACCTACTCGCCGGAGGAGATCGTCGACCTTCTCGTCGTGCATCCCGGACCGCTTCGTGTTGGAGCGATCCACCTTCTACATCTTGGCCTGTGAGGTGCTCCATGCAGGTGTCTCGGCACTCGTCCGATGGTCGTGCGAACGTCTCTGAACGCAATCGATTTCAGGTGTGGGCAGCCGTGCGCCATAGCGCGACCGCCGCCTTGAAGAAAGCGGGCTTTCGCCAACGTCGGCAATTGCCGGTGATGATCGAGAACCTTGAGAAGCGCGTGTTACTCTCGAATACGCTGCTCTATTGGGATGCCAACGGCGCAACTGCCGGCACGGGCGGGACCGGAGCGTGGAACACCACCTCGCTCGTCTGGCGAAACGGCAGCGACACCGGCGCGCTGCAGGCCTGGGGCAATGCCGATCCGAGCACCACCACCGCCGTCTTCGGCGGAACGGCGGGAACCGTCACCATCGCCACCGGCACGACGATCCACGCCAACTCGCTCCAAGTCTTAAACGGCCTGACCACCGTCACGATCGCCGGCGCCGACGCGACGGCGGGTCTGCATCTCTCCGGTACAACTCCCACGCTCGACAGCGGCACAGGCAACTTGGCGATCAGCGCGATCGTCAGCGGTTCGGCCGGCCTGATCAAGGCCCCCACGACTGGCTGCGTTTCGCTCACCGGCGCCAACACCTACACCGGCACGATCAGCATCAAGGGCGGCACGCTCAATCTCGGGGCGATCAGTGCCGCGGGCGATCTGACCAATACCATTCTCGTCGGCGACTCGGGCGTTGGCATGGATACGAAACTGAACTTCTCCGCGTTGGTCGTCTACAACGCCAACCCCATCTCCGTTCAGGCCGGCGCCGGCACGCGAACGATCGGCCAGACCGGGACGACATTCACCGGCGGCGAAACCGTTTCCGGCGCCATTACGCTGGCACACGACGTGATCTTCACCAGCACCGGCTCGATCTCCAACGGCACGAACACCTTCTCCAGCGCCATCAGCGGCACGGGCAGCGTGACGATCAACGTCACCAAAGCGACCTTCTCCGGCGCCTGGACCTTCGACGGGACGCTCACCAACTCCGGCACCGGCACCGCACTGGTCAACACGCCACTTAGCACGCACATTACGCAAATCACGCAAAGCGGCACCGGGGCCCTCGTGATCTACACCGGCAATACCTACGCAGGCAGTTACAACGTGACCGCCGGCACGCTCGCTGCCGGATCGGCTACGGCGTTTACGTCCTCAAACGTCATCAACCTCGGCGCGGCCGGCACGTTGAACCTGAAAAACCCTGGTGGGAGCAGCAGCACCCACTACAACATTACCGTCGCCGGTCTGAACGACATTTCCGGCGCGGGTGGAACCGTCATCAACTCGGGCGGGTCGTCAAATACCATCACCGTCGGCGGAACGGGCACCTACGCTTTCAGTGGCGGCGTGAATGGAACGTTCATCGCGCTCACCAAGTCCGGCACGGGAACGCAAACACTCAGCGGCACAAACACCTACACCGGCGCAACGACCGTGTCGGCCGGAACGCTGAACGTCACGGGCTCGATCACGGCCACCGCCTCCGCTGCCGTCAGCGGCGGAACGCTGGACGTCGACGGGTCGCTCACCTCGCCCGGCAACCTCACCGTTACCAGCACCGGCGTGCTCACCGGCTCGGGCACGATCAACAACGGCAACGTCAGCGTGACCACCGGCACCGTCGACGCCGGCAACTCCAGCAGCGGAACGGGCATCCTCAGCACCAACAACCTCTCGCTCGGAAGCACGGCCACCTTCCGCGGCCAACTCAACGGCAACGTCGCAGGCACGAATTACGACCAGTTGAACGTCACCGGAACGGTCAACCTCGGCAGCTCGATCCTCTCGCTCAGCGGTACGCGCACCGGCACCTTTGGCACGTCCGTCACGCTCATTAACAACGACAGCACCGACGCCGTCGTCGGCACGTTCGCCGGCAAGGCCGAAGGATCCACCGTCACCGTGAACGGCGTCAATTACACGCTCAGCTACGTCGGCGGCACGGGCAACGACGTGGTGCTTACCGACACGACCGTTGCACCGATCCTGTACTGGGACGCCAACGGCGCATCCGCCGGCACGGGCGGAACCGGAACGTGGGACACCACCTCGCTCCTCTGGCGAGCCGGCAGCGCCACGGGCACGCTGCAAGCCTGGGGAAATGCAGACCCAAGTAATATCACCGCGGTCTTCGGCGGAACGGCCGGCACGATCACCATCGCAAGCGGCACGACGATTCACGCCAATGTGGTACAGCTCACGACCACCGCGCAGACGATCGCCGCCGCAAGCGGCACCGCCATTCTCGATCTCTCCGGCACCTCACCCACCGTCGACACCGGCACGGGCACGCTCACGATCAGCGCCGCCATCACCGGCACGAACGCGTCTACCAAGATCGGCACCGGCACGCTGAACCTCACCGGCACGTCGTCCTACGCGGCGACCCTCAACGTCAACGCGGGCACGCTGGATGTCGACGGCACGCTGAACGGCGCGTCGGGCATCACCGTCAACAGCGGCGGAACACTCAGCGGCAGCGGAACGATCAACAAGGCAATCAGCGTCACCGGCACGGGCATCCTCGACGCCGGCAACAGTAACAGCAGTACGGGCCAGCTCAGCACCAACAACCTCTCGCTGGCCAGCACGTCGACCTTCCGCGGGCAGAGCAACGGCAACATCATCGGCGACGACTTCGACCAGGTGAACGTCACCGGCACGGTGAACCTGGGCAGCGCGACGCTCTCGCTCAGCGGCACACGAACGGCCGTCAACGGATGCGTCATCACGCTCATTCGCAACGACGGGACCGACGCCGTCACCGGCACGTTCGCCGGGCTCGCCCAGGGCGCAACCGTCACGATCAACGGCGTGAACTACACGCTCAGCTACACCGGCGGCACGGGCAACGACGTGACGCTCACCGACGCGACCACCGGCATCCTCACCAACCAATCGATTTTTGGCGTTTCGACCGACGCCACGCGCAGCACTCAGTTCTCGACGTGGGCGCCGCAGGTCGGGGCCACGGGCACGCAGTGGGTGCGCGGCTTGCCCGTGAAGTGGGGCGCCATCGAAGGCACGCAGGGCGTTTACAACTTCACCACGAGCGATGCGCAGCTGGCGAACGCGCAAGCGAACGGCATCACCAACCTGATCGGCACAATGACCGGCGCACCGGGTTGGACAGGCGAAACCGGGTTCCCAGTCGGGCACCTGACGGATTGGTCCAACTATGTCACGGCCGTCGTCAATCACTATTCCAGCACCGTGAAGTACTGGGAAGTGTGGAACGAGCCCCCGCACTACACGACTCCCACGGGGAACGTAACGCAATACGCGCAGCTCGTCTCGGCCACGTACACTGCCGCCAAGGCGGCCGACTCCACCGCGCAGGTGGGCCTTGCGGCGTCGAACCTGGGAATCGAGTGGCTCAAGGAAACCATACAGGCCGGCGCGGCGGGAAAGTACGACTACATCGTCATGCACCCGTACGAACTGCTCGGCACCCTCAACCTGAACTGGGACGTGCAGTTCATGAACATGGTGAAGGACGTGCGCAAGATGCTGGCCGAGGTCGATCCGACCAAGGTCAACGTCCCGATCATCCTCACTGAAATCGGCGCCGATGCGTCGGACGCTGCGACCACCACGACTCAGGCGCAGTTGCTCGTGAAGGCATTTTCGATGGGGTTGGCCCAAGGCATCAAAAACATCGACTGGTTCGAAGGCCGCGACGGCGACTCCGGGCCGAAGGGACTGCTCACCTCCGCCGGCGCGCAGCGTCCGTCGTATGTGGCGTTGAGCAACATGATCACGTACCTCGGCCAGAACCCGCAGTACCTGGGATGGGTGAAGCTGAACAACAAGGACTGGGGCTTCGTCTTCCAGGGCAAGACCGAAAACGTGCTGGTCACCTGGGCCCCGGTGGGCGGGACCGACACCATCAACTTCAGCGCCAGCACGACGTTCGTCGATCCGCTCACGGGCACGACCACGAGCGGCACGAGCTACTCGCTCACTGACACGCCGGTACTGGTCGTCGGCGTGCCCGCCGATATCGTCGCCACCGCCAAGGCCAACAAGAATCAGCCGCTCCCGTGGGGCGCTGATTACACCAGCGCCACGTCGGTCGATTTCACCCCCAACAACGCCACGATTGAGAACGGTCTGCACGGGAAGGCGGGCATTTACACCACCGGCTACGGTGAAAATGTCTATTCGGCTCAAAGTTATCAGCAGATGCAGTTCGGCGTTGATCCGAACTTCCTGTCGTACGACCACACGCCAATTACGATTACCGTGGTTGCCCGCCGTATCAACCCAGGAACCGCCGCCTGGTTCAATCTCAAGTATGAAAGAGTCGGGTTCCCCAGCGGCTACAAGACGCCGGCCACGGGGGGCACGTGGAATATCTCCAGCACCGACGCGTGGCAGACCCATACGTGGACGATCTCCGACGAACAGTTCGCCGGGTTCTTCGGGTTCAACTTCATGTTCGATTCCGACGCCACAGGCAACAGCCAGTATTACGTCAAGAGCGTTACGGTCACCAAGACCGGCGCGCTGCGAGCCGCAGGCCCGGCCTCGACCGCGAACGCCCCCAAGATCACGACGGCCACGCTCACGTCCGCCCTCAGCGCTGCCAAGCAACTCTGGTACAACGCCGGAGCCAGCACGTCGGCGTTCAACGGGCTGACGGTTAGCCTGAGCGACCTCGGGCAGAATCTGCTGGGAATCGAGTACGGCAAGACGATCGTCATGGACGACAACGCCGCCGGTTACGGTTGGTCGACCGGGTCGACCGTTACGCCCGGCAAGATGGATCTGCAGACTGCGCTCGTCCACGAGCTCGGCCACTTCCTCGGCCTCACGCATGACGACGCCGCAACGCAGCCGGTGATGGCCGCCACGCTCGTAGCCGGCGTTCGCCTGCTTCCGCAACCGCTGACGGCAGCCAAGGCATCGTCACTCTTCAGCGACACCGTGATTGACACCAAGAAGCACAAATCGAGCGATTTGTGGCAGCCGATTTAGGCAGGAACAGCACGCTGTAAATGCAAGTCGCCCCGGCGGTCCATCCGCCGGGGCGTTTGCATTTTACGAGGTCGGACAATCGCTCACAGCGCCAACTGCATCTGCACCTGCAGGACCACCTCATGATCGCTGCTGACTTCCACGTCTGATCCCATGTCGGCCACCGGCGTGCCGTTGGGGAGGTACATTACGTCGAGCGTGAACTTGGCGTTCTGGCCGAACGCGTAGTAGTTCACGCCGACGGTGATCTCGTGCACGTGTTGCTCGGCGCCGGCGGCGACGGTATCGGAATCGAAATTGATGTAATCGTACCGCGCGAAAGGCTCGGCCTTGCTGTGCGGCGCGAGGTAAGACACTTGAGCGACCGCACCCCAGTCGTACCGGTCGCTTTCGTTCGCCGCTGTCACGGTGACGCTCTTGGGGCCGTTGTCGGTGTAGCGGCCGAAGAGCGCGCCGTATACGCCCAGGCCGGCCGTGTTGTTGAATTGCGCGTCGATGGTGTGGAGGATCTGCGTGGTATCGCCGCCTTGGCTGACGTCGGCCCCCCCGCCGACGACAAGCGTGTCTTGCTTCACGCCGAGCGATGTGAACTGGTCATAGGCTGACCAATCGCCGAAAATCTTGTACTGCACGCGACCGGCGACGCCGAAGTCCCACGCGTTGATCGGAAAGTCCTGGAAGTTGCGATTGGCTTCGTTGAAGCCGTCGGTGATCGCGAGTTCAGCCTGCAGCGCGTTATGCGTGTAACCGGCCGCGAGTCCCTGCACATAGTTGTCGTTACCGGCCAGCAGATCAGTCACCAGCGCACGGTCGGACGACATCAGCTTCTTAGAGCTGACGAGCGATTCGTGAGCATACGGGTCTTTCATCTGCCCGCCGCGAAGGTAGAAATCGGGCGAGAGCTTGGTGCGAACCGAAGCTTCTTCGAGCATCACGTCGCCTGTGTTGCGGTCGGACTGCCAGATGAACATGTACGTGGTGTCCGGCGAAAAGACGTTGCCGTCGACGGCGAACTTCAATCGGCGGACTTCAAACCCGTTGTCAAGGTTATCGCCGCCGGCGGCGGTACCGTCGTTGTAGTTGGTGACGTTGCGGAACTGCAGTAGTACCCACGGATGCAGCAGGAATTTGCCGTCGTCGCTGCGGAGCACAAACCCCTTGGCCGAATCGTAACCTGCCAGCACCGGCGACAGATTTATCGCGCCCGCTGTGGTGGAACGCTTGGCGGCATCATGTGCGACTTCGTTCTTCGTCGCGTCGATCGATTCGGACGATTCGGTGAGTTGCGATGCCATCCGCGGCTGGGCGGCCGCTTCGAACTTGGCCTGCTTAAGCTTCAATTCCTGCACTTCAGCCCGCAGGGCCGCAATTTCACGGTCGGTCGCCTGCTGCGGCGATTCCTGTGCTGGGACGCGCAGTGTAAGCAATCCCACCAAACACGCCGCGATCATCATGGTTGTACGACTCAAAGAACTATCCGTCCTCTCTGCAAATGCCGGTCCTGCAGCCTAGATTTCATCGGGCCGCTCACCATCAGAATGAGGACGTAATTTGTTCTTAGGACAAAGTCCTAGAGGAGTGCGAGAACGTATGAACCGACGGGAGAATCGGATTCGGTCGCTAGAAATTCGGGCGCAAAAAAACGGGAGCGACGTTTGTGGCGCCGCTCCCGTGTACATCGGATCGGAATCTTGCAATCGGACTAGATCGCGAACTGCATCTGGGCACGGACGACGATCTCGTTACGTCCCCCGTTGTTGAGTTCATCCGTTCCAGTACGGTCGCCGGGGGCGCCGCTCGGGAGGTAGGTGGCGTCGAGGGTCAGCTTGGCGCGATTGAACGCCGAGCCGTCCTTGCCGAAGTAGTAGGCCACGCCCACCGTCAACTCCGGGAAGCCATTGTCGCCACCGGCGCCGGCGACGATGAAGTCGTCGTCGATCCAGACCATGTCAGCACGGACGAACGGTTCCCATTCCGGAGCGACCAGGTAGCCGGCCTGAATGAGTGCACCGTAATCCGTACGGGTGTCTTCCGCACCGGCTGCGGTGTTACGGAAGTCGGTGTACGAGACGATACCCGCGCCGTAGACGCCCAGTTTGCCATCAAGGCCCTGGTACATCACGTCGACCGTGCCGCGGTAGTTGTTGTTGCCCTGGTTACCGCTCACTGCCACCGCACCGCCGAGGACGAGCAGGTCATCCTTGGTGGTCTTGGCGGACATCTTGTTGAGGTTGTTCCAGTCGCCGAAGAACTTGTAGTCGACGCGGCCGATGGCGCCGAAGTCGGGACGGGTGTCGGGCGTGGTGCCGCTGGTGTCCTGAAAGTTGGTGTTGGGCGTGCCGTCACCGTCTTCCCACATGATTTCTGCGCGGAAGGGATCTTTGCCGAGGTCTTCGCCGCCGGCGCCTGCGATGAGGCTGACGCCCTGAGCGCGCGGGCCAGTCTGGCCGCCGCCGAGCACTTCGTTCAGCAGCGAACGCTCGACCGCGATCTGGTTGCTGTCGCTGACCAGCTCTTCACGACTGAACGGACCCTTGTACTGGCCGGCTTTCACCGCGAAGTGCGGCTGGAAGCGCCACTGCACCCACACGTCGTCCAACTCGATGGTGGCGGCGTTGCGGTTGTTGGTGAGCTGAATGCCGTACGTCACGTCCGGGCCGTACATGTTGCCGCTCGCGTACAGTTTCACGCGGCGGATTTCCCAGCCGTTCTGAATGTCGTCGCTCGTGCCGCCGTTCTTCGCATCTTGGCGCCAGTTGGTGGCGTTACGGACCTGAAACACAAAGCCGGGTTTCAGCGTGAACGTCTTGTCGGCCGACTGAAGGAAAAATCCCTTGTCGTAACCGCTGGTGATGTCCGCGCCATCGGCGAGAAGCTGGCTGCGATTGTGGGCGTCGGACAGCACGGAGCTGATGGTCGCCTGTTCGCTCTGCTTCTGCTGCTCCTGAAGCTGCGAGACTTTCGCCTGCAGTTCGTTCAATTGCTTCTGAATGTCATCGTTCGGCATCGTCGCCGGATCAGCCGCCAAGGCCGCCGCGCTCGCCGCCATCAACGCTGTTCCAGCCAGAATGGCCGGCAGCGATTTCTTGAACACAGACTTCATACGGTCTCCTTTTCGACCGGACCCGAGGGCCGGCGTGTGTTGATCCATTCCCCAGTTTCCGTTCCGCGGTTCCTGTCGTGATCGGGGGAATTCACGAGGACCAAAGTGTGACGGTTTATTCATTGCTTCCCAAGAAACACCGAATCCATCACCTAACTCATACTATTCCTATAGGATTAGATACAAATCATCCTTCTTTGTCAACTCTGTCGAGTTGCCACGCCAGATCATCGCGCCCCGCCTCCGACGGGGCGTACTTTCTGTGCGACGAATACAGACTAGATGAGTGTTTTGTGAGCACCCTGTTAAAACCTTTTTGCGGGCGAACGCCGACAGCTTGAAATCGCCGGGCAAACCTTAATCGATTCGTGCTCGATCAATCCAATTCATATTTGAAGTGAATCCGATGAATCCAAGTCATGAAGATTGCGCGGCGAACGTACAACTGCGCAGTCGCAGTTGCCGCTACGCTTCAGATTTAGGCAGGAAATGAACGCGTCTTAGCGGGCCGACGACACGGACGTGTGCGTGGAAACCGGAACCGCTCGCGATGTCGCACCCGAAAGGGCCGACGTCGCGTTGAAGTACATGCCGAGCGTGAGCGTGGCGACGACCGACAGCGCGATCGCCAGGCCGATCGGCGCGGGAATCGTGATCCGCTCCCCCGCCTCTTCCGTCGTCGCCGATTCGGCGCGAAGGAACATCGTGCCGACGATTCGCAGGTAGTACGCCGCCGAGATGGCCGCATTGATCATCATCGCAATGACCAGCCAGTTCAGCACCTTCGTCTCCAGCGCCGGCTTGATCAGGAAGACCTTGCCGAGGAACCCGACCGTCAGTGGCATGCCGGTGAGCGAGAAGCAGCAGACCGCCATCGCGAGCCCCAGCACCACGTGCTCGCGGCCGGTGCCGGCGAGGTCGTCGAATGTTTCGGCACTGGTCGCCGGGCGAGGCCGCTTGCTCGGAAGCAGCATCAGCACGCCGAACGCGCCCGCGTTCATGATGCCGTACGCCGTCAGGTAAAACAGCACGCCACTAAGCGCGTGTTCCTGGATCGTCGAATTATTCGTGGCCAGCAAGGACGCGACGCCCACCAGCATGTAGCCGGTGTGAGCGACTGAGCTGTACGCCAGCACGCGCTTCACGTTGCTCTGCAGAAGGCCCAGCACGTTGCCGGCCGTCATCGTCAGCACCGCCAGCACGGCGATCAGCGTCACGATCTGATCCGGCACCGCCCAGCTCGAGCCGCCGGCGGTCCAGAGGATTTTGATCAACGCGATAAACCCGGTGGCCTTGGGAACGAAAGCCAGAAACGCCGTCACCGGCGTGGCCGCGCCCTGGTAAACGTCGGCGACGTATTCGTACATCGGAAACGCCGCCATCTTGAACGTCAGCCCGGCGATCACCATCAGCACGGCCAGCATCTGCCACGAGGAAAACGCCTCAGGCTTGCCGGGCGAATCGAGCGTGGAAAGCGCCTGCTGCACGCTGAAGTTCGAAGCCATCTCGCTCAGCCGCAGCGTGCCGGTCGTGCCGTACAGGTAGCTGAGCCCAAAGAGCAGCAATGCCGCCGCCATCGCGCCGAGGAAGAAGTACTTCACGCCCGCTTCCTGCGCCACCGGGATCGGCCGGCTGACCGACACCATCACGTACGTCGGAATGCTCGCCAGCTCGATGCCCAGGAACAGCAGAATGATGTCGTTGGAGGCAGCCACCAGCAAAATGCCGCTGATCGACATGAGCATGAGCGCGAAGAACTCGGGCACGTCCTGCCCAAAGTCGATCGACTTGCCGCCAGTCGCGTCGCTATTGGTCGGCCAGGCGAGCAGCACGAGCGGAATCGAAACGCCGAGTGCGATCAATCGGAAATACTGCGAGAGCGGCGTAAGCTCAACCTGCGACCACGCGTCGCGGAAAATCTCACCGCCGAGCTTGTCGAACTGCAGCAGGAATGCCAGGCCGATCGCGACGATCGCGATGACCGGCGCCAGCCGGCGGGCCGCCTCTTTGGAACTGGTGCCCAGCAGCAGCAGGAACATCGCCGTGCACAGGAGGATAATCTCCGCGGTCAGGTGCGAGGCGAGGTTAATCAGGTCTTCGCTCATATCGATTCTCTAATTCGCTTCAGTTCTATTCAATCTTCATTCAGCCGCAGCCAGCTTCGGAACTTCAAGCTGCGACGCGTTGCGGGCCTGCTTCTCGGACGACGTCATCCGCAGGTCCTGCACCGGCCCGAGGATGCTGTTCATCATGCCCGAAGGCATCACGCCCAGCAGGATGACCGCGACGGCGATCGGCACGAGGATGGCGATTTCACGCGTGCCGATGTCAGTCTTCGAATCATGATGGCCGGTATCGTGATGCGGCGTTTCGTGACCGGGCGCACTCGTGTCGCCGGCTTCGTGATGGCCCGGCACTTTCAGCGGGCCCCAGATCACGCGGGCACACATATGTAGCATGTAAACCGCGCCCAGTACCACGCCCGTAGCGGCGAACGCTCCGTACACGATGCCCAGATTCGGGCTGGTGAACGCGCCGAGGATCGTCAGGAATTCGCTCCAGAACCCGTTCAGGCCCGGCAGGCCGATGCTGCTCATCGTGAAGAAGATGAAGAAAAACGCCAGCTTGGGCATGATCTTCGCCAGGCCGCTGAGCTGGTTGATGTCGCGTGTGTGGTAGCGGTCGTAGATCATGCCGATGCACAGGAACAACGCGCCGGTGCTTAGGCCGTGGTTGATCATGTACAGCACGCTGCCCTGCATGCCGATGTCGGTCAACGCGACCAATCCCAGCACGCAGAAACCCAGGTGGCTCACCGACGAATACGCGACGAGCTTCTTGATGTCCTGTTGCACCCAAGCGACGAGCGCGCCGTAAATGATGCCGATCACGCACAGCGCACCGATGAACTTAATCAGCCCCGGGAACGCCACGCCGCCGTCAAAGATCATGCCGATCGGCAGTGCGACTTGCAGCAGGCCGAAGGTTCCGAGCTTCAGCAGCACGCCGGCCAGGATGACCGAGCCCGCCGTCGGGGCTTCGGTATGTGCCAGCGGCAGCCAGGTGTGGACCGGAAACAGCGGGACTTTCACGGCAAAACCGGCGAGCAATCCGAGCAGCACCCACCAGCGTTCGGTCTGCGTCAGCGACGACTGGGCGAAGTGAATCACCTGGCCCAGATCAAACGTCCCTGCCCGCAGCCCAAGGTAAGTGACGGCCGCCAGCGTGAAGACCGACCCGGCGAACGTGAACAGGAAGAATTTGACCGCCGCCTTACGACGATCGGGCCCGCCCCAGATGCCGATGATGAAGAACATCGGGATGAGCGTGAGTTCGAAGAAGACGTAGAACAGCAATACGTCGTACGCCACAAACACGCCCATCATCGCAGTCATCAGGCCGAGCAGCCAGGCGTAGTATTCCTTTTCGCGTTCCTTGATCGACTCATAGCTGCTCAAAATCGCCAGCGGCATGAGCAGTACGGTCAACAGGATCAGCCAAAGCCCAATCGACGTCACGCCGAACGACAGCGACGCGTTGAGGGCCGGCAAGTAAAACGCGCTCCCCTCGGCCGGATGGAACAGGTACTGGGCGGCCGAGTTGTGGAAGTCGAACCCGGCGGTCATCCAGAGCGCCACAGCGCCCGTGGCGAGCGACACCAGCAGCGCCCAAATCCGCGGCAAAGAGCCCTGCGGCAGAAATGCGCCAACGATCGCCCCGACGGCCGGAATCGACAATAAAAGTGGGATGGCGGAAGAGGTCATAAAGTCATTTCACTACGGACCATAAGGTCGTCGCGGAAGCTTAGCAAAACGAGTGCAAATTGCCATAAGGCCGAGGTTTTAACACGGACGCACGGAGACACGGAGGGGCGAGCGTCGGTTTGCATCGCTCGTCGGGCAACATCCAAATGAATTCGTCCTAAAGATGTCCTCATCGAACGTCGTCCTCCGACGAATGCGCCTCCGTTGTCTCCGCGTTAAAAATCTCCTTTCCGAACGGCCTGAAAAAACATCCAATCCGACCCCCCGGCCACGCAACCGCTGGCCGGGCCGGGCGTTGGCAATTTTGGACCAGGTGCGCCAAGGTGCGCCTAGGTGCGCTTAGGTGCGCATTTGTGACCGAATTGGTGCGCCTGGTCGGACTATTCACTTGTCAAAGAGCGATCGCCACGACTACAACGCGCAGCGATCGATGCGGGCGCAATGACCCTCATCTATATCCACTGGCGGCGGTGCGCCGGCGGCGAGTCGGCCGCGCACCGCCGGCCACCAAATCCCGCAGGGCCGGCGAATAATCGCGATTATTTTTCCGGATCTATCATTTTGCCTGCGCCGTTACAGCCGAGCCAAAAGCGGCGCAGCGAGTTTACGATCGCGCGAATTCACTTCCCGCGGCGGACGGGCTTCGCATCGTCATCCTGAGCGTACTCGCGAAGGATCTGGGTCAACCGTCGACCGATGCCAGGTCCTTCGCGAGTACGCTCAGGATGACGAGCTCTTGAATTGGATCATTAAGCAGGTGATCGCGCCTGGAAAATCCACTGAAACCCCGCCAACCGCGGCATCCAATCCACCGCCAAATTCTGGCAACCCCGGATCAGCTTGAAAAGCGACTTGTCTTCGCCGCCCTTCCACACTTCCTCCAGCGGCACGCCGGTGGCGTAGACGTTTTCGATCGACAGGCCCGCCGATTCGAGCAGAGCGGCCGCGGTGTCGCGGGTGAGGAATTGGAGGTGCGTGCGATCGAGGATGCCGCGTTCCATCTTGGGGAAGTAGCCGAACAGCAGCATGAGCCGGATCGAGAAGTGAGCGATGTTCGGCACGGAGATGAAAAACGTTGCGCCGGGTTTGGCGGCCTTCACCAGTTGCTTCAGCACCGTCAGCGGATCGGGCAGATGCTCCAGCACGTCAGCGCACACCACCGCGTCGTAGGTTCCATCCGGAAGCTGCGCGCCTTCCACCGTGGTCGCAAAGAATTGGCGATAAAAAGGCTTGGCCAGCTCGGCCCACTCGGTGTTCGGCTCGATGCCGTCGATCACCAGGCCGCTCCCTTGCAGAAGCTGCCCGAGGATTCCCTGTGCGGCGCCGACGTCCAGCGTCAACGACGGATTGGCGGCTTTAAGGAGGCGAGTAATTTGTTGATGGCTGCTGCGCGGATCCTTCTTGAGCCGGTAATGAAGCATGCGATCTCCCGCGCGATCTCCACCGATGCAGTAGCGCGTATTTCGAACTTTGTATCACGCAGTTCATCGCGTACGGAATGCCGTTCACGCGGCAAATTTCGTCGCCATAGTACGTGGGGATCGGAACTTCTTTGATCCGGTAGCCGCGCTTGAGGAACTCGAGAATGATCTGCGTATCAAAGTGCCAGTTGAACGTCATCCGGCCGAGCGGGATGTTCTTCAGCGCCTTGATCGAATACGCGCGGTAGCCCGAGTGGAACTCCGTCAGCTTCGTGCCGACGAGCGTGTTTTCCATCCACGTGAGGATCTTGTTGCCGTAGTACTTGTACGTGGGCATGTTTCCCTTGAGGGCCGCCCCGGGAATCATCATGCGGCTGCCCATGACCATGTCGGCCTCGCCGGTTTCGAGCGGCGTGAGCAGTTCCTGCATCACTTCCGGTGCGTACTGGCCATCCCCATGCAGCAGCACGACGATGTCGATGTTGTGCTCGATCGCATAGAGGTAACCCTGCCGCTGGTTGCCTCCATACATCAGGTTCACGCCGTTTTTGTAGACGCTGAGCTTCGTGCCGGGAAATTCTTCCTTGCAGAGATTGCCGACTTCGTAGGTGGCGTCGTGGCTGGCGTCGTCGAAGATGAAAATCTCCTCGACCTTCTCTTTAATTTCGTTGGGGATGCGGTGCAGCACATCGCGCAGCGTGGTGGCTGCGTTGTACGCGACGATGAGGATGCCGATCCTTGGCTGTCCCATAATGCTGCGGATTATCCTAATCGCTGGGCGTTACGGGGACAATCGCACGACTGAAACGTGCCCGGAACGGTACAGCACCCGTCCTTCTGGCGGGTTCAGCAGTGCAAACCCCTTCTCCCGCCCCTCGGCCACCGCGGCGAGGTCGCCAGCGGTGTAGGGGTAGCAGAAGTTGATGGCCTCGTCGCTCCAGTAGTTCCAATCGTTCACCAGGTAAACGGAAACCCCGTACTTTTCGTTGAGGGCCTGCACGTCTTTCCAGTCGCTGGCGTATTGGGCTTTGATTTCGGCGGCCACGCGCGGCTGGATGTAGTGGGCGTAGCCGACCCAGTACGGGTGGTACGTTTCCCAGCAGGCCAGCACGCTGCGCTGAGTGCGGAGCGGGACGGCGTTGGCGTCGTACGGATGGGCGGCCACCAGCGTGTTTTTCGGCAAGGTATTGATAAACGCGTAGGCGTTTTCCATGTCCTGATCGACGGGCAGCTTCAGCGTCTTGCGCATCCGCTTGATACTGGACGTGCCGATGATGATCAGCGCGATCAGCAACGCTGCGACGACGACAGGCGTTTTGATTTTTTGCAGCACCGGCCACCACGTGAGCGGCTTGTTCAGCAGCTTGATCACCGGCGGCACGAGGGCGGCCAGCCAGATCAGGCGGAACACCACCATCGGGTACTGCACGTGACGGTTCGGCACGTGCATGTGGAAGATCAAAATGTGTGCGGCGATGAACGACAGCAGAGAGCCGATCAGCAGCAGCCAGCCTTCGGTCGGGACGAAGTTGCCGAAGATGATGACGCTGAGAATTACCAGGCCGAAGAACCCGAGCACGACCCACATGTCATAGCCGAAGCCGGAGAGCGGGCTGTCGAAGATGAATTGCCGCCACCCGACGTTGAAGTACTCGGCCCGCGCGTGGGGCTGAAATTCGGCGGTGACCCGCGCCTCAGACGGCGTAACGATCGGGCCGAACTCTTTGGGAAGCCCTTTCATGAACATCAGCAGCAGCACGACGGAGGCGGCGAGGAGAATGCCCATCACCAGCCACCCTTTTGGGAGCCGGCGGGTTTTCCAGAAATCCCACGACAGCGCGACAGCCGTGCACATCACCGGCGGGACGAGGCACGGCGGGTAGAACAGCGCCGCCGCGAGAAACGCGAGGCCAAGGAGTCCGAGCCGCCGGGCCATCAGCGCCCACATTGCGAACAGCATGATCGGCAGGCCGAACGCGCGGGGGAAGCCGCCTTGCAGGTGATCGAAGTAGAGTCGCTGCACGATGACGAGGGAGAGGAAAATGGCCCCCGCCCACCCGCCGCCGGCGCGGTAGCCCATTAGCAAGGCGCCGGCCATCAGCAGCACGCTCAGGACGATCGGGATCGTTTCAGACACCCGCTGCGCGTCGAAGTGCGGGACAGCCAGCCGGTAGATCGTGCGATAACCCGGCGGCGCACACGGTGGGCCGGACATGAAGCGGGCCATCTCGTCATTAGGGAAAAGCGTGGGATCGGCGAAGCGGTAGGTCCACCACACGTGCTGCGGCGCGTCGTCTTCGAACTTGTCCTGCCGGGCGAGATTGGGAACGAACCGGCCCGCAGCGGTAAGGCCCCACAGGACGAGCAGGTAGATCGTGAGAAGCACCGCCGTGCGGCGCGAGGGGAGTTGTGCGGCAATCCTTGCCATCACTACGGTCCGATCGTGAATTCAATCGGCAAGATCACAGCATCCATGCCGTGCCCGGCCGTTTACAGGAACACGACGAGCAGAATCGCGATCACCCCGAACAGCATGGCGGCCGCGTAGCCCTGCAGGTAGCCGCGTTGCACCGTCAGTTTGAGCGCGAAACCCGACAACTGCGGCACGAGGCCGATGATGCTGACGATGCCGTCCACCACCATCTTGTCGATCGTGAAGAATGCTTTGCCCAGGCTTCGCAGCGGTTCCACGACGGCCGCCTGGTACACCTCGTCGACCCAGAACTTGGCGTCGAGGATGCGGGCAATCCCCGCAAAGCTCGGCTCGAGCCGGTCGGCCGCGGCGCGGTCTTGCAGGTGGAAGTGGTACGCCACGCCGATGCCCAGCAGCGCCACGATGGAGCTGATGATCATGAACGTGTGGTGCGTGCTGTGCTCGGCTTCGATGACTTCCAAGTCGCGCTTGTCGTGCTGGCCGAGCGAGGCGGGGTTCACTTCCTCGATCAGATTGCCGGTTCTTCTTGCGGTTTCTTCGGACGATGCGACGGCCTTGTTATACGTGGCGACGAACGACGGGCTGGTGCCCAGGAAATGCTCGAGCACCGGCTTGCCGGTGAAGAATCCGGACAGGTACGCACCGGAGACCAACGCCCCGATCGCCAGCACCAGCAGCGGGAACATCATGACGAACGGCTCGTGATTGTGATGGCCGTGATCGGCGTGGGCATCGTGGCCGTGCGAATCAGCATCAGCACCGTGTGAGTCGTGGGCGTGCGCATCGGCGATTCGGTTTTGGCCGTGGTCGTCTTGCGTGTGGGCGTGCGTGTCGTGGCCGTGCCCGCCGTGACCTTCCGCCGGTTGCGGGATCACTTCGGGACCGGCGAAGACTCGGAAGTACAGGCGGAACGTGTAGTACGCGGTCATGAACGCGGCGACCAGCAGCAGGATCGCCACGAGGTGGCTGCGTTCCCATGCGGCGCCGATGATTTCGTCCTTGGAGAAGAAGCCCGCCGTGAACGGGAAGCCGGCCAGCGCGGCGCAGCCGATGAGCATAAGCCATCGCGTCTTGGGCAGCACCTTCTTCAGGCCCGACATCTTTCGCATATCCAGCTCGCCGCCCATGGCGTGCATCACCACGCCACTGCTCAAGAACAGCAGGGCTTTGAAGAACGCGTGCGTAATCAGGTGGAACACGCCGGCCACGGGGGCGAGCACGCCGACCGCGACGAACATGAAACCGAGCTGGCTGACAGTGGAGTAGGCGAAGACTTTCTTGAGATCGTACTGGCGAAGCGCGATGGTGCCGGCGAAGAGCGCCGTGAACAGGCCGATGATCGCGACGGTCCACATCGCCGCCGGCTCGCCGACGAAGAGCGATCCGCAGCGGGCGATCATGTACACGCCGGCCGTCACCATGGTGGCGGCGTGAATGAGCGCGGAAACCGGCGTCGGGCCTTCCATTGCATCCGGCAGCCACACGTACAACGGGAACTGGGCCGACTTACCGAACGCGCCCACCATCAGCAGGAACGGGATCCAGTGCAACGCCGTCTGCTGGAAGGCGGAGAGATTCTCGCTATTGGCCAGCGACAGCAGCCCGGCCGAGTGACCATCACCGAAGTAGCTGACCGTGCCGAACGCCAGGAACGACAGCATGATGCCGAGCCCGAACCCGAAGTCGCCGATGCGGTTGACGAGGAATGCCTTCTTCGCCGCTTCACGAGCCGAGGGCTTGTCGTAGTAGTAGCCGATCAGCAGGTACGAGCAGAGGCCGACGCCTTCCCAGCCGAGGTAGAGCATGATCAGGTTTTCGCCCATGACAAGGTTCGTCATCGCGAAAATAAACAGCCCGAGGTAGGCAAAAAAGCGGAAGTACCCGGCCTCGCCCTTCATGTAACCCGCAGCGAACACGGTGATGAAGAAACCGATGCCGCAGACGACGCAAAGCATCGTGCCGCTGAGCGAATCGAACAGGTAGCCGACATTCACGTGCAGATACTTGCCGGTGTCGGCGGCCTTGGGATCGCCGACTTCGATCCAGTTGTAGATCTGGTTGATGTACGCAAACGACCCGCCGCTCTCAATCTCAGAAACACCCTGCGGGGCGATCTCAGACGAATGCGTCGGATGCTCAGCCACTTCCGCGTGCTGCGAGGTCGGCTTGCCGTGCTCGGCCGAGATTTTTTCGGCCTTGTCGATCAGCCCGAACATCAGCACGAACGACAGAATCGCCGCCGCGCCCACGCCCAGCCAGATCGGCCAATGCGACTGGCCCTTGAGCCACTTCGCGCCGAAAAAACCGGCGATCACCGCGCCCAGCAGCGGGAGCAGTGGAATCAGATAAGCGTGTTCGACGACGAACGTAAAATTCATGATTCTCTAGCCTTTGAGCTCTTTCCACGCGTCGGCATCCAGCGTGTTCTTCTGTCGGAACAACAGCACGACCAGGCCGAGCGCCATCGACGCTTCGACCGCGGCGATCACCAACACGAAGATCGTGAACGCCTGGCCGGACAGGTTGTTGTGGAACTTGCCGAACGCAATCAGGTTGATCGCCACGCCTTGGAACATCAGCTCCGTGCAAAGGAACATGATGATGAGGTTGCGGCGGCACATGAAGCCGATCAGTCCGATGCAGAACATGATCGCGCCGACGGCCAGGTAATGTTCGAGTGCGAGTTGGCTCATGACGATTAGGTTTCCGGATACGCCTTGGCCCGCGGGTTGTCGGTTCCGACCACCGGGATGCTGTACGGGCTGTCATCCGTCGGCGTGGCCGGGGTGCTGAGCGTTTCGGGGATCATCGCCGCATCGTGCGTCACCACGCGGCGGCGGGCGATCAGAATCGCACCAACCATGCCCAGCGTCAGGAGCAAGCCCGACAGCTGAACGTTCACCAACTGGCTATTGAACATGTAAACGCCGAGTTCCTGCGTGTTGCCGGAGATCGGGGCGAGCGTGGCCGTAGCGGTTGGATCAACCGGCCGGGGCGTGAGCGCGGCGGCTTTGTCGAAAATCACGAACAGCAGCAGCCCCATCACGGCAAACCCAACGGCGCACGCGGCAAACGGCTCACGGCTGATCGTGTCGTACTCGGCCACCACATCGGCGGCGCGGGTGCTGGTGGATTGAGCAGCCAGCATGATCACGAAGACGTAGGTGATGAGGATCGCCCCGGCATAAATCAGCACCAGCGCCGCGGCCATAAACTCGGCCCACAGCAGGATGAACAAGCCGGCCGACGCGAAAACGGTCAGGATGAAGTAGAGCGCCGAGTACACCGGCCGCGGGTGCGTCACGACGCGAATCGCGCCCAAGAGTGCGATGCCCGCAAAGACCCAGAAGTAGATGTTCATCCCGCCCGCGGTGGTGCCGGCAGCGAAACGAACGAGCATTGCGACAAAAATCAGCCCCATCGCCGCCAAAATCACCCCGCCGATGTTGCGGAACGAGGCTTCGCGCTTACCGGGCAGAAGCAAGACCGTGCCAATGCCGGCCGCAACGCAAAGCAGCAGAATGACCACGGGCTGAACCGCCGCCGCGTTCACGGCAGCGAGAGGAATCGATAAGGCGTTGTGAGCCAATTGCATAGGCGAATCGCAAGTGCGAAATCAGGCGCGCTGTCGTCAGACGCGGCGGGACTTTTTTCCCGCTCGGAAAGAGCAAAAGTTTATGGACGGGGGATGGCTTATGCAAGGGAGGTCGTGAAGAACTTCACGAGGCGGGAACGAACAAGAACGGGCTCGGGGTGCAGCGGCCGGGGCTCAGGAGAAGAAATGCGTGTGATGATAGTCAGGCGGCGGCACAATTGGCCGACGCGCGTCCGCAGTACAACAAGGCGGATGACGTTTCGTCTTCTTCCTGAGCCCCGAGCGCCAAACCCCGAGCCCGTCTTAAAATTCTAGGCAGCGCGGCTGGGATTATCCGGCAATCCCGCGATCGGCTCATCGAACCGCACGTACCCTTCCTGCCAACCGTCGGCGAACTCCTTGGTCCGGACGACTTTGCCGGTCGCCTGCACGGGCTTGCCGTTCACGCCGGGCAGTTCAACGGTGGCTGTCGAGTCGGCGGGCAGTTCGCCACTGGTGATGAACCCTACGCCGCGTCCAGTGAGGTCGCGGGTGTAGAGCGTCGAAACCTGGGCGACTTCCCGCCCCGCCTCTGCCCAGCGCAGTCGCGCCTGGGCCAGATAGCGGCGGCGGTTATTCCCGCGCCGGTCTTCGCCGGGTACTTCGCC
>Ga0070665_100000536_pt1 | contig 53463 bp, 51 predicted proteins | sample KBSS13metaG_FD_65862 | JGI IMG/M metagenome (GOLD analysis project Ga0070665, IMG submission 65862) | Switchgrass rhizosphere microbial communities from Kellogg Biological Station, Michigan, USA - KBS S1-3 metaG | ecosystem: Host-associated > Plants > Roots > Rhizosphere > Soil ...
TAGGGCGGGTGCGACTCGGCGCCCACGAGGGTGACCGGCTCCCGCCAGCCGAGCTCGCGCAGGCTGCAGGCCAGTTGCAGCCCCGCCTGCGACGCTCCGACGATCGTCAGTCCAGCCACGCGCCCCACACCTCCCCACCCGTCCCGGACGGGGACGGTATATTACTTTCCTCAGAGCACACAAGTGTCGCTGCGGACCAGGTGGCGCCGATGTCAGGACATCGCGGCGCCGGGCACCACCGCGGCCTCGCCCGGGCGGCCCAGACCGCGCGGCAGGCTCAGGACGAGCACCAGGGCCAGCACGCTCGCCGCGGCGCCGACCACGAAGAAGCCGACCATGCCCGCCGTTCCCAGCCCGACGAGCGCTCCCAGGGTCGCCGAGGCGACCGCGGTACCCGCACTCCGGGCGAGCGCGTTGAGCCCGTTCGCCGCCGCCGACCGGTGCGCCGGTGTGCTGTCCAGCACCATCGCGGGCAGCGCGCAGTAGGCGATCGCGGTGCCGACCGAGGCCACCGCCGAACTCACCACGATCATCGTCAGCGAGTCGGGCGCGACGGCACGCGGCACGGCCCCCGCGACCAGCACCGCCACGCCGACGAGGAGGCAGGCCCGGGATCCGACCCGCATCGTCAGCCGCGCGGCGACCGGGGAGGCGAGCGCCATCAGCATCCCGCCGGGCAGCATCCACAGCCCGGCGGTCAGTGTGTCCATCCCCAGGCCGTACCCGGTCTCGCGCGGCGCCTGCAGCATCTGCATGCTGCCCAGGAAGTTGACGAACAGGGTCATGCCGACCAGCACGGAAGCGACGTTGATCAGCAGCGCGGCGCGGGTCGCGGCGAGCCGCAGGTCCACCACGGGGTGCCGGCGGCGCAGCTCGACCCGGGCGAACGCCACCGCCACGACGAGGCCCGCGAGGGCCGTCCCGATCGTGGCGGGTGAGGCCCATCCCCACGCCGTGCCGCGGCTGAGCGGGAGCAGGAGCAGGACCAGCAGCCCGACCAGGAGCAGGCTGCCGACCAGGTCGACCGGTGTGCCCGAGTCGCCCGCGGCGGGCACCGGGACGAGCAGGCGGATCGCGACGAGGGCGAGCAGCCCGCCCACCGCGGTCACCAGGAAGACCGCGGTGAGTCCGCCCCAGGCGTTCAGGATCCCGGTCAGGGGCAGCCCGACCGCCCCGCCGACGCCCATCATCGCGCTGGCCGACGCGATCCCGTTGGCACGTTCCCGGCGCGGCAGCACGGCCCCCATCAGGCTGATCGACAGCGGGATGGCGGCGGAGGCGGCGCCCTGCAGCCCGCGGCCGACCAGCAGCACCACGAAGCCCCCCGGGACCAGGCAGATCACCGAACCCGCGACGTAGGCCCCGACCGTCACGAGCAGCACCCGACGCAGCCCGAACTGGTCGCCCAGACGGCCGAGCAGCGGGTTGGCCACGGCGGCGGCCAGGACCGTGATCGTGACCAGCCAGGTGACCGCTCCGGCCGACACCCCCAACCGTTCCGGGAGCACGGGCAGCAGCGGCACCACCAGGCTCTGGCCGAGAGAGGCCACCAGACAGGTGAACCCGAGGACCCACACCGTGACCACCGGCCGCGCCGCCGCGTCTCGTGGTTCCGCTCGCGCGGTGCTCAGCCGGCTGGTCACCGGGGCATCGACTCCTCTACCAGGGGAGGGGGTGCTCGACCTTCGCCCGCAGCAGCGCCGACAGCTCGGCGACGGCCTGGCGGCCGCGGGCGAGATGGGCGAACTGCATGACGAAACCGTGCCCGACCCCCGGGTAGCGGGTCACGGTGGTCTGGACCCCGGCGTCGCGTAGCCGGGTCGCATAGCGCTCGGACCAGTCCCGGATGGGGTCGAGCTCGCCCACCACGACGATCGCCGGCGGGAGGCCCGCGAGATCGCTCACGTAGGCGGGCACCTCGTCCGGACCCGGGTCCGGCCTGCCCGCGCGGGCGAGCTCGTGCAGGTAGGAGACGTCCCCGCGGGTCAGCCCGATCCCGTCGGCGCCGAACTCCAGCATGGACGGCGCTGCCATGTCGCGGTCGACCCCGCCGTACACGAGCACCTGGCAGAACAGGCGGGGACCGCCGAGGTCCCGGGCGCGCTGCGCGACCAGCGCGGCGAGCGTGCCGCCCGCGCTGTCGCCGAGGACGCTGATCCGGTCCGGGCGCACCCCGAGCTCCGCCGCGTGCCTGCCGACCCAGGCCGTGGCCGCCCAGGCGTCCTCGACCTGGCCGGGCGGGGGGTGCTCGGGGGCGAGGTGGTAGTCCACGGCGAACACCCGGTGCCCGGTGTCGGCCGCCAGCACCGTGGCGAGCGGGGCGAACGAGTGGTTCGACCCCATCACCATGCCGCCGCCGTGGAAGTACACGAGCGCGGGCAGCTCCGCGTCGTCGGTGGGGCTGTAGACCCGAACCGGCATGGTGCCGTGGGCGCACGGCACCTCGACGTCCTTCACACTCGCCATCGCGGGCAGGTCCGCGGGGTGCGGCAGAGCCTCCAGCCCCGCCCGCACGGCGTCGAGGCCGGTCTCCTGCATCGATCCGGGCCGTCGGGCCCGACGGTCGGCGAGCAGCGCCGCCACGTCGGGGTCGGGGGTGGGTGAGTGCGACATGAGACATCCCTTCCAGAGGAGGACCCCGGTGTCCGCCGCAGGTGACGATCTCGCGCGGCGCGGCCCCGGGGACAGCAGCGGGTCCACTCACCGGGAGGGGTGAGCAAGCCCACGAGAGCGCGGATCAGGACCGGCGGGCACGGCGGGACGGGACACAGATGGAACACAGACGGGACACTGCGGTCACGTCCACTCCCTCGGCTCGTGACGACCGGACGCCGACCGCGGGCGGTATGCTCCAATCTAGCGCTTGCTCGTCGAGAGGGAACCCATGTCCGTCACGCCCGACAACACCGAGGTCGCCGCGCCCCTGCAGGTGGAGGGCCTCGACGCCCTCCGCGCGGCGGTGGGGACCACGCTCGGCCCCACCCCGTGGCTCGAGATCGACCAGGCCCGGGTGGACGCCTTCGCCGACGTGACGGGTGACCACCAGTGGATCCACGTCGACCCCGAGCGCGCGAAGGACTCGCCCTTCGGCGGGACCATCGCCCACGGGTACCTCACCCTCTCGCTGTGCAACTACCTCCTCCCGCAGCTGCTGCGGGTCGACGGAGTGTCGATGGGCGTGAACTACGGCGCGAACAAGGTCCGGTTCCCCGCACCTGTCCCGGTGGGCTCGCGCATCCGCGGCCGGGGCGAGATCGTCGCGTGTGACGACGTGCCCGGCGGGGTGCAGGCGACCATCCGCGTCACCGCCGAGGTGGCGGGCTCCGCCAAGCCTGCCTGCGTGGTCGAGACGCTGAACCGGTGGCTCGCCTGACCAGCACGAACCCGCGGGCCTTCCACAAAGCAAGCGATTGACCGGCTGGCTGCGCCTCCGTACGCTTGGTCCGCCGCCGACGGGTATCGCCCCCGGCGCGGAGCTCTCATCGGCCAGGCAGAAGGGTCGGTCATGACACAGTCGTCACCCACACCGGTCTCGATGATCGACCGGATCGTCACGATCCTCGACGCGTTCGAGGGTCCGCGCGGCCTCACGCTCGCCCAGGTCGTCCAGCGCACCGGCCTGCCCCGGTCGTCGGCCCACCGGATCCTCGAGCACCTCGTGAAGGTCAACTGGCTGCACCGGGACGACCTGCGGTACCGGCTGGGCCTGCGCATCATGGAGCTGGGTACCCAGGCCGGGTACCAGCACCAGCTGCGTGGCGCGGCCTCGGCGCACCTGCACGAGCTGGCCGAGCTGACCGGGTTCACCGTGCACCTCGCCGTCCTGGACGGGCCGGAGATCATCTATCTGGACAAGCTGGGCGGTCGGTTCTCGCTGCGGGTCCCGTCCCGGGTGGGGGGACGCGCGCCGTCGTCGTGCACCGGAGCGGGCAAGGTCCTGCTGGCCTATGCGGGCGAGGACACCCTGGCCCAGCTGCTGGACCGGCCGCTGCCCTCCCCCACCCCGGTGAGCATCGGCACCGAGCGCAGGCTGCGCACCGAGCTGGCCCAGATCCAGGACCGCGGCATCGCGTTCGACCGCGAGGAGTCCGCACGGGGGCTGATGTGCGTCGCCGCGCCCGTCGGCACCCCCGGTGCCCCCGTCGCCGCGATCTCGGTCTGCGGCCCGGTCGGCCGCGTCAACCCGGAGAACCTGGTCCTGCCGCTGCGGTCCACCGCCCGGGCGGTGTGGGGCTCGTTCAGCGCGGGTCGGACGGCCCCGCCCAGCACCCTGCGCGAGGCGGGGCGGCTGCGCCAGACCCTCGGCGCCTGAGCTGCGGCCGGGGGCGGGTCGCGCCCCCGGCCGCAGCTCAGCGAACCCGCATGTCGGCCTGGGACCAGAAGGCCCGCATGCTCGTGATCAGGCCGTCGTCGTCGAACGTCATGACGTCGATCGGCTCGATCTCCACCACCTGGTCCGGCAGGATCGACCGCACCCGGAAGTGGAAGGCGGCCGCGCCGCCGGACACCCGCAGGGTGAGCAGCTCGGTCTCCCGCCCGATCGCCTCGAGGGGCTTGTAGAAGGCCTCGATGGCCCCGCGGCCCCGGGTGGGCTCCGAGCCCTCGGGGTCCGAGAGCGTGCCGTCCGGCGCGTAGCACTCCGCGATCTGGGCGGCGGTGCCGTTCGCGACCAGGTCGAGGTAGCGGTGCACCGCCTCGGCGATGCGCTCGGTGGCGGGGGCGCTCACGCGCCCTCCCCCGCGGACGCGGGCACCGCGGCGGACCGTCCCTCGGCGGCGTGCCGGGCGATGATCTGGCCGAAGACCAGGCCCTGTCCGATCGTGGCGCCCGCACCGGGGTAGGTGGCGCCGAACACGTTCGCCGCGGTGTTGCCCAGGGCGTAGAGCCCGGGGATGGGCGCACCGTCGGTGCGCAGCACGCGACCGAACTCGTCCGCGGTGAGCCCGCCGCAGGTACCCAGGTCGCCGAGCACGACCTTCACCGCGTACAGCGGACCGTGCAGCGCCCGCAGGTTCGGGTTCGGGATCACGGTCGGGTCGCCGTAGTAGCGGTCGTAGGCGCTGCCGCCGCGCCCGAAGTCGTGGTCGACACCGCCCGCGGCCAGGTCGTTGAACCGGGTGACGGTCTCGAGGAACGCGTCCGCGGGCAGCCCGGCCGAGGCGGCCAGCTCCTGCGGGGTGGCGCCGCGATGGGCGATGCCTGCGTCGAACCACGCCTGCGGGATCGGCATCCGCGGGAACAGGCCCCCGGCGAAGACGTACCGGTTGCGGTAGGTCTGGTCGAAGACGATCCACATGTCGCCGACCGGCTCACCCGCGCGCTCGCGGGCCTGCACGAGCTGGCCGAAGGACATGTAGTCGGTGGCCTCGTTGACGAACCGCCTGCCGTTCGAATCGACCATGAACGAACCGGGCAGGGACCGCTCGGCGAGCAGCACCTGCGGCGAGCCGCCGGGCAGCGGCGCGACCTCCGGGAACCACCACGAGTTGTCCATGTTCGCGGTGCCTGCGCCGACCTGCTCGCCCACCGCGATCGCGTCGCCGGTGTTGCCCTCGGCGCCCAGGCTCCAGCCCGGCTGGTAGGCAGCGAGCTGGTACTTGTGGCGCCGCGCGACGTCGTGGTCGAACCCGCCCGCGGCCAGCACCACCCCGGCCCGCGCGGACACCACGACCGTGCGTCCGTCCTGCTCCAGCCGTGCGCCCGTGACCACGCCGTCCTCGGTGACCAGGTCGACCAGCGAGGTCGTCGTCCACACCGGGATCCCGGCCCGGAGCACGCCTGCGAACAGCCCCGCCGCGAGGGCCTGGCCGCCCGCCAGGTACTCGCGCTTGAGGGCCAGCCCGCCGATGCCCTGCGCGGCGCGCTTCAGGATGCGCGGCACCGCCTTGCGCGGCACGCGCGACATCAGGTTCATCCACTTGTAGTCAGCGCCGGTGACCGGCATCGGCACCGGGGCCTCGAGCAGACCGGGGCGCAGCCGGCCCCGCTCCTCGCCCAGCACCGAGGCGTCGAACGGCTTCGACTCGCACGTGCGGCCGACCGCGGAGCCCCCGGGCAGCTCGGGGTGGTAGTCCGAGTAGCCCTCGCACCAGAAGATCTTCAGCGGGGTGGTGCGCAGCAGCATCTCCACGGTCTCGCGGCCGTGGGCGAGGAAGGCCTTCCAGCGCTTCTCGTCCGCCGACCCGGCCACCGCGGCGCGGGTGTACTCCTCGGCGCGCTCGGGAGCCTCGGGCTCCAGGGCCGGGTTGCCGGGGATCCAGAAGGCGCCGCCGGAACGGGCCGTGGAACCGCCGACGTACTCGGTCTTCTCCACGACGAGCACGTCGAGCCCGCGCTCGCGGGCCGCGAGGGCCGCGGCCAGTCCGGTGCCGGATCCGATCACGAGCAGGTCGACGACGGTGTCGCGGGCGGCGACGGGCGGCGGCACGGTGTGGGGCATGGCGTCCTCCGGGAAGGGGGTCAGGGCAGAAGGTTGTTGAAGGCGTTCTTCTCCCGGCCGGGGCCGGTGAAGATGTAGTCCAGCTCGACGACCGAGCCGAACATCGACACGCCGGTGGCGAACAGGTCGGTGCGCATGTGCACCTGCACCCCGTGGGCGCCGTAGGCGTAGCCGTCCACCGCGCCGAACACCGGCGAGTCCGCCATGCGCTGGGCGATCTCGGTGTCGGAGTCCGCCGCCCGCGCCTTGAGGATCTGCAGGCCGTGGATGCGCGCGCCGAAGGCGGGGTCGCGTTCCATCTCGGCCTGCAGCCGCAGGACGGCGGCCTCGAGCTCGCCGAGGTCGGTGAAGTGCAGGCCGATGTGCAGGTAGGACTCCGGCATCCGGGCGCGGTGCTCGAGGAAGGCGCCGACCGCGGGGTGCTCGTGGTCGGTCCCGACCCCGAGCGCCTCGCCGATGGCCGCCTCGAGCTCCTGCTGGGCGGGCTTGAGCGCGAACAGGTAGACGATGTTGTTCGCCTTGTCCGGCTCCGCCCCGTCGAGCGCGATGATGTAGAGCGGGTGCGGCGAGAAGGCACTGGGGAACTCGCGGATCCGGGCGCCCAGCAGCTGGAAGTACCGGACGGCGAGCTCGCGGTCCTCGGGGCGGTAGTGCACCGCCACGTGACCCAGGCTCGTCGCGGTGGCGGCGAGCTGCTCCAGCGTCGCGAAACCCGGGCCCGCGTCCGTGGTCGCGGCGTTCGACTCGGTGGTGGTCATGAATCCTCCGCCATGATCGACTTCCACTCGTCGGCGAGTGGTCCCCCCACTATGCCGCAGGTAGCAAGCGCTTGGTAGCCATCAGGCGCTCCCGGCCCGCGCGACGGCGTACGGATGGACCTGCCTGCGCACCGGCCTGCCGATCCCGATGGTCGCCGCCCAGATGTCCCCCGCCGCCGTGCGCAACGGACCGGTCAGCCGGTCCGGGCGCACCAGCTCGACGGGGCCGGACACCGACAGCGCGGTCACGGTCTCGGTGGGCCCCACGGGCACGGCGAGCACGGCGACGCCCGGGACGCTGCCGTGCACGTCCACCGCCACGCCGTCGCGCTCCCGGATCCGCAACAGCTCCCGGGACAGGTGCTCCCAGGACCGGATGCCGTGGGCGCCACCGCGCGGGCGCACCACCAGCGAGGACCACTGCTCGACGGGCAGCCGGGCCAGCAGCGCGCGGCCCGGCGCGGTGTGCACCGCCTCGCTCCGGGTGCCCGCGGCCCAGTCGGCGGCGGGCAGCCCGGCACCGGCGAGCTGGTCCAGGTGCACCACCTCGGTGCCGTCGAGCACGCTGAGATGCACGGCGAGCCCGGTGGCGCGGTGCAGGTCGGCGAGCACCGGCGGCGCGGAGCGCAGGAAGCGGCTGCCGCGGAGCATCTGGGTGCCCAGCTCGAACATCCGCAGACCCAGGCCGTAGCCGTTGCCGTCCCGCTCGACGAGACCGAACACGACGAGCCGCTGCAGGATCCGGTGCGCGGACGAACGCGGCAGCGCCGCCCGGCGGGAGATCTCGGCCAGGCTCAGACTGCGCTCGCAGTCGAAGGCCTCGAGGACCGAGGCCACCCGGTCGATCATCGCGGCGGGGGCCGCGGACGTCGGGGTCGTCGGGGTCGTCGTGGTGGTCGTCGTCCGCATCAGGACACCTCCGGCGTCGTCGCCTCATCGCAGCCCGCGCCGGTGCCGCGCGGAGTTCGGGATTGCACTTCCTGCCGCACTGGCAGAAACTGACACGTGTGACGGTAGCCACGAGGTTGACGAAAGGCAAGGGTCGATGAGCGGCGCCCGCGGACCGACGCTGACCGAGCGCCGAGCGGCGGATCTGCGCCTGGAGGTGGCCCGGGTCGCCATGCGGATCTTCACCGAGGACGACGCCGTCACCGCGACCGTCGAGCGGATCGCGGCGGAGGCGGGCATCTCCGCCCGCACCTTCCACCGGCACTTCCCCGCCAAGGAGGACGTGGTGGTGCCGCTGTTCCGGTACAGCGCCGAGCTGGGCGTCGCGGTGCTGCGGGCCGCGGCACCCGACGCCGACCCCGTCTCGGTCCTGGTCGACGCGGTGCTGGCCCAGCCCCGGCAGACCGGGCTGACCGAGGCCGACCGCCGGTTCATGCAGCTGATCCGGCGGACCCCGGAGCTGCGCAGGCGCTGGCTCGAGCTCGACCACGACCTGTGCCAGGCGATGACCGACTTCCTGGTCACCCGGGCGGGGGTGGTGCGAGATCCCGACCTGCCCCAGCTCCCGGGCAGGCTGGTCGCGGGCGCCGCCCGGTACGTCACCGAGCAGTGGATCACCAGCTCGTTCCCCGACGCGATGGACTCCCGGATGCGCACGGCGATCACGATCGCGCTGGCGGGCCTGCTCCCCCCGGCCCCCACCGCCTCCCGCCGCTGAGCCGCGGCTCCCGGTCAGCGGGAGCACACCTCGTTGCCGGCTGCGCGCCCTGCCTAGGGTCGCCGTCGACCAGTCGAGCAGCAGGAGGCGATGATGCCCCGGACAAGCCCGCCGGAGACGGCCGTGGAGGTCGACGCCGTCGTCGTGGGGATGGGGGCGGCGGGTCTCGCCGCCGCCGTCACCGCCCACGACGCGGGCGGCTCCGTCGTCGTGCTGGAGAAGACCACGCCCGAGGAGTCCGGTGGCAACACCCGCTACTCCGGCGGCGCGTGGTTCGACCACGACGACCCGGAGGCGCTCGCCACCTACCTGCGCGCGCTGTGCGGGGACCGGCCGCTGCCCGAGCCGGTGGTGCGGGTGTGGGCCGAGGGCACCCGAGGGATCACCGCGTGGGTGGAGTCCCTCGGCATCCCGACCGCCGTGAACGGCGCCTACACCGCCGAGTACCCGGAGCTGCCGGGCAGCCACGCCTACGGCGGCTACCGCTGCGTGGACGGCGTGCTCGGCGACAGCCGCCTGTTCACCGCACTGGAGAAGGTGGTGCGCGAGCGCGGGATCCCGATCCGCTACCGCAGCCGGGCGGTGCGGCTGCTCGCGGACGGGTCCGGGGCGGTGACCGGCGTGGAGACCGAGGACGGCGCGACGATCCGCGCGCGCCGCGGCGTCGTGCTCGCCACCGGCGGCTTCGAGGGCGACCCCGAGCTGGTCCGGACCCACCTCGGCCTGGTCGACCCACCGGTCTGGGGCAGCGTTTCCGCCACCGGCGACGGCCTGCGGATGGCCCGGGAGGTCGGCGCCGACCTGTGGCACATGGACAACATGATGGCGGTCGACGGCGTGTCCGTGCCCGGGTCCCGCCACGGGATGTTCACCATGTTCCTCCACTCGCGGGGCTACCTCTGGCTCGACGACGACGGCCGCCGGTTCGTCGACGAGACCGCCCCCAGCGGCCACGGCCAGGCCCTGGTCGGCGGCGACTACGTGCTCAAGCCCGACCGTGCCATGCACGTGGTGTTCGACGAGCGGACCCGGCTCGCGGGCCCCATCAGCCCGAACGCGAACATCCTGAACGTGGGCAGGCACGTGCTCGCCGACGGCTACCGGTGGAGCGCGGACAACAGCGTCGAGGTCGAGCGCGGCTGGATCGTGCGGGCGGACTCCCCCGAGGAGCTCGCCGAGCGGCTCGGCCTGCCCGCCGCCGCCGTCGCGGAGTCGCTGCGGGAGTACAACGCGGCCTGCGCGGCGGGCGAGGACACCCGCTTCGGCCGGGCCGCGGACTCGCTGGTGCCGGTGGCCGAGCCGCCGTTCTACGCCTACCGCAGCGGCCCCATGCTGGCCTGGAGCAACGGCGGGCCGCGCCGGGACGAGCACGCCCGCGTGCTGCGCCCCGGCGGTGAGCCGATCCCGGGGCTCTACGCCGCCGGCAACGCGAGCTCCACCTACAGCTGGGCGAAGGACGGCGGCTTCCACATCGCCGACGCCCTGCTCTTCGGCCGCATCGCCGCCGAGCACGCGGTCGCCCGGGGGCGGTGAGCCCCACGGGCGACCGCCCCTCAGCTCGCCAGCCAGACCAGCTCCGGGCGGGTCTGGTAGAGGCCGGCCGGGGCGAGCCCGCGCACCCGGTCGGTGTCGGCGACCAACCAGCCCGTGATGTAGAACCAGGGCCGCAGGGCGTAGGACCGGGCCAGGGCCCGCATCGCCTCGCCGTACGCCGCGTCCGCTGCGGCCGGGTCGGCCGAGGACCGGGCCCGCTGCAGCGCCGCGTCGACCGCCGGGTCGGAGTAGCCGGCGGAGTTGCGGGCCGCGCCGGTGTGGAAGCTGTCGTAGAGATCGTCCGGGTTGGTGCCCATCACGCCCACGCTGAGCAGCTCGAAGTTGCCGGTCGCGAGGTCGCCGTAGAAGGCGCCGACCTCCTGCGGCACGATCGTCATCTCCAGGCCGCGGACCCGCTGCAGCTGCGCCTGCAGCATCTGGGAGATCTGCTCCAGGATCGGCACGCCCGCGGTGATCTTGAACGACAGCCGGACCGCGTCCTTGCCGGTGCGGGCGAGGTAGGAGTCGATCTTCTGCTGGGCCAGCGCCACGTTCGGCTCCACGAAGGTCGCCGCCGGGTCGTAGAACGTGCTGTTCTCCGGCGACCACGTGCGCGCGACCTGCTCGTCGGGGAAGAACGCGTCATGGATCTGGACGGTGTCGACGACCAGCGACACGGCCTCGCGGACCTCCGGATCGGCGAGGTCACCGGTCCGCCAGCTCATCCGCACACCGGTCCCGCCGTACGGCGGCGCACCGACCTTGGCGAACCCGGCGCGCTCGGCGCGGACCGCGTACTCGGTGACCAGGGTGGACATCGCGTCGATCTCGCCCGCCTGCAGCGCGTTCACCCGCTGGTCGTCGGCCGGGATGACCGAGAGCACCAGGGTGTCGAGGTAGGGCCGCGGCTGGTCCCAGTAGCCGGGGTTGCGCTGCAGGGTCATCTGGGTCTCGCGCTGCCACGTGTCGAGCACGAACGGGCCCGCACCGACGGGTGCGTTGCCGAAGTCCTTGCCCTTCGCCTGCAGCGCGGCGGGCGAGGCGATCATGCCGAGGCTGTACTCCAGGGCGCGGGGCAGCTGGTAGTTCGGGGCGTCGAGGGTGACCGCGACGGTGCGCGGGTCGACCACGCTCCAGGTCATCGTCAGCGCGGTGGTGCGCGCCGCGGACAGCGTCAGCGGGTCCTTGATCCGCTCCCAGTTCGCCACGACCGCCGCGGCGTCGTACGGCGTGCCGTCGGTGAAGGTCAGCCCCGGGCGCAGGGTGAGTGTCCAGGCCCGGCCGTCGGTGGTCGTGAAGGACTCGGCCATGCCGGGGGTGACCTGGCGGGTCTGCGCGTCGTAGGTCATCAGCGTGCCGAAGATCGCCTCGCACGGCTGCCAGGCCTCGCTCCCGCAGCGCGCCGGATCGAGGGTCGTGGTGCCGGTGTTGTAGGCCAGCCGCAGCGTGCCGCCACGCACCGGGTCACCGCCTGCCGCGGCGCCGCCGCCGGGCTCGGCCGCGCTGGAGCAGGCGGTGACGACCAGGGCGAGCAGCAGGCCGAGTGCGACGAGCGCGCGGGCCGGTCGGGACTTCGTCGTCCTCATGGGTTCTCTCTCGGTCGGGGCGGCGACGCCGCCGGGCCGCACCGTGCGCGGACCGACCCCGTTCGGGCGCGCAGCAGGGGGAATGTGCAGTATGACCGCGTCCCACTGGGCGAGCAAGCGCTTGCACGGTAGCCGCGACCGTGGTCCTCTGCACGGACCGGATCGACCACCACGGAGGTGTCGGTGTTCTCGGAACGCACGTTCTTCTCGTTCGTCTCCCTCGCGGACCCCAGCGGCCACCGGGCGTACAACGAGTGGCACCAGCTGGACCACCGGCCGGAGAACCTGCTGCTCCCGGGAGTCGCGTGGGGTGACCGCTGGGCCCGGACACCGGGTTGCGCCCAGGCGGGCGAGGCCGCCGCCGGCGTAGCGGCGTCGGAGTTCGCCGACGTGGACTTCATGGCGATGTACTGGTTCCGCGAGCCCTACGAGCAGAGCCTGGCCGAGTGGAACAAGCTCGCCGAGGACTCGTTCCAGTGGGGCCGCGGGCCGATCATCCCCGGCGTGAGCAGACCACTGCTGGCCTACTTCGTGCCCGTCCGCGGGTACGTCGCCCCCCGGGTGCGGGTCTCCCCGGAGGCACTGGTGTTCCGGCCGAACCGGGGCCTGCACGTCACGCTCACCGAGCTGCCCGAGCCGTACTCGCCCGACGCGCACGCACAGTTCGAGTGGCTGGACACGACCGGTGTCCCGGACCTGCTCACCGTGCCCGGGGTGGCGGGCGCCTGGACGTTCTCGTTCCAGGGTCTGCAGGAGCACCCCACCCTGCCGCTCACCGCGAGCGAGCGGCGCGCACCGGGTTCGCTGCGGATCCGGCTGCTGTATCTCGACGACGATCCGGAGCAGGTCACCGCCGCGATCGCCGAGCGGACGAAGGAGTGGGAGGCCGCGGGTCGCGGCGCTCCCGCACCCGCTGCCGAGCGGGTGCTGATCTCCACGCCGCTGCGCACCATCACCCCCTGGCAGGATTGGTGAACGCCGCGGGGTCTCGACCGGACGAGAATCAGGTCGTACACTGCCCACACCCCGACCAAGCGCTTGCTTGGACTCGGACGACGAGGAGGACGTGATGTACAAGCGGGTCGTCTATGCACGCAGCGTGCACGACGAGAAGGAGATCAACGCCGTCCTCGAGGTCCTGAACGGCGGCCCCCTGGCCTTGAAGATCGGCAAGAACGTCGCCGAGATGGAGCGCCGGGTCGCGGAGCTGTACGGCAAGCGCCTCGGCCTCATGTGCAACTCGGGATCGTCGGCGATCTACCTGGCCCTCGAGCTGCTGGACCTACCCAAGGGTTCGGAGATCATCACCTCGCCGCTGACCTTCTCCACGGACGTCTCCCCGATCGTGCGCGGCGGTTGGGTACCGGTGTTCGTGGACGTCGCGCCGAACACCTACAACGTCGACGTCGACAAGATCGAGGAGATGATCACCGACAAGACGTCGGCGATCCTGATCCCGAACCTCGCGGGCAACGCCCCGGACTGGGACCGGATCCGGGAGATCGCGGACGAGCACGGCCTCAAGGTCGTCGAGGACTCGTGCGACTGCATCGGCACCACCCTGCGGGGCACACCGACCGGCAGTCGCAGCGACATCACGGTCACCAGCTTCGCGATGGCGCACATCATCACCTGTGCCGGCAACGGCGGCATGGTCTGCGTGGACGACGAGAAGCTGCGCGACAAGGGCCTCATGCTGCGCCGCTGGGGCCGCCGCTCCGAGCCGCACCTGTTCGGCTCCGCCGGTGAGGGCCGCGTGTTCCGCGAGGACCTCGACGGCGTCGCGTACGACAACGACTTCATCTTCGACGTGCTGCCGTGGAACTTCGAGCCCTCGGAGCTCGGGTCGGCGTTCGGTCTGCAGCAGCTGAACAAGCTGGACCAGAACTTCGCCCGGCGCGCGCAGATCTTCGACGCCTACACCGAGGCCTTCGGCAGCTACCCCACGCTGTTCGACCTGCCCGAGCAGCTCGAGGGCTTCCACACGGCGTGGCTGTGCTACCCGGTCACGATCAAGGAGGACGCGGGCTTCACCCGAAGCGACCTCCAGGAGTCCCTCGAGGCCGCGGGGATCGACACCCGCACGGTGTGGAGCGGCAACGTCACCCGGCACCCGATGATGCAGAACGTGACCTACCGGATCCCCGAGGGCGGCCTGCCCGTCGCGGACGCGGTGTTCGAGCGCGGCATGTCCCTCGGCATGAGCCACGGCACCACGACGGACGAGCTGGAGCACGTCGTCGCGCAGATCCACGAGTTCGCCTCGAAGCACGCCCCGGTCAGCGCCTGACGCAGGTCGGAGTCGTGTCCGGAACGGCCCGTCCCCACGAGGGGTGCGGGCCGTTCCGCGTACCGGCACCAGACCTGGACAGAGATATCGAGCAAGCGCTTGACTGATCCGGTGAGCACGTACCGTTACGACCCGGAGCTGCTGCCCGTGGTGGCCCAGCTCCCCCATCGCGACCTGGCCAGACTCGACGAGACCCGCGCGGCCGTCCAGGCCGCTGCGGCGGCGGCGCCGCGGGTCGACGTCACCGGCGTCGAGGTCGTCCAGGCCATCACCCCGGAGGGCGTCGGGCTGCGGGTCTACCGCCCCGAGCGGCGACCGAACGGCCGAGCCCCTCGCCCCACGGCCGCGCTCCTGCACGCCCACCCCGGCGGCTTCGTGATGTGCAGCGTCGACACGACCCACGCGAGGATGGTCGAGCTGGTCCGCGCGATCGGCATCACCACGGTCTCGGTGGACTACCGACTGGCACCCGAGCACCCCTGGCCCGCCGCGTCCGACGACGTCTACGCGGCCCTGGGCTGGCTGGCGAGCCAGTCGGCCCGCCTCGGCGTCGACGCCACCCGGATCGCACTGCACGGGACCAGCGCGGGCGGGGCACTCGTCGCCGCCGCCGCGCTGCGCGCCAGGGACGAGGGCGGGCCCGCCGTGTGCTTCCAGTACCTCGGCTTCCCCGTGCTCGACGACCGGCTCCAGACCGACAGCATGCGTCGGTTCGTCGACACCCCGTTGTGGGACTCGGGCAAGGCCGCGATCAGCTGGGACGCCTACCTCGGTGCCGGGGTCCGCGGTACCGCGGGGGTCTCCCCCTACGCCGCGCCCGCCCGCGCCGCCGACCTGCGCGGTCTGCCGCCCACCTACATCAGCGCCATGGAGTTCGACCCGCTGCGCGACGAGGCCGTCGCCTACGCGACCCGCCTGCTCGCCGCGGGCGTCCCCACCGAGCTCCACGTCTTCCCCGGCACCTACCACGGTTCCTCCATGGTCACCCACCCCGCGATCTCCCGGCGGGAGGCCGCCGAGGAGATCGCGGTGCTGCGCCGCGCGCTGGGCTGGAGCGCGCTCTGACCGAGCCGGTCACCAGTGGTTCCAGCGCACCCTGGTGTCGCTGCGGTCGGCGATCCTGAAGTCCGTACCGAGGGTGTAGGCGATGGGGAACAGGCCGGCCTGGGTCACCTGGTCGTCGGGGATGCCGAGCAGCTCGGCCATCTCCTTCTCCCGCGTGAGGTGCACGGTGGTCCACACGCTCCCGAGCCCGCGGCTGCGCAGCGCCAGCATCAGGCTCCACACGCCTGGGCAGACCGTGCCCCAGCGGGAGGCCTGCACGAACAGCGACTCCCGCTCCAGCCGCCCGGTGACGGTGGGCACCAGCAGCACCGGCACCTCGTGCAGGTGGTCGGCCAGGTGGCGCACCGAGGCGACCATCCGCTGCCGCTCGGGACTGGAGTTGTCCGGGGCGGTGCCCGCGGCCTCGCGCTCGCGGTGCACGTCCGCCATGCCGTCGCGGTAGATGCGCGCCATCTCCGCGCGCAGGGCGGGGTCGTCGACGAACACCCAGCCCCAGTGCTGCTCGTTCGACCCGTTCGGGGCCTGGAACGCGATCCGGGCGCATTCCTCCACCACCTCCCGCGGAACGGGACGGTGCAGGTCCAGGCGCTTGCGCACCGCGCGCGTCGTGGTCAGGACGGTGTCGACGTCGGCGAGGTCCGGCAGCGGGCCGGTGAGGTCGAGGGTCATCTGCGACTCCTGGGTGCGCGGCGGTGTCGGCCGGCGGGAACCGCGGCCCGGCGGCCGCCGCCCGTGGTCCCGGCCCGCCGCGGACGCTACTGTCGACCTAGCGCTTGCTCAAGCTCCCGACCTCACCGGAGAGGTGACCCCATGACCGACCCCCACTCGCTGACCGGCAGGACCGCGCTCGTCACCGGCGCGGCCCGTGGCCAGGGCCGCAGCCACGCGGTGCGGCTCGCCCAGGCCGGGGCGGACGTCATCGCGCTCGACATCTGCGACCAGATCCCCACCGTGAAGTACCCGATGTCCACCCCCGCCGACCTCGCGCAGACGGTCAAGGAGGTCGAGGCGCTCGACCGCCGGATCGAGGCCGCACAGGTCGACGTGCGGGACTCCGCAGCCCTGCAGGCGGCCGTCGACGCGGCCGCGGACCGCCTCGGCGGGATCGACATCGTGGTGGCCAACGCGGGTATCGCGCCCGGCGGGGGTGCGGGCCCGGACCCGGAGCGCATGTTCCGCGACATCGTCGACGTCAACCTCGTCGGGGTCTGGAACACCGTGCGCGCCACCGCCCCGCGGATGATCGCACAGGATCGCGGCGGCGCGATCGTGCTGATCAGCTCCACCCAGGGGCTGACCGGGCGCGGCGGGCAGGGCGACGCCGGGCTCGACGGGTACTGCGCGAGCAAGCACGCCGTCGTCGGGCTGATGCGCACGTTCTCGCACTGGCTCGCGCCGCACCGGATCAGGGTCAACACCGTGCACCCGACCGGCGTGGACACACCGATGGTGAACAACGAGGAGCTGCGGGACTTCTACGGCGAACGACCCTCGATGCGGGACGCGATGAAGAACCTGCTGGACGTCGAGCTGCTCGAGCCGGTCGACATCAGCAATGCGGTGGCGTGGCTGGTCAGTGACGCCGCCCGGTACGTCGCGGGCGTCACGCTGCCGGTCGACGCCGGCTTCGCCGTGCGCTGAGCAGCGCCACCCACGACCGCAGCGAACCAGGAGGAACCATGAGGCTGGCAGGCAAGGTCGCCTTCATCACCGGCGCCGCGCAGGGCCAGGGCCGCAGCCACGCGGTCCGGCTCGCCGAGGAGGGTGCCGACATCATCGCGGTCGACGTGTGCCGCCAGCTCGAGCACGTCCGCTACCGGATGGGGACCGAGGAGGGGCTGGCCGAGACCGTGAAGGCGGTCGAGGCGCTCGACCGGCGGATCCACGCGACCGTCGCCGACGTGCGGGACGCGGCGGCCCTCGGCGCGGCGCTCGACGCGGGCGTGGCCGAGCTCGGCAGGCTGGACGTGGTGTCGGCCAACGCCTCCATCTGCACCGTGCAGACCACGGACGACCTCACCCCCGAGGTGTGGCAGTCCACCTTGGACGTCAACCTGACCGGGGTGTGGAACACCTGCCGGGTGGCGCTGCCGCACCTGCTCGCCGCGGGCGGGGGCAGCATCGTGATCACCGGGTCCACGGCCTCGCTGATCGGCCTGCCCTTCTACCTGCCCTACGTCGCGGCCAAGCACGCGATCGTCGGGGTGGCGCGGTCGCTGGCACTGGAGTACTCGGACCGCAACATCCGGGTCAACGTCATCCATCCCACCGGCGTCGACACCGCGCAGGGGCACTCCGACGTGCTGCCCTCGCTCCTGGAGGCTCGCCCCGACCTGGCCGGGATCTTCCAGAACAGCCTGCCGGTGCCCCGCATCGAGGCGATCGACATCAGCAACGCGCTGGTCTATCTGGCCTCGGACGAGGCCCGCTACGTCACCGGCGCCGCCCTGCCGGTCGACGCGGGGTCGACGATCCGCTAGCGCGGGTCGGGGAAGGCGATGCCGTGGCGCTCCCCGGCCTCCCGACACGAGGCGACGACGACGGGGGCGAGGGTCAGGCCACGGGCCTCGCCCTCGGCCCGGCGCCGCTCGGCCCGCTCCCCGGGCAGGTGCACACCGTCGGTGCCCGGGGCGGGGTCCATGGCGTGCAGGGACTCCACCATGCGGGCCATCTCGCGGTCGAACTCCGCGGGATCGACGAACGCGTCGATCCGCAGCGCGGCGTACCAGCCGCCGATCCGCCACTCCGGCTCGTAGCGTTGGAACAGCCCGGACCCGGTCCCCGAGAGCATCCCGGACAGCACGTCCACAGCCACCCCGAGACCGAAGCCCTTGTGCCCGCCGCCCGCCGGACCCGCGCCGAGCAGCGCCAGGCTCGCGTAGTCCTGCGGGTCCGTGGTGCCGTTCCCCGCGGCGTCGAGGATCCAGCCGGGTGGCACGGGCACCCCGTCACGCCGGGCGACCAGCACCTTCGTCCCCGCCGCTGCGGTCACGGCCATGTCGAACACGAACGGCGCGCCGCCCGCCACCGGCGCCCCGACGGCGAGGGGGTTGGTGCCGATCGCGGCGGCCGTGCCGCCGGGCGGGGCGGCCGCCGGGCTCGTGTGCGCCGCGACCAGCCCGATCATCCCGCGCCGCGCGGCGAGGCGGGCGTAGTGGCCCAGCGCGCCGGAGTGGCAGCCGTCTCGCACCGTGAGCATCCCGACGCCCGCCGCCTCGGCCTTGTCCAGCGCCGCCGTCATCGCCCGGTGGGCCACCACCGGACCGAACCCGCGCCCGGCCTCCCAGGCCGCCGTCGCCGGGGACTCGCGCAGCACGGTGATCTCCGGGCGGGCGGCGACCGCGCCGGACTCCAGGCCCGGCAGGTAGTGGTGGTGGCCGGTGAAATTGGACAGGCCGTGCGTGCCGATCCCGGCCAGGTCGGCGTCGACCAGGATCTCCGCGCCGGTCCGCGCGTCGTCCGGGGTGAGGCCGCAGTCCACGAGCACCGCCGCCGTCCACTCCCGCAGGCCGGAGGCCGGGTACCGCGCGACCGTCTCGGCGCTCACGCCCCGTCCGCCCGCGCCACCCGCTCGGCCAGCCGGGCGGCGGTGGCGTGGTCGAGCAGCTCGACGAGGTGGCCGATCGGGTCCCGGTGGTAGGTCTGGCCGACGGGGTGCCGGTCCCCCGACCGCCCGGCCATCACCAGCGGCGCGCCCGCGGTGTCGAGCTCGGCGGCCTCGGCGGGCACGTCCGCCACCACGTAGCCGAGGTGGTGCAGGCCCGGCACGGGCGTCCAGATCGGGGAGCCCGGCACCGCGCGCAGGATCTCCAGGTGCGGCGGGCCCCCCACCGACAGCCCGATCCGCACGACGGGCGCCTCGTCGCGGTCGGCGATCCGGCAGGGATACTCCCGCTCCTCGAACATCCGGACCTCGATGCCGTAGCGCTCGCGCAGACCGGCGACCGCCTCGTCCGGGTCCGGCACCACGATGCCGACATGGTGCAGCACGCGACCGTCCACCTCGGTCTCCCTCCGCGTCGATACCCTCGTCACCGTAGCAAGCACTTGGTAGGTTGACAGTGCGCCGGGCGACGCCGCCCGCCGAATGCCGTGGAGGAGCGAACGTGAACGTCCGGATGGGGATCAACACCCCGATCGTGCTCCGGCTCCCGGGAGTCAGTCCGGCATGGGAGGAGTCCGCCGGGATCGCGGAGATCACCGCGATCGCCGAGGCCGCGGACCGCCTGGGCTTCGACCACGTGACCTGCAGCGAGCACATCGGCGTTCCGGAGGGCTCGTACGGGCCGATGACCGGCGGTACCCGCGGCGTCGTGTACTGGGACCCACTGGCCACGCTGTCCTACCTCGCCGCGCGGACCGAGCGGATCCGGTTGTGCACCAACGTCCTGGTGCTCGGCTACCACCATCCGCTGGAGATCGCGAAACGCTACGGCACGCTCGACCTGGTGAGCGGCGGCAGGCTCGTGCTCGGGGTGGGCGTGGGCAGCCTGGAGGAGGAGTTCGCGCTGCTCGGGGCGTCGTTCGCCGATCGCGGCCCGCGCGCCGACGACGCGATCGCCGCCCTGCGGGCCGCGCTGTCGGTGCGCAAGCCCGCCTACGACGGGCCCTACTACTCGTTCGCCGACCTGGTCGTGGAGCCGCACGCGCTGCAGGCCGAGGTGCCGATCTGGGTGGGCGGTCGGACCGGGCGGGCCGCCCGCCGCGCCACCACTCTCGCCGACGGCTGGCTGCCCGCGGCCCTGCCCGCCGCGGAGCTGGCGGCGCGGATGACGCGCCACCCCGCGCCGCCCGGGTTCGAGGTCGTGGTGGGCACCGCCGAGAAGATCGACCCGCTCGGCGACCCGGCGGGCGCGGAGAAGGCGGTCGCCGAGCTGGTCGAGGCGGGTGCGACCATCGTGCAACCGCGCCTGCTCAGCGAGTCGCACGCGCACTATCTCGAGCAGCTGGAGGCCGTCGCCGCCCTGCCGGTGTTCCGACCGCGAGAGCCGTAGACCTCGCACTGAGCAAGCGATTGGTACACTCCCCACACTCGGGACCCCGACGTCGCGCCGCCCCGTACCGCACGACCGGGCCTTCAGGGGTTCGACTGGAGGACAGATGACGGTGACCGTGCCCGCCGAGCAGGACGGCGGCCGACGCGACTCGATCGTCCGTGTCGCCGCCCGGCTCTTCGCGCACAAGGGTGTCGACGGCACCACGGTGCGCGAGATCGCCAAGGACGTGGGGGTGCTCTCCGGGAGCCTGTACCACCACTTCCCCTCCAAGGACGCCATCGCGGACGAGATCCTGCGGGGTTATCTCACCGACCTGCTGGCGGGCTATCGCGAGGTGCTCGCCGTCCCGACCGACCCACGGGACGCGGTCCGCGGACTGATCACCGCGTCGCTGCAGGCCTCGGTCGCCCATCCGCACGCCACGGACGTCTACCGAGCCGAGCTGCGCAGGTTGGACACCCGAGGCTCGGCCGCCGAGCTCACCGCCGCGGCCACCGAGGTGAAACAGGCGTGGCTCCTGGTACTCGAGCGCGGGCGGGACGCGAAGGTGTTCCGCAGTGACGTGCCGGTGTGGGTCGTCTACCGGATGATCCGCGACGCCCTGTTCCACTCCCGCAACGCCGAGGAGGGCCGGGCCCCGCACCAGCAGGCCGAGGCCATCGCCTCGCTGGTGCTCGACGGCGTCGCCATGATCCGACCGGCCGTGGCCGTCGAGGTGCGCCCCGCGGTCTGACCGTCCCAGTGCGACCCACCGAGGTGTCCCATGTTCTCCGAACGCGCCTTCTTCTCCTTCGTCGACGTCACCGATCCGGACAACCTGCCCGAGTACCACGACTGGCAGCTCTACGACCACCTTCCGGAGAACCGGGCCCTCACCGGGGTCGCCTGGGGTGAGCGCTGGGCCCGGATCGCCGGGGCGGAGGAGGTCGAGACGACGACCGACCACTTCGCGGGCGTCGACTCGATGACCATGTACTGGTTCCGGCCTCCGTACGACGAGAGCCTGGCACAGTGGCAGCAGCTCGGCGCCGACTCCGTCCAATGGGGTCGCGGACCGGCCATTCCCACGGTGATCCGCCGGTTCATGGGGTTCTTCGACCCGGTCAAGGGGTACGTCGCGCCGCATGCCCTGGTCTCGCCCGACGTGCTCCCCTACCGCCCGAACGCGGGGGTGCAGGTGACGCTGTCCCGGTACGCCGAGCCCCTGGGCGAGCAGGCACACCTGCAGTACCGGTGGTACGACCGCGAGCGGTTGCCGGACCTGCTCGCCGTTCCCGGTGTCGCCGGGGCCTGGACCTACAGCTTCCGTGAAGGGCAGAACACCGCGCTGCTGTCGAGCGACGAGACGCAGCTGACCCGCCACCAGGCCCGGATCCGACTGCTCTACCTCGACGACGACCCGGTCGAGACCACCAGGCGGATCGTCGAGGCGGAACAGAAGTGGGCGGCCGACGGCCGCGGCGGTCCCGAGGGCGGTGAGGAGGTGCTGTTCTCCGCACCACTGCAGGCCGTCATCCCCTTCCAGCCCTGCCCACCCGCGGCCACAGCGGCACCTCGGGGCTGACCGGGGGCGCGCCCGCGGCGGTCGGCGAGGATCGTCTCTCCGGCCGACCGCCGCTCGCGGGACCTCTCAGGGTGTGACCAGCTCGGGATCGAGCACCAGCACACCGCGCAGGGTCCGACCCTCCCGCAGGTCCCGGTAACCCTCGTCGATCTCGTCCAGCGCATACCGCCGAGTGACCAGCGGCTCGAGAGCCACCGCCCCCGTCCGCCACAGCTGCGCGAGACGCGGGATGTCGCGCGTCGGGGCACAGGCACCGAACAACGAGCCCCGCAGCTGCTTCTGGAACAACGTCAGCTCGGTCAGCGACACCGGGACACCGATCTCCCGCTGGTCGCCCAGCCCCGTCACGACCACGATGCCCGCCTTCCGCACCGCCGCGAACGCCGCGGCCACGTGCTCCGGCCGGGTCACCCCCACCGCCACGACGGCCGAGTCCGCACCCTGCCCGTCCGTCACGCCCTTGGCCGACTCGACGGCCTCCTCCACCGTCGCCACCGCCACCGTGGCACCCAACCTCAGCGCGAGGTCCCGCTTCCACTCGACCGGGTCGACCGCCACCACGTGCGCGGCCCCCGCATGGCGAGCACCCTGCACGGCGTTCATCCCGATGCCCCCCACCCCGACGACCACCACCGTGTCCCCCGGCCCCGCCTCGGCGGTGTGCACGGCCGAGCCCCACCCCGTGCACACCGCGCAGCCGATCAGACACGCCAGATCCAACGGCACGTCCTTGTCGATCCGGACCACCGAGCGCGCGTCCACGGTGGTGCGCTCGACGAAGGTCGACACCCCGCACATCTGCCCCACCGGCTCGCCGTCCAGATGCATCCGGTAGCTGCGCGGCCCCCCGAGCCGCCCTCCGGCCAACGCGAAACGGCCCAGGTCACACAGGTTCTGCATGCCCGAGGCACACCAGCGGCACCGCCCGCAGGCCGGCAGGAACGAGAACACCACGTGGTCGCCGACGGTCACGTCGCGCACGTCCGGGCCCACCTCCTCGACCACACCCGCGCCCTCGTGGCCACCGGCCCACGGCAGGATCCCCGTCCGCGAGTCGCCCGTGGCGAAGTGATCGTCGGAGTGACACAGCCCCGCCGCCGCCATCCGCACCCGGACCTCCCCCGGGCCCGGGTCGTCGACCTCCAGGTCCGCGATCTCGTAGCGCCCCGGCGCCGTCCGCAACACCGCACCCCGCGTCGTCGTGCTCATCGCCGTCCTCGTCCGTTCCGCACCTGGTTCCGCCACGCGCGCAGGCCGTCGCTGCGCTTCCGTGGCACGCTCCGAAAGTCTCACCGATGATCGACACGGCGGCCAGGAGCCTCCCGCTGGCCGGGAGCCGCAGGCGATCGTCGCCGCGCTCGGTCGGGTCGGCGCCGGGCCCGCCTGCGAGAGCCGGTGTCGCCCGAGACGGTGTCGCAGCCCGCCCGGGCGGAGGGGGACGACCGTGCGGGCCGAGGACGGGTCATGCCGAGGAGGAGGTGCGGCTGGCCACGGCCGCCTGCACACCCTGCCCCGCGAACGAGAACGCGAGCACCGTCAGGAAGATCATGATGCCCGGCGGCCAGACGAGGAACGGCGCGACGGTGATGGTCTGGGCCGCGGTGCTGAGCATCCCGCCCCAGCTCGGCGTCGGCGGCGCCACGCCGAGGCCGAGGAAGCTCAGGCTGGCCTCGGCGCTGACGCCCACGCCGAGGGTCACCGTGACCTGGACGAGCACCGGAGGCAGCACGTTCGGCATGAGATGGCGACCCACGGTGCGGCGGGTCCGGCAGCCGATCGCCCGGGCCGCCTCGATGTAGGTCTCGTGCCGCACGTCCTGGGTCGCGGCGCGGGCCACCCGGAAGAACTGCGGGGCCAGCACCAGACCGACCGCCCCCATCGAGGTGACCAGGCCGGGCCCGAGGACCGCGACGATGGTGAGGGCCAGCATCAGCGCGGGCACGCTCATCAGACCGTCGAACAGTCGGGAGAGCACCGCGTCGGCGCCCCGGCCGCGCCAGCCGGCGGCGAGCCCCAGCGGCAGTCCGATGACCAGCGCGACGCACACCGCGATGGCCGCCGCGGCCAAGGAGACCGCCGCTCCCTGGAGCAGCCTGCTGAGCACGTCGCGGCCGAAGTCGTCCGTGCCGAGCCAGTGCACGGGTCCCGGCGGGGCCAACCGGTTGCGCAGGTCCTGCTGGTCGGGCGGGAACGGGACGAGGAACGGCGCGAACACCGCCACGACGGTCAGGACGAGCAGGAACACCGCGCCCGACGCCGCGGCCGGACGCCCCAGGAACTGGCGCCACGCGCTCCGCCGGGGGCGGACGAGCGGCTCGCGCGCGTCGATGTCCGCCGTCGAGACCGCGCTCATGTGCGCACCTTCGGGTTGAGGTAGCCGTAGGAGATGTCGACCAGCAGGTTCACCAGGATCACGACGAGCGTGGTGAACGTGATGAGCCCGAGCAGCACCGGCACGTCCCTGGTCAGCACGCTGGACACGGCGACCGTCCCGAGCCCGGGCAGGGCGAACACCGTCTCGATCGTCACGGTGCCGCCGAGCACCTGGGCGAACCGGTAGCCGAAGACCGTCACGACCGGCACCGCGGCGTTCTTCAGCGCGTGCTTGAACAGCACCGCACGGCCGGTGAGGCCCTTCGCCTCCGCCGTGATCACGTAGTCGCGGGTCAGCACGTCCGTGAGCGAGGCCCGCAGCTGCATCGCGACCTCGGCGGCAGGCAGCAGGGCCAGCGTCAGGGCCGGGAGGAACAGGTGGCTGAGCCACAGCTCGAGGCCCGTGCCCACCGGCGAGTACCCGAGGGCCGGGAACCAGCCGAGCTGGACCGCGAACACCAGCACCAGGATGAGGCCGAACCAGAACGGGGGCACGGCGATCGCCATCGCGGCGAGCGCCGTGGCCACCCGGTCCACCACACCGCCGGGGCGGCGGGCCGCCGCCACCCCGGCCGACGGCCCGATCAGCAGCGTCAGCACCATCGTGAGCCCGACCAGTGACGCGGTGACGGTCACCCGGCTCAGGATGACGCCGAGGACCGGCTCTCCGTTGATGAAGGAGTGCCCCAGGTCGCCGCGCAACGCCGCGCCCAGCCACTCCAGGTACCGCACCGGCAGCGGCTGGTCGAGCCCGAGCGAGGTGCGGATCTGCGCGATCTGCTCCGGGGACGCGTTGTCCCCGGCCAGGATGATCGCCGGGTCGCCGGGCACCAGCGCGATCAGGATGAAGATCAGCAGCGAGACGCCGAGCAGGATCGGGACACCCGACGCCAGCCGCCGCAGGACCAGTGCTGCCAAGGCTCAGCTCGCCGCCGTCGTCGCGATCGTGCGGACGTCGATGAACCCCCACCGGACCCAGGGCATCTGATCGGCCGGAGTGACCCCCGGCGTGCTCACCCACGCCTGCGTGGTGCGCACCAGCGGCACCCACATGACCTCGTCGGACAGGCGCTGCCAGATCTGACCGAACAGCTCGGCCCGCTGGTCCGTGGACAGCCGGGGGTCGTCCGCGCGGGCCGCGAGGTCCCGCACCTGGGCGTCGCCCGCCGAGATGTTGTACCCGCCGGTCACGTACTGGGCCAGCGACAGGCCGGGGTCGGCGTTCGGTTGGAGCACGTTGATCTGCGCCTGCTGCTCGCCCGCCTGGAACTGGGCGTCGAACTGCCCCCACGGCACCTGGGCCACGGTGGCGTTCAGTCCGGCCGCGGTGAGCTGGGCCGCCAGCGCGTTCGCGATCACCTCCTGGGTGCTCCCGGTCGGCGCGGAGATCGTGATCGTGCCGCCGCCCGCCGCCGTCACCAGGTCCTTGGCCGCCTGCGGGTTCTCCGGGTTCTGCTCGACCAGACCGTCGGAGTGACCCCACATGTCCTTCGGGTAGAGCTGGTCCGCGGGCTGGGCGTTGCCCGAGAACAGGCCCTGGACCAGGTCCTCCCGGTTGACCGCCTGGGCGACGGCGCGGCGGATCTCCGGCTTGGCCATGTCACCGAGGCGGATGTTCATCAGCAGCCCGCTCGCGCCGACGGTGTCCGCCGCGACGCCCGCGACCGCGCCCGAGCGGATCAGCCCGAGCGCCTCCGCCACCGGCGTCGATCCGGTGATCTGGGCGAGGTCGATCGCACCCGTGCGCACTCCGTTGAGCCGCGCGGAGTTGTCCGTCACGGTCTGCATGCGCAGCACCTTGACCAGACCCGCGGTGTCGTCCCAGTAGGAGGGGGCCCGTTCGTAGGCGATCTCGACGCCCGGCTGTGCCGACGTCAGGACGTAGGGCCCGGATCCGGAGTCACCCGGATCGGTCGCCAGCTTGCTCGCCCGCTCCGCGATCGCCTTCGGGCTGACCATCATCCCGGCGTTGAGGGCGAAGGTGGCGGGCAGCGAGGCGCCCTGTCCCGGCTGGAGCCGGAGGCGGACCGTGGTCGGGTCGACGACGTCGACCCCGGTGATCGCCGACAACCGGCCGGCGATGGTGCTGCCCTGCAGGGTCTTGCCCCGCTCGATGTTGACCTTGACGGCGTTCGCGTCGAACGGGGTCCCGTCGTGGAAGGTGACGTCGTCGCGGAGCTTCAGCTCGAGGTACCCGCCATCGGGGGCGAAGGTCCACGAGGTGGCCAGCATCGGCTGGACCTGCAGCGTCGGGTCCACCTTCGTCAGGCTGTCGTAGATCGGGGCCATGAAGCTGTTCTGACCGATGTTGTTCGACAGCGCCGGGTCCAGGATCGTCGACGGTGACGGCGACGCGACCACCAGGGTCGCGTCCCGGTTGAGCTGACCGTTCGCTCCTCCGGACGCGTCGCCACCGCCTCTCGCGGCTCCGCCTGCACACCCGGCCAGGGCGAACGCCGCGGCGGCGACCAGCGCGGCGACCTGGACCGTGCGGGACCTGCGGGCTCCTCGTCGAGCCATGGATCTCACCCTCCTACGGATCTACGGGGTGCGTGACGCCCCGGCGACGACGCGCGCCGGGGTACCGGCACCGGGATTGCGGCGATCAGTTCCTGGGTGTACGGGTGCTTCGGGTCGCCGTAGACGTCGTCGATCGTCCCCTCCTCGACGATCTCGCCCCGGCGCATCACCAGCACTCGGTCGGCCACGACCTCGACCAGCGAGAGGTCGTGGGAGATGAACACGTAGGTCAGGCCGAGCTCCCGGCGCAGCTCACCCATCAGGTTGAGCACCTGCGCCTGCACCGAGACGTCGAGTGCCGCGACCGGCTCGTCGCAGACGAGCAGCCGGGGGCGCAGGGTCAGGGCACGGGCGATCGCGACGCGTTGCAGCTGCCCGCCGGACAGCTCGCCGGGGAAGCGCTCGGTGTACGAGGCGGGCACGCCCACCCGGTCGAGCAGCTCGCGCGTCGTGCGCCTGCGCTCCTGCGCCGGGGTGCCGAAGTGCACCAGCAGCGGCTCGCCGACCGACTCGCCGATCGACACCCGCGGGTTCAGCGAACCGAACGGATCCTGGAAGATCATCTGGGCGTTCGTGCGCATGGCGCGCAACGCCTCGCCGCGCAACGCCCGCACGTCGGTCCCGTCGAGCACGATGCTCCCGGAGTCGGGTTCGACGAGCCGCAGCACCAGCCGCCCGACGGTCGACTTCCCCGCGCCCGACTCGCCCACGATCGCCAGACACCGGCCCGCGGCGACGTCGAACGACACGTCCTTGACGGCCGCGACGCCGGGCCCGCGCCGACCGAGCCGCGTCCGCCGTCCGGGGAACGCCTTGCGCAGACCCTTGACCTGCAGCAGCGGGCCCTCGGCTGCCGACCCCCGCGCGACGGTCGACCCCGTGGTCATTCCGCCCCTACCCCCGTCAGCGGCAGCTCGCCGTGGCGGAGGCACCGCGTCTCGTGCCCTCCCGTGTCGACCAAGGGCGGCGGCGCGATGTCACACCGGTCCGGGACGGCGTGCGCGCACCGCGGTCCGAAGTGGCATCCGACCGGCCACGCCCCGGGGGTCGGGACCGAACCCGGGGTGGCGCGGAGGTCCCGCCCGGAACCCTTGCGCGGTATCGAGGCGAGCAGCGCGGCGGTGTAGGGATGGACCGGGTCGAGGAAGACCGACTCGGCCGTCCCCTGTTCGACGACCTCGCCCGCGTACATCACCGCGACCGAGTCGCACATCTCGGCGATCACGGCGAGGTCGTGCGACACGAACACCATTCCGACGCCGATCTCCTCCTGGAGGTCGGAGAGCAGTGCCAGGACGTGTCGCTGGACCGTGACGTCGAGCGCGGTGGTCGGCTCGTCGGCGATCACGACCCGGGGCTCGCAGGCCACCGCGATCGCGATCACGACCCGCTGGCACATCCCGCCGCTGAGCATGTGCGGGTAGTCCTTCGCCCGCCGTGCCGGTTCCGGGATGCGGACCATCTCCAGCAGCTCGACCGCCCGCGCCCAGGCCCGCTTGCGGGACAGCCCGAGATGGCGTCGCAGGGTCTCGGCGATCTGCTCGCCGACCGTGAAGGCCGGGTTCAGGCTGCGCATCGGCTGCTGGAAGATCATGCCGAGCTGCCTGCCGCGCACCTGCCGCAGGTCCTCCGCACTCATGCCCACGAGCTCGGTGCCCGCCAGCCGGATCGACCCCGCCGCGATGCGGCCGCCGGTGGCGCCGGTGAGCCCCAGCAGCGCCATCGCGGAGACCGTCTTGCCCGACCCCGACTCGCCGACCAGCCCGAGGGTCCGCCCGGCGGCGACGTCGAACGACACGTCCCGGACCACGGGCGTCCAGCGTTCGTCGACGCGGAACTCGACGGTCAGGTCGCGCACCTGCAGGAGCACCTCCGTGGCGTCCACTCCGGATGGTGACCCGACCGAGGAGCCCTCGGGCACCGCAACAGATCGCGAACCCACCACTTCGCCACCTTCGTCCACACTGACCAAGCGCTTGACTGGCTAGCGGGACTCTTCCAGCACACCTCCCCCGCCGTCAACGGCCACGTGGCGCCGGCCGCGGGAGCTACTCGGCGGCGTCAGCCCAGCCGGGCCGCGATCCGTGCGTAGAGGGTGCGGTCGGCCCGCGGGCCGCCGGGGGTGTCCACGCCGTACCGCTCGATCTCCGCGTCGAGGTCCAGCGGGCGCGTGGGGGGCACCCCCGGCCAGAGCTCCTCCTCGACGAGGTGGTCCGGCACCAGCCAGGTCACCTCGAACTCCAGCCCGTCCGGGTCCCGGGCGTAGAGCGCCTTGGTGGCGGCGTGGTTCGCGGCGCCGGTCAGCGCGCCCGCGCCGGCGAGGCGGTCCCGCAGCTCGGCGAACTCGCGCAGCGTGGCCACCTCCCAGGCGAGGTGGTAGAGCCCGATCCCGCCCGGTGCCTGCCGGACGGGGGACGAGGCCTGGAACAGTCCGAGGTCGTGGTCGTTCGCCGAGGCGCCGCCCCGGAGGAACGCGCCGCCCTGGAACTCCGCGATCCGCTCGAACCCGAGGACCTCGGTGTAGAACTCCACACTGCGCGGCACGTCCGCCACGAACAGCACGGCGTGGTTCAGACTGCGCACCGCCATGGACCCTCCCCCGGTCTTGTCGCTACCGTCGACCGTAGAGGTCCCCGGCCGCGCGACCGTTCGACGTCCCGATGAGCGGGAGCGAGACCAGCCCCACGCTCGGTTGACCAAGCGCTTGATTCGTCGCATGCTGGGGGCAGCGTTCTGAGGAGGTCAGTGGTGTCCGAGGCGTACCTGGTCGAAGCGGTCCGTTCCCCCGTCGGCAGACGAGGCGGTGGGCTGAGCGGCGTCCATCCCGCCGACCTGGGTGCGGCCGTGCTGACCGCACTGGTGGAACGGTCCGGCATCGACCCGGCCGCCGTGGACGACGTGATCTTCGGCTGTGTCGACACCGTCGGCCCGCAGGCGGGCGACGTGGCACGCACCTGCTGGCTGGCCGCGGGCCTGCCCGACGAGGTGCCCGGCGTCACGGTCGACCGCCAGTGCGGCTCGTCCCAGCAGGCGGTCCACTTCGCGGCGCAGGCCGTGCTGAGCGGCACGGCGGACCTGGTGGTCGCGGGCGGCGTGCAGAACATGAGCGCCATCCCGATCAGCTCGGCGATGACCCTGGCACAGCCGCTCGGCTTCCCCGACCCGTTCTCCGGGTCCGTCGGCTGGCGCAAGCGCTACGGCGACCAGGAGGTCAACCAGATCCGCTCGGCCGAGATGATCGCCGAGAAGTGGGGTCTGTCCCGCGAGGACATGGAGGCCTTCGCCGTCTCCTCGCACGAGAAGGCGCTGCGGGCCCGCGCCGAGGGCCGGTTCGACCGCGAGATCGTGGCCGTCGAGGGCGTCACCGCGGACGAGGGCCCGCGCGAGCCGAACCTGGAGAAGATCCGCTCGCTCAAGCCCGTCCGCGAGGGCGGGTTCGTCACCGCCGCGGTGTCCAGCCAGATCTCCGACGGCGCGGCAGCCCTCCTGGTGGCGTCCGAGGCGGCCGTGCGCACCCACGGCCTCACCCCCCGCGCCCGCATCCACCACCTGTCGGTGCGCGGCGCCGACCCGGTCTGGATGCTCACCGCGCCGATCCCCGCCACCGCTCACGCCCTGAAGAAGGCGGGCATGAGCATCGACGACATCGACCTGTTCGAGGTCAACGAGGCGTTCGCGTCCATCCCGCAGGCGTGGCTGCAGGAGTCGAAGGCCGACCCGGACAAACTGAACGTCAACGGCGGCGCGATCGCGCTGGGTCACCCGCTCGGCGCCACCGGCGCCCGCCTGATGACGAGCATGCTGCACGAGCTCGAGCGCACCGGCGGCCGCTACGGCCTGCAGACCATGTGTGAGGGCGGCGGCCAGGCCAACGTCACGATCATCGAGCGCCTGGGCTGACCGTGCAGGACGCGCAGAACCCCTGGGATCTCAAGGGCCGCTCCGTGCTGGTCACCGGCGGTGGGCGCGGGATCGGCCGGGTCATCGCGACCCGGTTCCTCGCGGGCGGCGCGGACGTGGTCGTCTGTGGCCGCACCGAGCCGGACTCGCTGCCGGAGGCGGGCGGCCGGGTGGCCGGGTTCGTTCCCGCCGACCTCCGCGAGGCGGACCAGGCCGCCGCCGCGGTGCGCGCCACCGCCGATCGCCTCGGCGGGCTGGACGTGCTGGTCAACAACGCCGGGGGCTCCCCCGCCGCCGACGCGGCCACCATGTCACCCCGGTTCTTCGACCGGATCCTCGCACTGAACCTGCACGCGGCGTTCTACGCGGCCCAGGCCGCGAACGCCGTCATGCAGGGGCAGGGCGCGGGCTCCATCATCAACATCGGCAGCATCAGCGGGCAGGACCCGAGCCCCGGCACCGCGGCGTACTCGGTCGCGAAGGCGGGGCTGCTGATGATGACCAGGGCGCTGGCCCTGGAGTGGGGTCCGGTCGTCCGGGTCAACCACGTGACCGTCGGCCAGGTCGCCACGGAGGGCATGGTGGACTGGTACGCCTCCGAGGCCGAGAGCGGCGAGGCCGTGCTCGCCCGGCTGGAGCGCACGATCCCGGCGGGCCGCATGTCCACCCCCGAGGACGTCGCGTCGGCCTGCCTCTACCTCACCTCGCCGCTGGCGGACTACGTCAGCGGCGCCGACCTCGCGGTGAGCGGCGGCGGGGAGTTCCCCGCCCGCTTCACGGCCACGCTCCCTCCGGAGGACCGACGGTGACCGACGAGCCGCAGCTGGGTACCGCCCGCGTGAAGCGCGGGATGGCGGAGATGCTCAAGGGTGGTGTGATCATGGACGTGGTCACGCCGGAGCAGGCGAAGATCGCCGAGGACGCGGGTGCGGTGGCCGTCATGGCCCTCGAGCGGGTCCCCGCGGACATCCGGGCGCAGGGCGGCGTGGCGCGGATGTCGGATCCGGACATGATCTCGGGGATCATCGAGGCGGTGTCGATCCCGGTGATGGCCAAGGCGCGGATCGGGCACTTCGTCGAGGCGCAGGTGCTGCAGTCCCTCGGTGTGGACTATGTCGACGAGTCCGAGGTCCTCACCCCGGCCGACGAGGCGCACCACATCGACAAGTGGGCCTTCACCGTGCCCTTCGTCTGCGGTGCGACGAACCTGGGTGAGGCGTTGCGGCGGATCTCCGAGGGCGCGGCGATGATCCGGTCGAAGGGTGAGGCGGGCACCGGGAACGTGGTCGAGGCGACCCGGCACATGCGGGCGATGCGGTCGGAGATCAAGCGTCTGGGCACGTTGGACGAGGCGGAGCTGTTCGTCGCGGCCAAGGAGCTGCGGGCGCCGGTGCAGCTCGTCGCCGAGGTCGCGGCGGCCGGGAAGCTGCCGGTCACGCTGTTCACCGCCGGCGGCATCGCCACCCCGGCGGATGCGGCGATGATGATGCAGCTGGGCGCCGAGGGCGTGTTCGTGGGGTCGGGCATCTTCAAGTCCGGTGACCCGGCGCAGCGCGCGGCGGCGATCGTCAAGGCCACCACGATGTTCGACGACGCGGACGTGATCGCCAAGGTCTCCCGCGGGCTCGGTGAGGCGATGGTCGGCATCGACATCCCGGACCTGCCCGCCGCGCAGCGGTACGCCCAGCGCGGCTGGTAACGCCTTCGGACGCCGCGGACGAGCCGCGAGTCACCGCCGCCGGTAGCTGGGCCAGCCCGTCCCACCCACGTCGTGTCCCTCGCCCCGGCGCGAGTAGCTCAGCGCATAGGCGATCTTGTGAGCCGTCGCGCGGACCGGCGCGACCATGCGCTCCAACGGGATCCGGCTGATCGGCCCGCTCACCGAGATCGCGGCCGCGAAGGAGCCGGGGGTGCCGATGGGTGCGCCCACGCAGCCGATCCCGCGCACGGACTCCTCCCGGTCGAACGCGATCCCGCGCTCGCGCACCCGGTCCAGCTCGGTCCGCAGCCGGGGTGCGCTGCCGATGCTCACCGAGGTGGGGGTCGGCATCGGGCCGTCGAGGACGCGGGCGACCGTGGCCTCGTCGGCGAACGCCAGCATCGCCTTGCCCGCCCCGGTGCAGGTCGCGGGGGCTCGGCCGCCGACCCGGCTGGGCACCCGCATGGCCACGCTGCCGCCGACCTTCTCCAGGTAGACGATGTCCGGCCCGTCGAGCACGGCGAGATGGACCACGAGCCCGGTCTGGGTGTGCAGCTCGTGCAGGTGTGCGGCGGCCGCGGCCCGCAGCTCGTGCTGGTGCGCCGCGAGCGTGCCGAGCTCCAGCATCCGGAGACCGAGGTGGTAGGTGAAGCCCTCCCGGCGCATCCACCGGATGCGCACGAGGTGCTCCAGGATCCGGTGGGTGGACGAGCGCGGCAGGTTCGTGCGGGACACCACCTGCGCCAGCGTCAGGCCGCCGGGCGCGGTGAACACGTCGAGGATCTCGACCACCCGGTCCAACATGGACGCGGGGCTGCGCTGCTCCGGGGGTTGCTCGGTGGTCGTCATGGTGACTCCCTGCGGAGAGGTGCGGGGACCGTGACCGTAGACACGCTGCCGGCGCCGGGGCCATGCGATCTCCCGCTGAGCGGGAGATCGCAACGGGCCCGCGCCGCCTCCCCGGCGGTCTGGCGGTGGGTCGGGGCTTCGACTGCATCCGTGAGGCGCGACGACCGGGCTATGGCGGGCCTACGACGTCGGGCCCTGCGGTGAGCCGCATCAGCTCGATGCGCACGCCGTCCGGATCGGCCCCGTGGTGCAGCTCGACCTGCGGCGTCGTCACGTGGGCCTCCTCGACGAAGTACCCGCCCCGCTCCTCCAGTGCGGCGATCACCGCGCGCGGTTCGTCGGCCCAGAAGGCCAGGTGGGTCGGACCGATCCGGTTGAGCGGCCTGCGCTCCCGCGGGCCCGCGGCGGGCGGGGTGAGGACACGCAACAGCTCGAGGCGGTTCCCCCGGGCGTCCTCGAGGAAGCGGACGCGCATGGTCAGCCCCGGGGTCTCCGTCTGGGTCGACATCCACTCGGTGGGGGTGGTGAAGTCCCGCTCGGCGGCCACGGTGAAGCCGAGCGCGGCGTAGAAGTGGCTGCAGGCATCCAGGTCGGACACCCGGATCCCGCTGTGCAAGAAGCCTTCTCGGCCTCCGGGCCTGCACACCAGGTGGATGCGGACCCCGTCGGGATCCGTGCAGTACTGCATCGTCGCGTCGTCCCGGCGCACCCTGGTGTGCCGCAGGTCCAGGCCTCCGGCCGCGGTGATCCGGGCGCAGGCGGCGTCGAGATCGGCCACCGCGAAGGCGAGGTGGAAGAGCCCGTAGCCGGTGAACGGGGGTCGCTCCCCGCCGCCGGTGGCGAGCGGGGAGCGGAAGTGCAGGAGCTCGATCGTGGGCCCGTCGGGCAGGCTCAGCATCGGGGCGGCGACCTCCACCCCGGGCAGCTGCATGGTGCGATCCATGTCCGGACCGGAGAGCACCCCGGGGTCCGCGGCGTCGGCGAACCCCAGGGCGTCCCGGTAGAACCGCCGCGACCGCTCGAGGTCGCGCACGCAGATCCCGCGGTGGGACAGCCGGATCACGCGCCCGTCCCCACACCGACCCGGGTGGCGACGTGGCTGCCCGCCCGGCGTCCGGAGAACACGCAGTCCGCCAGGGACAGCCCGCTCACGTACGACAGCGAGCACACTCCGACGGCGTCCCGGCCTGCCGCGTAGAGCCCGGCCACTCGGCTCCCGTCCGGGCGCACGACCTCGCCGGTCTCCTCGTCGACGACGAGCCCGCCGAGCGTCATGAAGTTCATCCCGGCGTAGGGGAAGGGCACCAGGTGGTAGGGCCCGGTCGCCGGTCTGCAGGCGAACTCCGCGGCCTTGCCGAGGGGGTCGGTGTCCGCGGCGAGGTACTCGGCGACCGTCGCCTGCAGCCCCTCCGGGTCGATCCCCGCGGCGGTGGCCGCCTCGGCGAGCGTGTCCCCGGAGCGGAGGTCGTCGTTCAGCCGGGTCCGCACCCAGTCCGCCATCTGGCCCGGCGGCAGCTCGGTCTCCACCTCGGGGCGGATCCGCGCGAGCAGCGGATCGTCGACGAGCAGCCAGGACAGGCCCGCGTGCTCCTCGACGACGTGCCTGCCGATCGTGGCGCCGTAGAGCGTCTCGTCGCAGACCCGGCGACCGGACGGCCCCACGAGCAGCCCGCGGACCATCGACGTCGGCGGGGTCACGAAGATCCACGCCGCCGTGCTGGACAGGTGGGCGACGTCCCCGCCCGCGGCGATGCCGAGCGCGATCCCGGTGCCGGTGTTCGTCGGCACGCCCTGCGGGTTGCCCGGCAGGTAGGCGGGGGCGTGCCGGGTGACGAGCTCGCGGGAGAACTGGAACCCCCCGGTGGCCAGCACGATGCCGGCGCGGGCGGCGAAGGTCGCCTGCCCCGCCCCGGGCGGCTCGACCCGCAGCCGGGGCACGCCCCCGGCCGGGTCCGGCTCCAGCCCGACGGCGCGATGTCGGCGCAGGATCCGCACGCCGCGCTCCTCGGCGGCCGCGATCAGCCGCTCCAGCAGCACGTACCCCGTCATGCCCTCGCCGACGGGCCGGTGGCTGCGCGGGACGGGCGGCGTGACCTCCGCGAACGCCGACGCCTGCTCGTTGCCGGAGTAGTGCAGGTGCGTCCCGGGGACCGGGTAGGAGGTCTTGACCGGGCACAGCGTCCCGTCGAACGGCACGCCGTGGGCCTCCAGCCACTCCAGGTTCGCCACGCTGGTCTCGCAGAACCGGCGCAGTGTCTCGGGAGAGACCGCGCCTCGCGTCTCGCGCTCCAGGTAGGCATACATGCCCTCGGGGGTGTCCGCGAACCCGGCCTCGGCCTGGTGCCGGGTGCCGCCGCCGAGGTAGAGCTGGCCGCCGGAGTCCGCGCCGGCGCCGCCGCCGTCGAGCGCCTCGACCACGGTGACGGACAGCCCCGACTCCACGGCCTCCAGCGCGGCACAGACCCCGGCCAGGCCCAGCCCCAGGACGATCAGGTCCGGTTCGGTCACGCGCCCGTTCCCCCCGGGGCGGGCGGCGGGGTGAAGCGGTGGCCCCAGAACGCGCCCTCGGTGATGTCGTAGCTCGGCGGGTTGCCGGCGACCCGGTCCCCGTCGTAGCCGAACTCGACGGCGTGCAGGTCCGGCGACCACACGTAGAACGACACCATGTGATCGTTGGTGTGCCTGCCCAGCGACTGCATCATCGGGACGTCGTGGGTGTACGCGCGGTCCAGGGCGCGGCCGACGTCGTCGAGCGTGCCGCCCTCCACCATGAAGTGCAGCAGGCCGGGGGCGGCCGCGGGGGCCAGGCCGAGGGTGTGCTGGCGGGCGTTGCAGCCCAGGAAGTACAGGGTGCCCGCCGGCGTCTCGGTCGTGTTGCGCTCGGCGAACCCGAGGAGGTCGACGTAGAAGGCGTACGCGGCCTCGATGTCGGTCACGTTGAGGATCACGTGGCCCATCCCGAGGTCCCCGGTCACGAACGCGGAGACCCCGGGGGTCTGGGGGACCGAGTGGTCGAACCGCGGTCCGTAGAACAGCTCGACGGGGTTGCCACCGGGGTCGCTGACGGCGGCGAACCCGGCGACCCGGCGGGCGTCGGCCTCCTCCTTGCCGCCGCGGGTCACCGTGTGCCCGGCCCCTTCCAGGCGCTCGATCAGCACGTCGAGGGCACGGGCGTTCGTGACCTGGAAGCCCACGGCCTGCAGACCCGGGGCCGGTGCCGGGACCAGCGCGATGCGGTGGTGGAACTCGTCGAGCCGGTAGTGCAGCGCACCCTCGGTGGGGCCCTCGACCTGCTGCAGGCCGAGGAAGTCCCCGACGAAGACGCTCCAGCGGTCGGGATCGGTGATGCCGATGCGGAGATAACCGAGCGAGTGGATGGTCATGATCGCCTCTCAGTAGGCACCGATGATGCTGGGCAGCAAGGCGTCGCCCGCGATGAGGTAGCGGCCGTACACCGGGTAGGCGCCGTCGGGCAGGTTCATGGCGTGGTGCTCGCCTGCGTGCACGTCCCGCCAGAGCTGCTGCAGCAGGGACGCGGTCTTGATCGACCGCGGGCCGCCGCTCTGGTAGGCGCGGTCGACCGCCTGGACCGCGAGCTCCACCGCGACCATGTGGTCGCGCTTGCCGCGCATCCGCTGGGCCAGCGTGGGTTCACCGCCTGCGCAGGCGGTCGCGTAGAGATCGCCGAGGTTGCGCAGCAGGAGGTCCCGGGCCAGGTCGACCTGCCCCGAGGCCTGCGCGAACCGGGTCAGGGTGAGGTCACCGGGCATCAGCATCGGGTTGGCCGCGACCTTGTCCCGGTGCACCTGCAGCGCCTCGTCGAGCGCGGCCGAGGCCATGCCCACCAGCGGGACCACGACCGAGTTCAGCAGCACCCCGAACCAGGGCATGTTGAACAGCGGACCCGGGTTGACCTCCTTGCCTGGGACGTTGCGCTCCAAGGTGTCCGACACGTTCAACGAGCGGTGGTCGGGTACGAGCTGTTCGGTCACCACGATGTCGTTGCTGCCCGTGCCGACCAGCCCCGAGGCGTGCCAGACGTCGACGATCTCGTAGTCGTCCCGGGGCAGCAGGAAGTGCCGGTACTCCGGTGGCCCGCCCGCGCCGTCGTCCACCAGCCCGCCGACCATCACCCAGTCGCAGTAGTCGCTGCCCGACGAGAAGCTCCAGCGTCCACTGAGGACATGGCCGCCCTTGACCCGGCGCGCGGTGCCCGCAGGCCCGTACGACGAGCTGATCCAGGTGTCCGGGTCCTCGCCGAAGACCTCGCGCTGGGCCCGGTCGTCGAACAGCCCGATGTGCCAGGAGTGCACCCCGACGACGCCGGTCACCCATCCCGCGCTGCTCGAGGCCTTCGAGATCAGGTGCATCGCCTCGTTGAAGACCTGCGGATCGGCCTCGTACCCGCCGTAGCGGGCGGGCTGGATGATCCGCATGACGCCGATCTCCCGGAACCGCTTGACGACCTCCGGTGACAACCGGCGCAGCTCCGCCGAGTCGGCTTCCAGGCGGCGCAGCTCGGCCGAGTAGTCGGCGAGCTCGTCGAGGACGGGGTGGGTGGGATACATGGCGCGACCTTTCGTGGGAGAAGGAGTCACGGGACGAGGAGGAGCTCGCGCACCGCGGCCCGACGGGCTCGCTGCGCCTCGCCGGGGCCGAGTGCCCCCGAGGGGGCGAGGCGTGCCGGTCGGCGACCGGCGTCCGGCGCGGCGCGGCGCGGGCCACCGCCAGGTGGGGCGTCGCGTCCTCCCGGCCCCACCTGACCCAGGTGTGGTGGGGAACCCGGTGCGGGAGGGCCCACCCCGCACGGTCGCGGCACGCGGTCGGGATCCCCGGAGCCGGACATCCCGCCCGTTCTCGGTGTCGTCGTCGTCGACGTCGTCATCGGCGTCCGCGCCCTTCGTCGAGACCTGCCGCCCGCTCGGCACCGACGCTAGGAGCGGCCGGGAGCGTCGGGCCATCGTGATTCCCGCTGAGCGGGAGAACCCGCAGGCTCGGCTCCGCCTCCCGATGTGCGGGATGACCCGTCGAGTCCGCGGGTGGCGCGCAGGTACAACGAGCCGAGACCACCGGGAGATCGACGGCCCGGCAGGCCCGCTGCGGCTGCGGGTCTACCACCCCGGCGGTGACGGTCCACAGCCCGTGCTGCTGTGGTGTCACGGCGGAGGTTCGTGCTCGGCGGGCTCGACCACACGGACGGGCGCGACGACGCCGAGGCGTCGCCCTCCCGGTCGACGCCGGGTTCGCCGTGCTCTGACCCGGTGACCCGCAGACACCCGTTGACCGGCGGCGGTACCGGATCTACGCTTCACGTCACCTAGCAAGCGCTTGGTCGATGGAGTGCGCCGTCCGGGCGCGGTCCCGCAATCGCTCACAGTGACGTGGAGGGGTTCATGGTCGCTCAGGAACCGGTGCCGGTGGACACGGTGACCCAGGATGCGAGCACGCGCGACGTCCGCAAGGTCGCCTTCTCCGGCCTGCTCGGAACCGTGATCGAGTACTACGACTTCCTGCTGTACAGCACGATGGCCGCGCTCGTGTTCGGGACGGTCTTCTTCCCTGCCGGGGACGGCTCGGTGTCCACCGTCGCGGCGTTCGGCACGCTCGCGGCGGGATACGTGGCCCGCCCGCTCGGCGGGATCGTGTTCGGCCACTTCGGCGACCGGCTCGGCCGCAAGTCGATGCTGGTGCTGAGCATGATCCTGATGGGCGTGGCCAGCGTGCTGATCGGCGTGCTGCCGGGCTACGCCACGATCGGCGTGGCCGCGCCGATCCTGCTCGTCACGCTGCGCGCGATCCAGGGTGTCGCGGTCGGCGGCGAGTACGGCGGCGCCGCGCTCATGGTGATCGAGCACGCGAGCGCCAAGCGCCGCGGCGCGTGGGTGGGCATCGTGCTGATGGGCACGCCGCTCGGTGGGCTGCTCGCCACCCTCGCCGTCACCCTCGCCACCACGACGCTGCCGCAGGACGCCTTCCTGTCCTGGGGCTGGCGGATCCCGTTCCTGATCAGCGCCCTGCTGCTGGGCATCGGGCTGTACGTGCGGCTCAGCGTGGCGGAGAGCCCGGTCTTCCAGGCCGCCGTCGACGAGGCCGACGCGCGCAAGGCCGACGCCGCGCCCGCCGTCGAGCTGCTCCGCAAGCCGGGCAGGCTGCTTCTCGGCTGCGCGGCGGGCATCGGCCCGTTCGCGCTCACCGCGCTGCTCAGCTCGCACATGATCGCCTACGCGGGCCAGCTGGGCTATGCCATCCCGTCGGTCATGCAGCTCATGCTCATCATCACCGCCGTGTCGCTGGTCGCGATCCCCGCCTTCGCGGCGCTGTCGGACCGGATCGGGCGGCGCCGCATGGTGCTGATCGGCGCGGTCGGCGCCATCCTGTACGCCTTCCCGCTCTACGCGGCCGTGACCAGCGGATCCTTCCTCCTGCTGGCGCTCGGGATGGTCGGCGGACAGATCCTGCAGAACATGATGTTCTCGCCCCTGGCGCCGCTGCTGTCGGAGATGTTCAGCACCCGCGTCCGCTACAGCGGGGTGTCGATCGCCTACCAGACGGCCAGCCTGATCGGCGCCGGCTTCACCCCGATGATCGCCGCCGCGCTGGTGGCCGCGACCGACGGGTCGAGCGTGCCGCTGAGCATCATCGTGATCGTCGGCGCGGTGCTGACCCTGGTCGCGGTCCTGACGGTGGGCGAGACCCGGGGGCGTGATCTCACCGCGCAAGGCGGGGACACCTGATCGGACGACCCGAAGCGCCCCGACGCCGTCGGCGCATTCTCCACTGGGAAGGATCACCCATGACCGCCTCATCGGCCCCTGCTCGTCATCCCATGGTCCCGGTCGCCCCACCGGAGATCATCCCCGACGTCTTCACCTCCGACGAGGTGAAGACGCTCTTCGGGGTGGTCACGCAGAACGCTCCGTGGCGGCTGGTCGCCGCGCACCACTTCGCCTCGACCGAGGAGTACCTGGCCATCGCGGGCCCTGCCGCGCTCAAGCCGGGTGCCGTGCTGTCGGACTTCGTCGCGCCCGTCTTCCGCGGCTACCTCGCGAAGGAGGGAGTCCTCTACCACCCCGAGCTGCACGACATCTACTTCAGCAGGAAGCTGCTCGAGCTCGCCATGAGCATGCACGGGGCCGCCTACGGGTTCGCCCACCACATGCTGTTCAACCTCAGCGTTCCCTCGCGCAGCTTCGACGCAGGCCACTTCGACGGTCGCAACTGGCGGGGCATGACCTCGGTGAACACGCCTGTGTGGCTCATGGGCGTGATGGCCAAGTCCGGCCTCTTCGACCCGTGGGAGGTGAAGACCGCCCAGGTCATCACCTACTTCTACGACTCCGATCTCGACGGCGGCTTCACCTACTGGCCGGACGGCCCCGACGCCGCGCCCGCCCGGATCCCGGCCCCCTTCTGGAACACCGGGCTGCTGTCCGACAACTCGCGGATGTACCACCGCCGCGAGGGCAACGGCCCGCGGGACCGCCGCGACCTGCCCGAGCTGAGGCTGGAGTCCACTCTGCACCGCGTCGACGACGAGTGGTCGGTGCGCAACGGGGACACCGAGATCCGCCGCTGCGTCGATGCCGAGACACGCAGCCTGTTCCACTACACCGCGCTCCTGTTCGACGACCGCGCCGACGCCGACCGCTACCTCGACCACACCGACGACCTCACGGCGAGCCAGGTGTTCGACATGCTGGGGGACGACCTCACCCGCCGCGGCGTCGAGTTCTGCTTCCCCGAGGACCCGCTGACCGATCCCGAGTTCATCGGCCTGCTCAGCCGGACCTACGCGATGGCACCGCGGGAGTACCCGGCCGAGGCCCCGCTCGACGTCCGCTGACCTCGGCAGGCGTCGGCAGGCGTCGGCCGGGCCCCTCGAGCTCCTCGGCCGCCGGGCGGGACGTCGCCCGGCGGCCGAGGGGTTCGAGGCGCTGCGGGCACGGGCTACGGGATCGCCACCCCCGCACCGCCCGCCCGCACGATCAGGCGTGCGCGTCGCGTGCCGCGGAGTCCGGCACCGCGGGCCCCAGCGGCGGGTAGAGGCCCAACGCCACCAGACCCGCGGCCGCCTCGGCCACGATCGGCCCGCGTGGCTGCCCGCTGAGCCGCTCGGCCACCGCGTCCCCGCCTGCGGGGGCGGTCACCCGGACCGGGCCGTCGGCGAGATGGGCCAGGCCGTCGAGGGCGACCGCGCGCGGGTCGGCGGTGGTCGGCCCGAACGTCATCCCGCGGCGTTCCATCGCCGGGGTACGGGTGGCGCCGATGACCAGCTCGAGGACGTCGACACCGTAGGCGCCGAGCTCGTACCAGAGGCCCTCGGTGAACACCCGGCCGAAGGCCTTCACCGCGTTGTACACCGAGGTGTAGGGCGAGCCGTAGTAGCCGGCGAGCGAGCCGACGGAGAGGATCCCGCCGCGGCCACGCTGGCGCATCGGTCCCGCGAAGTGGTGCACCAGCGCCAGCCGCGCGGTGAGGTTGAGGTCCACCACCTGCTGGAACCGGCCGAGATCGCCGACCGCGAACTGCTCGCCGTAGGCGTTCGCGCCCGCGTTGAGGATCAGCAGCCCGATCTCGAGACCCTCGGTGGCCGCCGCGATCGCCGCGGGAGCGCCCGCGTCGAACAGGTCCGCGGACAGCGAGCGGACCTCGCGCCCGGCGGCCCGCACCTGCTCCGCGGTCGCGGCCAAGGGCTCCGGCTTGCGGCCCACCAGGACCAGGTCGAAGCCGTCGGCGGCGAGCTGCTCGGCGAAGGCCGCGCCCACCCCCTCCGAGCCCCCGACGACGAGGGCCCACGGGCCGTGGCGTTCGAGATCCACCATGATCACTCCCGACTGGACGTGGCAGGGGCAGGGCAGGCCGCGACGGGTGCGCGGCCGCTCAGTACTGTGTGGTGCCGAGGTCGACCGTCATCGCGTTCCCCGTGACGAAGCGCGACTCGTCGGAGGCGAGGAACAGCACGGCGTTCGCCTGGTCCTCCGGCTCGGTCGTCTCGGCGTCGAGCAGGGTCTGGTACATCCCGACCAGCCTCGGGTTGGCGGCGAACGCCTCGCCGTAGGCCGCCATTCCCGCGGGCGAGGTCATCTCGGTCCGTACCCCCGCGGGGTGCAGGGTGTTGACCCGGACGTTGTCCTTGGCCAGCTCCGCGGCGAAGACCCTCGCCAGCCCGAGGACGGCGTGCTTGCTCGCGACGTACGACGAGAGGAACGGCAGGCCCTTGAGCCCCGCTGCCGAGCTGGTCACGATGATCGAGCCGCCGCCGCGGGCGACCAGGTGCGGCGCGCCGACCATGAGGGTGTTCCAGGTGCCGAAGAGATTGACCTCCACCACCTCCCGGAAGTCCTGCTCCGTGACCTCGTGCCACTGCCCGGCGATCATGATCCCGGCGTTGGCGACCACGATGTCGAGGCCGCCGAGCTCGGCCACGGCGTCGTCGACGACCGCGCGCAGCCTCGCCAGGTCGCGGACGTCCGCGACCACGCTCACCGCACGGCGGTCCAGCTCCTCGACGGCCTTGACCGTCTCCCGCAGGTCGTCCTCGGTCGCAGGCAGGTAGGGCACTCCCGCGATCGGCGCACAGATGTCGACGAGGACGACGTCCGCGCCCTCCTGGGCCAACCGGACCGCGTGCGCCCGCCCCTGGCCCCGCGCCGCGCCGGTGACCAGCGCGATCTTGCCCTGGACCCGGCCGGTTCGCGAGGCCGTTCCGGTCGTGTCGCTCACCGGGCCTGCACCGGGCCCGGCCGAAGGGTCGAGATGTCGCCGCCGGCGTGGTTCACGTCGAAGTTCCTCCTCCGGATCGGTGTCCCTCCGGGGGTGCCGAACAGTCCGGAGGGCGGAGCGGTCCGGACCGCCCACACTCGCGCACGCTAGGAGCAGCGGGCCCAGGACGGCAGCCGACCCTCCCGGTGAGCGGGCGCATCGCCCCCGAGCGACGCTCCCGCATCGACCCGCGTCTCAGGCGAGCCCCGCGCGCTCGCGGACCAGCGCGCGGACCCACGGCCTGCCGCCGAACAGCAGGTCGGTCGAGGCGGCGCGCTTGAAGTAGCGGTGCGCCGGGTGCTCCCAGGTGAAACCGATGCCGCCGTGCAGCTGGATCGTCTCGCCCGCGACGGTGCGGAAGGCGTCGGCGCAGTAGGCCTTGGCCAGCGGACCGGAGACCGGGTCGACCGTGCCGTCCTGCCCCGCCGCCCACATCGCGTACCAGGCGGTGGAGGTGGCCGCCTCGACCAGCACGGCCAGGTCCGCGCACCGGTGCTGCAGGGCCTGGAACGTGCCGATGGGGCGCCCGAACTGCACCCGGGTCTTGAGGTACTCCACTGTGGTGTCGAGGCAGAAGCGGGCGGCGCCCGCGCTCTCCACGGCCACGGCGGCCAGCAGCAGGTCCACCGCGCGCGCGACGGCCGCCGCGTCCCCGATCCGGGCCGCCGCGGCGCCGGACAGCGTGATCCGCGCCTGCGGCCTGCTGCGGTCCAGGGTCGGCAGCGCGGTGACCTCGACGGTGGGCTCCCGCAGCGACACCAGCGCGAGGACCTCCACGCCGTCGAGCAGCGCGGGGGTGACGAGCAGGCCCAGGTGCGGGCCGTCGACCACGTTCTCGAGCGTGCCGGTCAGCCGGAGCCCGTCGCCGTCCGAGACCGCGGTCGGCGGCACGCCGCCCGGGGTCGCCAGCCCCGCGACGACCTCGCCCGCGGCGATGCCCGGCAACGCGGCGACGGCCGCCGCCGAGTCCGACCCGGACAACGCCAGCCCCGCCACGACGGTCTGCAGGTACGGCACCGGGGTGAGCGCACGGCCCAGCTCGGCCAGCACGATGCCCAGCTCGACGGTGCCCGCCCCGGCGCCGCCGTGCTCCTCCGGCACGGCGATCCCGGTCAGGCCCAGCTCGCCCGCCAGCTGCTTCCACACCGCCGAGCCGGGACCCTCGCCCTGCTCGCGGGCGAGCAGGTCCCGCACCATCGCCTGCAGGTCGCGCTGCTCGTCCGAGAAGGTGACGTCCATCAGGCGAGCCCCCTCGGCAGACCCAGCATCCGCTGGGCGATCACGTTGCGCTGCACCTCGTTCGAGCCGCCGTAGATCGTGTCCGAGCGGGTGAACAGGAACAGCTGTTGGGCGGGCGAGAGCTCGCCCTCCCCGAACCCGGCGGCCACCGTGCCCGCCGCGCCCTGCACGTCCACGGCCAGCTCGCCGAGGCGGCGGTGCCACGGCGCCCACATCAGCTTGGCGATGTTGGCCTCCGTGCCGGGCGTGGACCCGGCGGGCAGCCCGAGGGTCATCACAGCGGTGTGCCGCAGCACCTGCAGCTCCATCCAGGAGTCCAGCAGCCGCTCGGAGACGGCACCGTCCGCGGCCGCCCCCGTGGCCTTCGCGGTGGCCAGGACCTGCTCGTACTCGCGCGCGAAGCCCATCTGCTGGCCGAAGGTCGACACCCCGCGCTCGACGGCGAGGGTGCCCATCGCGACCTTCCACCCCTCCCCCGGCGCGCCGACGACGTCGGACGCGGCGGCCCGGGCGTCGTCGAAGAACACCTCGTTGAACTCGGAGGTGCCGGTGAGCTGCACGATCGGCCGCACGTCGACCCCGGGCTGGTCCATCGGCACGAGCAGGTAGGACAGCCCGCGGTGGCGCTGGGACCCCGGCTCGGTGCGGGCGATGACGAAGCACCAGTCCGCCTCGGTGGCCAGCGAGGTCCACACCTTCTGACCGTCGACGTGCCACTCGCCGTCGCGCAGCACCGCGCGGGTGGAGACGGCGGCGAGGTCCGAGCCCGCGCCGGGCTCGGAGTAGCCCTGACACCACAGCTCGGTGCCGGCCAGGATGCCGGGCAGGAAGCGGCGCTTCTGCTCGTCGGTCCCGAACATCAGCAGGGTGGGGCCCAGCAGCTGCTCGCCGATGTGCCCCACCCGCCCGGGTGCGCCTGCCCGCGCGTACTCCTCGTAGAAGATCACCTGACGTTCCCAGGACAGGCCGCGACCGCCGTCGGCCTCCGGCCAGCCGAGCCCGATCCAGCCGCCCTCGCCGAGCCTGCGCTCCCACGCCTTGCGCTCCTCGAGCAGCTCGTGCTCCCGCCCGGGCCCGCCGGTCCCCACCAGGTCGGCGAACTCCCCGGTCAGGGCGGCGCCGAGCCAGGCCGCCACCTCCCGGCGGAACTCCTCGTCCGCCTCGTCGAACCGCAGGTCCACCTCAGGCCCCGTACACCGGGGTCGGCGGCTCGGCCTCGCCGACCAGGTCCAGCACGGCCTTGCCCGCCTCGGCGACCTCGAACCGGCGGCCGATCTCGCGGCGGTGCCCGTAGCGCCAGCCGTCGGCCAGCCCGATCCGGTCGGCCTCGACCTCGAACACGAGCCCCGTGACCGAGCCCGCCTCCTCGGTCCCCAGCCACACGACCAGCGGCGACACGTTCTCCGGCGCCATCGCGTCGAACGCGGCGTCCTGGGTGGCCATCATGTCGGAGAACACGGCCGCGGTCATCGGTGTCCGGGCCGAGGGCGCGATGGCGTTGACCGTCACGCCGTAGCGGGCCAGCTCGGCGGACGCCACGGACGTCAGCCCGAGGACACCGGCCTTGGCCGCCGAGTAGTTGCCCTGCCCGACGCTGCCCATCAGGCCCGCGCCGGAGCTGGTGTTGATGATCCGCCCACTGACCGGGCGGCCCTCCTTGGCCTGTGCGCGCCAGTACGCGGCGGCGTGACGCAGCGGGCAGAAGTGGCCCTTGAGGTCCACTCGCAGCACGAGGTCCCACTCGGCCTCGCTCATGCCGACGAGCATGCGGTCCCGCACCAGGCCGGCGTTGTTGACCAGGGTGTGCAGGTCCCCGAAGGTCTCGACGGCGGTGCCGATCAGCTGCTCGGCGTAGGCCCAGTCCGAGACGTCCCCGGCCGAGGCGACCGCCGTGCCGCCTGCGGCGGTGATCTCCGCGGCGACGGTCTCCGCGGCCTCGCCCACGTCGTTGACGACGACGGAGAAGCCCTCAGCGGCGAACGCGTGGGCGTGGGCGCGGCCGAGCCCCTGCCCCGCCCCCGTGACGATGACGACCCGGCTCACTGGTCTCCTCCCTCGGCGCCGCGGCGGGAGTCCCGCATGCTGCGCGCGTCCTGCCCGGCGAGTGAGTCCCGCCCGACCTCGGCGTTGTGGGCGTGGGCGAAGTGGTGCAGCCCGAAGACGGAGTCCATCCCGCTGGACAGGCCCATCAGGTCCTCCGCCTGGTTGATCGCCTTCTTGGTCAGCGCCAGCCCGAAGCGCGGCATGGCGGCGATCCGCGTCGCCATCGACTCGGTGAACTCCGCCAGCTCGGCGCGCGGCACGACGTGGTTGACCATCCCCCACTGCTCGGCCCGCTGGGCGCTGACCCGCTCGCCGAGGTAGAGGAACTCCTTGGCCTGCCGGGTGCCCATCACCCAGGGGTGGGCGAAGTACTCGACGCCGGGGATGCCCATCCGCACCACGGGGTCGGCGAAGAAGGCGTCGTCGGAGGCCACGATGAAGTCGCAGATCCAGGCGAGCATCAGCCCGCCCGCGATGCAGGCGCCCTGGACCTGCGCGATCACCGGCTTGGGCAGCTCCCGCCACCGCTTGCACATGCCGAGGTAGACCTCGGACTCGCGGGCGTAGCGGTTCTCCCCGCCGGGGCGGCCCACGTGGTCCCACCACAGTCCGGCGCGCCGGTCGAAGGACTGGTCCACGTCCCGGCCCGGGGTGCCGATGTCGTGGCCCGCGCTGAAGTGCTTGCCCTCGCCGCGCAGCACGACCACCGACACGGCGTCGTCCGCGGCGGCCCGGTAGAAGGCGTCGTCGAGCGCGTAGGTCATCTTCGAGTTCTGCGCGTTGCGGAACTCCGGGCGGTTCATCGTGACGAACGCGATGCCGTCGGCGACCTCGTACCGGACGACCGGCTCGGCCGCCTCGTCCGGCGGGGCCGACTGGGCCGACTGGGCCGCTGCCGCGGGTTCGGTGGCGGTCATCGGGACTTCCTCTCGTCGAAACTCTCTAGGCGGGCAGGCCGAGCGCGTCGCCGTAGACGGCACGGTGCTCGCCCGCCGTGCCCCACGCGGCGGCCAGTGCCCAGGTGCGCTTGGCGTAGAGCTGCAGGTCGTACTCGTCGGTGTAGCCGATGGCGCCGTGGCACTGGATCGCGATGCGGGAGACCGCGTCCGCGGCGTCGGAGGCCAGCGCCTTGGCCAGCGCCACCGGCCGCACGGCAGCGGTGTCCGAGCCGGCACCCGCGTCGAGCGCCAGCCCGGCCGCCCGCACCGGCGGCTCGGCGAACCGGATGCCCAGCAGCGCGTCCGCCAGGTGGTGCTTGATCGCCTGGAAGCTGCCGATCGGCACCCCGAACTGCTGCCGGGTCCGCACGTAGTCGACGGTGATCGCCAACTGCCGCTCCCCCAGCCCGACGAGCTGGGCGGCGGCGCCCAGGGCCGCGCGAGCCCGGGCGAGGGCGACCTGTCCGACCTCGACGTCGAGCACGCTGCCGACTCCGGGGGCGGTGCGGGTCAGCGGCCGCGACCCGTCCACCGCGGCGACCGGCTCCCCGCCGAGCTCCGCGCGCTCCACGAGCCGGGCCTCGCCTGTGCCGAGGACGAGCGCGTGCGTCGCGACCGAGGCCCACGGGACGAGCTCGTCCTGCGGTGCGGCGGTCACCACGACCTCGCCGGACGCGATGCCCGCGAGCAGGTCCGCGCGGCCTGCCGCGGCCAGCAGGGGCACCGCGACCAGCGCGGTCTCCGCGATCGGCACGGGCACCGCGGCCCGCCCGGTCTCGACGAGCGCGGGCAGCAGGTCGCTGACGGCGAGCCCGAGCCCACCCGCGTCCTCGGCGACCAGCGCGCCCGGCAGGCCGAGCTCGGTCAGCGCCGCCCACAGCGCGGAGGCGGAGCTTGCAGAGCCGACCGTCGACGCGGCGGTCTCGTCCGGCTTCTCCCACGCCGCACGCACCACCGCGGGCGGGCAGCGGTCCGTGAGCAGCTCACGGGTCCCCTGCGCCAGCTCGCGCTGCAGCTCCGACGGGCTGAAGTCCACGGTCTACCTCCCCACCCGGGGCAGCCCGAGCACCCGCTCGGCCACGATCGTGCGCTGGATCTCGTTGGTGCCTGCGTAGATCGGTCCGGCGAGCGAGAACTGGAACCCGCGGCTCCAGGCCTCGTCCACGGCCGCGTCCGCCCCGCGCAGCGCCAGGGCGGTGCGGTGGGTGTGCACGTCGAGCTCGGACCAGAAGATCTTGTTGAGGCTGGACTCCGCACCCGCCTTCTCCCCCTTCACCAGGCCGCTGACCTGCGAGAGGGTGAACAGCTGGTAGGCCTCGGCGCGCATGGCCGCGTCGACCACGTCGTCGCGCAGCCGCCCGGACAGCGCCGCGGGCCGAGCCGCGGCGAGCTCGGCGAGCCTGCGGGTCGACTCCAGGAACCGTCCCGGGGAGCGCAGGGTGAGCCCGCGCTCGGAGCCGGTGGTGGCCATCGCGACCGACCAGCCCTTGCCGACCCCGCCGAGCACGGCGGAGTCGGGGACGAACGCGTCGTCGAAGAAGACCTCGGCGAAGCCCTCGTCGCCGTCGAGCCTGCCGAACCCGCGGACGGTCACGCCCTCGGTGTCCAGCGGCACGAGGAAGTAGGTCAGACCCTTGTGGCGCACCGACTCCGGGTCGGAGCGGAACAGCCCGAACAGGTGTGTGCAGAAGGCGCCGCGGGTGGTCCAGGTCTTCTGCCCGGACAGCCGCCAGCCACCCTCCACCTTGGACGCCCGGCTGCTCAGCCCGGCCAGGTCGCTGCCGGCGCCGGGCTCGGACCAGCCCTGACACCATAGGTCCTGCGCGGCGGCCATGCGCGGCAGCAGGGTGTCCTGCTGCTCCCGGGTGCCGAACTCGAACAGCGTCGGCGCCAGGAGGAAGATGCCGTTCTGGGTGACCCGCTGCGGGGCCCCCGCCCGGTAGTACTCCTCCTCGAAGATCAGCCACTCCCACAGCGAGGCGTCCCGCCCGCCGTAGGCCGCGGGCCAGGACACCACCGACCAGCGGGCGTCGAACAGCCGCCGCTCCCAGTCGAGGTGGGCGGTGAAGCCCTCCCGGGTGTCCCCGGAGGGCAGCGGCCGCTCGGGGACGTTCGCCGCGAGCCACTCGCGGGCCTGCGCGCGGAAGGCCTCGTGCTCCTCGGTCCAGGTCAGGTCCACGTGCTCACCGACCGAAGGTGTCGCGGACCTCGTCCGCGGTGCCGGAGAGGTTGAGCTCGAAGGTGAAGCCCTGCTCGTAGCGGTAGCTGCGCTTGACGTCCCACGGGTCGATGCCGTTGAGCGACTCCTTGGCCGCCCGGATGATCGTCGGGGACTTCGCGGCGATGTCCGCCGCGATGGCCAGCGCGGTGTCCCGCAGCTGCGCGCGCGGCACGACGCTGTGCACCGAGCCGAAGTGGTGCAGCTGCGCCGCCGTGGCCGGCTTGGCCGTGTAGACCATCGACCGCATGAGGTGCTGGGGCACCAGCCGGGACAGGTGGGTGGCCGCGCCGAGCGCACCCCGGTCCACCTCCGGCAGCCCGAACGTGGCGTCCTCGCTCGCGACGATCACGTCCGCGTTGCCGGTCAGGCCGATCCCGCCGCCGAGGCAGAAGCCGTGGACCGCGGCGATCACGGGGACCGGACAGTCGTAGACCGCCGCGAACGCCGCGTAGCAGCCGCGGTTCACGCCGATGATCTCGGAGTTGTCCGGGCAGGCCTGGATCGCCTTGATGTCGACGCCCGCGTTGAACCCGCGGCCCTCCGCCCGCAGGACCACGACCCGGGTGGCCGGGTCGGCGCCCGCAGCGGTCAGCGCGTCGGCCAGCGCGAACCAGCCTGCGGCGGTCAGCGCGTTGACCGGCGGCGCGTCCATCACGACCTCGACGATGCCGTTGCCTGCGTCCGCGACGACGATGCCGTGGGCCGTGGGAACTGCGGTGCTCATCGACAGACCTCTCTCAGGGGTGCTGGCTGGAGACGGACACGACCTCGCCGGTCATGTACGTCGAGTAGTCGCTGGCCAGGAACGCGATCACGGTGGCCACCTCCCAGGGCTCGGCCGCCCGGCCGAACGCCTCGCGGCTCGCCAGCTCGTCGAGCAGCTCGGTGGTGGTGACCTTGGCCAGGAAGTGGTGCGCGGCGATGCTGGGCGACACCGCGTTCACCCGGATGCCCAGGTGGGCGACGTCCATCGCCGAGCACCGGGTCAGCGCCATCACCCCGGCCTTGGCCGCGGCGTAGTGCGCCTGTTCCTTCTGCGCGCGCCAGCCGATCACCGACGCGTTGTTGACGATCACGCCGGAGCGCTGCTCGGCCATGACCGCCAGCGCGGCCCGGGTACAGCGGAACGTGCCGGTGAGCGTCACGTCGAGCACCGTGGACCACTGCTCGTCGGTCATCTCCATGATGTTCGCGCTGCCGCCGAGCCCCGCGTTGTTCACCAGCACGTCGAGGCGGCCGAACGTCTCAGCGGTCGCGGCGACCATCCGCCGGACCTGCTCCTCGTCGGTGACGTCGCACGTCACGGTGAGCGGCTTGCGTCCGGTCTGCTCGGCCAGCCGTTCGGCGGTCTCGGCGAGCCTGCGCTCGTGACGGTCGCTGATGGCGACCTCCGCGCCCTCCTCGAGGCAGCGCAGCGCGGTCGCCGACCCGATGCCGGTGCCCGCGGCCGCGGTGACCAGCACGACCTTGTCCCGCAACAGGTCCCGGCCGGGGGGCGGGGTGGGGGTGGGTGTCGTCATGGTGTTCCTCCCAGCCGGGCGAGGGTCTTCTCCGCCTCGGCGACGATCCGGTCGATCAGCTCCGCGCAGGTGGGCAGCTCGTCGATCAGGCCCGCGACCTGGCCGCTGGCCAGGCTGCCGACGTCCACCCGGCCCTCCACCATGCCCGTGCGGATCATCATGGGGGTGTTGGCCGCCATCATCAGCTGCCGCAAGGTCAGGCCGCGCTGGCTGCGCATGGCCAGGCCCTGCCGGACGATGTCCGGCCAGCTCGACCCGACCTCCTGCTTGAGCGCGACCGCGCTGCGCAGCGAGCGCACCAGCGCCTTCGGTCCGCGACCGCCGCCCGCGGTCAGCTGCTCGACCATCGGCGTGCGCAGCACCCGCTGCGGCACCCCGTCGATCAGGTCGGTGACCACGGTGCCGTCGACCCCTGCCGCGAGGTAGGCGGCCTTCACCTGGTCCGGCACCGTGCTGTCCGCGGTGAGCAGGAAGCGGGTGCCCATCGCGATCGCGTCGGCGCCGTAGGCCATCGCCGCGACCAGGCCGCGGCCGTCGAAGAAGCCGCCGGCGGCGATCACCGGGATGTCCACGGCGTCGACCACCTGCGGCAGCAGCAGGCTGGTGGGCACGGCCCCGGTGTGCCCGCCGCCCTCCCCGCCCTGCACCAGCACGGCGTCCGCGCCCCAGGCCGCGACCTTCTCCGCGTGCCTGCGCGCGCCGATCGACGGGATGATCACGACGCCCGCGTCCTTGAGCAGCCCGAACACGGCCTGCTTCGGCGCCAGGGCGAACGAGGCCACCGGCACCCGCTCGGCGATCAACGCCCTCGCCCGCTCCTCGACGTCGGGCGCGGTACCGACCAGGTTGACCCCGAACGGCTGGTCCGTGCGCTCCTTGACCGCCCGGATGCCCGCGACCATCTCGTCCTTGGACAGGGTGCCGCTGGCCAGGATGCCCAACCCGCCCGCGTTCGCGGTGGCGGCGGTGAGCTCCGGACCGGAGACCCACCCCATGCCGGTCTGGACGATCGGGTAGCGCACCCCGGTCAGCTCGGTGATCCGCGTCCGCAGCGCGTTCGGGGTATCGCTCATCGGGGCCTGACCTCCCGCTCGCGCAGCCCCTTCGGGTCGATGACCTCGCGGATGAGCTGCAGCTCCGGCGCGGTGGGCAGCGGCGTGGTGACCACCTCGTCGGCCAGGGTCAGCGGGAAGCCGGTCGCCTCCTGCACCTCCTCGACGGTCACGCCGGGATGGGTGGACACGAGCCGCAGCGCGTGGTCCGCGCTCCCGAAGTCCAGCACCGCGAGGTTGGTGACCACGCGGCGCAGGTCGAGGAACTCCAGCGCGGTCGGCCCCGAGGCCTTCGCCGTGTCATAGCCGATGCCGCACACCACGTCGACCTTCTCCACGAACACGCGCGGACTGTGCCTGCCCACCCAGTAGCTGGTCGGGTGGTTGACCGTGTTGCCCGGCGCCCCGCGCATCCCCAGCAGCGCGCGCTTCGGCCTGGCGAAGTCGCCGATCGCCGAGAGGTTCGCGTTGCCGTAGCGGTCCAGCTGCACCGGACCCATCATGACGTGCCTGCGCCCGGAGGCAACCAGGTCGAACACGGTCCGGTAGGGCAGCCAGCCCTCGATCAGCGGCGGCTCGTCGCCGACCGCCCAGGTGCCCGCGGCCAGTGACGCCTCGCCGTCGGACAGCAGCAGGTCCGGGTCGGTGGTCGCGCGGGCGAGCCGGGCGCCGATCGAAGGGATCAGCGTGATGGGGCTGGCCAGGATCTCCCCGTCGCCCTCCCACGCGCGCGCGCAGGCCACCGCGCAGATCTCGGCGAGCGTCGCGGTGTCCGGATCGTGGTCCGCAGGCGCACCGGTCGCGATCACCTCGGTCATGCCGTCGCCCCCACACTCTCCTGGTAGCTCTGCTCGGTCCCGGCCAGGTACTCGCGCTCGAACTCCGCCCAGGCCGCCGGGTCCCCGGCCGCCTGCGCGTACCGCTTCTGGAAAGCCTCGTCCCGGCCGTAGTCCGGCTCGCACGAGGTGAAGTGCGCCCCGTGCGGCGCCTCGACGACGCCCGTGACGTGCCACCGCTGGATCAGCAGGCTCTGCGGCGGGCCGCCCGCGAGGAGCTGCTCGGTCGGCACGACCTTCTCCGTCGACAGGTAGGTCGCGTCCGCCGCCTGGCTGAACAGGTCGTCGAAGTAGGGGTCGATCCCCAGGTACTGGCCGTTGCCGGTGGCGTCCGCACGGTTCATGTGGATCAGCGCGGCGTCCAGCCGGATGGCGGGCATCGCGACGAACTCCTCGTCCCCGTAGGGCGAGCGGACCGTCTTGAGGTCCGGGGCCGAGCGCAGCACGTCCGAGCCCAGTCCGGCGCGGCAGGGAAGGAAGGGCAGGCGGTTCGCCGCGGCCCGCAGGCCCCACTGCAGCATGCCCTCGTCGTACTCGGTGACGGTGACCGCGCCGCTCTCCCGGGCCGCGCGGAAGTGCGGCTCCAGCGGGATCGAGTCGAGCGAGACGAAGC